>JACLAD010002853.1_pt1 | contig 107833 bp, 90 predicted proteins | sample 8027901 | NCBI WGS metagenome assembly JACLAD01 (sample SAMN15725071, study PRJNA655200) | protist metagenome | isolation source: fluorescence activated cell sorting (FACS) single amplified genomes of... | place: Spain: Blaines Bay Microbial Observatory, Mediterranean Sea | collected 2016-07-05 | reverse complement strand
GGGACGCTTTTTCCGATTCATTTTTCTCCTCCCGTGTCGCTTCTTCCTCTTCTTCGGTTTCTTCTTCCTGCCAATGACCACTCCCTGCTAGACCAGCAATGTCCTGTCGCAAGTTGGTTTCCAGCACCAGCAATTCATGAATGAACTGTCCGGAAGCACCAAGATCGACGGTTTGGTTGACATATTCCGAAGAGCGTTGCATGTCTTCCTGGTACTCGTTGCGTAGCAATTGAACCAGGTCCAGTTCCGGATTTTTTTCAGCAAGCTGCAGGAGCCGGATGGCACTGTGCAGTTCATCTTGAACCCGCCGAAAGGTCTTCTCGATCTTCTCCAGTTCTCCAACTGTGAAGGGAGGATCCAGGCGCTTGTTCTGGCGATCCAAGGCGTAGTCAAACAGTCCGAGCCGTACGTTGTACTGACGCACTGACTGCACGAGGGTCTTGTAGAAGCGGCGTAGCTCTGCGGTGTCTCCGGTTTCGACTCGATTACGGCGGGGACGTAGTCGCTTCCAGAAGGTCCGTCGATCTCGCTGTCGGCGCAGTGAGCTTAGTTCGTTAGCCAACTCTCGGCACAATTTCCACTCCTTGAGACGTCGGCGGTACCAGAACCAGAAGACACCGGGCAGCAATAGCCAGCTAGTCAGCAGACAGGGCCAGAAGATCCAGAAGCGGCGACGCTGGTAACGCTGCAAAGCCTGTTGGTAGGCTTGTTGCAGCACATCCAGGTGTTTATCTTCCAAAGCATTGACCGTGCGTTCCGCGACTGGACGAAGGTAGTCGGGGCGTCGCAATGGAGCTTCGTTCATGAAAGGCTTTTCAAAGGAAAGAGGGAGAAGAGAACGCAAGATCAAGGGAATACCGGAGCCAACGACAAAACGCAAAATCCTTCCCAGCTTCCAGAACCCTTGCCATTGTCCTACCGAATTGTGTTAGAGTGTCAAAATTATTGAGTCAGTGTGCATCATGAGCAGCAACCGCCAAAACGTTTGCTCCTGTCGAGACAACTTCTCCGCACTCCGTAAAGAGAGGACATGAGCCAGCCTGCCCCGATCAAACCACTGAAAATTCTACTGCCGGCAGATCTCCAGAAGCGCCTGCAGGACTCCGTGAAGCGACGCCTCGGTCGTTTCAAGCTGGAGCCTCAGTTTGATCTCTATCCGCCTCGCAAAAGTGCTCCCAATGATGGCACGATCAAGGTCGCCCTGCCCCACCAATTGTCTGGTGGACTGCGTAAGATCAACACGCTGAGCAAGATCCTGGAACTCTACCTTGTGCGCGGTCCAAGCCTCTGGCATCGCGTGAGATTCACTAACGAAAAATCTGGTGATCCACGACGAGAACGCTACCAGCAACTCCAACAAGACATCGGCCAACGCGAAAAGTCTAAGGAGTTCCTGCGTGTCGTTCATCAGAAGCTGGTGCTGGAAGAGAAGGAATTCTACCTGAAGGAGGAGCAGGAGATCGTCAAGGAGCTGCAGGGGATGTTAGAACGGATGCAGCTGGAAGGTGCCTACTGGGCTGGGTTGGACCGGATCTTCAATGATACCGTGGCGGAAGTGACCGGAATCACGACCCTGGAAGGGCTGATGAAGGGCCTGATGCACATCCTCATCGTGGATGACCTAGGTGACCGCACACTGAACGGCCTGACGGGCCGAGGGCACAAGCGCAAGCTGCTGACCGCCGTCACCTTGCGGGAACTGACCCAGCAACATCGAGCCTACATCAAGGAACACCCGAAGCGTGGAAATTTGAGCATCAGTGAGTTTCTGCACGACAGCGAGCAATTCCATCAGTACGATCTGATTCTGCTCAATCAGTGGGATGTCAATCAACAGAAATTCATGGTGCGGCTCGGTGTGCGCAAAAAAGCGATCCTGAGCAAGAAGGAAGAGGCGATGATGAAGCGCCAGGATTCGCTGGACGACAACATCGCCAAACTTCAGAAAGAGCGTGAAGATCTGAAGAATCGCCTGCGTACCACGGTCGAGCAACTCAAGGAGATCGAGGAACAGGATCCGGATTCAATCAGCAGCAACGCAGAAAAGAAGTACCAACGCCTGCGTACCGTGAGAAGTCGACTGGTCGAGGACCTCAAGCGCAAGACTCTGAAGATTCGTGAGTTGGAACGTCCAATCAATGCGGACAGTGAGCTCACCTTCAAGGATCATGACCTCTTCGAAGTGATCATTGAGCGCCAAGGCTTCCAGCAGTGGATGAAGTCTCAGGTTGACGACATCGGTAGTATCTTTGGCAGCTCCGGGCAGAAGAAAGAAGGGGTTCTTAACCAGATGCTCAATCTTGGAGAGATCGTCCGTCAGCTACGCAAGGAGAGTCTGCAGCTACAGACCCTGCAGCGCACTGTCACCCAGCTGCAGGAACAGCTGACCACTTACGCTACGGAGCATGGGATCACTACAGGAAAGAAGACGATCGAAGACGTGATGGACGATCATCTGCTGGACAAGCTCGAATACATCTTCCTTGGCGGGCAACTCGCTCAGGAGTTGGCCCAAGCAGCCCAGCCAGCAGAAGTTTCTGAAACCACGCCTGATTCCGATTCTACCGCGGTTCCAGGATAGCGGTGCTACTTGGCATTGGATCCATTGCTGGGCTTCCCAGTGCTACTTTCTAGGCCTAGCAACTCGGCTGTATTGCTCCCGAAAACTCTCCCTCGTCGCTAACTCGTACAGGAAACCACACCCTCCTTTTTGTTCCTGCTTGTTCCCTGCCCACAACTCGTGCTAACTTTGCTGCTTTTATTTCAATCATCCGTCCCAATGCCCTAGTCAGTCGGAGTCATATGTCTCAGTCTTTCCGGATCGAAAAGGATTCGATGGGGGAAGTGCAAGTCCCTCAAGACGCCTACTACGCCGCCCAAACTCAACGTGCTGTTGATAATTTTCCTGTCAGCGGACTGCGTCTCAGCCGCTCACTGATTGCCGCACTGGGTTACATCAAGCAGGCTGCAGCCAAGGTCAATGGCGAATTGGGACATCTACCCGCAGAAATCGCCGAAGCTATTCAAAACACGGCTAGCGAGGTGATTGCCGGCAACCTGGATGCCCACTTCCCGATTGATATCTACCAGACTGGTTCGGGGACCTCGAGTAACATGAACGCTAACGAGGTGATCACCAACCGGGCGATGGAGCAGGCTACTGGCAAGTTGCCCCGTGCGATTCATCCAAATAACGATGTCAACTTTGGGCAAAGTTCCAATGATGTGTTCCCCACGGCGATCCGTATCGCAGCCACTCTACAGGCGCGTCAGCAGTTGATCCCTGCACTTCAACACCTACACGACACCTTTCTAGCCAAAGGAAACGAATACGCCCATGTGGTCAAGACTGGCCGAACCCACCTGATGGACGCCATGCCCCTGACCTTTGCCCAGGAGTTCGGTGGCTACGCTCGCCAGATCGAACTCGGTATCGCCCGAGTGGAAGCGGCCTTGGAACGCCTGTGTGAACTGCCCCAGGGAGGAACTGCTGTCGGTACAGGGATCAACACCGATCCAGCGTTCCCACCAAAATTTACTGCTGCGGTCTCAGAGTTGACCGGAGTTACCTTCTGCGAAGCACAGAACCACTTTGAAGCTCAGGCCACCGTGGACGCTCCCGTGGAGCTGAGCGGACAGTTGAAGACCATCGCCGTCAGCTTGATGAAGATTTGTAATGATCTACGCTGGATGAATTCTGGCCCCAACGGAGGTATCGGCGAGATTCAACTGGCTGCTCTTCAGCCAGGCTCTTCCATCATGCCGGGCAAGGTCAATCCAGTCATCGAAGAATCTACCGCGATGGTTTGTGCCCAGGTCATTGGTTATGATGCCTCGGTCAGTATTGGCGGACTCTCTGGCAACTTTGAATTGAACGTAATGCTACCGATGGTTGCCCACAGCCTACTGGAATCAATCCGCTTGCTGGCAAATGCTTCACGGAACCTGGCGGATCGTTCTGTTTCTCGAATTGTTGTTCGGGAAGACCACATCGCTGCCTCGGTTGGCAAAAACCCAATCCTGGTTACTGTACTCAATCCTCTGATCGGCTACGACCTAGCCGCCAAGATCGCCAAGACTGCTTTTGCTGAAAATCGATCCCTCAAGGAAGTTGCCCTGGAACTGGCAGGCGACCAATTGACCGAGGCTGAATTGGATCAGGCCCTCGACCCCGTCAAGATGACAAAAACCGGCTTTGTCGAGTAAGAAATCATGTCTTTTTGGCCTGTTGACCCTACATTGACTGCTCTTGTTTCTTCTGGAGAACCCATGCAATCCACCAATAACATAAATGTTAAGCAAATTACCCCGTTGACGCCTCCTGATGAGATCAAGGAGGAACTTCCCCTCAGTGAAAAAGCTTGCCAGACCGTGGTTCAGGCGCGTCAAACTGTGCGCAATATCCTGGATCGGGAAGATCATCGACTCTTTGCCGTGGTTGGGCCCTGCTCCATTCATGATACGGAAGCCGCAATGGAATACGCCCAGCGGCTCAAGGCCCTGCGCGAAGAGCTCAAGGATCGGATCTACCTGATCATGCGAGTGTACTTTGAAAAACCCCGCACCACTGTTGGATGGAAGGGATTGATCAACGATCCAGACCTGAACGGTACCCACCAAGTGGAAAAGGGCCTGCGTCTGGCTCGGAAGATCCTGCTTGATATCAACGAACTGGGACTACCGGCAGCCACAGAAACACTGGATCCGATCACACCCCAGTACATTGCTGACCTGCTCGCCTGGAGTGCGATCGGAGCCCGTACCACCGAATCACAAACTCACCGGGAAATGACCAGTGGGCTTTCCATGCCCGTTGGCTTCAAGAATGGTACGGATGGCAGTTTGGATATTGCGGTGCACGCCATCCAGTCTGCAGCACATCCCCATCATTTCCTGGGCATCAATCACGAGGGGCGTGCCTCTGTTGTTAATACAAACGGCAACCAACACTGCCACATTGTCCTGCGCGGTGGTAAGCACGGACCCAACTTTGATGCCTTGTCCATTCAGGATACGGAAGAGCAGCTGCGCAAAGAAGGGGTCAAACCGATCATCATGGTGGACTGCAGCCATGGAAACTCCAACAAGCGTCCGGAAAAACAGGAAATCGTGCTGCGTGACATCGTGCGCCAGATCGTTGACGGCAACCAGTCCATCGTTGGCACCATGATCGAGAGTCATCTACATCTAGGCAACCAGCCGATCAGTGACGAGATGCAGTACGGTGTTTCCATCACGGACAAGTGCCTGGATTGGGAAAACACAGAGCGCATCTTGCGAGAAGCCTACGAACACCTGGGAAATTTGCAGTATCTGACCAACTGCTGAGACCTAAAGGAAATTCTTGACATTTTTTTGGTAAATGCCGATTATTTTTGATTTTCATTTTTCCTGGAGAACACCATGGCCAAGAACGCCAACCGCGTGTTTGTGAAGATGAAGAGTCCGGAGAGCGGCTACATGTACTACACCTCTAAGAACCGGGTCACGACCCCAGGACGCTTAGAGTTGCGCAAGTACGATCCGATTGTCCGCAAGCACGTGCTTTTCAAGGAAACCAAGTAACCGACCCTGTCGCGAGACAGTGCAGATTAGGAGAACCCCATGGCTCGTCGCTGTGACATCACCGGCAAGCGACCACTGACTGGCAACCGCGTTTCGCATGCCAACAACAAGACCAAGCACCGCCAGTTGCCCAACCTGCAGACCCGACGTTTCTTTGTTCCGGAGCTCGGTCGTGAGGTTAAGCTGAAAGTTTCGACCCGTGCGATCCGTACCATCGACAAGAAAGGCTTGACGGCCTTCCTCAAGGACAACGGTCTTACCCTCCGCGACGTCAGTTGAAAAACGGGGGTCCTTGTCCCGTTTTTCTGATGTGGACCCACGATAGCAAACGCTTTTCCCAGAATACCGGAACCTGTCCTTCCCGAACCTGTCCTTGTCCCTTCCGCTTGCAGGAGTAGACCATGCCGGACTGGATGCGCAGTTCCGGGACTCGAGTCCTGCTGATTGCCAGCTTGGCCCTTGCGGTCCTGTTTGGATTTCAGTTCTATCAGAACCAGAAACGACTTGAGGCCCAGAAGCAAATTGAATTGCTGGACGTGCGTGTGGCTTTTGGCCAAGACGAACGGCGTGTGAGCACTGGTGTCTTTGGGACTGTGCTCAACAACAGCGAGCAGGTGATCAAGATGCTGGAGATCACCATTGACTATCTCAGCAAGGAGGACGAGGTGATCAAGAGTGCTCGTTTCTTCCCCGTCTACCACCTATCTTTTCAAAATCCTGGCACCTTGGAACCCAAGCAGTCACGTGAATTTGGCTTTGACCTCGAACCCCAAGCTCCCCCTGACTGGTCTGGAGAAGTCCGGACTCGGGTGAGTGAGGTTCAATTCCGCTAAGTTTCCAGCCATGCATCTTCAACTCGAAAACTTGCACAAGAGCTATCTTGATGGTGAAGGCCGTACCCTGCACATTTTACGGGGAGTAGATTTGCGATTGGAGCAACCTGGCCAGACAGCTGCCATCGTTGGTGCTTCTGGAACAGGCAAGAGTACCTTGCTGCACTTGATTGGCTTACTTGACCAACCAGACCAGGGGAGAGTTTTGCTGGACGACCAGGACCTGAGCCTGCTTTCCCAGGATGCCCAGGCTCGCTACCGCAACACCCAGTTGGGCTTCATTTTTCAGTTTCATCAGCTCCTGCAGGATTTCAGTGCGCTGGAGAACGTGATGATGCCAGCATTGGTTCAGGGACAGAGCCACAGTCAGAGTCGCAAGCGTGCGAGTGAACTGCTGGAACAGGTCGGACTAGGGGAGCGCTTGTTGCATAAGCCCTCTCAACTCTCCGGTGGCGAACAGCAACGGGTTGCCATCGCCCGGGCCCTCACCAACCGCCCGCGTCTCCTGCTGGCTGACGAGCCCACTGGCAATCTGGATCAGGAAAATGAGTCGCAGGTATTGGATACCTTATTGCGCTGCTGCGCCGATGGGCAAACCACCATGCTGATGATCACCCACAATCTGCAACTGGCCACTACACTGCAGCAGTGCTATCGTCTGCAGGATGGTCGTTTGCAATTGGATTCCAGTCCTTGAACCGCTTGTCAATACTCACATTCTAATGCCCACCGTTTGTGCTCCTGGCCGTTTTTGTCGCAGCCTTTGGCTGTTGCTGGCTTTCTTGCTACTGGGTTTCCCCAGCCTACTCCTCGGGCAGGAAGCCCGAATCCTGGAAATTGAGATCCAGGGAACCTCAGAATTAGAAGAAGCCCAACTGCTCTTCACCCTCGAGAGTCAGGTCAACTTTCCGCTCGACCGCCAACGTATTCGTCAAGATATTCGCCAGATCTTTGAGACCGGACTCTTCCGCGACGTACGAGCCGAAGTCGAACCACTCGGTGATGGCTACCGACTGCGTTATGTTGTCGAGGAGCGTCCTCGTCTGCTCTCAGTTCGACTGGAAGGGATCAACCTACTGGATCTGGACGAAATCCGTGAGAAGCTCCTGCTGAGGGCCAACGACATCTACGATCCTTTCAAAGCCGAGCAGGATCAGACAATGATTCTCGACAAGTATCGAGAAGATGGCTACACCACTGCCCGTGTGCTGCCCCGTTTGGAGAAGGAATCCGAGCAGGAATATCGACTGACCTATGTGGCCCAGGAACAACCAAAGGTATTCCTGACGGATGTAGACATCAGCGGAACCAAAGTGTTCGCAGCAGTTGATCTCAAACGTCTCATGCTCAGCGCAGAGGTAGACTGTTTCAACTGGATCAACAGCTCTGGTATCTTTCAGGAGGAGCGGGTTAATCAGGATCTGGTCTTGTTGACTCAGAAGTACCTACAGCAAGGCTACATCAAGGTCTTCATCGACAAGCCCGATGTGATGCTCTACCACAACCCAGAATACAGCCGTGTCGAACTATCCCTGAACGTCACTGAAGGAGACCAGTACTTCACAGGATCGGTCAGTGTCAGCGGTGACTTACTGGAACCAGAGGCAGAACTGCTGGAGCAACTCGAACTGAAAACTGGTGGGGTCTACAATCCCTTCTTACAGAACCGAGATCGAGCCGTACTGGATGAGCTGTACCAGGAGCGTGGCTATGCCTTTGTACGAGTGATTCCGCAGACTAGGATCAATGAAGACAACAAGACTGTGGACGTGAATTACCGCATCCTGCAAGGAGAGAAGGCTTACATCGGCCGTATCTCCGTTGCAGGAAATACCGAGACACGTGACCACGTGATCCGCCGTGAATTTGAGGTTAACGAATCACAACTCTTTGATGGCAAGCGACTCCGGCTGAGCCAGGAAAACCTTGGGAAGTTGGGCTTCTTCGAGCCAGGCTTGCAGCTTGAACGACGAAGACGTCCTGAAGAGGATAACGTTCTGGACCTGATGGCACGACTCAAGGAAACTCAAACTGGAACCTTTCAGGCCCAGATCGGCTATAGCGATGTGACCGGATTCAGTGGTGGACTCTCTCTCACCAAAGGAAATCTATTTGGTAACGGACAGACACTGCGATTGAGTACGCAATTCAGCGAACAGGATGTCACCAACGAGTACAGCGTCACTTTTATTGATCCCAGGATCTTTAGTACGCAACTTTCCAACTCAATTCAGTTCTCACATCGACGTCTCGCAGACAGCACAGGTTTAGAGCGAGGCAGCCTGCGTGAAAACACCTATGGTACCAGTGTAGGGATGCCCGTCTACTGGCGTTACCTGCGGCTCTCTGTGAGTTGGAATGCAGTGGATCGGCTCTACGACAATGAAGGATACAACGTCTTCAAACGCTCCATTGCACCAACGCTGACCTACAATACGGTCAATCATCCAATTTTTCCGACAGAAGGAATCAAGACTAGTCTGACACTTGTACAGACTGGCACACCCTTCGGGGGTAACGTCCAGTTGCGTGAATTCATCACCAACTACCAGCAATTCTGGGCGCTCAATGAAGCACAAACCCTGATTGCCATGGTCAAGGGACGGCTCGGTTGGCTACAGCAGATGGGTAGTTCTCCAATTCCTCCAGAAGATCGTTACCGCTTGGGAGGCCTAAACAGCGTGCGTGGCCACAACTACTACGCCATTGCAGGGCCTTACGGTGGTACAGAGAGAATCATCAACCAGCAGTTGACCAGCTACATCGACGAGTTTGGTCTAACGCAGACACGATTGAGCGACAAGCGCACCTCAGGGCTGAGTTTTGATGAGTTGGGGAAGCTGAAAAGCGGTGGGATCAGCGAGCGACTTTTCAACCTGGAATTGCTCTTTCCACTTAGTCGCGATGAACGGAGCTTCATTCGAGGCGTGGTCTTTTTGGATGCAGGCAACATCAACGCTGAACCAGAGCAGTATGCGCTGCTGGGGGAGGCAGAACCGGATTTCTTCGATCTGCGTCGCAGTGCCGGAGGAGGGGTACGGCTAATCACCCCACTGGGAGTACTGCGTTTCGAGTATGGTGTTAAGCTCGATCAACGACGTGGAGAAAGTCCTGACCGCTTCGACTTCAGCATCAGCGGCCTATTCTGAGCAACCTTCCCCATTGCCTTGCTCACAAGCACGCCTTACCAGTAGCTCCACGTGCTCAATTGTGGCTTGGTGGGTCACTCAAGCTCCGCTTGACGACTTCCTCAAAGCCTGAAGACCTCAGCCGCTCCAAGTCCTGGGGCAAGATGTAGAAGTAATCATTGACCTGAAAACCGGTAGTGGTGATCAGTGATTGCTGCACAGACACCTCAAAACGGTCGAAGCTGTTGGCCAACTTGTAGAAGATCAACGGTGCGTCTTCCAAGGTCAATTTAACTCGCAGATAAGACTGAGCCATCCGCACGAAATGTCCGTCAATCTCCTGTACAACATAGCCTTTTTCATCGTCTTCAAGAAACTCCAGCTGCAATCGTGGATTATGCAGGAAGTGCTGTTGATCCAGGTCCAATTGAGGTGGAGAATCGTAAAGAATCGAGTGCTCCAACTCCCTTGGGAAAATCATTGCCGAAGAACGAACCGTGATCTGGAGGTAATAGCAGTAAGCACTCCGACCATCGGCAAAACAAACCCGATTCATCTTGGCGCCTTCAATATTGATCTGTCGACGACTAAGCGCGTACGCAATCCGACTATGAATCTGAGGCGCCTCCCGAACATAAACTAGTAGTCCAACAGGACGTCCCCTTGGATTGGTCAGCACGCTCACCGTTGCCTCCGAAGACCAATTTTCGAAGCGCATCATCTGCTGGGCCAGGATCGCGGAACTGGAGCTCAGCAGAAAGCGGTTGGGGAAAGCTGCGAAAAACCATTCCAATTGGCGCCGATAGGGATTGATCAGAGCGTTGATTGTATCTGGACTAAGGTACTGTCGGATGGTCCGAATCAGCTTTTCAGTGGTCTGGCTCAATCCTTTCTCATCCAATGAACCCATCTTGAGCAAACGCCAGTGCTGCTCCAGTTCCTCATGACTTTTCTGCAGCCGTTCGTATTCCTGAGGCTGAATTTTGGCTACTGGTGTATAGAGCGCATCTTCGATTGAATTCTGCAGACCCTGCTGAATCAGCAGGTTGATACGGGTATCAAACTCCAGATCTTGCTTCTTCCGATCCAGGTAACTGTTGATAGCATCCATTGCATCATTCAGTTGGCCGCTGGAACGCATCTCCGCGTAGACTCGGTAGGTTTCCTCAAAAAAAGTTCGTAGGGTACGAGTATCTTTCGCTGTCACATCGCTGACCGAGCGATAGTCAGAAATGTTCACCAAGAACAGCAGGATCACGTTGACCAGATCCCGGTTGGCAATTTCAAAGAACTGCTGGATGGCCTGGTCGAAGTACGCTGAGGTCTTACTGAGTCGTACCACGGTCATGTGGTGGGCGATCATCAGAGAGATGCTACCAAAGAGTTCTGGATCAGCGTACCCCAAGCGTTCAAGGGCTCTGACTGCGATCGAGGTGCCAGAGATCTGGTGCCGTGTTCTTGGATCAATCTTTCCCACGTCATGAAACAGTACAGCCCACTTGAGTGCAAGGATGTGCTTAGGCTGGAGGTACTGGTACAACTCAGGATACTGCTTTTGCAGAATCTGTAGCTCTTCTTCAGCAGCCTGCACTGCATTGAGTGAGTGAATGCTGACCGGGTACTGGTGATAGGACAAATTTCGAAGTAGGAAGTGCATCTGGTTGCACTCGGGAATGAAACGTCCCAGCAGCGTGTCAGGTAGATATTTCTGAGTTGTTGTTCCACCAAAGAACGCGGGGTCATTGAGTCCAATTGGGTCAGAAATTTCTAACATGATGCGCAGTGCCTGGTCGACATAGGGCGTCATCATCAATTCGCTGAATTTCTCAGAAAGTTCAGGAGCTCGACTCTGGACTACTTCAACCGTTAGTGATTGAAGCAGGTCAGCCATCTCATCTTTCAACTCAAATGAGAGATCATAGCCAACCTTGCCAACATAGATGAACAGATCCAGCAGCTTGAGCGGGTCACTGAAAATTAGACTCAGGGGAACCTGCGGCATCCCTTCGAGTGCATTGATCTCAATGATGCGACGTTGGCGCAGATATACCGTAACTTGGAAAGTCTGGAAGGTTCGGACAACGTGTCGCTCCAGAATATTGCGAAGTAATGCTCTGGAGAGTTGCTGAATCGTGTCCTGCATCTGCAAACGATAGCGATCAAAATCATCAACATCCTGAAACCGCTGCTTCTTGAGCAGATACAGGCGCTCCATGTTGTCGTTGATCACGTTTGGCTGCAGGTCTTCTCCTCGGCAACCGCTATGTCGCGCCTCCTCATCAAAGTAGTGATCTCGGGCCGCACCAGTGAAGTTTCGTAGATCGTAGGTGAACTCCAGGGCCTGACACAGCTTGAATGCTTGTCTTGGAGAGAGCAGACGCTGCTTGATTAGCAACGCAATCATCTCTGCTGTGTAGGATGGGAAGACACCAAAGGTTGCTGCTGCAATCCACAGAGGAATCTGGAGACTGCGTAAACCTCCCAGATCGTGTTTGAGATCTGCCTGGTTGAGTTGTGGGCGCTCCGTCTGCAGGTAGGTGTTGATTTTCTCTAGAACGTAGGGTTCATAGGGGAGGATTTCAAAGAAGTGTTGTTTGAGGCGTTCCGCCAGACGTTGGCTGCCTACCAGTACGCGACTCTCCAGAATGGAGGGAATGGTTTGCAGCATGCTACCCTGCTGGAAGCGCGTCAGGTCCTCGTCAATCTCAAAATATTGGTGAGCGGTCATCACCTGCGCTGCATTAAGCAATGTCTCGATGCGGATTACCAGTTGGCGGACTACCTCGGCTTGTCCTGCAGCCAACTGTTCGGTATCCAGGCAATAACCCAGATCTCGATCCGAAGCCAGGCTCAACTCACCACGACCGTAGCCACCCCGTGCAAGAATGACTAGATGGGCTTCAACAAACTCCCGATCAACCGGGCAATCCCTTGCGGTCTCCAGTAGTTCTTCCAGCTGACCAACGCGCTTAGCATGTTCTTCGATGTCGTGTTGCAGATCTCTACAAATCTTCTGGTAATAGCGGCGCATCTCGCGCTCTTCGCGTTCTCCTCCTTGGCCAGGAAGATTCTCTAACTCTTGCTCCACACGTCCAAGCTTCTCTCGCTTTTCAGGCAGAATGCGCTGCTTGTAGTGAAGCTCCGTCTCCATTTGCTCAACATGGAGCCGACGTAACAAGGGCAGATCATTCAGCGCAAAATCAAAGGTTGCCTGAATGATGCTGTCCATCAACAGTGTATTGCGTGCCAGAATTTCAAAGGAATTTTCTGTCTGGAGATTGAGTTGAACAATTCGCTCATTCTCTAACTGGAAGAAATCTTGAATGACTATCCCGCACCCTTTTTCACGCTGGACCAGATGCGCCAGCAGAGAACTCCCTTCAGAATCTATCGGCAATTCCGTTAATTGCTGCTGTAATCGAGGAAAGTAATCAGCTTCTGTAAATTGCCGCTGCTTTAGGCGAAACGGCTCCAAAAAGGGGTAGTGTTCTGCAGCGTTGAGCAGAGCTTGTTTCATGCAAAAATCCTTTGCAAAAAATCGAGAGCAGGCGAAACTAGATGGTTATCAGAAAAAAAATTGAAGTTTCTGTTTCAAACAAAGACGTTTTACCTTTCGTTTTTTCTGCTATTTACTTGAATGTCTTAAATGTCGCACTCGACCGGACCCAAAACTCGCTGATTTGATCATCGCGTTTGGTCTTCCAGCTAATTTTTATCTTCTGGTAGCAGCTTGCTCATGGAATATGAATCCTCTTTTGGCCAATCCAACCAAGATTTCTCACTTGACATGCCGAATGTTCCCTTCGGACGTATGCAGCACGATATTTATGTACTGCTTGGTTCAGTACGAAAGCATCACAGTGCCTCTTTCTTTGAGAAATTGTGGGCTTCAATGTTTGGAAAAAAGGAGAGCCCAAACAGTCCAAGGTTGATGGCCCAGTCTCTTGTGAATGCATGCGAGTCCAAGACCACCCAAGAATTATCAACACAACTCAGTGAAGATCCTGCGCTTTGTCAAGTACGCAGCAGCTTGGTAAAGCACGTACTGGATCAGAAACGCCTCTACGAAACCTCTGTGTATCGAGAGATGCTTTTCCAAGCGTGTTTGTCCATTTATATCGGTGGCGCTAATCCTCGCAATATGCAGACCGCTGGACAAGTATATATCAATTACCTGCGACATGTTGCGGAAATCAACAAGAAAAGCCTACTGAGCGTCCGTTCCTCGGCTCTACAAAGCATGGACGTAAGCAAGATCAGCATGGATGACCTGAACAAGGGCCTGGAGGAAATGGAGCCTGAAGATGCGATGGCACTGCATGAGTTGAACTTTTCTCAGCATATGCTGGAACGCAACAAAGAATTGATGGCTCAAATGCTGACCTCCATCACGATTCCGGTAGATCTCTCGGAACTGAACCGGCTCAGTCCATCACAAAGTCTTAGCAATGGATTTATCGGAGAAGGTGGACGTGGAGAAGGTTCAGAAAAAGAGACTGTTGTAATTCGCAAGGTCACTGCAGTCGCTGATGTGATGCGCTTCATCCTGCCATTGCACAGCTTGGCACTAAACATTGCAAAGCGCCTGCAGGCGATCGAGTCTGCTATTCCCCAGCACTATCTACTAGAGGCACGTGTCCGCACAGAAGCTTTCCGTACTTTATTGCTCAGAGTGGAGTTGAAGCATCCCCATGTTCGAGCCCACATGCTGCCAGCCTACAAAAAAATGCTTGATGCCTACTACAAGGCCTACAAGCGAGCCTCCAAAACTACTCCTGATATGAAAGAGTTTCCTATTTTCTCGGAGTTTGCGCAGGCCGCCTACCTTTCACATCTCCATCGCAAGTCTCTTGGCTTGGAACCTCCTCAGGTTGGACAAATCCTGAAAGATGCAAAGGAGGCAGTCGACTTAGCCGTAATGCTGGAGGCCAACCCGAATCAACGCAAGATGCAGGCGCGCATCACTGAGCAACTACCCAACTACGGGGTGATCCTCTAAGGATTATGAGGCACATCCCTTGCTGAGTTTATAGTACTCGTCGTGTCAGGATGACCGCATCCTTCGTCATGGACGAGCAGAATGGAATCTGCTGCCCTGACTTCCTAAATTCCGGTTGATCACCGGGAAAGTATGTCATGAAGCAGAAGTTTTTCCTGCCTCTCGCTCTTGCCATGTTGTTTTCAACCGCAGCAGCCTGGGCCCACAAGATCCCCATTGATCGTAGCGAGAAAATCGCTGGGCGCCAAATTCAGAGCATTATTCAGCAATTTACCAACGAGCGTGGTCTATTGCTGGAACCCAACACCGCCACGCACAAGCGACATCTTCCCAAGTCCATCAAGCCTGAACCTCCACTGGGACGGGTCACGCCACCGCTGATTTTCTTCAATGGGCTGCCCCGTATTTTCAGCGATACCGACTGATCATTTCAGGGAGCTACCTGAACCACAACTACATAGGGAGGCTCCCGCACCAGTATCTCATCCGGTGGTGAAAGTTCCAGTAGGGGTGCGCTCTTTAGCACCAATGCATCAAATTCTGGGACTTGGCTAGTTTCCAGAATCTCCTGACCAATCACCTTCCCTTCCACATTAATCTGTAGGCGAACCCGTAGTGGCAGCGGTTTGGGCAAGTCACTGTTTTCCTGTCGGAAGAACATCAACCGATTACGCATAGCCTGCCAAATCTGTCGGTTGTAGCTCCGCTCGGCGATCTTGCGGCGAAACTGTTCTAACTGGTTTTGATTGCCACTGGATCCAACGCTTTTGGTCGTCGAGTTTTCAGCGCTATCATTCCTGACAAAAAGAGGTCTGGATGGCTGCACTCTCGCGGTAATTTTGGGAAGTTGCTCCTCCTGCTTAGCAGCCTTACGGGGAGTCTTTTTCTTAGCAGGTGGCTTGGTCTTGGCAGGTGGAGTTATCGCCTTTGTTTTTGTTGAGTTGGCAGGCGGAAGGTTATCCGCACGAGCTACTAGTTTCTCCTCCAAAGTTACTGATTGATCTGCTGGACGTGCCACCTCAACGGATTGCTTTTGTGTGGAAGTCCTCTGGCGTTGGACCGCTGGCTTTCTCTCAGGATTGGAACGAGCAGCTGAAGAAATCACAGTGTTTCGCTGTGGAGCAATTCCTTTCCATTCGGGGATAGGTGGTAGTGACGCAGCCCAAAGCTCACTCGCATTCGGCTCTACAAAGGCGAGTAGAGTCCTTAGAGCTTCTGTTCGACCAGCACCGGCACAGGGTTCTGGACAAAACACTACATACTGGACTAATGCATCAGCAAGATTACGGGATATTTCTAACCGCATCTCCCTAGCCTGTGGCTGCATGCGGAAACCAAAGCTGGCTTCTGTCTTCATAGGAGCGCTTGTCAAAACAGGAGTCTCTGCTGCGACCCAGAGGTAGTAGCGGCTCTGCAGCAGGCGCTGTAGTTCTAACAGCCAAGTCTGTTCTTGCAAACTAGGAACGGAGTGATTGCTGTGCAGAGTCAACAGGGCGCTGGGGCGATCCGTCTGTGCGTTTGTAAACCCTGCAAGAAGTCCAAGACATACAGTTAGAAACCAACGTTTCCAAGACATGTGAGTTTGCTCAATGCGTTGAGAAAGGGACTGATTTGTTGCAACCAGAGATGGTGGTGAGTCAGTAGAACTTGATCAATTTGGAACAATCTACACCTGCGACGCCTGTGCTGCAAGTAGCTCTTTGCGTTGCAAAATCCGTCGAACCTGACGTTGTTTAGCGTCATCAAAACGATATGGCCACAGCAGCAAGGCAGCCAATACGAGAAACACCCCAACTCCTGGACCAAACAGCCAGGCCAGTGCTTCTGACACTTCTGCCGACTGTACGGTGTTGGGCACAAACCCAATGACTTCCAGCAACAAACCAGCGCCTGCAACAGCGAGGGCACGTGCGGTTTTGGCGCCTAGTCGCCACACTCCAAAGTAGACTCCTGATCGTTGTACACCGGTGCGGACTTGGTCATAGTCAATCACATCTGTCAGCAAGGAATCCAGCAATACCACCGATCCCACACAGCTACCCAACAGCACACCTCCCACGAACAATGGTACCCAGAGATTACTTGGCGGAAAGAAAGGATAGGTCACACAGCTGAAAAAGCCCAGCAGTGAGACTCCTAGCAGGAGAGGTCGTAGCTTTCCCAGCTTTCTGGAAAGTAGTACCCAACCTACCAAAGAGAGGGTCAGTACCAACATGAAGACTACTAGAATGAGCTGCACTTCCTGCTCTTCCAACAACAACCGATAGCGGTAGTAGTAAAGTGCTAGAGCTCCATTGATGGCCACCCCAAAGGTAGCCACGATATAGGCTAACAATAACGGTCGGAAAGTCGGGTTACGCCATACCTGAATCAGACTCTGCTTCAATTCAACGTGAGTGACTACACGATGCATCGACTGCTTGGCTGTAGCTACCCAGGCACAACCTGCAGTACCGCACACAATCACGGCAAGCCAAATGCTCATTTCATTCATGGCAAGCTGTTGATCTGTTGGCTGTAAACTCTCACCACTTGCAAAAAATCCTGGTAATCCAGCGCCAAGGATTGCCCCAATGTTTCCACAAGCAAAACGAATTGCAAACAGGGCGGAACGTTCATCTGGTTCCACAGTCATCTCTGTCGCCATTGCCATGTGAGGCACCGACAGAATCGTCATCGCCGTGTTGAGAAAGAGAAACCCCGCCAGCAGATATGCGAACTTTGCTGTCGTAGTTTCGAGAAATGGTGGAGAAAAGAGAAGATAGACACTGATGGCGAGAAGTAAGCCACCCAGCAGCAGAAAAGGACGCCTGCCTCCCAAACGACTGTACCAACGGTCAGAGAGATAGCCCATCAGAGGATCGGTCACCGCATCCCAACAAAGGCCCAGCGCAACCGCCAATCCAGCCCAACCCGGCGCTAGCCCAACCGCATCTGTATAGAAGATCAGCAGGTAGAGACGTAGTAGTGTCTCAACGGCATTGATACCTGTCTCTGCAACGGAATAGCCGATTCGAGTAGCAGTTGGGATTGTTGCTGTGGGCAACACTATCTCCGGGCATGTTGCGCGAAAAGTTCCTTGGCCTGCTGGCTGACCTGGCTATGCTCCACCATCGGAGCAGGATAATCTTGGATTCCCAAGGTGTCGGCTTCTTTATCCCAACGATGGAGTCGGGTTGGAAAAATGCCTCGCAGCTCAGGGATCCAGCGATGAATGTATTCACACTGGACATCAAATCTCTTCTGCTGTAGCCAGGGATTGAAGATCCGGAAGTAGGGTTGAGCATCACACCCCGTAGAGGCAGCCCACTGCCAGCTACCGTTGTTGACACATGGGTCGTAATCTACCAGACGCTGAGCAAAGTAACGTTCCCCCCAACGCCAATCGATGTGAAGATCCTTGGTCAGAAAAGATGCTACGATCATTCGAGCCCGATTGTGCATATAGCCCGTGTTGTTCAGTTCACGCATACCAGCATCGACAATGGGGAAACCCGTCCGACCCTCACACCAAGCTGCAAAACGTTGCTCGTTAGTAGACCAAGGCAGATCGTTGTAGCTGGATTGAAAAGCGTTTCCGAATACTTTTGGAAAGTGAAAAGCAATCTGAGTGAAGAAGTCCCGCCAGTAGAGTTGGCGCAACAAAGGATGATCTGAGCTACCCAACGTTGGTAGCAGGTGGTGAAAGACTTCCCGCACCGAAACCGTGCCGAACTTATGATGCGCAGCAAGTCGAGTTGTACCCTGCGCTATCGCAGGGAAATCTCGTTTTTCACCATAGTCTGTAAATCGAGAGGCCTTTGCCAGAATTGCCAGCGCCGCACTGCGACCACCTGCTGGAGTTTCTGGGTGACGGGCTTCCATCTGAAACAACATCAAGTCCTGTCCCCTGTCAGACTCAAGCGGCAAAACAGAAGTTCCCCACTGCGCCTTTGGGAGCGGTTCTGGAAGCGGTACAGTCAAGCGAGCAGCATTTCGATAAAACGGAGTAAAGACCGTGTAGGGATTGCCATCAGCTTTCCGTGTGCTTTCAGGTGGATGCAGCAGCAAATCATCCATACTGTTCCAAGCGACCCCCCGTTTTTTTGCAATTTTCTCCAAATCCGCATCTCTTTGCTGACTAAATGGAGTGAAATCTCGATTTACGAACACAGCCTGTGCCCCACTTTGTTGGAGCAACTCCGGTAGTAAATCCTGAGGCTTCCCTCTGAATAACAGGAGTCTTCCACCAGCTTCAACCAATTGAAGCTGCAGATCTGCAAGAGATTCCAACATGAAACGCAGAGCGGGCAGGCTTCGGTAAGGATGCTCTTCTACCTGTTGAGGGTCAAAACAGAAGATCGGCCAGACGGTATTGGAGCGCTTCAAGGCCTGGCGCAATCCAGAATTATCAAATAGACGCAGATCTCGCCGGAACAGGAAGATTGAGGCGGTGTACATGAAAACTCCAAAGACGGGGTGAGCAAGTCGGTGAAGAGCCAGTCACCCGGAAAGTAGGAATTCCCAGTGACTGGAATAGAAGCGCGGCTATTGATCAGCTTTGTTTTTGCAAACTCACTGAGCTAGTGATTGCTGCATCGTGAAGGGCAGGGAATAGTCTGGGAAAACCTTGCGCACTTCCTGGGCTACGAGATTTGGATTGGCCTTGAGCCGACTGGAAAAGCCTGAAAACACATGGGCCTTGCTGCAGAGGCAACCTCGCATTGCCTCTAAGCCATCATGTGGCAAGTAAGGGAATTGCTCAACAACCTCTTCATCAATCAGAAACTCCATCACATCATCAAATACTTTCTTTAGTGGACGCACTGGCGTATCCATCTGTGCGTACCGTAGAACCAGCGCCCGAATGATGTGCTGAGGTGAAATGCTGATCGTCTGGTTACGATGACGATTACGATATAATAGGTTGAAGAAATAGGTGTCAGGCAAACCTTTCTTAACCGGTTGGTATATCTGATGGCACTGACCATTCTCTCTGGCAAATTCAAAGCTGGCAGAAACTGGTGCTTCCGCCAGCGAGTCTTCGCAGTAGAAACAGAAATTGATAGCAATCTGTTCGATTCGGCAAGTTTCAGGATTGAGATAGCTGATCCGTACCGGCAGAACCTGATCACGAGCAGTCTGGATTCTACCAAAGTGTCCAACTTTTACATACGTCGCTGTTTCCAACCATTCTGTCAGAATCTGTCGGACTTCGTTACGATTGTCCAGCTGCCAAAGCTTCCAATTGTTTTCTCGAAAAACATGCCAGAGTTGTTCACTGTGCTTGGCGAAGCTTTGATTGCTATTGATCAGTGCAAAGGGACTACCAGTGCTACTGCTGACTTCACCGCTTTCTTCGTTACCATTATCTTTGGGAACTACAAACTTCGGGTGTCCCTTGACCAACTCATGGTAAATTTCCTTGAAGTCTTCGGGGCGTAAATATTCCGACTCCGCCAAGGCGCAGGTACGCTGGATCACGTTCTCCAATTCACGGATATTACCTTCCCAAGGCCATTGACTCAGCATCTCCAACGCATTTGGGTCCACCCCAACCACACTTGGATTCAACATACTGTTCTTCTGAATGAAGTGCTGGATCAACATGGGTAGGTCTTCCTGGCGCTCTCTTAGTGGTGGTAGGTAAATCGTAAACACATTTAATCGATAGAGTAGATCCTCCCGGAAGTCTTTGACCTTGATTTGATCCTCTAACTTCTGATTGGTCGCACTGATTACACGGACATTCACTTTCTGCTGACGATTACTGCCAACCGAGAGGATCTCTCCCTCCTGCAACATGCGTAGAAGTTTGACCTGTAAGGCCCTGGGCGTATCCCCGATTTCATCTAAAAACAGGGTCCCACCATCCGCCAATTTGACCAAGCCTTCCTTTTTGCCAATCGCCCCAGTAAACGCTCCTTTCTCATGACCAAACAACTCACTCTCGAAGAGTTCAGCGGGAATGGCACCGCAGTTCACAGGCACGAAGGAGCCATGCTGGCGACGACTACGCTTGTAGATCTCACGAGCTACCAATTCTTTTCCTGTCCCCGTCTCTCCACGAATTAAGATTGGACCATCTAGCGGAGCAAATTTTTTGATCAGCGCCATCATCTCCAGAAAACGGGGCGATTGCCCCACCAGTTGTTTTGGCGTTTCAATAGTCTGTAGTCGTAGTGACTCGTTCAGTTTGTACTCACTGGTGAGAGCATGACGCTCTTCGACCAGTCGCTGCGCTCGCAAAAGCGAGTCCTGTAGCTTGCGCGAATCAAAAGGCTTTGAAATGTAGTCATCGAAATGACTGTCCCGAAAAGCTGATACCAGTGTGTCTGTACTTTCAAAGCCTGTGACCATGATCGTCACCAACTCGGGGTAATTTTCTTTAAGGTGCTTACCAATTTGGAGCCCGTCAACCTCTGGTAACTGCTTGTCAATGATCACTACGTCATATTTTTTGACAAAGGTGGCTCCTTCACGCATCAGCGCAGCCCCGCTCTGCAAAAAGTTCAATTCATTGTCTGAAGAGCGAAACCATCCTTTGATCAGTGCCTCTACGTAAGGTTCATCATCGATTATCAAAATTTTCATAATTTTATTTTCAGGATAATTTTATTTTTGAAATTTTATTTTATCAAAAAATGATAAAAAATTATGTAAAGAAGTTTATTATTTTTTTTAAGCCAGTATTCCCTAGCCAACATCGGTTTTTCAACCGAGTCAAACTCCATGAATTCAGCATCTAAGCTTCTTCATCTTCCAACTCTGAATTGGCACAGGGTATGTAGCAGTTAATCTGAGTTCTCGCACTGAAGGAGGTTCTACTGCATGGTAGAAACCAAATTTCTAAAAATAAGAGAAAATTTGATCTGTTTCTAGATATGCCTAGTAAAAAAATAATAGATTTATCTAAAAATTAGTTTGCTCTTCGCTAACCACCATTTCTATATTGGCAGAATGTGAATAATTTCATTAAACCTAAAATCATCTTAGCGCTGGACGACGAGCGCCCTAGTCTGGATTTAGTTCAGGCTGTCTTTCGTAGGCCAACTTGGAAATTGATCTGTTTGCAACAGGAAGATCAATTTCATAACATGGTTGCAGAGACGCAACCCGACCTGATTCTGATGGACCAGAATTTAGCTCGGCGAACCGGCATAGAACTCTGTGAGGAGTTGCGTCGCTACGATTATGAAACTCCGGTACTGTTCCTCTCTGCTGAGCAGGAAAGTGGCCGTGAGCAGGCCGCTTTGCAGGCCGGAGCACAAGGATACTTGCGGAAGCCGATTGCACCCTGTCAATTACGGCAGCAAGTCGAGAAACATCTCGCCTAAGGAATCCTTCCCCTCTCCGCCATCCGCTCGTCGGTAGCGCCTCTGACGCTACAAAATTCTTCATGGAAAAAGTTCTCCCGTTTCGTAGTTCCACAAAATTTTTTCAGGAAACTCTAAACTCCCTCCCTATTCATCTTGCTATTCTCAATGAGCAGGGAGTGATTGTTGCGGTCAACGATGCTTGGCGTCGTTTCGGTATGGCCAATCAATACAAAGATCCCAATTGGGGAGTAGGACGCAACTATCTGGGGATTTGTCGAGAAGCTATTGGGCCCCAGACAGAAGATGCGAGAAATGTAGCTGAAGCGATCCAGCAATTGCTGTCTGGGAAGAGAAACTCTTTTCAAGTAGAATATCCCTGCCACAGCGATACGGAACAGCGCTGGTTTTCACTGTCCCTCACACACTTCAGTTTCGACGAGCGTACCTGGGTGGTGGCTGCCCATGAAGACATTTCACAAAGTGCCCTGACAGAGCAGGGACTACAACTTCGAAACCGAGCTATGGCAGCTGCTGACGAGGGGATTACGATCACAGATGCAACTCAGAATGGAAATCCAATCATCTATGCCAACAGCGGATTTTTAAAAATTACTGGCTATGAACTAGACCAAGTACTGGGGCGCAACTGCCGTTTCCTTCAGGGCCCAGAAACAAACCAGAACACTATTGAAACAATCCGCCAGGCGCTTCGTACCAAGACCTCGTGCACGGTCGAGTTGCTGAATTATGCCGTTGATGGACGTCCCTTCTGGAACAAACTTTCAATCACTCCTATCAGAGATGAGGGAGGACAAACTACGCACTACGTTGGAATTCAGTCGGACATCACCGAAAAAAAGCAGATGGAAGCCACGCTTCGTCAACGCACAGAAGAATTGGAGGAGCTCAATGCTCGCCTCGTAGAGTCTGAGCAGGCATTGCTGCGACAGAACGCTAATAAGGATAAATTCTTCTCGATCATCTCCCACGATCTGAAGAGTCCTTTCCACTCGATTCTAGGTTTTGCTGAAATTCTTTCTGGCAATCTTTCTGACTTCACGCTAGAAGAGATTCAGTCCTACGGAAACCATATTCATGTAGGTGCGCAGAACTTGCTCAACCTACTTGAAAACCTGATGCAATGGACCCGGTTGCAGTCAGGTCGTATGGGCTATCAACCAGAGCCACTTTTGCTGCGCGAGCGAGTTGAAATGGTGCTGAGCCTCCTGCAGGGCAACCTGTTGGCTAAGAAGATCCATTTTGACTCTTCACTAGATCCTGAGATGCTGGTCTACGCTGACCGTACCCATCTTTCTTTGGTGATGCAGAACTTGATCTCTAATGCAATCAAGTTCACTCAGGTACAAGGAAAGATTCAGGTCTATGCGAGTCAGCAGGATGGCATGATCATCATTTGTGTCGCAGACAGTGGTGTCGGGATTGCTTCCCAGCGCCTGAACGATCTGTTTCAGATCGAGACCTCATTTTCCACAGTTGGAACCGCCAATGAAAAAGGCACGGGACTGGGGTTGATTCTTTGCAACGAGCTTGTTCGCGAGAACGGTGGACAGATCTGGGCTGAGAGCACCTTGGGCGAAGGCTCTCGCTTCTATTTCACGCTCCCGTCCTCGATTCGGGCAATGGCAGTTCTCGATGAAGATTCCCAAACAAAACAAAACTGAGCAACTCACTTTCACCCTTCAGGAGTTTTCATGATTGCTGACTCACCCATCAGTGTACGGAAGGTATTTTATGTTCTCACGATTCTCTATCTCGGTATGCTGGCCGCAGTTGCTCCGATCTACCTGGAAATTCTCTGGACTCTAATCATTGGTGCGCCACTCATTCTACTCGGTCTCCGTGATGTCTTCCAGAAATCACAGACTGTTCCTCGAAACTTCCCAATCATTGGCCATCTGCGCTACCTGCTGGAAGAAATCCGCCCAGAGCTTTATCAGTACTTTGTTGAATCCGACACAGGAGGCCGCCCCTTCAACCGCCTGGAACGAAGTTTAGTCTATCAGCGTGCCAAAAATGCCCGAGATACGGTGCCTTTCGGAACTCAACAAGATGTTTACGAAGTTGGCTACGAGTGGGTCAATCACTCGCTAAAGCCTGCTCACTTGGACCAGACTGATCTGCGTGTCACGGTAGGTGGACCGGATTGTAAAAAGCCCTACTCGGCCAGTCTACTGAACATCTCTGCGATGAGTTATGGTTCTCTGAGTGCTAATGCCGTACTGGCTCTCAACAGTGGCGCCAAGATGGGCAAATTTGCTCATAACACTGGAGAAGGGGGGATTTCTAAATTTCATCATCAGGGAGGGGGCGATCTGATCTGGCAGATTGGTACGGGCTACTTCGCCTGCCGCAACAATGATGGGAGCTTCAGCGCTGAAAAATTTGCAGAGAAGGCCTCTCAGGACCAAGTAAAGATGATTGAGATCAAGCTCTCTCAAGGAGCGAAGCCCGGACATGGTGGGATTCTACCCGCAGCCAAACTAACCAAGGAAATTGCAGAAATTCGTGGTGTACCGATGGGGCAGGACGTCAATTCACCTCCAGGGCATTCAGCGTTCTCGACTCCCTTAGAATTGATAGAATTTGTTCAGTTACTGCGAGAGAAATCAGGAGGCAAGCCGGTTGGCTTTAAGCTCTGTGTGGGTAAACGACGTGAATTTTTGGCTATCTGTAAGGCGATGCATGAAACTGGGATCAAGCCTGATTTCATTACCGTCGATGGTGGAGAGGGAGGAACCGGTGCAGCCCCACTGGAATTCACCAATAACATTGGTAGCCCTCTGAGCGAAGGTTTGATCTTTGTACACAATGCACTCACTGGATTTGATCTCCGTAAGGATATTCGAGTCATCAGCAGTGGCAAGGTGATGTCAGGCTTTGGCATCGTCAAGCGTCTGGCGCTTGGGGCTGACCTCTGTAACTCAGCTCGGGCAATGATGATGGGGCTTGGTTGTATTCAAGCACTCAAGTGCAACACGAATCGCTGCCCAGTGGGAGTTGCGACGACAGATCGAACACTGATGTATGGTTTGGACCCATCAGACAAGAAAGTGCGTGTCTATAACCTACACAAGAACTTGGAGAAGAGTGTTTGTGAGATCATTGGCGCAATGGGCCTGAAAGATACAGACAATCTGCGACCCTGGCATCTAATGCGACGGGTCAGTTCGACAGAGATCAAGCACTACGGGGAAATCTACGAATATCTGGAGCCAGGTAGTTTGCTACAGTCTGACATGCCCAAATCCTATGCACGTGCAGTCGCTTCTGCACAATCTTCCTCTTTCGATTCTGTCCGGCACTGAACCTGATGGAGCCAACTGTTGGTATTCTTGGCCTAGGTTATCTGGGCTCTACCCTAGCGCAGTTGGTTCCTTGGTCACCACAATCCTGGGGGACCTGTCGTCCCTCGTCATATCCTGCGATTCTCACACAACAGCCGCTGCCGGTCTTACCCTTTGACTGGACTCAGACTTCGAGTTGGCAAGTTCTGCCAGTGCAATCGGCAACGCTCATCTTGACCATCCCACCCATCCGTGATTTGGAAGCCAACCGAAATCATTTACAGCAATGGTCTGCCTGGATGCGTGAGCATCGGCCAGCTTGTTCGCGCTTACTCTACGTTTCCACAACAGGAATATATCCCAAACGGGCAGGAGTTTGGACAGAGGACACTAGAGAAGAGCCGGACTCTCTTTCCGGCGAGCTACGAAAACAAACAGAAGATCTGCTAGGAGAGGCGTTCGATTTACAAGTGGTTCGTCCTGGAGGTATCTACGGACCCAAACGTAATCTCTGGCAACGACTGCGCAATGGCCAAGTGATGCCTACGTCTCCACATCAGCCTACTCACCGTATTCATGTGGAAGATCTCGCACGGTTGATACACCTGCTGATTCTGCAGCCAGAACTGCCTTCCTGCATCAATGCCGTCGATCATCAACCACTATCCTCATTACGAGTGGCTCAGTGGTGTGCGAAACAACGTCCAACAGTCTTGTCACCAGAAAATCATGAGTTGCTTGCTGAGCCGGAGGCAGACGTCCCTTTCCTCGAGCGTAGAATTTCAAATCAGCGTCTCCAATCTACAGGACTGTTGCTGCGCTATCCCACTTATCAGGAAGGCTATCATTCGTTATTGGATGAACCACTCAACCAACTCCGAGCTTGATCCTCACTGATCACAGAGACTTTCAACTTCTCAGCTTTCTCCAGCTTGGAACCTGCTTTTTCTCCAGCTAACACATAATCTGTTTTCTTAGAAACACTTCCAGAAATCCGGGCTCCTGCGTCTTCGAGGCGCTGTTGCCAAACATCTCTTGGCTCCGAGAGTGCTCCTGTAAGCACCACGGTTTTCCCTTTTAGTGGTGAATCAGGAGCCTGCTGAACCTGTAGTTCCTGTGGTCTCACCCCAGCGTCCCACAATTCCTGAAGCAGTGCTTTGGTTTCTGTACTACGGAAGTAGCGGGCCACACTTTCAGCGATCACTGGGCCAATCTCATGGATTGCCGCCAATTCTTCCTGATCTGCTTGTTGAAGAGCCTCCAATGAACCGTAGTTGCGTGCAAGCAATTGGGCAGTCTTTTCACCCACATGCGGGATACCGAGCGCGTGCAAAAAGCGAGGGAGGGGTCTTTGTCTTGATTGGTCGATGGCCAGCACCACATTCTGTGCAGACTTGAGTCCCATCCTTTCCAAGGGTGTCAAGTCCTCAATCTGTAATCGGTAAAGATCAGCAGCACTCCATACCAATTGGCGATTCAGTAGTTGATCCAGTAGTGCTGGACCGACGGCATCAATGTCCATTGCTCGACGAGAGACAAAGTGTAGTAACCGTTCTTGTAGCTGTGCGGGACATTCTGGATTTGGACAACGCCAGTCGATCTCACCTGGGTACTGAATTGCTAGGCTGTCACATGCTGGACAGGCTGTTGGAGGGTCAATTGGCCCAGATTCACTCACAGGAGCAGGCAGGTGCACAGCCACGATTTTTGGAATGATTTCTCCCCCCTTCTCCACCAGTACCTGATCTCCCAAGCGGAGTTGAAGTCGCTCAATCTGATCATAATTGTGCAGGGTTGCTCGCGACACCGTGGTCCCATTCAATTCTACTGGATTCAGGAGCGCCACTGGAGTGAGAACTCCTGTTCGGCCTACCCCGATTTCAATCTCACGCAGTGTGGAAACTGCTTGTTCTGCAGTAAACTTGAAGGCGACAGCCCAGCGTGGAGATTTGGCAGTCATTCCGAGAGCTGCCTGGTCTTCCAATGAATTCGCCTTCAGCACAATCCCATCCACATCGTAATCGAGGTGATGACGCTCGCTCTCCCAATGTTCCAGAAAGTTCTTGACCGAATCCCAGTCGGGTAAGAGGCGTGTCGCTGGATTGATTGGGAAACCTAGCTCTCCTAGCCACTGAAGATTGGCATAGTGAGAAGTTTTATTTGAGCCCTGAGCAACTGCATAAGTCAGGATTTGCAACCGACGACGACGAACTTCTGCTGTATCCAACAGCCGCAGTGTGCCTGCAGCTGCGTTACGTGGATTTTTGAAGAGAGGTTCTCCCTCTGCTTGCTTTCGAGCGTTGAGTTTTTCAAAACTGAGATGGGGCAGATAGACCTCTCCACGGACTTCCAGATTGATTGGCTCAGGCAACTGTAATGGCAGATTGGCAATTGTCAGCAGGTTCGGAGTGATCTCATCGCCAACTTGGCCATCCCCTCTGGTGACTCCGGCTTCCAGACGGCCTCGCTCATAAATCAGCGATACCGCCAGTCCATCGATCTTCAATTCGCCGACATACTCTACTTGGGGTACCTCCAGCAGGCGTCGTACGCTAGTGTCCCAATTTACAACTTCTTCAAGAGAATAGGCATTGCTCAGGCTGAGCATTGGAATTCGATGGGAACGCGAAGGAAAATTACTCAGTGGGGTTGCGGTGATACGCAGCAGGGGAGAGGAAGGATCACGCAATTCTGGATAACTGGCCTCCAGTTGCGCCAATTCCCTTACCAGAGCATCGAAACTCTCATCACTAACCGTCGGAGTACTCAGATAGTAGCGTGCGTTGTGCCCATGGATCAACTCAGTGAGTTCCCGCATACGCTGGACAGTGGACACCTGTGTCATGTTGGTTTGGTTGGGATTTCAGTGCGGGATGTGACGAACAGATGGATCTTTAGGGATCAAGCGGCTCCCAGAACTTGAGGGCTTGCTTGTTGATGACCTTGCCGTCACGCAGACCAATCCAGGCCGGAGTGTGCCAGCGGACTGTCTCGACAAGGGTATCTCCATCCAAGAACACTAATCGTAGTTGCTTACGATCAGTGATAGCTTGGCTCAGTTGGATGGCTTCATAATCCTGAACAATGGGACGGGCCATTTCATGGGCGGGGCTGTCGAAGTTCCTGAACAATCCGCTCAACGATCTGAGGCATTGCATCTGCGACAGCTTTCTGTACAGATCGTGTGATCATACCCTCAATCACTGTATCTAATGATCCCATGCCTGCTGGAATTTCGGTAGCTGTCGAAGCAGCAACGGCAGGAGTTTCTACTGGTGGTGGGCTATCGGATTCATCTTCCAAGGCTTCCACAGCTTCACCCCAGTCCTCAAATGTCTCTTCTTCCAAAACCTCAGGTTCACCTTCGGGCTCAGCACTCGCTACTTCCTCTGATTCCTCTTCCAGGGCTTCTACCGCATCACCCCAGTCCTCAAACGTCTCTTCTTCCAAAACCTCAGGTTCACCCTCGGGCTCAGCACTCGCTACTTCCTCTGACTCCTCTTCTAAGGCTTCTACCGCATCGCCCCAGTCCTCAAATGTCTCTTCTTCCAAAACTTCAGGTTCGCCATCAGCCATTGGGTCACCAGACATTTCGTCATCCAAGGTAACCAGTGCTTCATCTTCTGGTATTTCTGTCAATTCAACCTCTTGCTGTTCTAAATCTGCCATCTCCTGATCAAGATCTTCCAGTTCGCTGAGCATCGACTCTGCTGCCAGTTCATCCTCCTCCTCAACTTCTTCTGAAAAATCCACTTCTGCAGCAGCTAGGAATTCGTCCTCAACAATCGGCAACTCAATTTCTTCTTCAGGTACAATCTCTTCGACAACTGGAGCAGGAGGAGGCTGTAACTCTTCAAGATCTTGCTCAAAGACCTGGCGTCGCCACTTCTTCTTCTCAACAACCGGAGTTTCTTCTTTAATGACTTCTTCCTGTGCTGGCTCGGGTTCTGTCACATCTGTTTCTTCAGCCTCATCCAGCAAAGGCAAGTCTGCTTCGGCAAACAGATCCGGATGTTCGACCTCATCTGCTGACAAGTCATCTTCCTCTTCTTCCACTGATAGATCTATTGCTGAGGAGTCCGGCAGTTCTTCTTCAACCAAAGTAAACTCTTCCTCTTCGGGCTCTAGCATCAGCTCATCATCTTCATCCAGAGTGAGGTGGAATTCTTCCAATTCTTCATCATCAGCACCAATCGCCAGTACGGCTGTTGCCTCAAAGTCTTCTATTACTGCGGCTAGTCCTCCGTCCCCCGTTGCTGCTCCTGATTCTGTGAGCAACACACTATCATTGTTGGTCAGTGTTTCTGCTAGTTCCTCATCTTCTAGAGTGGTAGCAGCCAGATAATAATCCATTTCGCGCACATTCGGAGTGTAGCGAGTACGCAAGGGTCCTTGGATGACCTCTACCGTTGACAAAGCAGGCAGTACCGGATCAAAATCATTCTCACTCAGTGAAATGGGAGTGACATCGTCGCGCAGAACCTGATCCACATCAGGAGTGCGACTCCAGATATCCAAATCAACATCGAAATCGTTTTGTTGAATATCAACGTTTTCCATTACCAACCCCTGCGATGAGGTGATAATCGGTCCACGATAAGCATCTTTGACTGGAGGTGTCGACACCACAGTCACAACTGTTGGAGCAGCCTCTACTGCTGCTTTGGCGGCTACAGCGGCTTCCTTCCAATCGTCTTCATCGATTTCTTCGAAGAGTGCAAAATCGTCTTCGTCCTCCGCCAGTTCGTCCGGAGCGAGTGCCACATCTTCTGTTTCAGCAAGTTCTTCAGAAGAGACCTCCGCAGGTTCTTGCCAGTCATCCACCAGCAGGTCTTCCTCTTCTTCGCTCATTTCTAGTGGTGGGATCTCCATATCATCATCTCCCTCCACGGAAGACAGTGGTTCTTCCCATTCCTCTGCCAACATTGTTAGATCCTGTTCTTCGTCCAGTTCCAACGGTGGGATCTCAAATCCGCTATCGTTTGTTGTGGACTCAAGCTCTTCTGAAGCATCGGTAGCCAGTTCTTCCTCTTCAGACCATTCTGCCGCAGGAGGAATATCAAAAGCACTATCCGAGTCTGTAAAGACAGGCTCTTCTTCCGGATCTCCCAATTCTTCGGTAGACTCCTCTGCTGAGTCCAGTGCTGAAGCGTCGAGAAGTTCTTCGTCTTCATCAAGATCTAAATCCAGATCAGCGAAGGGTCCCTCCGATTCGTCTGACTCCAAATTCTCTCCAGCAGCAGTATCTGTTTCAGCTTCTGCCGTGGAAGCTTCGTCTGTCAGAGTTTCCTCAATCTCATTTTGCTCAGAATCCATGATCTCACCTTCAAGATCGACCAAACTCAGCCCTTCATTTGCACTCAGGACCATATCATCGTGTTGAACCAGACCGGGCTGCTCTTCCATCGCAGCCTCTGCACCGAGTAATTCATCCAATGACTGAACCTCTTCATCTTCATCGGATGAATCAGTCTCTTCAGATAACACTATTTCTGTTTCTTCCGCACCAAGATCTTCTGCCACTGCTACAGACGGAACGATCTCTATTTCGTCTGCATTCAAATCTTCTTCCTCTGCAATGTCCTCTGCAAAATCTACATCCGGAACAGAATCCTCTTCCACCACAGGAGGGTGAATTTGCTTGGGGGCAGCCGCTTGATCAGACACATTGGGCAAGCTCACTGGGGACTCTTCATCCAACTCATCTGCTTCTGGCAGTTCACCTGTTGCAGAACCACTCCAACCAGTGTCTTCATCGAACAGCGTCTCATCCACCGACTCGCCATTGTCCTGAATCAGACCAAGCATCTCATCATCAAAGACATTGACTTCTTCTGCAGAATCCATCGGTTCGCTCTGCAGTTCCACACTGGGAAGGTAGCGCTGGATGTGTTCCTGCAACGTCGCTGCCTCAAAAGGCTTGCGAATCATCCCTTGAAGCCCAAATTGCTCCAGCAGGGACTCGTTGACATCATCTCTGGCGTTAACCAGCAACACCTTGGGCACCTGACTCAGAGACGAGTGCTGCTGCAGTTGCCGACAAAGGGCGTAGTCTTGCTGCTGGTCAGCGTTGCTGATGAAGATCAGGCTGGGAGAATAGCGATCTGCCAACTGCAGGAAGGCATCAGGGCGGCTCTCCTGCCAAAGCTCGACCTGATCACTGATCGTCGAGGCAATCAGTCCTTGTATTGCCTTATTTTCTTCAAAGACCAGGACTGAATTTGACATCTCGTTTCCTTAGGGCGTTTCCGGGTACAAATGGCCTTCCGATTGCCTATGAATCAGCTTGGAAGAGACGAAGACTAGCTGATCTTCCCCAGTTTTTCCAGTACTATGCCTTCTGACAAGAGCACTTCCAAAAACTGTGGATTTCTAATGAAGGCAAGTCTATCTTCTCAGGATCAGTTCCAACAACCAAGGATGATCTGCTGGCTGCGGACAATCTGCAATAATTAATCTCTCAGAGTAGGCAAAAACTGCTGCACTTTCATGTTTTCCATTCTTTCACGATACCTTGCCCTTGAGTTCCTACGTTTTTTCGCTCTCTTCCTGTTGGCTTTCGTAGCCATCACCTCACTGGGCAACCTAGTCAACGATCTCAACCAAGCCTTTGACAGCTGGTCCGGCTTTTTAGCATTCCTACGTCAGACCGCCTTGTTGCTACCCTTGCTGCTGGAATTGACGACTCCTGTAACCGTGCTACTCGCAACCATTGCAGCGTTCAGCGCACTCAGTCGAACATCAGAAGTGATTGCCATGCGAGCGGTTGGGGCTGGCTCCTGGCAGTTAATTCGGCCCTTCCTGATTACTGCCTGTGGTATAGCGCTCGCTGGTTATTTATTGCAGAATTACGCTCAGCCCTGGATGCAGAAACACTGGGGCAATGCAGGAGTGGCTACCGGTTTGCCAGCACAGTGGAAGCTAGACGGTGATCGAGCTATTGTATATTTCGGTCCACGTCAGCCTAACGGAGAGGTTGAGCAATTGGCTCGCTTCTCTTGGCTACGAGAGCCTCGGCATCTACTTCAGGAATCCTTGCAGGCCAACAAAGCTCAACGAAAACCGGAAGGCTGGGAACTAAAAGCTGTTGCTGAACGGCAATTCGATGACTCAGGAATGCGATTGGAAGAACAGGAATCGCAACAACTATCCACCAGTGACTTACCACTGCTCTCCTTTCAACCACGTAGAGATCCACACTATCTTCCATTGCTGGAACTCTGGCAAGATATTGAACAACGACAACGGGAAGGCTTGGACACTACGAGCCACTGGGTTGAACTGTTTCAGAAACTGGCCTACCCAGCCCAACTCTTCTTGATGGTTGCCTTGGGCGCACTGTTGGCGGCAACTCATCATCGCCAGAGCAAGGCAGCTGAGTCTCTGGCCATCGCTGTGTTTCTTGGCATCATCTCCTGGATTCTCAACCAAATCTTTCTGGCAGTCGGTCACGCAGGTGCCTTACCACCTTTTCTAGCGGCGTGGGGCAACTGCCTGCTATTCCTGGCTCTGATCCTGACACTTGCCCGATGGAACCAGAGCTAGTGCCTGGCTTTTGGCTTGCCCTAAGGCACAAGGCTCAGTAGAAATCACAGGTTCACAACTGCCCTTCATTTGCTTTCCTGCCCGGAGAATGATCTTGGAACGCTATCGTCTGGACAACCCCTTTGCGATAAAACAAACCGAGTCTGATGCTTCCGTCTCGACCTATGCTCGGATGGTACAACGTGGTCAGGAGTTGATCGAATTACCTCGTCGAGGAGGTGGACCGGACCGGATTCGGACACAGCACAGTAAAGATCGGATGACGATCTGGGAGCGTATCCGAGTTCTGACTGAACAGGAACCCCACATCACTTTCCAGAATTGGGGCCCTCAACTCGATGGAGCTTCAATCGTCACAGGGATTCTTAACATCCAGAGACGTGATGTTGCCTTCTACGGTCATGATTTCACTGTTCGTGCAGGTTCGATGGATGCCACTAACGGCGCCAAGGTTGCCCGTCAAATTCTGATGGCTGCCGAGCATGGAATTCCGCTGATCGGTATGAACGACTCGGCAGGAGCGTTTGTGCCGGCCGGTGTGGGTGGATTGGATGGCTATTCAGAAGCCTTCGCGGCTATGCGTCGAATCAGCGGCATTGTTCCCTCCATCATGCTGATGTTTGGTTACAATGCCGGTGGTGGCGCCTACTTACCTCGGCAAGGTTCTTTCCTGATTCAACCCCAGCAGACATTTTTTGGGCTCACGGGTCCCAACGTTGTGCGTGAAGCACTCGGCGAAGACATCACGCCAGATGATCTAGGTGGGCCCAAGGTGCATACTCAGAGTGGAGTCGTTGACCTGGAGGCCCCGGACGAGTTGGACGCCTTACGACTGTCTTTACGACTGCTCAGTTATCTGCCTGATAACAATCACTCACTTGCCCCATTTAACCACTCTTTCGGTTCCCTCGATGAGAAGGTGGAAGAGGAAGAAGTTCTGCTCGAAAAAACTTTTTCCAACCCGGTAACGGGCTTTAACACCCCACTGGATATGCGACTTTTTCTACAACAAATTGTAGACCACGGGGACTATTTCGAAATCCAACCTTCCCGAGCACGACAGGTGATCACAGCCTTTGCTCGTCTGGGTGGACATGTTGCTGGATTTGTCTGCAACAATAGCACTTTCAACTCCGGTAATATTGATGTGCATGCTTCGCGCAAGGTCGCCAAGTTCGTACGCTTCTGTAATCTCTACAACATTCCCACCGTCTTTCTGATGGATGTTGCGGGCTTTGCACCGGGATCCGAGCAGGAAACTTTGGGTATTGTGCAAGCTGGTCGTGAGATGATGGACGCCATCATTGACCTGCGTGTTCCACGGCTGACGCTGATTGTACGTAACGCCTTTGGTGGGGCCTATTGTGCCTGGAACAGCTACCACATTGGAGCAGACTTTGTCTTCTCCCTACCAACTGCACGTATCGCCGTGATGGGGCCGGCTGGACGGCAGTATATATATAAGGATGAGTTCCGAAATATCCATCATCAATATGAGCAGAACGTGGAAGCTGGAATGTCCAACTTGGAAGCAGCAGCCACTCGTGATCACGCTCTTGCCGGACTAACCACACGCTACGAAGAGCAGCTGCTCAATCCAGAAGAGGCGCTACGGCTCGGCTCCGTTTCACAGTTGGTGCCTCCAGGTTTCAGCCGTAAAGCCCTTGGGCAGACGCTGGCCTACACAATGCGCCACTACGAACCGAAACCAATGGCTGGCGCTCACCGAGAATAGACTCTTTCTGCCACTTCGTTCCCACTTCCAGAGAAATTAAATCATGAGTTCGACTACCTTAAATAAGACCCCACTGCATGACTGGCATTTGCAATCCGGTGCCTTCATGACCGACTTTGGTGGCTGGCATTTGCCAGTGCGCTATCAGAGCGATAAGCAGGAGCATCAAGCGGTTCGAGAAGCTGTAGGACTCTTTGACGTCAGCCACATGGGAGAACTGCTGATGGAAGGTGAAAGGGCTGCGGACTTGCTGCAATACACGACCTGCAACGACATCTCAAAAATCCCAGTTGGCGCCGCACGCTACAACGCACTGACTACCCCAGCAGGAGGAGCCTGGGATGATCTGCTCGTCTATCGTCTGGCAGAAGAGCGCTACCTACTGGTCGTCAACGCGGCCAACCAGGATCAGGATTTCAATTGGTTGCAAGAACAAAACTCTCAGTTTGGTGCCAACCTACGCAATGTGGGCAGTGACTACGCTTTACTCGCGCTGCAGGGCCCTCTCGCTGTGGATGTGCTTGAATCAATCAGTGATTTGCCTGTTCGAGACTTGCGCTACTATCGCTTTCTGGAAGGAGAGTTACTCGGTTGCCCTGTGCTGTTGAGTCGTACCGGCTACACGGCCAGCGATGGATTTGAGTTATATCTGTCGCCGCAGCACGCGGAAGCCATCTGGACAAAACTGTTGGAAGCAGGTTCCTCTTTTGGCATCGAACCCTGTGGTCTGAGTGCACGAGATAGTCTGCGCCTGGAAGGTGGACTACACCTCTATGGACACGAATTGGGTCAGGATATTTCCCTATACGAAGCGGGACTGGGTTGGATCATCAAACCTGAGAAGGGTGACTTCATTGGTAAAGAAGCCCTGCTACGTTCTAAAGAGAATCCACAGCGCAAGCTGGTAGGTTTTCAGATGCAGGAATTTGGTATTCCCCGTCATGGCTTTCCCATCCTGAATCCAGAAGAGCAGACCGTTGGCAGCGTGACGAGTGGTCTTCTTTCGCCAACACTCAACGCTCCGATTGGGATGGCTTATGTTCCCACAGAGTTGTCTGAGATCGGCAGCACCTTCCTTGTACAGGTGCGTAAGCGACGGCTAGCTGCAGAAGTTGTGAGGCTACCTTTTTATCAGATTTCCCGCTCTACTTGATTTTTTTCTGGACAAATCGGTTTCTCTGTTTAGGATCTGTTACTAATTTGTTTATGGCAGGTAACTGCTGGCTTCCAAGGTGGAATTGACGCCCAAGAGGGAAAATGTCTCAGACCCCGTCAGATCTTAAATATACGCGTGAGCACGAATGGATTCGGCTAGATGGCAACCAGGCCGAAATTGGTATCACCTTCCATGCGCAAAAGTCGCTGGGAGACATTGTCTATGTTGAGCTTCCCTCGGTCGGTGATGAGTTGGAAGCTGGTGAAGAATTTGGCACTATCGAATCTGTCAAAGCCGTCTCTTCGTTGTTCTCGCCTATGTCCGGCAAGGTAACCGATATCAATTCGGAGCTTGCTGATCGACCAGAGACGATCAACGAAGATTGTTATGATGAAGGCTGGTTGATCCGTGTAGCGCTCAGTGAGCCGGACGAGCAAGACAACTTGCTGGACGATGAGGAGTACGATCAGTTTGTGCTCGAAGAAGCTGGTTGATTGCCGACTACTTTCATCTTACCCACCTCTGTTTCGGACTTTCCCGCCCGTTCCAGTCGTCTGTATTTGATTCAAAATGACCCTTCACAATCTTAAAGACTGGACACGGGCTCGCCTGCGCGACTGGTTCTCTGAGCACAACGAGCGCCCTTTCCGCGCAGACCAAGTCTTCACCTGGCTCTACCAAAAAGATGTCAGTGACTGGGACGGAATGAGCAACCTGGCCAAGTTCACCCGTCAATTGCTGATCGACAACTTCCACCTCCCCCGCCTGACCCGAGTTGCAGAACAAGTCTCGAAAGACGGCTCGCGTAAGTACCTCCTTGGCCTGCAAGATGGTAAGACTATCGAGACAGTGCTGATGCCACACCACGATCATCATACGGTGTGTGTTTCCTCTCAGGTGGGCTGTGCGATGGGTTGTTCTTTCTGCGTTACAGGCAAAATGGGACTGATCAGGAACCTGAGCGCTGGTGAGATCGTGGAGCAAGTGGTTGAAGCTCGAAGAGATGCTACTGGATTACCACTCCGCAACATTGTCTTTATGGGAATGGGAGAACCTTTCCACAACTATGATCAGGTCATGACGGCCTTGGAGATTCTCACTGACGAGTACGGCTTCAACTTCTCACAGCGCCGTGTCACAGTCTCAACCTCAGGACTGGTGCCACAGATTCGCCGTTTTGGCCAGGAACGAGTCAAGGCGAACCTGGCGATTTCACTGAATGGCTCCTCCGATACGGTCCGTGGGCGTTTGATGCCTGTCAACAAGCGTTACAACCTGGCCCAGTTGGTTCAAGTCTGCCAGGAATTCCCACTTGAGGCCCGTAAGCGCATCACTTTTGAGTACATTCTGCTCAAGGGCATCACGGATTCAATTGATGACGCCAAAGCCTTGATCCGCCTACTGCATGGAGTGAAGTTCAAGATCAACCTGATTCCCTTCAATGCTGCACCAGACAGTGAGTACCAACGCTCTGATTGGGAGCAGATTCAGCGCTTTCAACGTTACTTGCTGGATCGGGGTGTGGTTGCAACCTTACGCATCTCCAAGGGACAGGATATCCAAGGGGCATGTGGCCAACTACGCAGTGAACAAGGCCTAGCCGTAGAGGAGGGAGTCGGATGAAAATTCGTTTGTTTGGCGTACTGTGGAGGCTTGACGAAGAGCAGGACACAGCTCAGCCTGATCTGGATCTCGACAAGCTGCTCAAGGAACAAATCCGCTACCGTGGCAATCAGGAGCAGCGGCAGGCCAAGAAAGAGATGGTCCAGCACTTACAGAAGACCGTTCTCGATCAGACCCAGATGCAGATCGACTTGCATGTACGGGGTAGGAATCAATAAGTAGCCAGTTGCTACCATTGGCAATAAGGGTGCTGAGAGAGGTTGATATTCAGGTAACGGGAATCCTGACTCACTTCTTCACCAAGCCAAGGTGGCTTTGCAAAGGGTTGTTCCTCATTTTCCAATTCGATTTCTGCGACCACCAAGCCTGCGTTGTCTCCGTGAAATTCATCAATTTCCCAGCACATTCCTTCATACTCCACTAGGTAACGAGTCTTTTCCAAGGTTGGTGGCTCACACAATTCCTTGAGCATATGCTGAGCATCAGCCAGTGGAATTGGGTATTCGTACTCGAATCGTGAGATTTCGGAGACCATCACCTTAATCGTCAGAAAGGCCTGCTGCCCCTTCATGCGTACTCGAACGCTGCGCTGTGGGTGACGATTCAGATATCCTTGGTGTAAAAAAGCACCCACAGCACCCAACTTCCAATCTTCGTTAAGCACGAGAAACTTTCGCTCGATTTCCATTCCCACAGCAAACCTCCTTCGCCGATTCAGATTGTTTTCAGAGAGTTCTTGGTTACCTTAGCAATCACTAAACAATAACATATCTAGTCATACAAATACACAAATTTACAGTTATTATTCTTTTCAATTGACACAAAATGCTACAAATAGTTTTGTTGTTCTCCAGCAAAATTACTGACTTTCTTGTTCGCAAACGATCAGGTTATTTTTAACACCCTCCACAAACCATTTGCTTTTCCTTAGGGACAACTGATATCTGAAGGTTAGGCTTTCTTTCTGACGGTTCTACCAAGTGTTTACTATTATCAAATAGTTTTTGATTCGTGTTTTTTCTTTTTAGAAGAAAAGCCCGATTTTTTTGATAAAAAGCCACACTTCAAAATCTAATAATTATTTGATTTCATGTTTTTTATGAAACAATCATGACATGAAAATCAAACTTAGCATGTCAAAAACCAATCCGAATGAAGTATATATTTTAAGCTGACAAATTTTATTACTTGATTTTCACAAAAAACTTTAAACTAAGCCAATCATAAACTATTTAATTTAGATTTTTTCTGAATAGAAAATCTTAATTTTTGAACTTTTATTGCTTACCAAAAATACTGACCAATGGGCGTCAGTTAATTTTACTCGCTGAAATTCAGAGGCTATTTAGAGGGAAATGCCACAAACCACCAACAATCCTGTTCAAGTACTACAGAAAATCCAGTCGGCAAAACCGAATGTGGAAGGGATTCAACATCCCCAGGAGCTCTTTGCCCAACTTCAGCGATTAACCAAAGCCGGGATCTGGACGATTGACCTGGCCACCATGCAGATTTTGGTCAGCGAAGAGATGTATCGCCTGCATGGAGTTCCTCTTGGTGCCACCGTCTATTATGAAGAATTCCTTGAAAAGATGTGTATTCCAGAGGATCGGAAGATCTCGGAAAATGCACGCATCAAGGTGATTACTCAGAAGGTTGAAGTACAATTTGATTATCGAGCCACCGACCAGACTACTGGAGAAACAAAGTGGTTCTCCGCGCACGTGGCACCTCTGCTCAATGCCCAGAATGAGGTGATTGCACTCTTTGGGACCACTCAGGACATTACGGATCGGCAGCGCCAGGAGTATCAGAAAATTCAAGATCGTCTCGCCTCCATGGGAGAAATGCTGAATCTGTTGGCACACCACTGGAGGCAACCGCTGAGTACGATCTCTGTGGTAGCGTCTAAATTGGAAGTTCAAAATCAATTGAACAATCAGGGAGATAGCTACCTGAATGAAAACTTGGAAGAAATTCAGCGGCTTTCTCAGCATCTCTCCAATACCATCAACGAGGTACGCCAAGTGTTTTCGGATGTCAGGCGACCTCAGAAATCAATGGATCTGGCGAATATCATCCAGGCCCTAATCGCTGACGTGCAGAAACGCTTGGAAACCTCCGCAATCCGCTGTGTCGTTACCAATGAAGGGTTGACTACAATCACGACTCAACATGGGAATTTTATCCGTTCCATCTGCAAGGAGTTGATCCAAAATGCCATCGAAGCCTTGGAAGATCGCCAGGACAAGCTTCTCCGAGTGCTCAATATCAGGATTTCTGAGCGAGGTAGCGGTGGCTACTTGATTGAAGTGGAAGACAACGCGGGAGGAATCGATGAGGGTAGCCTCACAAAAATCTTTGAGCCCTACTACACCACCAAGATGGATCGTAATGGTACTGGCCTTGGGCTCTACATGAGCAGAATGTTAGCAATTCTTCACTTGCAAGGAAACCTGGAAGCAGAAAATACATCAGGAGGAGCCTGTTTCAAACTCTACCTACCACAACTAGTTGATTTAGTTGACAAAGTGTCAGATAAAGACCAAGCAGCCTGAACCATCCTCTCTCTATAAACGCAGAGAGGATGGTTACCAATCTGTCCTCCTCGAAGGCATTGCATCCATTGGTCACTTCTTCGTGTAAACATCGTTGATTTATCTCCACAAGTTTCTACCGCTCATTGTTTCTCCACTCGGATTAGTCTGCCTACTACTCCTGATCGGCTTGTGGTGGCGTCAAATCAAATGGATCGCACTGGCGCTAGTCTTTCTACTGATCTTCTCTTTGCCCCTCACCTCTTTTCTGATCTGGAAAAGCTTAGAAGCAGAGCATCCCTATAAACCCGTTGAAGCATTGAAAAAACACCAAGCTGTGGTTGTTTTGAGCGGAATGCTCGATGGATTCAAAGCAGAAGAAGAGTGGGTAACCCAGTGGAATGATACTGATCGCTTCTTTGCAGGACTTCAGGTACTAGAGGCGGGCAAGGCGGAATCGATCATCTTTACTCGTGGAAAAATCCCCTGGATAGAGTTGCCACCGGAAGGAGAAAGACTCAAGACACTGGCAATCCAAATGGGAATTGATCCCAATCGGATTCTCTTAACAGAGATCGTCGAGAACACCGCAGATGAGGCGCAAGCCGTTCTTGAGTTGACCAAGACCCATGGAATTTCCAGCGTGATCCTCGTAACCTCCAGTTTCCATCTACCAAGGGCCCAATTGCTTTTTAACCAGGCAGGGGTGGTCAATGAGGCCTATCCAACCGATTTTAAATTTCTCTATCGCCCATATGACTGGCTCTCTTTTCTGCCAAATGCAGAAGCCTTCTTCTGGACCTCATCCGGAATTCGAGAGTACATCGGCCGCCTGTACTACTGGATCAGAACCTAACAGATTTCACCCTACCCAAGCTCTGCTGGTCGTACACAGGCAATCCCACCCATTTCAACTAGACAAACACCATCTCCTTACAGATCCGCGATGAGCCCTGCTAAATTTTCTGTGATGGATTGCCACAACGGCTATAGTTATGAGAGACTGAAATGCTTTAATATGTCACCCTAAAGTGCAATTGCTGTAGGCGATGCTGTTCCCCAGTTGATCCGCTAGCAGGGACCGGTACATTTTCAATCTATGTATTTTTGCAGGAACTTGGGCATCAGGCGAAAGACACTCCGCCTCTGCATTCATAAATGACTGTCCACATGAACAATCCACTGCTCGATTCCCTCAATGAAGCTCAGTGCCAGATCGTCCTCCACGAGCAAGGACCCGCCCTTGTGATTGCTGGGGCGGGTAGTGGTAAGACTCGGGTGATTACTCATCGGGTAGGACAACTACTACGAAATGGAGTACCCGCCAACTCAATCTTGCTGCTGACTTTCACCAATAAAGCCGCCAATGAAATGGCACACCGTGCCTCGCACTTCATGCCCGAGCAGGATCGTGGACCTCGACTGCTACACGGCACTTTCCATAGTGTTGCCAGTCGATTCCTACGCCGCTACGCCGCCCAAGTGCAGTATGAACACAACTTCAGCATTCTTGACAGTGGCGACTCACAGGATTTGCTCAAAGCCGCGTTGGCCGAGGTGATGGGTAAGCCTTCCAAGCACTTCCCCAACGCTTCCGTACTCGGCAATGTCTTTTCCAATGCCTTCAATACGACCTGTGAGGCTGTGTTATTGGAACAACGACCTTACATTGAACGTGATTTTGGGCTGGAAGCCTATCTGCTGCGAAGTCCCTATGCTTATCTGGAACAGCACCTCGACTCGATGCTCCAAATTCTCAAGTGCTACCGCACCAAGAAGCGACGCAATCAGGTGATGGATTTTGATGACCTATTGGAAAACTGGCTGGACCTGCTGCGTCAACATCACGACAAACTGCCACTCTGTCAGCAAATTCAACATCTGCTGGTTGATGAATACCAGGACACCAATCGGGTTCAGGCTCAGATCCTCGACTACCTGTCTCGTCCTCATCGGAACCTGATGGTGGTGGGTGATGATGCACAGTCCATCTACAGCTGGCGTGGTGCCAACTTCCGGAATATTCTTGATTTCCCGGAATACTACCAAGCGAAGGTTTACCGGTTGGAACAGAATTACCGCAGTACCCCGCAGATCCTGCAGGTAGCGAATGAAAGCATCAATTACAACGAGGAGCAGTTCGAAAAGAATCTCTTCACTGAACTGATAGATGGGACACTCCCTCAGATCCACCAAGTCTGGGATCCACAGGCAGAAGCTGATGTTCTGCTCGAGCTGATCCTACAAATCCGCGACCAGGAGATTCCACTGGATCAGATGGCCGTGCTCTACCGGACTCATGCCCAAGCGGCCATCCTGCAAGTTGCTCTGACCAGAGCTGGCATTCCCTTCCAGATTCATTCAGGCATCAAGTTCTTCGAACAGGCCCACGTCAAGGACCTACTGTCTTTCGTCAAGGTGCTCTTCAATCCTCTGGATGAGATCTCCTGGATGCGGGTGCTGAAGCAGGTCCGTGGTATTGGGAACGTCACGGCCCACAAGATCTATAACATTTTTCAGGAACAGCAGGCTGTCCGCTTGAGTCAGAATAACGAAGCTCTACAGAAGTTGATCCCAGCCAAGGCAAGAGAAGACTGGAATCAACTGCAGGAGTGTTTTCGACAAATGCTGGTTCCAGAAACCTCTGTGTCTCGTATGCTCGAGATCGTCTACCTCAACTTCTATCGTGAAGTTCTACGCAATACCTACGAGAACGCTCCACAGCGTGAGGCTGACCTGCAGTCCCTGCTGGAATTCGCTGGAAACTATCCAGATCTGGATTCCTTCCTCAATGAACTCTCCTTGGTTGGCAACAGCCTGGTCAGTGACCGAGAATCGATGGAATGGGAAGATCAGGAGCACTTGACCCTGACCACGATTCACCAGGCCAAGGGGCTTGAGTGGGAAGTCGTATTTCTGATCGGATTGACTGAGGGACTCTTCCCTCACCAACGCAGCATGAATAGCAACGCACAATTGGAGGAAGAACGGAGGTTGTTCTACGTTGCGCTCACCCGTGCCCAGCGACGCTTAATCCTGACCGCTCCAGCTATTAGCGCCAACTACTACGGCCCCAGTCACAGTGGGCGTTCTCGCTTCCTTGAAGAGTTGCCGGATGGGCTTTATGAGCAGGTCACCCACGAGCCTAACCACGCCAACTGGGGATTCTCTCGACCCTCCTTTGAGTTCTAGACGGAAAAACCGTCGACAATTCTGATTAGCTGTGGTATTTATTTCAGTTTATCAATTTAGCGTTCTGTCCTGATACCTGCGCATGGCTCGTCTGCCCGATCGGCTGCTGCAACTGTTGACCCCTCCACTTGAGCAACTCGGCTACGAAATCCTGCAACTAGACTGGAGACGCGAAGGCAAGGAACAAGTCCTCTGCCTTTGGATTGATCGTCCGGAGGGAGTCAATCTGGATGACTGCGTGCTGGTCAATAGAGCCATCGAGCCGATCCTAGATAATGAGGATCCTATTCGGGGCGCCTATCGACTAGAAGTCTCCACGCCCGGCGTGGATCGTCCCTTGCGTACCTTGGCGCACTATCAGCGTTTTTTGGGAGAGCGCATAACGCTCCTGCTGCACAATAGCCAACAGGGACACAAGCGCTGGACTGGAACTCTGCAGACTACCAATGATCAGGGCATCGTGCTGCAGGCGGAACAAGGACCGCTACTTGAGATCCCGCTTCAAGAAATTCGTCAGGCACAGCTTGACCCTATATTGTTCGGTTGACCTCCTCAGGCGCCGACTTTCTTTACTTCTCACTGCGTGAGGTCGCTGTTGCGAGACAACTTGCTCGAAGTCATCACTGAAGTTTCCAAGGAAAAGGCCTTGGATCGTGACATCATGATTCGTCTGGTAGTCGAATCCATTGTTCAGGCTGCCAAACGGAAGCTTCCCTACGAATCCATTGAAGGCAGCTTCAACAAACGTACGGGCCAGATCGAACTCTTCCAATACAAGGAAGTAGTAGATATTGTCGATGATGCTGACAATGAGGTCTCGCTGGATGAAGTTCAGGAAATCGATCCAGAAGCACAAATCGGTGATGAGGTGGAGTACCTGATTGACGAACGAGAGTTCAATCGGATTGCCCGATCAGCGCGCAGTATCATCTTCGGTAGCATCCGTGAAGCAGAGCGAGAGATGATCGTCAGCACCTTCGAGAAACGAGTTGGTGAAGTGTTGACTGGCACTATACTGCGTACTGAGAGTAACGGTCGGATTGCACTGCGCTTTTTGGACAAGACTGACGCCTATCTATTCCGCCGAGAGCAAATTCCTGGAGAGAACTTCAGCTACGGAGATCACATTCGGGTCTATCTGATGGATGTGAACAATAATCCCCAGAAACCATCCCAGCTTTCGATTTCTAGGACTCATCCTGGACTATTGATCAAGCTCTTCGAAATGGAAGTGCCAGAAATTTATGATGGTATTGTCAAAATCGTCAGTGCAGCTCGAGAGCCTGGCAAGCGCGCCAAGATCTCTGTCTACAGCACAGATCCAGACGTCGATCCTGTTGGCTCCTGCGTAGGTATTCGCGGTAGCCGGGTGCAGAACATCGTCAACGAACTCTACGGAGAGAAAATCGACATCGTCCGCTGGAACGAAGACGTGGCTGTCTATACAACTAACGCACTAGCACCTGCAGTGATTGATGAACTGGTAATTGATGAAGAAGCTGGAGAGATTGACGTGATTGTCAAGCAGGATCAACTCTCCCTGGCCATCGGCAGCAAAGGACAGAATGTTCGTCTGGCTTCTCGACTTGTCGGCTACAAGATCAACATCTCTGTCGATGAAGAAGAAGCACCCAGCATTGAAGAACAACTAACTCGTGAATTGGAACGAGGCAAGGAAGAGCGAGAACTGCTCTACACCGGCATTACCAGCGGCCTGCATGCTGCGGGAACTCCTGCTGCTGAAGCAGCAGCTCGCAGGAATGAAGATGTAGCAGCAACTAAATCAGAAGACTCACCAGGGGAGGAGATTGAAACAGAGACTGTATCGGCTGATCCTGCAATAGAAGATCCCGAAACAGCGACCACGGTTACTGAACCAACCGAATCCGACACAGAACCGGAAACATCTGCACAAACAGCAGATCCATCAGAAACTACTGAGGAGAAACCCTCCTGAAACCCCAAGAAGTCCAGAATCCTATGTCCAACATGCGTGTGTTTGAGCTGGCCAAAGAGATGAATCTGCCAGCCAAGCAACTGCTTCAGCGAATCCGTAAACTTGGAATCCCTGTTTCCAGTAACTTTAATGCGCTCTCTGACGAGCAGATTGCGATCATTCGTAAGAAAATTGGTGGCCCTACCAGTCCGCCGCCAAGTCGCCCTGCTAAAGAAAGTCCGGCACAAATCATTTCCACACGCCGTGAAGATACAAATCCAGAGGGAACTCTTGAACTTGATAGTGGCACGCTGATCGGAGGCAAACGCCCAAGACGTATCCGACGACGACGCTCCGAAGAGGTACAAGAAGAAAATATCATTCGGGTCGGTGGTGACCGACAAGAGGCACCGCCGCCGCCACCTGAACCCGTTGTTGAGGTCCAGCAAGAAGCGAGTGAATCCGAAGAAGCTCCTGTAGAAACTAAAGTGGAAGCCCAATCAGCTGAGGCTTCTGTAGAAAAAGTAACTGCAGAACAGGCAGGAGCGTCTGAGATTGAACCGGTACCTCTGGAAGCCGGAACTGTTGTAGCACCGGCCCCACTACCACCTCCTTCTCTACCCTCAGCAGATTCTAACAGCATCTCCGCTGCCTCTAGTAAAGAAAAACAAGAGGAAGAGGAACGGAAGCAGCGAGAACGAAAGTCTGAGAAAAAAGGAAGCAAAGCTCGCCATCACCGCCGTGAAGAATCCGAGAGTGAAGCCCTTCGACGAAAACAGCGACGAGAAGACAACGAGCCTGTCGCTGTTAGCTACAACGAGGATGACGACCAACCTCGACGAAAACAACGTAAGAGTGAGCGTCGAAGAGGCCAACGTGTTCGTGAACAGACAGAAATTGCCAAACACGTCTTTAATCCTCGCAAAAAGAGCATCAAGATTGGCAATGCCATAACCGTTGCAGACCTCGCTAGTCTAATCGGAATAAAAGCAACAGATATCCTCAGACGCCTGATGGAAAACGGGGTCATGGCTTCTATCAATCAAAGCATTCCAGGAGAAACTGCTGCGCTGATTGCTGCTGAATTTGATGTAGAAGTAGAACAGGAGACCACCAATCTTGAAGAGCAGGTTTTCGAAGTGGTCGATGGCACTGATGAACGGGGGCGAGCTCCGATCGTTACCATCATGGGCCATGTCGATCATGGTAAGACCTCTCTACTGGACAAGATTCGTTCAGCGAAAGTTACCGAAGGGGAAGCTGGGGGCATTACACAGCACATTGGGGCCTACCACGTTCGCCACAATGATCACAACATCACGTTCCTCGATACCCCCGGTCACGAAGCCTTCACGGCCATGCGTGCCAGAGGGGCAAACGTCACGGATATCGTAATTCTTGTGGCCGCTGCTGATGACCGGGTGCAACCACAAACCATTGAAGCGATCAATCACGCACGAGCCGCCGAAGTCCCTCTCATTGTTGCCGTCAACAAAGTAGATAAGCCGGATGCCAGTCCACAGCGTATTGAGCAAGAGTTGCTAGAGCATAATTTAGTCTCCGAAGGATTGGGTGGAGACACGATCATGGTTCCAGTCTCTGCCAAAACTGGGGACGGCATCGACAACTTATTGGAGATGGTCCTGCTGCAAGCAGAAGTATTGGAGTTAAAGGCCTTCTACGATGGGCCAGCCCGTGGAGCCATCATCGAGTCCAAGATCAGCCGTGGCAAGGGAGCGGTGGGAACTGTGCTCATCCAGCGGGGAATACTGCGTATCGGTGATTTCTTCTTGGTTGGAACTACCTGCGGACGGGTCCGAGCGATGTTCAATGATCACGGTCAACCAATTCAAGAAGCGACTCCTGCTGTTCCTGCAGAGATTACCGGGTTTGATGACGTGCCGACCACTGGGGAAACCTTCATCGTAATGGACGATGAACGCACTGCCCGACAACTGGTGCAGCAACGTTTGGAAAATCAACGGGAAGCCAATGTTTCTCAGCAGCAGAAAACGAATCTGGAGAATATCTTCAGTCAACTGGAAGAGGCTGGCAGTTTGGAACTCAATCTGCTGCTGAAGGCAGACGTTCAAGGTTCTGTCGAGGCTCTGCGCAACTCTCTCTCGCAACTGGGCAATGAGAAGATCTCTGTGCGCTTTCTGCACACAGGTCTTGGCAACGTCACAGAAACGGACGTTGTGCTGGCATCTGCCTCGGATGCGATCATCATCGCCTTCAATGTTCAGGCAGACGCAAAGGCTCGTGAGACACTGGCCCGTGAAGGTGTCGACCTACGCCTCTATGATGTAATCTATAATGCTATCGACGATGTCCGTGCTGCCTTGCAAGGCATGCTCGCTCCAGAGATTCGTGAAGAAGTGATCGGTCGTTGTCGCGTAGATCAGATCTTCAACGCCAATCGTATTGGTAATATTTTTGGGTGTTTAGTCACAGAAGGTAAGGTTGTAAGAAACTGCAAGGCTCGTGTCCTGCGCGATGAAACAGAAATTCATAAGGGACACGTTGTTTCCTTGAAACGCTTCAAGGATGACGTTCGTGAAGTCGCTCAGAATTACGAATGTGGAATCGTTCTGGACTTTCAGGATGTCCAGCAAGGTGATGTCATTGAGGCCTTCATCGAAGTCGAAGAAGCAGCGACTCTCTAGATGCGTGGTAACAAACCAGCAGAGCCAAACAATGTGCTACTGCAACGAAAACTGGCAGAGATCCTGTTACGGGAGAGCAAAGACCCACGCTTTCGGTTGGTGACTATCAGCCGAGTTGAAGCCGCCAGAGACAATTCCTTTGCTACTATATACGTCAGTTTTTTCCCAAGTGAGCAAGTAGAAGAAGTCGTCACCTCGCTCAATCACGCTGCTGGATTCTTCAGCCGTTGCCTGGGCAAGGTGCTGCAAACTCGACTGACTCCCAAGTTACGCTTTCTCTATGATGCTGGATTTGACTATAGCATGGAGATCGATCAGGCATTGCAGAAGGTAAAGAAGACAGACAGTGCTGAGGATTCTGAACATTGACAAGCCCCGTGGCTGGACTTCTTTTGATGTAATTCGCTGGGCTCGTCGCCAGTTTCAGGAGAAAAAAGTTGGGCACTTGGGTACTCTGGACCCATTGGCGACCGGAGTACTCCCAGTTTTCCTGGGCAAGGCGACCAAATTGATTTCCCTGTTCAACGAACAGGACAAGGTGTATCGTGCGACCGTTCGTTTTGGCATTCGCACTGATACTTTTGACGCAGAAGGCCAGATACTGGCTGAACGGGATCCAAGTTCCGTGAACGAAACGATGGTGAATGAGTGGCTGCAGAGGCACTTGGGGTGGCAAGATCAACAGACCCCAGTCCACTCAGCGGTCAAGCTTCAAGGTACACCGGCCTATCGACTGGCCCGTCGTGGAGAAGCACCAGAGTTACCGACGCGGCGAGTCTTTCTGGAACAACTGAAGCTCGAGTGCTTCGCGTCGCCAGAAGCAGAGATCACCGTGCATTGTTCGAAGGGCACTTATATTCGCTCACTAGCTGAGCAATTGGGCCAGGATCTACGTGTTGGCGCCCATTTATCTGCCTTGCGTCGTCTGCGCTGTGGCTCTCGATTCGTGATCGAGGAAGCCAAAACTCCTGAGCAACTGGCTCAGGAAGTTAACCCATGGATGGATTCTTCCAGAGTGCTGAGCGACTTCCCTGTGCTGTATCTGCCTCTGGAGGATCGGGAACGTATCCGACAAGGACAAACCGTCCCGCTGAGCCTAACTTCAGAATCAGCCGTTCCTAATGACCATACCACTGAAGCCTGGTATCAGGCTGGTGATGAACAAGAACTCTGGGCACTCGGTTCTCTGCATCTGGGAGAGCGAGGCCCCTGCTTTCAACCGAATAAAGTATTGATCTGAGGAGTATCTCTGCATGTTGACCAAGGAACAGAAAAATGAACTGATTCGCACCTATGGCAAGAATGAGCACGACAGTGGCTCAACAGAAGTTCAGATTGCCCTGCTGACAGCCCGAATCGTCTACCTAACTGATCATTTCAAGCAACAACCAAAAGACTTCCACTCTCGTCGTGGACTGTTGCGCCTCGTTGGTCGACGACGCAACTTTCTTAACTACCTCAAGGCGGAAAACGTGGATCGCTACCAGGAAATTATCCAAAAGCTGGGCATCCGCAGATAAATAGCCACCTACTAGAACGAGCCCACATAGGGTTCGTTCTTCCGCCAATCCCCTCTCAGGAAACAACCTGCAATCCTTGATTCCATTCGCTGCCTGCCTAACAGCCACCATTCTGACGCAACACCTCCTCCAACCTTTGTCTGGTCGTTCGTCCCAAGGCTACCTTTCCACGATGCACTGCGATTGGTCTCTCTTTCGATCCCTAGTATATTGAAAAATCAGGAGAATTTATGGAAACCGTATCTACGGCCTTCGGTAAGGCCACTCTTACACTCGAGACAGGAAAACTCGCTAAACAAGCCAATGGCTCCATCTTGGTTCGCTATGGTGACACTGTTGTATTAGTCGCCGCCACTGCCGACAAAGGTAGCGGTGTTGGTGCTGACTTTTTTCCCCTATCGGTTCACTACGTTGAGAAAGCTTACGCTGCTGGGCGTATTCCTGGTGGTTTCTTCAAGCGTGAAGGCCGCCTCTCCGAGTCAGAGACCCTAACCTCTCGGCTCATTGATCGCCCCCTACGTCCATCCTTCGATGAAAACTATCTGGCAGAAACCATGATCATGGCCACTGTGCTCAGCTCCGATCAGGACAATGCCCCCGATATCGCAGCCATGATTGGTGCTTCGGCAGCACTCTGTGTTTCAGACATTCCCTTCTATCAACCAATTGGAGGCATCCGAGTCGGACGCATCAATGGTGAATTTGTCGTCAACCCAACGCCTGCTGAGCTGGAAGAAAGTGAGTTGAATATCATCATGGCAGCTTCGAAAGACGCTATCCTGATGGTAGAAGGGGAAGCAAAAGAGGTGAGTGAGGAGGTGATGCTTGACGCTCTCTGGTTTGGTCAGGAGCAGGTCCAGCCGATCATTCGAATTCAAGAAGAGTTGATGCAGCGCTGCGGCAAACCCAAACGCGAAGTCGCTATACCAGAAATTGATGAAGAGTTGCACACCAAGGTAACTGCGGCCAGCCAGCCTAAATTAGTGGAGGCCCTACAGATTACAGAGAAGCAGGAGCGTTATCAGCGACTGGATGCCGTTGTCGATGAAGTACTTGCTGAGGTCTTTCCTGAAGGCAGTGAGCCCAGCAATGATGACATTGGACAGGCCAAGAGTTCGATTAGTTCGGTCAAGAAAAAGGTCATGCGAGAGCGTATTCTAAAGGATCAGATTCGCATTGATGGACGAGGCCCAAAAGATATCCGCCAGATCGATTGTGAGGCACGGATTCTACCAAGAGCCCACGGCTCTGCGCTCTTCACACGTGGAGAAACCCAAGCACTGGGTGTAGTAACCCTAGGTACTAAAGAAGATGAGCAACTCATCGATTCGTTGCATGGGGTGAGCTACAGAAACTTCATGTTACACTACAATTTCCCAAGTTTCTGCGTCGGTGAAGCTCGACCGCCCAGAGGTCCTGGACGTCGTGAAATCGGCCATGGACACCTTGCCGAGCGTGGCCTCAGCCATCTACTTCCAACTAGAGAAGAGTTCCCTTACACCATTCGTCTAGTCTCTGAAGTACTCGAATCCAATGGTTCTTCCTCGATGGCAACGGTTTGTTCTGGTTCCCTCGCAATGATGGATGCAGGTATTCCTCTCAAGGCAGCGGCTGCCGGTATCGCCATGGGGCTGATCTATGATGATGGGCAGACCAGCATTCTCTCAGATATTCTTGGTGACGAAGACCACTTAGGTGACATGGACTTCAAGGTTGTTGGCACTACCACAGGCATCACTGCATTGCAGATGGACATCAAGATCAAGGGACTCACCCGCGAAATCGTCAAGGCATCACTGGAACAAGCTTGTGAAGGTCGACTGCACATTCTCAAGATCATGGGAGACACCTTGGAGCAGTCTCGTGCTGGACTGTCCAGCTATGCGCCGCGCTTCATCACTCACAAGATTCCACCTGATAAGATCTCCATCGTCATTGGCCCTGGGGGCAAGATGATCAAGAGCATCGTCGAGCGAACTGGGGTGAAGATCAACATCTCTGACGACGGTTTGGTATCCATTGCATCTGGAGATCACAAGGCGGTGGATGCTGCCTTGGAAATTGTTCGAGATCTGACACGCACCGTCGAAATCGGCACTGTTTACGATGGGCTTGTCAAGCGAGTGGTTGACTTCGGAGCTTTTGTAGAAGTCTTCCCTGGAACAGAAGGATTGGTACACATCTCCAACTTAGCGGAAGGCCGTGTCCGTGCGGTCACAGATGTCGTTCGTGAGGGCGATACTGTCAAAGTAAAAGCTATGGGTCTTGACAAACGGGGTAAGCTGCAGCTAAGCATCAAGGACGTATAGGCGATTCGCACAAAAGCTGCATTCGCCCACTCTTTCCTAGCGGCCGGATTAGGCCGCTGCTACCTACCGATTTCAGCCAGGAGACAAGATGAAGACATGGATCAGCGCGTGCCTTGGACTGTTGCTGGCCAGCACAGCTTGGGGTGTTTCGATAGATGACCGTTGTCTGCAAGATGGAAACTCGGCCTGTGTCGATTGGAACCAAGGACTCGTCATTGCCGATGGCCTAGGCGTACCTGCAAAGAAAGCAGGAACCTCTGCTCAACAAAACGCTAGTGCCCAACGAGCAGCCCGGATGGATGCAGCTCGTAACATTCTGGAGATGATCAAAGGAATCAACGTCAGTTCAAATACCACGCTACAAGACGCGATGTTGACCGATGATCAAATCCGCTCCAATGTTCAGGGTATGATCTACGGCTTACGCCCTGTCGGTGCACCACGCTACTTCTCTGACGGCAGCGTTCGTGTCCGCATGGAAGCCCGACTCCAACAGGTGGTTCCACAACAAGCTCTCTTCCAGATCCCAGTGGAAATTGCCCCACCAGTAGAACTCTCTTCCAATTCCCAATCCGGCGCTCCAATTGATATGGGGCGAGTTTATACCGGCTTGATCATCGATGCACGAGGAACAGAAGCTCAACCAGCAATGTCACCACGGGTTTTTGATGAAGCTGGGAATGAACTCTATGGTTCAGCCTATGTGGAACAGGAATTTGTCCTCAAACACGGAATGGCCGGTTACGTCAAGGATCTGGAACAAGCTGAAACCAACGACCGAGTGGCAGGTAATCCACTGACAGTCAAAGCTGTCGGGGTCGCTGGCAAAAACAAGACGGACATTGTCCTCGCTGATCAGGATGCAGCTCGCATTCGCCAACTGGCGGCTAATCTCAACTTCTTGAGAGAAGCCCGCGTCGTCGTGTTGGTGGACTGATCCTATTCCTGGGCGGGATTCCCTCTCGCCCAAATCTCTCCCTGCTTTGTCCCGCTCGCAGTTTTTCTTCCTCTCTTTTTGACTCACTGTTTGCCATGAACTCCTCTTTTCTCAATCAGAAAGTCCGCATTCTCCCTGAATCGCTGATCAACAAGATTGCAGCAGGGGAAGTGGTTGAGCGGCCAGCATCTGTGGTCAAGGAGTTGGTAGAAAATGCGTTGGACGCTGGAGCTACCCAGATTCAGGTGACCGTCAAGAATGGAGGAAAAGACCTGATTCAGGTGCTCGACAACGGCTGCGGGATGAATGAGACCGATGCTCGCTTTGCCGTGGAACGTCACGCCACCAGTAAGATTTATTCAGACGAAGACTTGTTCCGCATTGGTACGCTTGGCTTTCGCGGAGAAGCTTTGGCTTCAATTGCCGCAGTCTCCCACTTCGAATTGCTGACCTGTCCTGATGATCAAGAGAGCGGGACACGTCTGCTGATGCAGGGGGGACAACTGGATGAAATTGGCAAGGTAGGCTTTCCGCAAGGAACGCGCATCAAGATCGAGCGACTGTTCTTCAACACACCGGCTCGGCTTAAGTTTCTGAAGACAACCACCACGGAGTTACAACACATTCAGCAGGGATTGACCAATCAGGCGCTGGCCTACCCGCAACGTCAGTTCAAGCTTGTTCATAACCAGCAACTATTGCTTAACCTGGGACCAGCCAACAGTCTAGAAGAGCGAATTTTTCAACTCTTTGGTGAAGAGTTTCGAGATAGCCTGCAGGAAGTCTCACATCGAGAAAATTACCTAAATTACCAAGGCTGGCTCTCCATCCCAGAGAAAGTACGAACCAGCAAGCGTTGGCAATACCTGTTTGTCAATGACCGCTCTGTACGATGTCCAGCGGTGCAGCGGGCAATCTACCAGGGCTATGGCAACTTCCTGAGCAAATCACAGCATCCAGCATTCTTCCTTTCGCTGCATCTTGATCCAGGTGAGTTGGACGTCAATGTCCATCCTGCAAAAACAGAGATTCGGCTACGCAACAGCCAGGTTGTGCATACAATCCTCCAGGATCAGCTGAGCAGAAGCCTTAAGCAACAGACCAAGCTGCGCCTATTTGGTCGGGAAGGAAAGACGATACCTAGACCAATAAGGGACCCTCAGACAGAATTGCCACTAGTAGATGAGCTACCACTGCAACAACAGGTTCAGGAGCACTCCTCTGCGCAACGAGTTGCTAAGGAGCGACCAGCCCGAGCCAAGCACAATCCAACCCTTCCCACACCTACCAAAAATACTGATTCCAAACCAGAAGCTTCTCCTGTTGCCACAACCGCTCCCTCATCACCAACTAAAGAAGAAGCACCTACCAAAGCCGAAACTATAGGTGATCCAGTTGTCGTTGAGAACCTTCAGCTGTGGCCTATTCCGGAAACTCCAACTCGATGGCAATCACATGGACAAGTATTGGGTTGTTATCTACTGGCTACGGATGTAGACGGATTGGTACTGTTTCACAGCCAGCGTGTTCACGAGCGGTTACTCTATGAACGCTACCGGATTGATTTCCTGGCTGAAAATATTGAAGTTTCTGAGTGGAGTACTCCGTTGTTGCTGCACCTGGCACCTCAGGAGGCAACACTATTGGCGGGATTAGAAGCTTTGATGCGTCAAGGTGGGTTTGTCTGGGAACCTTTTGGAGGAAGGACCTTTGCCCTGCAACAGCAACCAAGACTACTGGCCTTGTCTCGGGCAGAAGCCTTTCTGCGAGAGATGCTTAATCGCAGCGCTCTCTTCGGGAAGCGTAGTCGTCCAGACGCACTTCAGCAGGATCTCTGGAATGTCTTAGCCACACAAGCGGCTTTCTCAGAAACGCAACTGCTTGCCGCAAGTGATCAGCAGTTGTTACTGGCCCAACTTGAACAGCTAGATCCAGACAACCGCTCCCTTGACGGATCTCCCCTTTGGTTTTCCTTACCCACTGCTGAACTGGAACGTAAATTTCGACAGCGCTTTTAAGTAACACGCCAAAATTCCTGCTCTCTCACAAGTAGTACCTCACTTATAGCAGAAAAAGACACCAAGCGATTCATGATCAGCGGTCCTAATAGTAGGTTTGATAACCTCTAGACTATTTATTTTAGGTATTACTAGAGAACCAAACTTCCAATAAAGATCGGGCGGCTCGAGTTGGCAGTTGCTTGCCTTGACGAATGGCCTTCTCAACTCTGGGGATATCAGCTTGGATCTGGGAATGCTTGCGAAAACTTTGGCGCAACTCTTCATCAATCAGACTCCACATCCAGCGAACAGCCTGATGACTCCTGTGCTCTTCCCACTCTCCCGAGGTCTTCAGCATCTCTTGAAAGTCTTGCATCGTCTCCCAAAGCTCAACCAGCCCTGTTTGTTCCAGGGCACTGCACTGAAGCACCTTTGCCTGCCATGAAGCCCGAGTCGGCTTGAGCAAATGGAGAGCGTTTCGATACTCTCGCACAGCTCGTTGAGCCAAGGTCTTCTGATCACCATCAGCCTTGTTGATAACGATTAGGTCCGCTAACTCCAGAATTCCCTTCTTGATTCCCTGCAGCTCATCTCCAGCATTGGGTAGCATCAGCACTAGGAAGAGGTCAACCATTGAAGCAACCATGGTCTCCGACTGACCAACCCCTACCGTCTCAACAATAATCACGTCGTAGCCCGCTGCTTCACAGAGCAACATCGTCTCCCGGGTTTTACGAGCGACCCCACCCAGCACTCCAGAGGAGGGTGAAGGACGTACAAATGCCTGTGGGTGTGAGGACAATTGTTGCATCCGCGTCTTATCGCCCAGGATACTTCCACCGGTGATTGGACTACTTGGATCCACAGCTATTACAGCAACCCGATGCCCTGCTTCGATCAGCCGCATTCCAAAGGCTTCAATGAAGGTGCTCTTACCCACACCTGGAACTCCAGTAATGCCAATTCGCAGGGACTTGCCGGTCTCCGGCAACAACTCCTCCAGCAGCGTCTGGCCCTGATCAAGTTTTTCTGGGTGTGTGCTCTCCAGTAGGGTGATTGCCTTGGCCATCGCACGACGATCTCCCTGTCGGATGCTGCTAGGATGGATGACTGACATGGTGGGGATGGAACTCTAGGTGAGTCTAGCAAGAAACGGATGGACTACGAAATCTAGTGAGCTTGAATTGCAAACTCGTCACGCAGCGACCTTTGTCCTTTCACGGACAGCGCTCAAGACCTCACGAGCAGCCTGTGGAATCTTGGTACCTGGTCCAAAGATACAGGCCACCCCTTGCTGGTAAAGGTACTCATAATCCTGCGGAGGAATAACGCCCCCAACCACTACGACCATGTCATCCACCTTCTCTGCAAGCAACACCTGCATCAGTTGCTGTACAAGTGTCTTGTGGCCAGCTGCCTGGCTGGAGATGCCGATCACGTGGACATCATTCTCGATGGCCTGACGAACAACTTCTTCAGGAGTCTGAAACAGTGGCCCGATATCCACATCAAAACCTAGATCAGCAAAGGCAGTGGAGATCACCTTGGCTCCACGATCGTGACCATCCTGACCCATCTTGGCCACCATGATTCTTGGTCGACGTCCTTCATCTACTGCAAATTGATTGATCTCCTCGCGTACGTCTGCAAAGTCAGAATCTTCGGCATATTCACTCCCATAAACCCCAGCAATCGAAAGAATAGGAGCGTTGTAACGTCCCCAGGCCTGTTCCATCGCATCTGAAATTTCACCGACTGTAGCCCGGATGCGGACCGCTTCAATTGAAAGCGCCAGCAGGTTGCCCTGACCGCTGGCGGCTGCTTCGCGCAGGCGATTTAGACTTACCTGTACAGCTGTGTTATCTCGATTCTGTCGGACTTGGTTCAACCTATGGATCTGAGCCTCTCGTACTGCGGAGTTATCGATGTCACGCACCTCAACTCGTTCTTCCTGCTCCAAGCGATACTTGTTCACACCAACAATGACCTCCTTGCCCTGATCGATTCGAGCCTGCCGACGAGCTGCTGCTTCTTCAATTCGTTGCTTGGGCATCCCAGAGGCAACCGCCTTGGTCATACCTCCAAGTTCCTCGACTTCCTGCAATGTTTGCCGAGCTTCCTGGATGAGTGCATTTGTCAGTGATTCCATGAAGTAGGAACCACCAAAAGGATCAACAATGTTGGGAATACCTGCTTCTTCCTGAAGAATCAGCTGGGTATTACGAGCAATCCGAGCCGAAGTTTCTGTCGGTAATCCCAGGGCTTCATCGAAGGAGTTAGTGTGCAGTGACTGTGTTCCACCCAGGGTGGCCGCCATTGCTTCAATTGTGGTCCGTACGATGTTGTTGAAGGGATCCTGCTCGGTCAGACTCCAGCCAGAGGTCTGACAGTGGGTACGCAACATCATTGACTGGGGTTTTTGGGGAGCGAAAGGCTTGAGCAGTTCGGCCCACAGGAAACGGGCAGCTCGTAACTTGGCGATCTCCATGAAGAAGTTCATGCCGATGCCAAAGAAGAAGGAGAGGCGTGGTGCAAACCGGTCGATAGGCATTCCACGTTGCAGTGCAGAACGCACGTACTCCAGACCATCCCCTAGCGTAAAGGCCAGTTCCTGTACAGCTGTTGCACCAGCTTCCTGGATGTGATAGCCACTGATGCTGATCGAATTGTAGCGGGGTATGTGCTCACTGGTGTAGGCGATGATATCACCAATGATCCGCATCGAAGGAGTAGGAGGGTAGATGTAGGTGTTGCGGACCATGAACTCCTTGAGGATGTCATTCTGAATGGTTCCGCTCAGCTGTTCCTGAGAGACTCCCTGCTCTTCTGCAGCAACGACATAGGCTGCCAAAACAGGCAATACCGCCCCATTCATAGTCATCGAGACTGACATCTCGTCCAACGGGATCTGGTCGAAGAGAATTTTCATATCCTCGACAGAGTCGATCGCCACACCCGCCTTGCCTACGTCCCCGACAACCCGTGGATGATCCGAATCATAGCCCCGATGGGTTGCCAGATCGAAAGCAACGCTCAATCCCTTTTGTCCAGCAGCCAGGTTCTTACGGTAGAAGGCATTCGATTCCTCAGCCGTCGAAAAACCTGCATATTGCCGAATGGTCCAAGGCCGACCCGCATACATCGTTGCTTTAGGGCCCCGCAGAAATGGAAAAAAGCCGGGCAGCGTATTGGACATCTCCAGCTCTTCCAGATCCGCTGCGGTGTAGAGTGGCTTCAGCTGGATGCCCTCAGCTGTGTGCCAGTCCAACTCCGAAACCTCCCGACCCTTCAGTTCTTTGCGTGCCAGTTCTTCCCAATCTTTTAGCGTTGGTAATGCTTCTTCCATAACTGCTCCCTCAGAGGCGTTGGCAGCCCTTGCTGCCAACTTCATTGAGACAGAGGAGGTACCTCGTAGTACCTCCGTTCAACAGACTAACCGAGAATAGTTTCGATTCTAGATAGTTCTTCTTCGCTAAGCTGCGTGTTGCTGAGTGCACCCACAGCATCTTCGATTTGTGAGACCTTGCTGGCACCAATCAGCGCCGAGGTCATCTGTGGCTGACGCAGTACCCAAGCGATCGCGAGTTGAGCCATTGTCTGTCCACGCTCATCGGCCATCTTCTGTAGTTCACGTACCCGCGCAATGCGCTTCTGAGTCACTTCATCACCCCAGTGGAAAGCACTCTTCAGTTTATCAGCACGGGTGCCACTCCAGTCTTCAGATAGGTACTTGTTGGTCAGAATTCCCTGGCAAAGAGGTGAGAACGCAATGCAGCCAATCCCTTCGTCCTTGAGTACATCAAGCAGGCCATCTTCGATCCAACGATCAAACATGTTGTAGCGTGGCTGATGAATTAAACAGGGAGTTCCCAATTCTCTCAGGAGGCGTGAAGCTTCGCGTGTCTGCTCTGGGGAATAGGTTGAGATACCAGCATAGAGCGCTCGTCCGCTACGAACGATGTAGTCCAGCGCTCCCATCGTCTCTTCCAAGGGGGTATTCGGGTCGGGCCGATGGCTGTAGAAAATGTCTACATAGTCGAGTCCCATCCGTTTGAGGCTCTGGTCGCAGCTTGCCACCAGGTACTTGCGAGAGCCCCATTCTCCGTAGGGCCCAGGCCACATGTGGTAGCCAGCTTTACTGGAAATCACCAATTCATCGCGATAGGGCTTGAAGTCCTCGGCAAAGATCCGCCCGAAATTGGTTTCAGCCGAACCAGGAGGGGGACCATAATTGTTGGCAAGATCAAAGTGCGTAATCCCGAGGTCAAAAGAACGTCGGAGCATCTCTCGCATATTTTCCAGAGGATCGACTCCACCAAAATTGTACCAAAGCCCTAGGGACACCTCGGGCAAGTGTAGTCCAGATTTCCCACAGCGACGATAGTGAGTAGATTCGTAACGGTTATCAGCGGCATCATAGGGCATGTTTCCCCCAAAGCATGTGTGGTTGAGATGAAAGACCAGATTTCTTCTAATCTTCGATAATAGTCAGTAGAAGATCAAACCATTCTCAACACCTGAGAAAGATTGGTGAAAAAAGCCGGCAACCGATGACACGTTACCCTAAGTATTCTCGCACCTGCAAAAAATGCTTGCCTTTGTGCTCGGCCTACGAAAAACTTCGGTATTGAATTTCTTAAATTCCTTCTTTCCGGACAACAGTAATGCTTTTCTCATGCAAAGACATTCGATTCGGTACCCTAGCCGATTGTTACTGTTGTTGTCGTTTGACCTGTTGTTGATACAGGTCCTCTTCACAGCGGCCTAGCCGCATCCTTGGCCCTAGCGCCAATTTCTCCAAAAACTTTTTCGAATCAGATAGAAAGATGAACTCTCTACCCTATATACCGTTTTTCCGCTCCGGGCGTTCGAGCCTTTCCCAGACTTCTCTGACTGCTGCCGTCGTTGCCCCTGTTACTCCCTGCTGTTGCTGTCCTACCTGCTGTTGCTGAACACTCTGTTCACACATTCCTGATTCGTTTCCCGATTCTGATCATTCACTGAATTTTTCGCGAGTGCGTTTGCTCTAGAGCCTCCCGCAGGTTCCTCTCCAAAACGCTCCTCGCCTGTTGTTTTCGTTGACCGAGAACGTTCCCCACTGGGGAAAGCTTCTCCACATTTGCTGATGTTCTGGGCCATCGTTTTGCCCTGCTTTGCCAACTTCTCTCCAGGAGAAAACTGATGAAACTGCGTCTTTTGCTCATCGGACTGCTCACCTTGATTACCAGTGTAACTTTCGCCAGTGAACTTTCCAACTGGAAGCCTCTCCTCTCCGCAGACGAGTTGCATGAACTTCTCGAAGAAGATCCCTTTGCCGCAACTGTCGTTGACATCCGGGCCCTAGATGCCAAGGAACCGGACGCCTCCTACAATGCGGGGCACATCCCTGGTGCGATCTCTTCCCCCTATGCGACTTGGCGTGGGCAACCCGACAATCCTGGCAAGTTCATCACCCAGGACAAGCTGACCTGGCTCGTCCAGGCACTTGGGGCGGAGGCTGATACCCCTGTCGTCGTCGTATACCGTGGGGATTCCTACAGTGACTTTGGCGCAGCAGCTCGTGTCTACTGGTCTCTCAAGACCGCTGGATTGACCAACCTGGCAATCCTCAATGGTGGCTTCCAGGCCTGGAAACAGTCGGGTCTGCCGATCTCGACGGAGTTGGAAACTCCACTGCCAAGTGACTTTCCTGCCCAAATCCAACCTCACTGGCTGGCACAGACAGCTGAGGTCGAAGCATACCTCAACAAGCCTGGATTCCAGGTACTGGATGCCCGACCCGACTCCTTTTTCGAAGGCCTGAGTTGGCATCCAGCTGCCAGTAAACCTGGAACCATCGCTGGAGCCGTGGCTTTCGATAATGAGCGCTGGTTTCACTCCGGTGGTCCCTTGCTCGAATCCCCGGAACGACTACAGAATCTGGTGCAGGAGAATAAGCTCGGCCAGGCTGAAATCACTGTTTCCTTCTGCAATACAGGACACTGGGCTGCTACCAACTGGTTTGTGCTCAGTGAAATCGCCGGTAAGCAGAATGTTAAACTATATCCTGAATCATTAGTTGAATGGTCCACCGCCAATCTGCCAATGGACAATGTCCCCAACCGCCTAGAGTGGGCCTGGTTGTCTACCAAGCAATGGCTCGTATCTAAGTTCAACTGAACACTCGAAAAGGAGACTCCTGCAAAGTTTTTTTTCAGCCAACGAAAGTGACAACTCAGCAGGAGTTAAGGTATCCTTCAAAGGTAGAAATTTTGCTCAAAAGGCACCTGATCAACAATGCTGAAAAACCTATCTTACTCATAAATTTTTTTGGTGACTCCAGTGAATTTCTCTCTCCAAAGTATCCTGAATCAGCGACCTCCTGACCAGGAAATCTGGATTTTTGCCTACGGATCTTTGATGTGGAATCCAGAAATTTCCTTTGATCAATCAATTCTGGCTACAATTCAAGGATTCCATCGGAGTTTTTGTCTTTGGAGTACGGAGCATCGAGGAATCAAGGAATTTCCAGGATTAGTCCTCGGACTTGAACCAGGTGGGTCCTGTATTGGTCGGGCATTGCGGATTCCTCCGGAGTTGAAGGACACCCAACTGGTCCAAATTTGGGAAAGGGAGATGATCACAGAGGCCTATGAACCACAATGGGTTCGTGTTGAATCAGAGATAGGGAACTTGGAAGCGATTGCCTTCGTCGTCAGACTGGATCATCCCAAATACGTCTGCCCCACAATGCAGGTGGAAGCCAAAGGAAAACGAATTCTGGAAGCCAAAGGAAAACGGGGTCCATGTGTTGAGTACCTGAAGCAAACGATTCAGTATCTTCGCAAGGCTCAAATTCATGACTCCAAGTTAGAAAATCTCTATCAATGCGTCAGGGAAATTCAGTCTCAGCAGGCTTCTTAAGGAGTATTGAAGGCTAATGGCTACCTACCTTCAAATCATACATAACTTTTCTATAATCAATTGGTCTATTTTTGATTTTTTCACTGAGAACTAACATGAACATACGCTCTCTTTTCTCTACTTTACTGCTGGTTTTAGCTAGTAGCTTCGCTTTTGCTAATTCGGTCTCCGGCTGGAAGCCGTTGCTCTCAGCCAATGAGTTAAATCAAATACTTCAAGCTCACTCCGACGCTGTCACCATCATTGACATCCGTCCACCAAATGCGCTTGATCCAGATAGCTCCTACAATGCCGGTCATATCCCTGGTGCACTCTCTTCACCTTACGGTAACTGGCGTGGACCGGCTGAAAATCCAGGGAAGTTCCTTCCACAAGCCCAATTGACCGCACTCGTCCAGGGACTTGGTTTAAATGCAGAAACCCCGACCGTGGTCCTGCACAAAGGAGATTCCTACAGTGACTTCGGTGCAGCGGCTCGAGTCTACTGGACCCTCAAGACCGCAGGACTACAACAGTTGGCTGTTGTTGACGGTGGTTTCTTGGCCTGGAAACAAGCAGGACTGCCCATCTCTAAGGATACCGCCACGGTGACTCCCAGCAGCTATCCAGCCACGATCCAAGCCGACTGGCTGGCCTCCACAAGTGACGTGGAACAGCAACTCAAGCAAACAAATACTAAGCTGCTCGATGCCCGTCCCGCAGATTTCTTTGCTGGTGAGAAATGGCACGGTGCTGCTGCTAAGCCCGGTACAATCGCAGGAGCCGAGGACTTCGACAACAAGCAGTGGTTTCGTTCCGGAGGACCTCTGTTGGAAGCCCCAGAACAACTGCAGACCCTGGCCCAGCAAAATGACCTGACCCAAGCAGAAGTCACTGTCTCTTTCTGCAACACAGGACACTGGGCTGCCACCAACTGGTTCGTGCTGAGCGAAGTGGTTGGCCAGCCAGGTGTCAAGCTCTATCCGGAGTCAATGGTCGAGTGGTCTGCTGCTGGCCTGCCAATGGACAACGTGCCAGGACGCCTCAAGTGGGCCTGGCTGAACACCAAGCAGTGGTTTGCCAATACCTTCTGAGTCAATGAATCTGATGAGTTCCACCACCACAACTGCTGCTGACCCTAACAATGATGTGAGGCAACGACGACTCCGTATCCTACTTGGAATAGGAACTACGCTACTGGTCCTAGTACTGGCGATCTATGCTGGACTCCGGCAAGGCCTACTGCTGGCCATCGGGCTGGGCTTCGGCATCACCCTGGAGGGTCCGCGTTTTGGCTTTGCAGGTCCCTGGCGGCAAGCGATCCTAAAGCGTAACACCCACGGCTTGCAGGCTCAACTGCTGGCCATCGGGCTGACGGCCCTGCCCAGTCTCTTTCTACTGGAAATAGCGGCGGGTGAATTGATAGGAGCCACAGCTCCAGTGGGGGTCGCGATGATCTTCGGGGCCTTTGTCTTCGGGGCTGCAATGCAGGTCGTGCTGGGCTGTGGTTCCGGGACCCTTGTCAACGCTGGCAGCGGCAACCTGATGGGTCTCTGGGCCCTGCCCTTCTTCATTGCCGGGAGTTTCCTTGGAACCCTGCACCTGCCGGAGTGGCATGCCCTGGGCCAGTTGCCTCCCATCGCATTGAGCGATTGGCTGGGAACCTCCGGTGCCATCCTGCTGACCCTGGCCATCCTGACCGGGCTGGGCTGGTGGTTCCGACAGTGGATGCCCGTGACAGAGCGCACCCTGCCGCGTCGACTCTGGATTGCTGCTTTGTGCCTGGCAGGATTGGCGGTGCTCAACCTGTTGGTGGCTGGACAGCCCTGGGGAGTGGTTTATGGGCTAGGCTTATGGGGTGCCAAGCTGGCACACTGGTCGGGGATGGAACTAGCGGGCTTTGCTTTCTGGAATGGTGCCGGCAATGCTGAGCGTTTGACTCAAAGCTTGCTGCTAGACATCACATCAGTGACAGACTTCGGCTTATTGTTAGGGGCTGGAATTGCTGCTCGTTGGAAGGGACCGTTAGCTGCTCAGGTTTCTCTTCCCACTCGGATTTGGATCGTTGGTGCTCTAGCCGCTCTGCTGATGGGGTATGCGTCACGCCTTGCCTATGGCTGCAACGTTGGCGCATTTTTCAGTGGCATCTCAACCGGTAGCCTGCATGGCTGGGTCTGGTTCATCGCTGCCTTTGCCGGATCCCTGCTTGGTGTCCGACTACGCAACCACTTGCTTGAGGAGAAGAAATGACTCTCCAACGTTCCCACGCTATTGGTGTGCTATTGCTCGGACTATTTGGGTTGCTGTTTCTCGACTTGCTCTTCAGTGCTCCGATTGACCCCTTCCAAGCGCCTCCTCCACTGGCTTTTGGCTCAGGAGCCCAGGCCTCCGGTGGATTCTGTGCAACGCCTCTGGAATAAAATCAGGAAATTCTCTCTGAGACTTACTGTGGTACAGAAGTATAAGTGAGCAAGGCTTCTGCGCTGTAATTTTCAGGGCTTTTCTTTTTTGGACGCTTTGCTGCTCGGGTTTTGGTCAGACCATCTGTGGGATCTTTGCCAACCAGATAAAATTCTGATCCTGCATCAAAATAATATTCGGGCAAGCGCTGAACCAAGTCTTCTTTTGAAGCGATCACCTGAAGATGCTCCAAACCCAGCGGAGGATAAATTTCAAACTCTCCCAGGCTGATCCATCGATTGACGTCATCTGCATTGACAAATTGAACGAAACGCCTTGGTGGATCTGCCTCTTCCTGCAAGTCCAGCAAATACGAAAACGGCTCCTCTCCGGCAAAGGTGTGTCCAACAATGTAGAAGTAACCTGGCTTGTTGAGCTTAACGTAGATTTCCAGGCTATCTCCTTCCTGGAACATCAGATCGTGAGAACCCTTGTTACTGCGCACAGACACTCGAAAATCTCTTTTGCGCAAAAGATCCGGATTATTGCGAAGCTGCTCTTCAAAACTGATCTGTGACGGCTTGGCTTCCAACCCCTGATAGGCCATCTTTGGCAAAAACAGTGACCTGGATTGCTCGATTTGGTGGTTGTTCGCCTGGGTTAGGTGGGCGGAGAGCTCCAATCCCTGATCTGTAATCAAGTAGGTGCCGTAGAGCCAGAGGGTTGCCTGATCTGGTTGGCGAACCGTGCTGAGCTGCTGCTGCAAGCGGCCTCTCAAGGCGGCAGCAAAAGGAGTGATCTCTTGTGAGCTTCCTGTGCGAAATGGATAGACATAGATCCCTCTTCGATCCTGCATATCCCTAGTCAGGATTCTGGCAGCTTGTTCCAGCGAATCTGGTTCATTCTGAACCTGTCGAAGCTGACTTTTGATCTCGGTTTCTGTGATTTGCAGTTTGGGCACCTCGTTATCCCCAAGGACCAACAAGACGGTTTGGTGGCGCTTAAAATCCCCTAGTTTTTCCAGAATTTCCTGAAGGAGTGTTTCCCGCTCTGCATTACTCTCGGCCTTCTCCAGTTGCTGGGTGGCCTGCTGGATTTCTCTCTCCATTTGCTGAAGCTGATTGCGGTAAAGCGGTTTGACCTCCTGTGCTGAGAGACGGGCCAAGGCAGAGTAGTAATCCACATCTTCCACCACAAAACTCTCTGCTCCAAGAATAGGAAGGCGTGATTCCAGCTGAATCATACTACTAGCATCCTCGCGTAAATTATCTCCAATCAGTTCAGAAAGTTGGGTTTGAACAGATTTTACCTCAACCGAGATGTTCTGAGAGAGGTCGGCCAGGGCTTCTTTCTTTGCCTGTTCTTTCGTGGAGCCTACACCTTCTCCAGTGACTTCCTGGGACCAGCTAGCGGGAACTAGCAGCAGGAGCAGAAACAGGCTCAGTATTGATCTAGACATGTTTATCCACATTGGTTGGTTCAGAGTTTTCAAATTATCCCTTTCGTAAAAGTAAACATAATTTGACCACTCCTTAGGGTTACTACATCTCTCCCGGAGCTATTACAATTGACTTAGTGTTGTTGGTGGGGTTTCAAAAGGGAGATATGAGTATATTCAGGTTTACTGGTAATGTAGATCTTGGATCTTAACAGATCTGTTAGCCATGCAGTCTCTAGTTCCTGAGACTGCAGTGCTGGAACAAGCAACAGGCTCACCAACAGATAGCAGATCTGATTTTTGCGAAACATCTTGGTCTCATTGGTCAGATTCAAGTATGGGTTCGTCTACTTATCAATGCTTGTTGTGAAGTTTAAATTATGAAAAAATATACATTGATTGTTGCTAGAACCATAGCCAGAGTCCTAAAGTCCAAACAAAAAGCTCACGTTTCCTCAAAATTTCTTTCCAGAAATAAGGAGTCATCATGAACAAGAAAGTGATTTCCCAAATTGGCGCAGCGCTTATTCTCACAGGAGTTGTGGCCTGTTCCGGATCTTCTGGAACAACTAAAATTGAACCTGTAGCGTTAGAGCAAGATCCGAATCTCTGCTACTTCGACAACACTGAGGTGCGTGCTCCTGATTGGATTTGTGGAACCCCAGTTGAGGGATATCCTGTTGCTGCGGTGGGGTCTTTCCGAGATACCAAAGCAGGCACCAGTTTCGCCAGAAACCAAGCGACGATGGATGGAAGGGTACAGCTGGCCACCGAGATGAAAGCCAAGGTTGGGGCGATGGTGAAAAACCATGCCGAGACAACTGGAGTGGGGGACCAAGAGACTGTTGATGCAGTTGCTTCGGTCACGCAGCGGCAAATCACCGCAGAAATCCTCTTCGGTGCTAAAGCTATCAATTACCGCAAGGGCCCTGATGGGACAACCTACGCCTTAGTAGTAATGGATCCTCAGCAAGCAGCTGTTGCAGCCAAGCAAGCCCTCCAAACAAGTTACAAAAATCAGCAGGCCCAGTGGCAACGTTTCCTTGGTGAAAAAGCCCAAAATGAGCTAGAAGCTGAAATGGATAAGATGATCAACTCCGAATTTGGAGCTGCTCCACAATAAGGTTCCTCGAAGAGTGGGATTCACACCTGTGAGTCCCACGCATTTCATTCGGAACTTCGCAAGCAGGAACAGCTCTAACCGGAGAAAAGATGATTCCATCCAAGCGGCTACTCCCCACCTTCTTACTGCTGTTTCTTGTTACCTTTCTGACTATTTCCTGCTCTCAGCAATCTTCCCATTCTCCCCAGCCCGTCAGCCAGAACCAAAAACCAGATTGGATCAACAAAGTTCCTGCTGGGCACTACTTGGGACAGGCGAGCTACGCTCTGCAAACGGTTAAGCAGGCTCGAGAGAAAGCCTTGAATACTGCCGTCAGTCTGCTGGTTGCGGCAAAGGCTGGCAACACTGCCGAAGTGAGTGGCGACGTCCAGAACAAAACGACCAGTGTCATCAGGGGAGGGCGCGAAAGTCTGACAAATTCCTCAACAATCAACACGACCGTTACCATTTCCGGAAAAGAAATTCCTGTTCAATTTCGGATTGTAGAATTTTGGCGTGATCGAGAGGCAGGCTACATTTATGTTCTTATTGAGGATTTAGCTGCGTGAGGGTGGAATGCTGAAATTGCTGAGCAAACACGTTTTCCTGGTTGGGATCTTCCTGATTTTGACAATCCATACTGTCTCTGCTCAGTTGCTGGGGCTGGCTCTCTCTTTGGGAAATACTCTGGCAGGCTATATTTTCGATATTTATCTACGAACTGAGAACACCTTGGACATTGACGGTGCTCCGAATTGGTACTTACGTAATGATGATTCGGAGTGGGATTGCGCGTTCGGCTATGCTCCAGGAAGTCTAGCCTCTGTGGAAGCTGCCAAGTCAGAAGCCACCAAAAACTTGGTTGCACAACAAGAACAGTATGTTCAATCAGCAATCAGAGATGAGGTCCAACGGCGCAAACCAAGGGATGAGAAGGAGCGTCAACTCGTAGAGCAGTTCCGAAATGATCCTGAATTGAAAAACTTTGTGACTGGGCAGCGGCAATTTCTCAAGATCACCTACGAGGATGACGAAGACGTCCGAGCAGCTTTTGTGAAGGCTTGTTTAAGTCGAGAGACCGTTGTGGCCTACCAAAAAGAGCGGCTCCAAAAAATCACAACTGAACTCTCCAAAAACCGCGCTGAATCAGCATTTGAAGAATTGGAAGCTGAGCTTGAACAGCCCGAACTGGATTTGAATACCCCTGCTGATCTAGAACGACCAACTTCTGGTAGTAAAAGCGCCTTCAAAGAGCTAGATCAGGAAATTAGTCTCCCGAATAACTAGCAGTTTCTTTCTATATCAATTCCTCCTCCATCCAGCCGATCCCAAATTGGCCATGGCCAACCTCTCCGACTAGTATTCACTTCGGCACTTCCAGCCCAACAATTAGGTAACCTAGACTATCTCAATATTTGTGAATTATGACAGTCAGGTTTGTTGTATGGTGTGCCATTTCCAGGAATGGAACATTTGTAAATCAATTTTATCTCAAGATGAGAGAGGAATTTCTACAAACGTTTTTCCAAGTCTATAACTGAAAGAATGCAAAGGTTATCAAATTCTAGAGTTGTAAGTCCAGAGCCGAATATTTTCCACTACGATCATAGACAATTTGAAATCCATCCCGCAGGACTCCCACTGTTCCTGCATCCAGTGGCTGAGCCAGCCAGTCTAGTTGAGTGAAGCCAAACTCGACTTCCGGGCCCTCTTCACAGAACGCACGGACAGAAGTGAGTTTACCATAGTCCTCAAGACGAACTGAGACTGGCTTGCCGAATTCGTTTGTCCAACCCAAGTCTTGCAGATAACTTTCGTACTCCGTGCAAAGCAGGACCAGGTCAATGTCGGAATCTTGCCGAGCCTCACCTCGTGCATGGGAACCCACCATGATTGCTCCCTCCACTACGCGCTGAGAATCAACCCACTGCAGAAATACTTTCAGAAAAACATTCAACTGATCTTTTGGGGAGGATTGGTTCATTTGTAGGCTGGCCGGGATGAATTTGAGTTCCATTTCTACTTTTTCTGCTGTATTTGCGAAAACATCGTCTACATTGCTATCTCAAATTTCGTTCATATCTCCGGAGAAAATGTAATGACAACACAGAACATAGGCATCCTGCACCCTGGTGAAATGGGGATATCTGTTGCTGCTTCTGCAAAAAATTCTGGACATTCGGTTTTCTGGGTGTCGCAGGGTCGAAGCGAGGCTACACGCGCCAGAGCGGAACGGTTCGATCTGCGTGAGTTGCGGAGTCTTTCAGAACTATGTGAAACTTGCTCCATGATCATCAGTGTCTGTCCGCCCAAATCTGCAGGTGAACTGAGCCAGCAGGTGTTGCAGGCAGGCTTCAAGGGCATCTTTTTGGACGCTAACGCCATCTCTCCAATGCGCTCTCAAGAAATTGGCAAGCAGATGGCTCTTGTAGGGGTTGAGTATGTGGATGGTGGGATCATCGGTGGCCCTGCCTGGCAGGAAAACTCGACCTTTCTTTATCTCTCTGGGTTCCAATCTGCACAAGTGGCCGACTGTTTCGAGCAGGGCCCGCTGGTCACCCGAATCATTGGGGAGGAAATCGGCAGGGCCTCAGCAATGAAGATGTGCTACGCAGCCAAGACGAAGGGAATGACCGCTTTGCTCTGCTCCATTGTGGCCACCGCTAACGAGTTGGGAGTGTGGGAAGACCTGGAGCGACACTGGTCGGCTGAGGTGAGTGGTGCCGGTAGAAAAACTGTCGAAGATATCCGGAAAGTTACTGCCAAGGCCTAGAGGTTTTCCGGTGAAATGGAGGAGATCGCTTCCACTCTTGACTTTGCAGGGCTTCCAGATGGCTTCCACAAATCTGCTGCAGATACATACCAGCGAATGGCTCATTTCAAGGATCATGAAGAATTGCCTGAACTGGAAGAAGTGCTTCGATCGTTGGTGCGTTCAAGCTGATCTGGCAGTTCCTCTTGGACCAACCACAAACACCTTGGAAGTTGCGGTATCTACACTCTCAGAAGCCCAGACCAAACCTTCAGGAATCTGTTGGTGTCTTTTTGTGTTTCCGAAATGCCCGGCTGAAGACATAAACCAAGACGAGGAAGATCAACGAGAGCAGGATGATCACAGGGATCAGCAACGTAGGATTGGCTAGCGACACGACCCAGATCATCGAAGTTGCAATCACGGCAAACCAGATAACTGCTACGCCACAAGCCGCAAAGAGAGTGGGCTTGCCACCTAGTTTCCAGTCTGCTGCTAGCAGGTTGGATTTGAAGCGCTTGCCACAGTGAGGACAAGATCTCGCCAAGTAGGAGAGCTTTCCTCCACATTCGTCACAGTTGAAAACTCCCATCACTCCTTTCACATTGGTTTTTCGGAAAGCCCTTGGATTTCACAGCCACTTCATCCAGTTGCAGAGAAAAAGCCTCAGGGTCTTGAATTCAGTGGCAGATCGAGGATTTCATGCAGGTTGCGGACGGTGCGCCACGCTGCTAGTTTCAGTTCACCTTCCGGGTTGTAGTGAACTCCACGCCAGCCCACATTCTGGGCACCCTCAACGTCACTCTGCCAACTGTCCCCAATCATCACAACATCCTCTGATTCAGATAGACCTGCAGCAGCTGCAGCCTTGTGGAAGGCATCGGGATGAGGCTTCTTCACACCCAACTCTTCGCTGGTGTACATCGCTTCGAAAAAGGGAGACAGTCCACAGCATTGAAGCTTGATTCGTTGTACCTCCTCAAAACCGTTCGTCAAGATCCACATCTGGTGACCACGTCGCTGCAGTTCTTCCAGCAAGGGCAGGGTACCATCGATCAGACCCGTCTGCTGTGGAGAATACTGGATGTAGTGAATGTCCAACTCCTTTGCGAGTTCTGATGGAGCTGTGCTACCGATTGTCTGCAAAGCCATCTCGAAACGGGCTGAGCGCAGAGTCGTTTTGTCCATTCGTCCCTGACGATACTCTTCCCAACACCAGTCGTTCGTGCGTTCAAACACACGGACCCACTCAGAAAAGTCGGTCACACCCACGTCGCGTAGTATAAAGGCCTCATAGCCCTCACGCAGCGTCTTGCGAGAGTTGCTAACAAAGTCCCACAGGGTGTGGTCAAGATCAAAGAAGAGAGGAACCATTCCCATCGGCATCAAGGTCTCAGTTGGTTGTCCAAAAGTAGTCTTTTCAGTAGTTCATTTTGATGTCGGAACCGCCACTTTTCCCTGGGCAATCAGTACCTGGACTGCTTGCTGGATCGCTTCGAGGCTGGAGTAGCGCGGATGGTATCCCAAACGCTGACGGCTCTTTTCGATGGAGTGGCAGGAACTGCGGATCACGTGTCCACGAGAAGCGGCTGCGTCCTGCTCGCTCATACCACCTAACCATTCATCAAAAGGCTGAAACGAGAGCCGTGGTTGCTGACCAAACCAGCGATACATCGCCTCTGCGTAGCCCTTGAGTGTCAGCGCCTGCTCAGAGACCGTGTTGAACGCTTCCCCGATCGTCGCCTGTCGATGGTGAATGGCGCAAAGAATCCAACGAGCGACATCATCTGCATGAACATGGTGCATCATCTCCAGACCCAGGTTGGGCAGCATCAGTTCCTTTCCATGGGCAATCCGTGAAAACACCTCCAGGTTCAGGTTCCCAAGCGGATTGATCGGCAGCCAGCCTTCCCCAACGATATGACCGGGTCGGAAGCTCGTTGCCGGAAAGCCTCTGCGACGCGCCTGTTCTCCCAGCCAGGCTTCCATTTCTGCCTTGTTTCGTCCATAGGGTTCAATCGGATTCGGCAGATCTGCTTCCGTTGATGGAATTGCTGTGAAGCTTCCGTAGACCCAAATTGTACTGCAGAAGAGGTAGTGATCAATCTTCCCGTGAAGTGCTTCAACGAGCTGCTGCATGCTGGGCAGATCGAAGGAGATCATGTCCACCACGATATCTGGCTGTAGAGCCGCGATCTTTGTCCCGAACTCTCCCTTGGCTTCCTCAGCAGTACGATCTAGGATCACGCTTTCCACTTGCTCCCAAGCGGAATGGGCACAATAGGGAGCTGAAACCCCACGGCTCACGTTGACGACCTCGTGTCCCATTGTAACCAGAATAGGTACGAGATAACTACCTACGTGACCACTGCCACCAATGATCATAATGCGAGACATTTCTCACTCCTTCCTGCTTTCACATATCGGGTGTCTAGATCCAAGCCTTCCAACAGACATCCAACGAATTTCCCGGATTAACGATGATTTGAACTTCTAGCAACATCCTATGAACTGTCCACTCCTTGTACCCGTTTAGCGTTTCACAAGCAATGGAAACACAGGCGCTTTCTGTTTCTGCTCTTGGTGCTATGCTGGTTGATGTTCGCTTTATTGTCTCTTTGTAACCCATCGCAGAAGCAGAATTTATGAAAGCAGAAGTCAAATGGTTGGAAGAATCAAAGTTTGTTGCAGAGTCTGGGACAGGGCACTCCGTAGTGCTCGACACTCCGGATTCCAACAAGGGCCCCAGTCCGATGGAGATGCTGCTGATGGGGATGGGAGGCTGCACAGGTGTTGATGTGATCAGTATTCTGAAGAAAGCCCGCCAAAAAGTTCAAAACTGCAATGTTCAGGTGGAAGCTGAACGAGAAGATGACTATCCTCGTATCTTCCGCAAAATCCATCTGCACTTCATTCTGAATGGTACCAATCTTAGTGAGCACCAGGTGCAACGAGCCATTCAGTTATCCCAGGAAAAGTATTGCGCTGCCTCAATCATCATGGGACGCTCCGGTGCAGAGGTAACACATTCGTATGAGATTATGGCTGAATCACAAGAAGACAAAGCATCGTGATTTTGGAAAGTGGATGAGGTCGTGCTACACCAGCTATCAGCACTCTTCTTATCTATTCTCCTGATATTTTTTCTTGAAGAGGGTGGAGCAGATTCTTGACGATTCATGATCTGCTCCTTCTGGAAATCCTGTCCAATTTCTCCGCCCCAAATCATAAGTTCGACATTTTTGTTAAATTCCGGATGTCAACTTGCAAAAAAATCACTATCTTAGTGCCTCTCAGATGAATTAGCCAACGGCTCCTGGTTCACGCTTTCCGTATCTTCTGGAGAACGACTCAGATGTTCAGCACCGGACTCAAGTTAATGGTTGTAGGCATGTTGACGGTATTTCTATTTCTGTTGTTGATGATTGCCTTCATCAAGCTGATCGAGCTCCTGAACCGATTACATACCCAGCAGGAAGCCGAGCGACAGCGGCGACCCTCAAAGAAACCAACGCCTCAGGAACCACAAGTCCCGACCGTTGTCCTGGCTGCAGCGATTGCTGCGTATGAAGCCGAGCGACAGCAACTGATCAACACCTAATCAACAACCAATCATGGCAAAAAAACGCATTGAATTCATGGACACGTCCTTCCGCGATGGTTTTCAGTCCGTGTTTGGTGCACGTGTGGCGACAAAGGACTTCCTACCAGCGCTGGAAGCTGCAGTAGAAGCTGGAACTACCCACTTCGAAGCTGGAGGTGGTGCACGTTTCCAGAGTCTCTTTTTCTACTGCAACGAATCTGCATTCGACATGATGGACGCCTTCCGCAAGACTGTCGGGCCCGAAGCCAACTTACAAACGCTAGCCCGGGGTATTAATGTCGTTGCCTTGAACCAGCAACCGCGGGACATGATTGATCTGCATGCGCAGATGTTCAAGAAGCACGGAATCACCACCATCCGGAACTTCGATGCCCTGAATGATCTGCGCAACCTGCGTTACTCCGGAGAACGGATCACTGCCGCTGGTCTGCACCACCAGATCGTAATCACCATCATGGATTTGCCTCCAGGTTGTGAAGGGGCTCACCGTGCAGAAGATTACACCAAGCTGCTACAGGACATCCTGGATTCGGATATTCACTTCGATTCGATTTCGTTCAAGGACTCAACTGGAACCGCTCACCCGCGTAAGGTCTACGATACAATCAAAGCAGCCCGCAAGGTTGTACCGGAAGACATGGTGCTGCATCTGCACACTCATGACACCGCAGGGATTGGCATCAACCAATACATGGCCGCTATCGAAGCTGGAATCAATCGAATTGATCTGGCGATGAGCCCCGTCAGTGGTGGAACAGCCCAACCCGACATCCTCACGATGTGGCATGCGATGAAGGGTACCGACTACACGCTGGATATCGATCCACTCAAGTATGTCAAGGCACAGGAGGTCTTTGAGGATGCGATGCATGATTACTTCATTCCACCCGAATCCCGGATGGTCTCCCCACTGATCCCCTTCTCACCAATGCCAGGTGGAGCACTGACCGCCAACACGATGATGATGCGTGACACTGGCACACTGCACCTCTACCCCCAGGTGATCAAGGAGATGGAGGAAGTCATTCGGCTGGGAGGCTTTGGTACTTCAGTCACTCCGGTTTCCCAATTTTATTTTCAACAAGCCTACCTCAACGCTACCCAGGGACGCTGGAAGAAGCTCAATCCACAATATGGGAACATGGTCCTCGGCTACTTCGGCAAAACCCCAGTGCCACCCGATCCGGAGATCATCAAGCTGGCCTCCGAACAACTGAATAAGCCTGTTTTCGATGGTGATCCACTGGATATCCTTGAGGATGGCCGACCTGCTGCTGAGAAGAAGCTCCAGGAACATGGTCTACCAATCAATGATGAGAATGTCTTCATTGTCTCCAGCTGCGAAAGCAAAGGAATTGACTTCTTACAGGGCAAGGCCAAGGAAAACATCCGCCGCAAGAGCGTGGAAGAAGCCAAGACCCAGAAGGCCAAGGTCTCTGTACCAGCTGCCCTGCCAGCGGCAATGGGTCCACGTGACTACACGATCACCGTTGATGGCAAGGCCTATCAGGTTCATGTTGCAGAAGGAGGGGCTGCCCCCGTTGTGCAAACGGCCAGTCCCGCACCTGCTGCGCAACCTGCAACAATCCCTGCTCCCAGCACCGCCAGTCAAGTGGTTGAAGCCCCGACTCCTGGTAACATTCTGCGCCTTGAGGTCAAGGTAGGCGATCAGGTCAGTGAAAACCAAACGCTGTTGGTAATGGAGGCAATGAAGATGGAGTCCGAGGTCAAGTCTCCTGCTGCCGGTAAGATCTCAGAATTGCAAGTATCCACCGGAGACACAGTACAAGCGGGTGAGCCCTTGCTGACGATCTCTAACTGAAATTGCTCTTTTCCCCAACACTTCCATGACGAAAACAGGGATGCTGAGCTATCAACGATTCTCCCGATTGTGGTTCCTGCCAATCAGTCTTTGGCTGCTGGTGTTGCCGTTTACTGCCAGCGCACAGACCGATCCGAATCAGGTCACCATCTCCGCCCAAGGCAGACTGCAGGTGCTGGAAGTCCGAGTCAAGCAGGGCGATAACGTAGTGGCTGGCGACATCCTCGCCGTGATGAAGCAAACCGATGGTGGCAAGCTCACCCTACGTGCTGGTGCTTCGGGTGTCCTCCGCGAGTGGAAACCTTCCCCGTATCTCTACTTCGAAGACAAGGAGTCACTGGGGGTGTTGGAAATCCAACCCCTGCTCATCGAGTCTGGGAACACCGCCCCCGCGATTACCAAGGAACCAACGCTCAGTGGCATGCTGAAGGAGCTGCGGAACTCCACAGGGGTTACTAAGATTTTTCAGGGACAGGACCTGGATTGGTCAGAGGGGATCGGTCGGCTCCTGATGATCTTGATTGGCATGGGATTGCTCTACCTGGGCATTAATCGGAAGTTTGAACCCCTGCTGCTGGTACCGATTGGGTTTGGTACAATCCTGACAAACATTCCCGGAGCTGGGATGGGGGAACCAGGAGGACTACTCTACTACGTCTATGAAATGGGCATTACCACCGGGATCTTTCCGCTACTGATCTTCATGGGAGTCGGAGCAATGACCGATTTCGGGCCAATGCTCGCCAATCCCCGGACCGCCCTGCTAGGAGCAGCTGCCCAGTTTGGCATCTTTGCCACCCTGCTTGGTGCGCTGGCTTTGAATGTCGTTCCGGGTATTGACTTCAGCCTGCGAGACGCAGCCTCGATCGGCATCATCGGTGGAGCAGACGGACCGACCGCGATTTTCCTCTCCAGTCAGCTTTCACCACGGCTGTTGGGCTCCATTGCGATTGCCGCCTATTCCTATATGGCCCTGGTTCCTCTAATTCAGCCACCGATCATGAAGCTGCTCACGACCGAGGAGGAACGTCGGATGGTGATGAAGCAGCTACGCTACGTCTCTCGTCGGGAGAAGATCCTCTTTCCATTGTTGGTGTTGATTCTCTGTGCTGCGCTACTTCCCTCCGCCGCACCACTGATCGGCATGTTCATGCTGGGCAATCTCGCTCGGGAATGTGGGGTAGTGGACCGACTATCTGACACGATGCAGAATGCGCTGATCAACACCGTCACGATCTTCCTGGGACTCGGTGTGGGCAGCAAGCTATTGGCTACTCGATTTCTGAATTTGGAAACCGTCGGCATCCTGATTCTGGGAATGATTGCTTTCGGCATTGGTACTGCGACAGGAGTACTGATGGCCAAGCTAATGAACCGTCTCTCTGAGGCTCCGATCAATCCGTTGATTGGGGCAGCAGGGGTCTCAGCCGTGCCGATGGCTGCTCGAGTTGTCAACCAAGTTGGCTTACAAGCCAACCCACAGAATCACCTATTGATGCACGCGATGGGGCCCAACGTCTCCGGAGTGATTGGTTCTGCTGTTGCTGCTGGTGTACTGCTCTCTATGCTTTGAGCGTCTGTTATTCTGCTGAGGAAAACTCTATGTCTCCTGCTTTCCTGACTTCTCAACCAGACGCAAACAGCCTGCGTACTTCCCTGCAAAGTGGCGCTCGCAACGTGGAGAGCGTTTGTGAAGAATTGCTGACAGAAGTCGCTACCCGTGATCCCCAACTCCAAGCCTTTGCCTGGCTGGGACCTAGACACATTCGCCAGCAGGCTCAACAACTGGATGCTCAGTTCGCCCGGAGTAGTCCTGTTGGACCAGCCCACGGATTGCCACTGGCGCTCAAGGACATCATTGACACCGCAGGGATTCCCACTGAGAACGGCACAGTACTAGATGTTGGTCGGATTCCGACTCGTCAGGCAGCTGTTGTGGATCGGTGGCTGGCAGCGGGTGGCGTGCTCTTTGGCAAGACGGTCACCACAGAGTTGGCTTTCATGTGCCCAGCTCGGACAGGCAACCCGCATGGTGTGGATTTCACTCCTGGGGGTTCTTCGGCTGGTTCGGCAGCAGCAGTAGCAGCAGGGATGGTCCCGGTTGCGCTGGGTAGCCAAACTGGGGGTTCTGTGATTCGACCGGCTGCCTACTGTGGGGTCTTTGGCTTCAAGCCCACCTTTGATCTGCTGCCCACGGACGGGGTGTTGATGCAGTCACACACACTGGACACGCTTGGAGTTTTTGCTCGTTCCGTGGCAGATCTCGCACTTGTCACCGATTTATTGCGACAAGAACCTGTTCCAGGAACCCAACCAACACTCTCGCTGCTGGAAAGCTGTCAACAACCTATTGTCAGTGCTCTTCGCTTTGGTTTTGTCACCCTTCCTTACTGGGAACGAGCCTCTGCACAAACCCTCAGCAAGCTGGAGCAACTCCAGTCATCCCTGGGAAATCAAGCTGTCAACCTAAACCTGCCGTCCGCCTTCCAGGATTCGATCCGGCAACGGGAAACGCTCAATTTTGTGGAGATGGTGCATCACTACGGGCACTACGCTGAGCGAGGACAGGCTTCCTTGAGTTCGCAGGTGCAGGGAGCGATGGAGCAGGGGGGACAACGCACAGCCGTCGAATATCTAGCCGCTCTTGCTAGTCGAGAAGTTCTCAACCGCGCACTAGAACCCCTCTTTGCCGTGGCTGATGTACTGGTGATGCCTTCGGCTCCGGATCATGCACCCCAAGACCGCAACACTACCGGAGACCCCGTCTTCAACGGAATCTGGACCCTCTGCGGCACCCCCTCGTTGACCCTTCCCCTCTTTCAGGCAGAAAATGGCATGCCAATCGGGATGCAGTTAGTCGCCCCTCGTGGAGCCGATGCTCGGCTACTGCGTGTCGCCCAGTGGCTCTGGGAGCAACAGAGTTGACTCGTTTGCTGAAATAGCACCTCTGTTGCTTTTCTGAGTTCGGTGAGTCTTGGGTTGTTCAAAGCTTGCCGCTCAGGAAGCTGCTAGAATACCAATCAGAAACCATCAACATTATTATAAAATCATCTTCTGTTGTCAGGGAGTGAAATGGATCTGATTCAAAAGCTTCAACCTCAGATCGAAAAAATTAAGACGATAAGCCATAGGTTGGGCTTTGAAATGTCATGTGATCTAGAGGTGGCAAATCTATGTGCCATAGTGGCTAGAGGATGCCATGGAAACTCGCTAGAGCTGGGCACAGGTACAGGACTTTCCACCCTGTTTTTAGCCGAAGTACTGGGAGCAGGTCGATTAGATACTGTTGATGTTAATGAAGAGTAATCCAAAGCAGCTCAATCAGTCATTGGTCCAAAGAAAGGCTTACAATTTATCGTTGAGGATGGTGGAGATTTTTTGAGCTCTTGTAAGCCTCAAACATACAACTTTATTTTTGCTGATGCTTGGCTTGGTAAGTACAGCCACCTACATTTAGCACTGAACACATTAATCGTTGGTGGCATCTACTTCATTGATGATTTACTGCCCCAGAGCAATTGGCCAAATCATCACCAATTAAAAGTTGATGCTCTCCTGTCCTTTTTCAATCAGCTAGACTCCTTTGCTATAAGCCATCTGCATTGGAGTTCTGGTTGTGCTGTCATCACTAAACTCAAAGAAGATACTTTCGCAACGGAGTTGACAGCGCAAGAAGACTACAAATTCTTATTTTCAGAAGAAACTTTTTAAAAAATTAGTGAAACTAGATCACCTCAATCCGTAGCAACTGAGCCACCTGTCGCATTTTTTCCGGTGGGCCAATCAGAAACAGCTCATCATCTGCTTGAAGAATTGTTTCACTCGAAAGATCCAGCAGCATTTTCCCCTGTCGGCGAAGAGCCACCAAGCTCACTCCATGTTCTGCACGAAGATGGATGTCTTGTAGAGAATGACCATTCCAGGAGCAGTCAGCATTCAACAGCAAGGTCGTTACTTGAATTTCTGGATGAAGGTTGGGTTCCTGAGCAACCTCAGTGGTCTCAGGCAGAACTTCCTGACGCAACAGACCATAATTCCCGGAGCGCATTTCCTCGACGAGATGATCGATCTCTGGACGGGGTACGAGGTACTGCGTCAACACTCGATCAAAGATTTCCAGTGCCGTTTCAAATTCTTCAGGAACCACCTCATTGGCACCCAGGCGGCGTAGTTCTTCCACCTCGCGCACATAACGAGTTCGAGCAATCAAGTAAACACTGGGATTGAGTTCCCGGATTGCTGAAACGATCCGTCGAGTTGCCGTTGCCTCTGCGATCACTACCACAACCGTTCTTGCCTGCCGAATTCCTACTCGGTTCAATACCGCTTTCTGGGTAGCATCACCATAAACTAGCGGCTCACCCAGGGCTTGTTCACTACGAACCGTATCAGGGTTGGTCTCCAAAACCACATAGGGTACCTGTGCGCGTTTGGCAGCTCGAGCCACGTTACGCCCATTGATGCCATAACCAACAATCACCAGATGATCCTGCAGATCATAGCGAGAAGAACGAATCTGTAGACGCAAGCCCTTGTAAAGCCCAGCTCGCAGACGTCTAGGCCAGGGTAGATGTAGCAGGGACTGCGTCAACTGAGGAGCTCCAGCAATCAGGAAAGAGGTGAGCATCATCGTCAGGACAATAACGGTCAGGAAGAGTTGTTCATTGTCAGGACTCAACAGCTGGTAGCGGCTACCCGTTGTATTGAGCACAAAGGCAAACTCACCCACCTGACACAAACCAAATCCGGCAATCCAAGCTGTGCGGAGTGGCATTCCCAATAGAATCGCCACCACCAAAAGTATGAACAACTTGAAGACCAACACAGCCAGCAAGACAGACAACACCAGCCCAAGATGCTCCCAGAGATAACCAATATCCAGCAGCATGCCGGCGGAAACAAAGAAAATGCTGGTGAAAATCTCCCGGAACGGCAACACGTGCTCAAAGGCTTCGTGGCTGTACTCAGACTCTGAAATCACCAAACCCGCCAAAAAGGCACCCAGCGCTAAGGAAATACCAATCTGTGAGAATCCCCAGGCTACGGCAAAGCAGATGCTGACAATACTCAACAAGAACAATTCCGGACTGCGGGTACTGACCACCCGGTGCAACATCCAGGGGAGAACGTACTGAGATCCCAGCCAAATGAATAACGGGACACCAAGACCAATCAACACCAGGCGAAACACATCAAGGCTCGATGTTTCGAGAACTTCTCCTCCCAACATCGGGGTCACCAGAATCATCAGCACCGCCGCAATATCCTGAAAAATGAGAACTCCCAGGGCTAGGCGCCCTTGCATTGTCTCCATCTCTCCACGTTCTTGGTAGAGCTTGAGCACAATGGCGGTGCTAGACAACGATAACAGCATCCCAAGAAACCAAGCCTGCGTGGCTGCCCATCCCAGCAGGTAGTGCGTCACGGCAAAGGTTCCCAACATCGTCAGGCCGACTTGTAGTGTCCCACCGACCAGAACGAGTGTGCGAATCTGCCAGAGCTTCTTCAGGGAGAACTCAATTCCGATTGAGAAAAGCAGTAGGATGATACCAATCTCTGCCATTACTTCGACCAGATGTACCTCGTGAATCAGCCCAAAGCTTCTGGGGCCAACCAGCATCCCGGTAACCAGTAAACCTACCAGAATCGGCAACTTCACCTGTCGGCAGCCATAGATCACCACTACCGACAGACTGAAAATGATCACAAGATCTCGCAACAGCGGAATTTCCATCCCGAAACAGCCAAAAAATGTTGGAAAGGAGAAGGAAGAAGCTCTTGTTCAGAGCCTCTTGCGATGCCTAGGAAACGCGTACGGACTGCGCTATGGCAGTGTCAGCTTTGGCTTGTGAGCCTTTGCTCGTTGGAGCAATTGCTGAGTTTGCTGAGAAGCCTGTTCCAGCAAGGAGGATTGATCTAGGGTTTGCAAGACATGATCTTCAAGCAGGATCTTCCCATTGACCATGACCGTGCAGACATCTGAAGCCTGAGCAGAGTAGACAAGCAGCGCAATTAGGTCATGGCCTGGAGCCAGATGTGGTTGAGATGTGTTGATCATGATCAGGTCTGCCTGCTTACCAACTTCCAGCGATCCAATCTGGTGATCCAATCCCAAGGCCTGGGCACCGCGGATCGTAGCCATTCTTAGGACCTCTGAAGCAGGGAGAGCCTTGGCATCGTGATTTCTCCACTTCTGAAGCAATGCTGCCATGTGCATTTCCTCAAACAGGTTGAGATTGTTATTGCTGGCAGCTCCATCCGTTCCCAAGCAAACATTTACTCCCTGATGCATCAGAGACTGGATGGGAGCAATGCCATTAGCGAGCTTGAGGTTACTGCTCGGATTGTGGGCAATACTCACCTTGCCTTCCCGTAGCAAGCGCTGATCCTGCTCATCAACATAGATTCCATGAGCGGCTACTACGGGAACCTCAAAACAATCGAGATCAGCCAGCAGTTGAACAGGTGTTTTGCCGTGCTGCTGTCGACAGTTCTCCACCTCCTGCACTGTTTCACAGAGATGCGTGTGCCACCCACATTGTAGCCGCAAGGATTCCTGCAGAATTTCATGCAAGTAACCCGGACTGCAGAGATAGATTGAGTGGGGGGCCATCGCAACACTGATCCGGCCTTCTGCTTGGCCATCCCAGTTTCGATGCAGTTCAACCGCATCACGGAGCATTTGTTCGCCCTGACCAGCATTATCGAACAATGTTTCACAGAGGCAGGCTCTTAAGCCAGCAGCTTCCACCTCTTCAGCAACCTGATCCATATGGAAATACATATCATGAAAACAGGTTGTCCCACCTCCGATCAATTCTGCCAGACCCAGACGGGCACCGATTCGTACGTCCTCTAGAGTCAGGTGATCTTCCAGCGGCTTGATCCGTTCCATCAACCAGGGCCAGAAGTCCAGATCGTCCGCATAGTTGCGCATCAGCGTCATCGACAAATGCGTGTGGCTATTGATCAACCCAGGCAGAACAATGCGGTCTTGCCCCTCAAGAATACGGTCAGGCACAAAGTCTTCTGGGATTTCACCAATCGCAGCGATTTTATCATCGACAATCGCTAGGTCGGCCTGTTCCAACACCTCGTCTTTCTCGTTGACGGTGACCAGGGTGGCTTGTCGTATCAGTAGCTTCATGAATTGCTCAGACTTGCCAGTTTGCCAGATAATCCTGCTGCTCTCGGGTCAGCGTATCAATTGAAACTCCTGCTGCTTTTAGTTTCAAATGGGCCACCTGCTCATCAATCTCCGTGGGTACCGGATGACAATCTATGGCCAGCCTACCCGACTGCTGCACCACATAGCGTGCAGAAAGAGCCTGCAAGGCAAAGCTGGTGTCCATGATTTCTGCTGGGTGACCATCTCCACAAGCAATATTGACGATGTTTCCACCTCCCAACAGATTCAGCCAATTTCCGTTGGAGAGATGGAATCCTTCAATGTTGGTGCGCAACTCTCGACGCTCTATCGACATTTCCGCCAAGCTCTCCACATCAATTTCTTCCCAGAAATGACCAGCATTGGCCAATAGGACGTTGTTCTTCAACAAGGGGAAGTGTTCCCTGCGCAAGGCGTGACGCCCTCCGGTAACGGTCAATACTACATCAGCGATTGGGCAGGCGTCTCTGAGTGGCAAGACTCGACAGCCATTCATCATGGCATCGGCGGCCTTGACTGGATCAATCTCACAAACCACTACGTTTGCACCCAGTCCTTGGGCCCGCAGTGCACATCCTTTCCCGCACCAGCCATAACCGATGATCACTACTGTTTTGCCAGCCAATACCAGGTTGGTGGAGCGCATCACGGCATCCCAGGCTGACTGCCCCGTGCCATGTACATTATCGAAGAGGTACTTGCAACGTGCATCGTTGACCAGCATCACTGGAAAGTCTAGTTGTCCAGCCTTGGCACGGGCTCTGGCACGGAGTACTCCAGAAGTTGTTTCTTCACAAGCTCCCAGCATTTGTTCTCCATGTTGACGCTGCGACTCATGGAGTAGCTCGACTAGATCTCCTCCGTCGTCAATCACTACATGCGGTTGTAGCTCCAGCGCAATGCTCATGTACCGGCGCATCTCCTCCGGACTGGCACCATGACGAGCATAGACATGCAGTCCCTCTGCAGCAAGTGCGGCCACCACATCGTCTTTAGTTGATTCAGGATTACTACCTGTAACGGAAACCGTTGCCCCACCGGCTCGAAGTACCAGTGCCAGGTAGGCGGTCTTGGCTTCCAGGTGAATACAGACCGTCACCCGCTTGCCCGCAAAAGGAAGTTCCTGAACAAATTGATCCTCCAACTGATTCAGGATCGGCATGTTGCGTCGTACCCACTCAATCTTTTGATGGCCCTGACTGGCCAATTCTGGCGAAGAGATGATGTTAGACTGCATAATGATTTTTAGTATCTTTATTCAATCAGAAATATGAGTAGTATTTTTGCCTTTTCCAAGGCCTGCAAAATGTTGAATGATTCCAGTTTGTGACTTGTCTTTTCAGTGCTTCCTTTACATATTCGTGCCGTTTTGCACATTTTTGTTCGCTATCCAATCCCAGGTAGAGCCCCGCATGCCCAACTTCATCTCGCTGGTCGATTTACTGCCACTGATTCCGGAACTGATCCTGTTTCTGACCTTAGTGGTGGCGATGTTGGCAGATCTCTTTGTTCCGTCCAACCGCCGCAACGACGTACTCGTCAGCGTTTCGCTGGGAGGAATCGTGCTGACCATGCTTGCTGAGTTGCAGTTGTACGGCGCTGGTTACACAGGTTTCTACGGCACCGTGGTAGCAGATAACTTCTCGATCTTGCTGGAACTGGTGTACCTGCTAATCGGACTGATGACCATCCTGCTCTCGCGGCATTACATCACCGAGAACGAGATGAACTTCGGTGAATACTACATCCTGCTGTTGAGCGCGTTGATTGGGATGATGCTGATGTCTTCAAGTCTCGAGTTGCTGGTGATCTTCATCGGGCTCGAAATCATGTCGATTTCCAGCTATATCTTGGTTGGCATGAAACGCAAGGTGCCTGAATCAGGTGAGGCCGCACTAAAGTACCTGCTGTTGGGCGCTTTCTCCACCGGATTTCTGCTGTACGGTATCTCACTGCTCTATGGCGCAACCGAAAGTACCTACCTCCCAGATATGCTGCAGCAACTACGCCTGGGGGCTGTGGAGACTCCGCTAGCTCTTGCAGGTATTGCACTGCTAACTATCGGCCTGAGTTTCAAGGTGGCGATCGTTCCTTTCCACATGTGGACACCGGATGTCTACAGTGGCGCACCAACACCAGTCACCGGGTTCATGTCTGCAGCTGCCAAAGCAGCAGGATTTGCAATCATGATCCGAATTTTGCTGGTTGGGATTCCCTTGGAGCAAGTTGAGGGCTGGGAAACCATCCTTGGTTGGCTTGCCATGCTCACGATGACTCTCGGCAATCTGGTTGCTTTGCAGCAACAAAATGTGAAGCGCATGCTGGCTTATTCTTCTATTGCACATGCCGGGTACATGATGGTAGCCATTGCTGTAGGCACAACTGCTGCGATTGGTAGCGTTCTCTTTTACGCGCTGGCTTATGCTGTGGTTAGCACTGGTGCTTTTGGCATTCTGGCTATTCGCAATCGTGGGCGGATTCTGGAGACTTACGAAGACCTGCACGGTTATGCGCGAACCAACCCGATGCTTGCTCTGGGTATGAGCTTGATGATGCTCTCGTTGATCGGCCTGCCCCTGACGGGTGGGTTTGTTGGGAAACTACGGATCTTCGGAGCTGCGCTAGAAGCCGATTGGATTCTACTGACAGTCGTTGCGGTTCTCAACAGCGCACTTTCGGTTTACTATTACCTGCGAGTCATCGCCTGCATGTATCTGAAGGCAGGCGAAGAAACCTCTACAGTTGCAGAAACTCCACCACGACTGGCTTCTTTCGGAGTTGGTTTGACCGTCTTCGCTACGCTGTACTTGGGGATCTTCCCTGATGACTTTCTCCTACTCATCAACGAGTCCGTGAGGTCTCTGCTATGAGGTGTCTATGGTGCGCCATGTAGGCGCTTTAATTTCAGTGAGTTAGCTTATGAACTAAGTCCTGCATTGGATAGTGTATGCAGAACCCAGCGAGGTTAGGCACGGGGCGCAGCCCCTCGTAGATCCCGAAAGGGAGTGTTGAACATAGCATCCTCGCAGAAGGCGGATAAGCTCCGAGGTCGTCAGGGCAAGACCGTCCGTCAGGGTTAGATAGATATGGTTAAGGCTATACTGCTTGAACCCCAAAGCACAGGGTGTCTAACGCAACCCATCTTCTAAAGATGTAACCACCTTGGTGGCCCTAAGGGGATGGTCTCGCTACAGGAAGAGAAGGCATAGATCTCTCTCGTGACATTAATCATGTGTCACACCTGACTATCCTAGTGAGAACACCTGGGATTATAACTCAGGGTAAGTGCTTGAAAAGGGAACCTAAGTCTATCGTATCTGGATTAAAGCGAAAACATGGGATTGCCTAAGTTGGATGGTGCCCATATTACAGCACAATCTCTTAGAGATTTGTTATAAAAGCAACATTATTCAATATGGTAACGGAATCTCAATAGCACCCAACGTGACAGGGTAATGCCTGTTGCAGTCAGTAACCAATCTGACCTATCCGCAACGTATAAGTGGATCGCAAGAGAAGCGAAAGCGGTCAATCGTGAGGTTGGCAAGCGGGAGAAGGGGGAAGTGAGATAGTTGTTTCTCCACAATGACTAACTAACTAAGGAGACTAATGTCTACCAGATTAGTAAAGAGGTTACGTGGGTTCAGTGATTGTTCTCGAAAAGGCATAAGGAAGGTTCAAGATCTTCATAAGTTCATTGTCAACACCCCTGAAATATGGGAAGTGGCCTATAATAACATCCGCACAAACGATGGTGCTCTCACCAAGGGAACGGATGAGGTAACGATGGATGGACACAGCTTTGAACGTAGTCAAGAGATTATGGAAAAGCTGAAGGATGGGAGCTACCAACCAACGCCAGTTCGCAGAATTTACATTCCGAAAAGCAATGGAAAGCTAAGACCACTCGGGATGCCAAACGGCACTGACAAACTCGTTCAAGAAGTCTGCAGGATAGTCCTAGAGTCGATTTACGAACCGATTTTTAGTGACTTCTCATGCGGCTTCCGTCCCAAGAGAGGAGCACACGATGCCCTTCTTCATATCCAAGACACTTGGACAGGGACGAAGTGGTTCATCGAATTTGATATCAAAGGCTACTTCGATAACATCAATCATGAAATACTGATTGAATGCTTGGAGAAGAAGATCGGAGACAAAAGATTCATAGCGCTTCTTAGGAAGATGCTACGGGCAGGATATGTGGAAGATTGGAAGTATAACAGAACCTACAGTGGTACACCACAAGGGGGAGTTATCAGCCCAATCCTTGCCAACATATACCTCCATGAACTAGATGTATGGATGGAAGAACTTTGTCAAGAACACTCTAGAGTGGGAGAGAGAAAGATGAATCCAAAATACGTCAAATACACCAGTAAACTAAAGTGGAACACAACCAAACTAAGGATGATTGATCAATCAGAGGAAGACCTGCCCCTTGAATTGAGGGAAAGGAAAAACCGAATGATTGAAAAAGGTCTTCTGGAAGTAACGGCTGAGTTCAAAGCTAAGGTACTGGAAGAACGAGCAACCATCCTCAAGGAGAGGATGGATCTCCCAGAAAAGGATCAACATGATCCAGAATATGAGAGGTTGTGCTATGTAAGGTATGCCGATGACTTCGTGCTAGGATACGCAGGGAGTATGGAAAAAGCTGAAATGCTCATGGCTGAGATCAAGGAGTTCCTAGTAAGTAAACTCAAACTCGAGTGCTCAGAAGAGAAAACCAAGATTAAGCATCGGACAGAAGGAGTACGGTTCTTAGGTCATGACTTACGCACATCTAAGCCAATGCAACCTAGATGGATCGATGATAAGAAGAGACGGAGGCACAAGCAAAGGATCGCCAATAACAAAATTTTACTCTGGGTTCCCAGAGATAAGATGAAAGACTTTGCAACCAGACATGGTTACGGAGACACAGTTAATGGACAGGGAAAGCAGATGCATCGGGCTTATCTGATGCCAAACACTGACCTTGAGATCCTGACGCAATACAACCAAGAAATTAGAGGCTTTCTCCAGTACTATAAGTACGTCTTTAATTTCCATGCTCTCGGCATCATCCACTACAATGCGGAGACCAGTTTAGTGAAGACTCTTGCTGCGAAGTACAAAATTTCAAGGGCAAAAGCCTACAAGAAATATAGGTACGATAAGCGCCTTGCCGTGAAGAAGAGCAAGGGATACCGATACTGGGTAAGACCCAAGGACATCAATCGTGATAAACCAGAAGTATCGGAGGTGGATATTGATAATATCCAAAAGTTCTATGCTGCAAAGACAGAACTTGACCTACGCAGAGCAGCCAACAAATGTGAATACTGTGGAACCCAAAGTGGACCCTTTGAGGTTCACCATGTCAGAAAGTTGAAAGATATCAAGAAAGGGAAGGCTTCTTGGATGAAGCACATGATGGCACGACAACGTAAAACCATGGTACTATGTATAGATTGCCACAAGGATCTACACCGAGGTACGCTTCCTGATCGAAGGTATATTCATCACGAAGACAGGGAAATCGAGACGCTCGCAGGATAAGAAACAATGGAGAGCCGTGTGCTGTGAAAGTGGCAAGCACGGTTCGGTGGGGGGATAACGGAACTCCCAACAAGGTGAAATACTAACCATTCTGAAAGACGGATGACTGTATGATCATGAGGGAAACACGTATCCTACCCGACCCAATCAGAGGTCGATATCTTGCATACAGTGCCCATCAACACAAGGGATTTAGCCTGATTGAGGTGATGATCGTTGTTGCGATCATCGGCATTCTTGCAACCCTGGCTTATCCTAGCCTGGAAGGCTATCTGCAACGAGCCAAGCAAAGCGAAGTCAAGACCAACTTAGCGGCAATCCATACGGCAGAAAAGCTCTATCATGCCAGTAATGGAAGCTACACCGATGATTTCGCAACTCTTGGAGTCGGCATTGCGGACGATGCCATTTATAGCTACGGCATCACGGCCACCGCCAGTACCTTCACCGCCACGGCAACTGCCAACCTGGATGACGATGCAACTGAAGACACCTGGACCATCAACCAAGACAAGCAATTGGTACAAACCACAGACGACCTCACTGACTAATTTTTTATTTCTCCTATTATTACCGCTACTGCTTTCTGGCTGTCTGGCAAAAACCGTCTACTACTCTGATCCGCCCAATTCCGAAGCACTACTGCGAACATCCGCCTTCTCACTGGAACGTTTTACAGGACGTCAAGCCGGTTTGTTTCGTGATATATTTATTCAAGAAGTCTATCGAATCCCTAATTTCGACTATCTGGATGAAGTAAGAGAGACACAACGCGAATATACCGCTCTAGTCGCAGCAGAGGTTGAAATTTTTTCTATACGCGATGAAGAGGAGACTCGCGGGAACACCCGAATCAACCTGCGCCCGCGCAATGTAATGATCCAGGAGCCCGGTCAAGAGATTGCGATCCCTCGACAGGCCTTTGAATTTGAAGAAATTCCTTTCAGTGAACGGGTAATGCACCGCACCTTGGATTTGGAGATTCGCTTCTCTTTCCTGAACGCTGGGAGCCGACAAGAGTTATATCAGGGAAATGAAAAAATCTCTTTTCAGCAGAGCTACGTAGGAGAGGCAGAGATTCTGGCGATGCCTCCTGCTGATAGCGAAATGATGCGGCTTGGACGCTTGCTTGTACAGCGTATGCTGGATCGTCTAAATCCTGTGCAAAAAAACCGCACTCTGGAGTTGGAGGTTGGCACCTCTCCCCTGCCTTGGAGTGGCGATACCGTGGACTTGGGGCATCCAGGAATCCTGCAAGCTAACCGCTATGCTGTTAGTGGAGATTATGACCGTGCACTGAAAGGCTGGAGTTACGTGGTCTTTGAGCCTGTATCCTTTGGCGAATCTGAGCGCTTCACTTTCGGTAGTGAACTCTACACACGACTACGCCAGGCAAGATTGCCTCAAAACACGCTCAGAGCTCTATTGCGCTTGTATGGAAAATCCTATTCACTGAAAGAGATAGATCCTGTATTGATCGCCCTGCTAGAACGTCAGGACTTTCAGCGCTACAGCGCAATCATCAAGTTCTACGCCCGTACCTCGCGGCCTCAAGATGGCCAGAATCTAGCTGCTGCACACTTCAACCTGGGCTCTGTGTATCGTTTGCAGCAACGATGGCCATTGGCGGCCTATCATTTTGCGCAAGCCAACGCCTATCAGCCAGGAATCAAGTATGCGCAAGCCTGGACCGATATGCAGATAGCTGCAGGCAGCTACAATCCGCTAGACAATCTAGCAGAAAATACTATCGAAGCCGCAGGGACCACATCACCACCTGAAGATGCCTTGGTGCAGCCTCGTGCTGCCAGCGCTATCATTCAGCCTGTCAGCCAACCTGCGGAAATGGAGCCCACTCGTATTGAACCGGTGGAACTGCCGTTTCTCTCTGAAGATCCTGAATTTGGTTTGGAAATCAATTGAATCATCCAAGGAGGAATATGCGTTACCTGATCCTGTTACTGGTTGTGACTCTGTGTACGAATTTTACGGCATTGGCACGCGAAATCACAGTGACTGGAGTGGCAACGATCTATGACGAAAATATTGGTGGTGCACGGACTCAGGCCTTGAAAAACGCACAGCGTGAGGCTGTTGAACAAGGTGTTGGAGCCTACGTTGATGCGACTACGCTGACCCAGAATTTTGAGGTCATCCGTGATGAAATCTTCAGTGCAAGCCAAGGATTCATCAGGGAGTTTCAAGTCTTGCGAGAAGGACGCTCCAGTGGTGGGTCAGCTTATGAAGTGGTGATCCGAGCAGATGTCCAGGACAGCCGAATTGTCGATACTCTGACGGCACTCCGGGTGTTGCACCAGAAGATGGGCAACAAGCGAGTGATGATCGTGTATGCGCCAACCGATCCGAATGCTTTACCCCGTGACATTGGGCCTGTTAGCACAACCTTGTCTGTGATTCGGGATGAATTCAACCGCATGGGTTTTCGTGTTTTCAATGAGCAGGCAATGGAAGAGGTCTACCGTACTATTGAACAAGCTGCATTGGTAGATCGACCAGTAGACAACCTGATTGCCCTGGCGTTGGATCAGCAAGCGGAAATCCTCGTACGTTTCGAACTAGTCGGTGGCAAACGAGATCAACGTGGGGGGGTGTTCTATGCGACCAAGGCGACCGTGAGACTCAGTGTCTATGATGCCAACACAGGCCGACAAATCGCTGATGTGGTCACTTATGGCAAGGAACTCTCCGCTAACCGGCCTGGTTCCTACGACTGGTTCAACATGCTGGGCAAGGCAGGCACCCGAGCTGGTAAAGATGCTGCTCAGGAAGCTATTGATCGAGTGCTGTCCTACTACCAGAGCATTGGCGATATCGGCAACGCCTATCTGCTGGTCTTTCGAAATTACAGCATCGAGGAAGAAGATATGATCCTCGACTATCTTGAAAACACTCCGGGATACCAGCAGCTCAGCGAACTCAAAAACACGAATCGCTACATTGAGATCGAGCTGTTCTCTTCTGAAGACAAAAGTCGTCTGCGACGTCAGATGCGCCGTGATCTACAAGAGAGAAATATTCCTCTGGTAGCCCAAGAAGCTACGGGTAACCGCATCGTCTTCCTCAATCCTCGAGCACCTGCCAGCGAAGAAGTAGCTGCACCAGAGCAGTTGGAGGTACGCCAGTAGCTCACCCTATCTGCATTTTGATCGATTTCCTTCTGAATGAGGCGGCAGGGATTTTAGTTTGCAACATCAATCTAGTCCGCCTAGTTTTTCCCCCATTACCTACAAACTTTACTTACCGGACTTCGCTATGTTCGGTCACCCCCTTTTCTTAGACTTTCTGGAGAACTCATGAGCCAATTTGATGTCGTTGTGATTGGCGCAGGACCTGGCGGCTATGTCGCTGCAATTCGTTCATCGCAACTCGGACTGAAAACCGCACTGATTGAAAAATCATCCACCCTTGGGGGAACCTGTCTCAACGTGGGCTGCATTCCTTCCAAGGCCCTTCTCGATTCAACCGAGCACTACTACAACGCCAAAAATCACTTTGCGACCCATGGAATCGATGTCTCAGGACTGAGCCTCAACTGGGACAACATGAAGAAGCGCAAAGACGAGGTAGTTTCTCAGACTTGTGATGGTGTGATGTATCTGATGAACAAGAATCAAATCGAGGTTTACCAAGGCCATGGTAGCTTTGTGGATGCCAATACAATTCAAGTTCGCAAGGCAGATGGCAGTATAGAAAATATTCAGACGAAAAACACCATCATTGCCACTGGTTCTGAGCCTTCTTCACTGCCCAATGTACCAATCGACGGTAAACGTATTATCACCTCAACTGAGGCGTTGTCCTTGCCTAGTGTCCCGGAAACTATGCTGGTGATTGGTGGAGGAATCATTGGTTTGGAAATGGGTTCTGTCTACGCTCGCATGGGTACCAAGGTCGCTGTTATTGAATTCATGGATCGCCTGATTCCCACCATGGATCTCTCACTGGGTAAGGAAATGCAGAGAATTCTGCGTAAGCTCGGCATCAAGTTTCACCTGAACCACGCTGTCCAGCAGGCTGTTGCTAGTGATGACAAGGTCGTGGTGACTGCCAAGAATAAAAAGGGGGACGAAGTGAGCTTTGAGGGTGAATACTGCCTCGTAGCTGTTGGGCGTAAACCCTTCACAGATAGCTTGGGCCTTGATAAGATCGGCCTGCAAACCGATGAGCGAGGTAGACTCCCTGTTAACGATCAGCTACAGACCACCGTGCCCGGAGTTTATGGGATTGGTGACGTCATCCGTGGAGCAATGCTGGCACACAAAGCGGAGGAAGAAGGAGTGTTCGCCGCAGAAGTCATTGCTGGACAGCGCCCCCACATGAACTATCGAGCAATTCCCAGCGTGCTCTATACCTGGCCAGAAGCCGCAGGTGTTGGCTACACAGAGCAGGAGTTGCAGGAGGCTGGGCGGAGCTTCAAAATTGGTTCCTTCCCATTCAAAGCCTTGGGACGTGCCCGGGCAGCGATGGAAACTGATGGGTTGGTTAAGGTGATTGCTGACCAGGAAACTGATGAAGTGCTCGGTATCCACATGGTTGGAGCCCGGATCGCAGACCTGATTGCGGAGGCTGTCGTAGCTTTTGAATATCGTTGCAGCGCTGAGGATATTGCAAGAATGTCTCACGCTCACCCAACTTTTGCAGAAGCAATCAAGGAAGCTGCACTGGATGCTACAGACAAGCGAGCGATCCATATCTAATTGATTATCCAGACGATCTTTTGATCGTCTTCCCCCTTTGTCAAGAATGCCGGTTCAAGGAGGCCAAATGCTGCTGCGCCAACGAGCCTTTGTCGTGTTCTGTGTCAGTTATCTGCTGACCCATAGTTGGGCAATTGCACAAGAAAATGAGCAAAGTGAAAAAGCTCTGTCGGAGACCCAGAATGCACTACAGCAGGTTGAGGATGCGCTCCAGCGTACTGAATCCACAGTAAAGGAGGCAGAAACCCAGGCTGCATCTGTACAGTCTGAACTGCCAGACACCGCAGCTACTGAAGAGACCACCATTGATCCTGTTGAGCTGGCTCGTGATTGGAAAAAAATCTTTGATCAGGCGATGCAGGAATATGAATTTGGGGAACTGGAAAACAGCCTGAACAAGGCTCTACAAGCTCGTGAGTTGGCAGATCAACACTTCGGACTACGAGATGAACGAACCCTTCGGGCTTATTTACTCCAGGCACTGCTGTATGGAGAACTAGGAGAACTAGAAATTGCCAATGAACTCTACCAGGAGACTCTGGTCATCGCCATGGAGCAGCAGGGCACCAACTCGAACATCGTTTTGCAGATTCTTGATCAGTACGGAGGATTCTTTGCAAAGTTGGGTGAATACGAGATGGCTGATGTCGTTTATGAAAAAGCCTTTCTTGTATCTACCGAAGCCTTGGGGGCACAGGATCCCCGAACCACCCTGCGCTTACAAAGCTTGGCAAACAATGATGCGGAATTGCAACGCTATGAACTAGCAGAGCAGCGCTTACAGGATGCTCAAGCAACTCTCGTGACGGCAGTTGGGGCAGAAGCGTTACCCACAATCAATGTCCTGGAAGACCTAGCGCAACTCTATCAGCGCCAAGGCAAGTTACGCCCTGCTCTGGAACCACTGGAGCAGAGTTATGCCCTACGAACAAAGGTTCAGGGACCTGAGGAGACACAGACGCTGGAAACCAAGGAACGATTGGCAGAGTTGTACCGACAATTGGGACGTCCCGATGAAGCGGAGCCAATGTTCCTGGAAGTGATCGCAACGGCAGAGCAACTACTTGGAATTGCAGATCCACTAGTGATTAATGCGAAAAGTCATCTTGCTCAACTCTATGAAAATACGAATAACTTTGTTGCATCCCTTCGCTATTACCAAGAAGTATACGAAATCGATCAACAAATTCTTGGTGATGCCCATCCAAATACAGCAGGTGATCTGAACAATCTGGCTGGCATTTACCGTCGGCTTGGCCAGTTGCAGCAATCCGAAGCCACCTACCGACAAGCACTGCAAGCAATGAGCGCTGCACTTGGTGAAGGTGCACCTCAGACCATCTCTATCACGAACAACTTGGCTCTTGTCCTGGAAAGCCAAGGACTCTATGACGAAGCGGAACCACTCTACCAGAAAGCACTGGCACTTTCCCAAGTGGAGCAAGGCACAGAGCACCCAACCTCACTGGCGCTCAACAACAACATTGCCATGCTCTACGAGGCACAGGGAGACTTCAGCCGAGCGGAGCGTACCTATCAGCAAGTCATTGAACTTAATAAAAAGGTCTTCGGTCCAACTCATCCAAACACGGTGGCCAGCATCAACAACCTGGCCTACCTCTACCTGATTGACCAAAAACCAGAACAAGCAGAAACCAATTTTCTCGAAGCTTACGAAATCTGGAAGGAACTCTACGGAGAAAAGCACCAGGATACACTCAAGGCGCTTAACAATAGTGGCCGAGTTCAAACACAACTTGGCGAACTGGACCAAGCAGAAGAAACTCTGGTTCGCGCCCTCAAACTGCGTACTGAACTATTTGAAGGGCAGGAACACGAAGATGTCCTGCGTAGTATGAACGATCTCGCCGTGCTCTACGTTGAACAAGGTCGTGAAGACGAGGCCCTGGAACTTTTCCAGGAAACACTTGAGCTACAGGGCAAGGTCATTGGAGAATTGCATCCTTACACCTTTGAGACTTTGAACAATCTGGCCAATCTCCAGCAGGAGATGGGAGATCTGGATGACGCCTACGAAACACGACAGCTGGGCTATCAGCGCCGTAACGAATTTCTGAACCGAATTCTCTGGGTAGCTGGTGACAATACCCGTCAGTCCTATATCAATCTCTATCGTCCTGAGCTAGATGCTTACATTCGGCTGCTAATTGAATTAGATGACGAACGCACTGCTCGAGATATTTTTGATATCAGCCTCCGGCGCAAGGGACTGCTACTGAAGATCACCAGTGAAACTCAGCAGGTAGTTCGGATGGCAGACTCTCCCGAGTTACAAGTTATCACGGAAGAGTTAACCGCTGCCCGCAAGGAGTTGGCTGCCTTGACGCTCTCTGGTCCCACTCCGGAAACTCGTAACAACTTTCCTGAGTTGATCAACGATCTCGAAAATAGGGTCAACAGCCTTCAACTCCGTCTAGGAGAAGCGAGCGCTGTCTTTCGGCAGGCAATTCAGCAGGTCAGTGTTGAAGATGTGCTTGATGCTGTCGGTGAGGAACACGCACTGGTCGATTTTTTCGCCTATCGTGATGAAAACGATGAGTGGTCACTCTGTGTCATTATCCTGAATGATGGTGAACTCCACTTCTACAATTACGAAGAACTGGAGCCATTCAAAGATATGATCATGGAGTTGCGTGACTACATGATGGACGTAACTGTCATTGAGGATGATATCAAACCGATTGCCCAGGAACTCTATGAGCCTCTCTGGGATCCAATCACTGAATTTCTAGAAGACAAGGATTCGATATTCCTGATCCCAGACAGCGTGCTGAATGTGCTGCCCTTTGACGCATTGGTTGATTTTGAGGACCAGTACCTAATTGAGACCCTGAATCTGCGGTTAATCAGTTCTGCTCGAGATTTGGTGGTCGATCCGCTGGAACCTGCCGAGGGTGATGTGCTCATCATTGCGGGTCCAGACTATGATTCTGATGAGATCAGTAACTCTCCAGAAGCTCGTATGGTTGCTTCCAGTAAGCGTTCAGCAACCGTAAACTCTGGCATTCGCATGGGTAACGGTCTACGTGGGCTAAACTTCAGTCCTCTTCCTGGAGCTGAGAAGGAAGGTGAAGTGATTGAAGAGGTAGTGGGCGACAAGGAGCGCAGCACAATCTTTTTTACTCGGGCTGCAGCCGAAGAGAAAGAGCTGCGTAGTTACAACGCTGAGAAGGTTCCTGAGATTCTTCACATTGCGACCCATGGTTTTTTTCTGAAAGAACAGGAACGGCTGGCCAAGCGCATCATGGGTATGCAGCGTGGTAGTCAAAACCCAATCCCACCTCCAGCAGATAACCCCTTGTTGCGTGCTGGGTTGGCCTTTGCTGGGTTGAATCCGAATGCTCCTCTGTTGGGTGAAATCGATACAGACAATGACGGAGTGTTGACTGCGATGGAGGTGCTCAGCCTAAACTTGACTGGTACTCGACTTGTCATTCTATCCGCTTGTGAAACTGGCCTAGGTGAGATTCACGAAGGTGAAGGAGTCTATGGTCTGCGTCGCTCCTTCCAGGAAGCTGGTGTCGACTCCGTAATCAATTCCTTTTGGGAAGTCTCTGACGATGGTACTCAACTCCTGATGACCAAGTTCTACGACAAATACCTGGACGGTATTCCCCCACGGGAAGCCATGCGAGAGGCTCGTCTTGAAATGGTTGAGGACTTCCGCTGGAGCAGCCCCTTCTATTGGGGTGCTTTCGCCATGGTTGGTCGTCACGAATAGCTCGTCACTTCTAATAGCAGGGAGGGCTTCCACTCCCTGTTTTTCTCCTCTCAGTCGGCCTCCTCAGACTCCTGTTGTTGCCTTCTACAGTTCATACATCCGCGACAAAAGGCCAAAAACTTGCTCAAAATGTTGCTGGAATCAGGCAATCCAGTGATTGTCTGAAGGCATCGCTCAATCATCACTTGGAATCGTAATGCTGCGCTGGATTGGGAGGATTTTGCTGCTGGGGCTGATTTCCTTTTTGGGACTAAGCTACTGGAAACTGGAGCAAATTCGTCAACCCATTGAACTTAAAGAGATCCCACGCTGGCAAGTTCGTGAACTTGATACCGAGCAGTGGGAAATCCAATCCATCAGTGATCCTGAACGAAAAACCATTGCTTGGTTTCGAGGAAATCCCCGAGGCCTAAGTTGTGACACTTCCATACTACTCACCGGAGTGAAACAAGGTAAGAATCTGCTGGATGGCAGTGCTGTCCTCAATGATCCAGCCAACACTGTGGCGATGGAGCACCCTATCCGGGAGTATGTCAGTAAACAGGTCTGGCTGAGCTATGGAGTTGCTGAGTGGTGGAATGTAGGAGAGTTGATTCGTCTGGAAATGCTCCATACTCTTGGTGCCTTACAAGCGCTGTTACGTCATACCAACGGCTCTCTAGACGGAGATGCTCGCTTCACAGAGCAAGTCGTGCTGGCTGGAGGTAGCTTTGGCGCTCCCTTCACTGCAACTCTCGCCAGCTTGGAGAATGAGAACGTTTCGGGACTATTGCTGATTTATGCGTTCACTGATTTTGAAGGACTCTTTAACCGTGAGTTTGTCCGACAAGGCCGCATTCATTACAAAATGCCTTCAGAACCGGAAGGACTGGTTGCTTGGAGTAAAGATCTTGGACTACGAGCGCTGGCTGGTAGCCTCGCCTGGTTCCTTTCAACGCTTTTGGAATATGGTGAGATGGAAGCCTATCTACCCAATATTCAGAATACTCCTATCCACTTCATTAATGGCCGTGACGACCGCCTTGCACCGCAGTCTTCTTACGGTCTACTTTGGAATGCGGCACCAGAGCCAAAGTCTGAACTCTGGCTGCCAGGAGATCACATCAATCCAGGAGATCCCGTGGCGCTCCTACAGGTCTCTGAATACATGTACGAGTGGGGGAAAGCTCAAGGACTGCGAGATTGTGAGGAATTCGACTCCCAATGATCACTGATCAAGGAATTCACCAGGTAGAGTTGTAAACTGGAGTAGTACACCAGGGCGACCCTGTGCATCGGGAATGATGGAGAAGGAAAATTCCTGATTGCGAAAGACCTGAATTCGGCTCAGTGGTTGTTCTTCCTGAACCCAATTGGTCAGATTCCAGAAATCAGGGCTGAATCGTGATCCATAATGCACCGAGATTCCTTGCAGTAGGTTATCCATCAGGGAACGTTGCCAGGAATCCAGGCGCAGTTCAAAACCGGAGAACTCGCAGTTGCCCGTCTGGTCATCAAATTGGTAGCGGAAGCGCAGATCCTTCCACATCGGATCAGAGCGTAATTCTGAAAAGCCTTCTCCTTGACGCAGAGAATCACAGGTTTTGCGTGACTCATCCAGTAGCGAGAGTTCCACAGCAACTACGGGTACAGCGCAAAACTTCAGTAAACTCATCAAGACCAAGAAAGTCCTGCAAATTCTCATTATTCTCCGTCTTGAATATCCAAAAAAGTTAAAAGAACTCTCACATACTCACATCTGGCATTGCCAAGATCTTGACACTCGGCGACAAAGTAAGGGATAGTACCCTGATTTCCAGAGACGGTCGGTGTTCCCAGAGCACTCATAGTGTCAGCTCTGGTGGAAGTGAATACCACCACTGTAACCTACTCCCAGCCCCAAGGAGGCTATGCGCTATCTCTGGCTCGTATTCTTCGCCGGATTTCTTTACCTGAGTATCGTTTTCATCACCCAGAATCTAGATCCGATTGTGATCCGGTTCAACCTTGATGAACTCGGTCTGAGTTTCCGGTTCGAGCGCCCAGTTTTTGTACCGATCTTTGTGACGTTGGCGCTGGGTATCCTTTTCTGTGTGGCCTACTTCTTCACTTATCACTCTCAACTCAGAGTCCTGCACCGCAACCAAGTGATGGAAGTCAAGCGCCTCAAGCGCCTGGTCCTGCTGGAGCGCAACAAGAACCAGTCTCTCGAGCAACGTAATCACGAGCTACAGCAAATCGTTGAGCGTATGCAATACCTGCTTGATGACAAGGAGTGGTCAGAGGAACCACGCCGCTTACCGGAAAAGACTGCAGAACCTGCCTGATTCTCTCTATACCTCAGAACACGAAGTCGTGGTCCACTGTGACCATGACTTCAAGCCTTTGCTTACTATATTCTACTACGCCGCTTACCGGACGATGGATCTCATCCATGATCCCCAATTCAAATGGGTCTTTTGTAATCACTGTCCGGCGGAGCGTGTGCTTGAGGCAGGCGTTTTTCCAGCCACCTGTAAAGACTAACTGTTTCAGACCTCTCTGCCTCACCAAGTACTCACTTAGTCGCTCAGCCTGTGCATTGACTGAGTCCTGCTCTAGTGAAGGAATCACGGTCACTTGGCTCCCTAAGGATCTTAGGAATTTTGGTGGTTGCTGCTCCGTCTTTTGTAGATTCAGCAAAATCACATTGACCTGTTCCTGCAATAGTTTTTGTAGATGCTGCTGAAGACTTTTCTGAAAATCCTGAGAGTTCTTGACTAGCCTGCTGGCCTGAATCGCATATTCGTCTGCGTGGACCACTACGTAGGCGATTTTTGGACCGCTCACTAAACCAAAGGAACTCGCTGTACTCGTATACATAAACTTCGCTAAAGCATGGATCGCAAAATAATCTTCTTCTAAATTCGTATGGAGAGGACTCCGCGTACTTTTGAGAAAGTCCAACTGACCTCACTAACTCAAATCAAGAAATCTTTTCTACTTATTTTCAAAATCACATCGGCTGGATACTTCGGATAATTACCAATAAACATTGCTCTCACAGGAAACCAGCTTCTCGTGCCTCTTGCTCTACTTCTTCGAAATCCTGCATCACTTTGATCTCTGCATCTTTCTCAGTATAGTTACAGTGTTCGATCAGGTAACGCTGTAAGGCATAGGTCAGATACGCTTGGTACTCACGACTGTACTGATTATCCATAAATATTCTCTAATTTTGTTTTTCATATTAGAAACCGTCCCATCTCTTTTACCCAATTAGGAACCACAGGCACTTGAACTAGCTAGACACAGCCATTTTCTTCGTATTGTACTATTCAATTTGGTATCGAATTTTCGACACACAGCCCCTGTGTTGCTGAATTAAGTTTTGGAGTTTAACTTGTTGAGTTCACATAACTTGGGTACTCAGGCTGATATTATTCGCTGTTGCCAATCAAAAAAGTTTCTTTTGCATTCATTTCATGAACTGGATAGACTCTTTTAAATTAGCAGTTTAAAACTGCTATGACTCAGAGAAAACAAGTTACAGAGTGAAAGTAACTGATTCTGTAATGATTGCTTACGAACGCTCTTTGCACTAACTTGCAAAGGATAGCGTACTATCTTAGAGGCAAAGCAAAGTTTACTTTGCTAATTGATCAACAGCTAACTGAGGAAGACCATGCCCAGCGTACAAGAACTTGAAAATCAAATTGCAGAACTGCAAAAGCAAAGAAAAACCGCATTACGGGATGAAAGAAACAAGGATCTGTCTCTCGTCAAGGAAATGTGCAAGAAGCACGGATTTACTGCGCGGATGCTGAAAGGATACTTGGCGGAAGGAAGAAACAGAAGGAAGAAGTAAAGATTACCCTAGTGGATTAAAGCTATCCGAATTTGATTACATTGAATAAGGGTAGCTTTGATCTACTCCTCTTCAGGCTAGTGGCTCAAATCACTGACCTCAAACCAGGCCCAACTCAGCTGTAATCAATCCACCTTCAGGCGTAAAGATCTACCGAGTTCGGTGATTTTTTCGAATCTTCTACTGGCTTCTCTGCTGCTAATATTTCTAGTTTGAAGATCAGATCTGCGTTGGGAGGAATACCAGCTCCAGACATTCCAGAAGGACCATACGCTAGCTTGGCAGGAATTTTCAGTTGTAGCTTAGTACCAACCCGCATTCCCTCCATGGCTTTTTCCCAGCCCTTGATGACCATGCCTTCGCCATGATTATATTCAAAAGGTCGCCCCTTGTCGATACTGCTATCGAACTTGGTGAAGTCGCTAGCTAACCAGCCTTCATAATGAACGCTGAGCTTACTGCCGGTTTCAACTTTCTCCCCCTTACCCAACTCCTCCACGTAGATCATCAATCCACCGGGCAACTTCTTGAAGGAAGCATCCATCGCCAGTTCAGGAGGTGGATTTTCCTCCTTTACACCATTGGCTTTTTCCCCTTGTTTGCCTTCATCCGTGACAGGGGGAGTGTACTTGGTGCGCAGGTTGGTAAAGGTGTTGTTGCTGATATTCATCTACACCGGAATGCGTTGCTTGCCGAATTGGGCTGATCCATCAAAATAGTAACCCGAATCGGAGAATTGTCATCACCTTGAGCCACTCCTTGGCTGACATCCATATAAAGCTTGATCGACTCACCTTGCAGGTTGTACTGATCGGTTTGCACTTGGGCGTTGCCTTCCAACAAGATCAGTTGGGTTGCCTGCTCCATCCTTACAGAATCGGCACGGGCTACTCGCCCAGGCTGCTCAAAGCATACCGCTCGTTCCGCATAGACCGTTTGAATCTGCTGGGCCGCATCAAATTCCACCTGGACCCGACCACCGTAGATCCGTAGCTGTTCTGGTGACTTGAAAAGCTCTACCGCTCCTTCCAGTAAAAGACGCCTAACTTGGTTATTGAGCGTTGCCTGAGCCGCCTGCAGAGTCACCGTCTCTGGAGAATCGCTGGTTGGTGGCAATTCTTTTAGACTATTGAACGCTTGCTGTCGGCGAATTTCATCAAGGTCTAATTCCATCCGAGCGGGCTCTGCTTCACTGCGTCCCTGTAGAAGCACCTGTTGTCGTAGGAGGTCAGCCTGCATCAAATTACCACTGATTTTTCCTTGCTTAGCGCTAGCACGGAACTCTTCGTTGAAGCGCAAGATCTGGACCGGTCCTCGCACATCTTCGTTCGCAAATCCTTCTTCTGCACGCTCATAGAATAGAAATCCGGCCTGCAAGGTTCGATCCCACTGTTCCACCTCCACAGACCCCTCACTGCGCATTTTCTCGTACTTTTCTTGGCGTACTAAGTTGAGCAGCTCAGAGCGGAAGCGTAGCTGTTCTCGTGGCAATTCTCCCTCAACTTCCCCACGAAATACCAACTCTCCCTTCTTCTGATCACCACTGAATTCTTGGGCTTGCAGTTGTAGACGTCGCATTTCAGCAAACTGTTCAATTTGCTCTAGGGCTTCGGTTGTCGGGGAACGCGGCAACTTCTGCAGTGCAGCACGCAGATCTTCTTTCGTGTCAAAACGAATTCCTATCAAAGACTGCAGATCCCTGAGAATTTCCAATGGTAAACCCGCCTGACGCAAATGGATCAGGGTGTTGCTGGAAAGTTCATAAGCATTGCTACCCTGTGCCCAGACAAAATTGGTAAGGCAGCAGAAGATCAGCGACAGCAAGCCGATTCGGAAGCGCATCATAGTGTCACCTTATGGAGGAGTTTTGCTTGTAGTGCAGAGATGCACGTGAGAAGGAAACAAACAACGGATGTGGGGCGAAGGGTTTTGATTTCAACTCTGGATGGTACTGGCAGCCAATGAACCAAGGGTGATCTGCCAATTCAATGGTTTCTACCAGGTCGCGATCTGGATTTCTGCCAGAAATCACCAAACCTGCCGATTCTAGTTGAGGAACAAATTCGTTCATCACTTCATAGCGATGACGATGACGCTCACGAATCTCTGGCTTAGCATAGATTTGCGCAATTTGAGTTCCTTCCCGCAAGTGGGCTGTATATGCTCCAAGACGCATTGATCCGCCAGTATTTTGTTGTCCTTGCTGCTCTGGCATTAAATCAATCACATTTTCATCATGGGGACTCCGGAATTCTCCAGAATTGGCATCTTTCAGATTGGCAACATTGCGCGCAAATTCAATCACTGCCATCTGCATTCCCAGACAAATGCCAAAGAAAGGAATTTGCTGTTCTCGTGCGTGCTGAACAGCCAAAATTTTTCCTTCTGTACCACGTTCTCCAAAGCCTGGTGCAACCAATACAGCATGAGCGGGAGCTAGCATTGGCCCAACGGTTTTTTCCGTGATTTCCTCGGAGTTGATATAGATCAGGTTCAGACGAAGGTTACAGGCAATACAGCCATGTACGAGCGCTTCGTTGAGGCTTTCATAGGTGTCCCGCTGATTGACGTACTTTCCAACAAAGGCAATGGTAATTTCGTCAATTGGCTCCTTGTAGGCTTCCACAATATCCACCCAATTCTGAAGCTTTGGGCGTCGTGTCCACATCTGCAGCAACTCAATAATTTTGTCATCAAGCTTCTGCTTGTGATAGACGAGCGGAATCTCATAGAGAAAATCAACATCCAACCCATCAATCACTGCATCAACAGGGACATTGGTGAACAAGGCGATCTTCTCACGCAACTTATCCGGTAAAGGTTCTGGTGTCCTGCAGATCAGCATATCTGGCTGAATTCCAATTTCCCGTAGTTTGCCGACACTGTGCTGGGTTGGCTTGGTCTTCATTTCTGTCGTATAGATGATCAGCGTGAGGTGAATGTAGAGAGTGTTTTCACGACCATAATCATGACGAAACTGACGGATCGTCTCTAGAAAGGGTAAGGACTCAATATCACCGACGGTGCCGCCGATTTCCACGATGGCGATATCTACATTATCACTAGCCCGAAGCACTGCTTCCTTGATCTCATCAATCACATGAGGCACAACCTGAACAGTTGCACCCAGGTATTCACCGGCCCGTTCCTTGCGAATGATTTTGTCGTAGATCTGCCCCGTTGTGCAGTTGTGAACTCGAGACACGACGGCATTGGTATAGCGCTCGTAATGACCCAAATCCAAATCAGTCTCTGCCCCATCCTCGGTAACGTAAACCTCACCGTGTTGGAAGGGATTCATGGTTCCTGCATCAATATTGATGTAAGGATCTAGTTTCATCAGACTGACAGTTAGGCCACGACTCTCGAGCAAGGCACCAATGGAGGCCCCGGCAATGCCCTTGCCCAGGCCCGAAACAACGCCACCGGTGATGAAGATAAATTTGGTCTGCATAGTTGAATATCGACTGGTGATGGACGCTATCGGCAGGAAATCTGTTATTGAGAGGAGCTTGGCAGGACACTTCGGCCCATTGCCATGAAGAGCAAGTCAGCGAGGTCTGCGGCTTGCGAATCGCAAGGCTTCTCTATATACAGTCTAGTTGTTGATTTGCAAATCTCTTCTGCCTAAAAAAATCTGCATGCCCAATCTGCTTTACGTTGATCACGATCTGACACGCTTGGGGGAGATTCAACACCAACTTTCGGAACACTTCCAGTTGGAAGTCGCTTTCAATAGCTGGGAAGGCTTCGCTAACTCCGTCATGAACAAACCAGATGTTGTTTTGCTGAATCTGGAACTGCCTGTGATGGACGGATTGGAACTGGTGCGCTTGGTTCGCACAGAACCCGATTGTGCGCATTTGATCCTGCTTGGTTTTTCTCTGAAAGAACTTCCCTCAGAATTTGCCGAAACAGCCGAAAGACTCGGCTTGAATCAGTTGGTTGAATATCCTTTTGCTCAGCAACTACCAGCAGAACTATTCAAAATGCTGCCTGTTGCCACACAGGACTGATTCCTTCGATTAACTTACCGGCTGTCAACCCAACTTCGCCCGACCGTTTCGCCTGCCAATCCCCAGCAGCTCCATGCCACCAACAACCAACTAAGGTTGCCTCCAAAGGATTCAATCCTTGCGCCAGTAGTCCGCCAATCATCCCACTGAGTACATCTCCAGAACCTGCTGTTGCCATTCCCGGATTGCCTGTAGGATTGATGAAGACCTGTCCATCTGGAGTACCAATCACCGTGAGTGCTCCCTTGAGCAGCAGAACTACTCCCCACATCTGCGCCCAGTAACGCACGGTAGCCACACGTTGTTGCTGAAATTCTGAGATAGGCTGGCCAATCAAGCGTGACAACTCTCCCGGATGTGGTGTCAGTACAGCCGGAATTTCTCTTTCACGAAGCCAATCCGAATCAAGCGCATTCAGTCCATCAGCATCAATCAGAACGGGCAGCTTCCTCACTTCTAATAAAATCCCCTCCAACAATGCTGGGATTTCCTCGCTGGTACCGATTCCACAGCCCACAACCAGCGCGTTGTAGCGCGGTAATTGGGGTTTTAGTTCGGATAGCGCACTCACTTGCCAAACATCTTTTGTCTGAGATGCTGACCAAGTCATCACTTCTGGAACGCGGAGAAGCCGATCTCGCAAAGCGCCTGGTACTGCTGCAGTGACTAGTCCGGTTCCTACCTGCAAGGCTGCTTGACTCGCTAATTGTACCGCACCTGCCATTCCTGCCTGACCACCCAGCACCAGCAAATGGCCAAAAGTTCCCTTATGGGCTGTGATCGGACGTTTTGGAAGAGCTTGTCGAAAAAAATCCTCTGTCAACAGGTGAGTGGACTTCTCCCCAGTTGGCCAATGCGGAGGAATGCAGACATCGACAACATGAATCTCTCCAGCTTGTTCGCGGCCAGGATGTTGCCACAATCCAATCTTGGGAATCTGAAAAGTGACCGTAGATTTACAGCGTGTTGCTGTTCCCAGTATCTGACTGTCATCTGCCGAAATCCCTGAAGGTAAGTCTACACCGATTACTTCTGCAGGGCTGGCATTGATGGCTGCAATCCAATCTGCATATAGACCAACAATAGGACGTTGCAGGCCAACTCCAAAGATAGCATCCAGAACAACGTCTGCTTCTTCAATGGCTTGTGCTGCAGCAGGTTCTGGGAAAGTCAGAGTGGGACCAAAATTTTGCCAAAGACTGAAGTTCTGCTGAGCATCTGGAGTGTGAGGTTCCTGAAGGCAGACTACCGAAACAGAATAGCCTCGGTTGGCCAATAGACGAGCTGCCGCATAACCATCTCCACCATTATTGCCGCTTCCACAGCAGACACAGATTCTCCTGGAGTTTGGATAGCGTTGTTCCACCAAATCTGCGACAGCACGAGCCGCATTCTCCATTAGCAGTAGGCCAGGTAGCCCGAGTTCCTCAATCGCTCGGCAATCCATTGCCTGCATACTCACAGCATCTGTCAAGCGGTCACAGCAATCGAGGAGTTTGGCTTCTATCATTTTGGCTTTGTGCGTCTTCAACAGTAGCAGGTTGACATCCACTCTATCCCGGAATGGACAATCAGATGGTCTAGCGGATATTTTTTACTGATCACACATCTCAGCGTGCCAGTAAATCTGCTACAGCTTTCAGAACCTGTTTGAGTTCTTTTTCCAGCGTAGCCAGTGAATCCGGAACCACGATGCCTTCACGCAGTTGTGCTTCAGCATTGCGAGACGCTGTCTCCAGTCCCTTAGCTCCCAGACTACCAGCAATTCCCTTCAGGGTATGGGCGAGCCGAGCAGCTTCAACCAGATTTTCTTCCGCCAGTAATTCCTGCATCTTTTCCGCCGTGTTAGACTGGTTACGCTGAAAGACATCCAATAGACGCAGGTAAAGCGAGGTATTCTGGTTCAGACGATTCAGAGCGGTTGTGATCGCTAGCCCAGGAACATTGGCAGGCAATTCTTTTGGTGGTGACTCCAGCGGTTGATTGGTCGGCACGGTTGTCTCATTTTTCTTGGGTGGAATCCATTGGAGCAGTTTGCTCAACAATAGCTGCAACTCAATGGGCTTGGGAATATGATCGTTCATTCCCACTTCTAGCGCCTGCTCACGGTCTGTATGAAGAGCGTTGGCGGTCATAGCGATGATGGGCAACTCCTTGAATTGTGGTAAGCGCCGCAAGAAGCGAGTTGCTTCATAGCCGTCCATCACAGGCATTTGTACGTCCATCAATACTAGATCATAGGACTGGCGTCGTAAAACATTGAGGGCCTCCTGACCGTTCGGAGCTACATCTACCACGAAATTGCGCTGCCGGAGCAGTTCGGTAGCCAGTTGCTGATTGAGTTCGTTATCCTCAACCAATAGAATTCGTGATCCACGAATTTTGCTGAGATCTGGCTCCGCCATCTTGTTACTTTGGAAAGAATCTGTGCCATCAGAATCTGCATTCGGCTGGAGTAGATTGTTGAGAGCTGTATGCAGGGCCAGCTTTTGAATCGGCTTGATCAGCATCCCACCAACTCCTGCCTGCTGTGCCCGAGGCCAAAGATCGTCACGACCGTAGGCCGTCACCAGCAGGATTTTTGGCAACTTTTCCAACTCCAACTCGCTCCCAATCAGTTTAGCTGTGCGAATGCCATCCATCCCACCACCGAGGCGCCAGTCAATCAATACCAAATCAAAAGCTCCCCGTCCTACTCTTCGTAGAGCTTCCTCACCAGAATGCACAGCCTCCGTTTGTAATTCCAAGGCCTGTAATTGCTGCTCCAGGATCTGGCACGAGGTCCGATTGTCATCCACAATGAGAGCACGCAGATTTCTGTAGTTGGCAATCATCTGATGGGAAACTGGACGGGAAGAAGCCATTCTCAGGCTCAACTCAAAAGAAAATGAAGTCCCTTGGTGCACGGTACTCTGCACACGAATCTCTCCTCCCATCATCTCCACGAGTCGCTTGCAGATTACTAGACCCAGCCCTGTACCACCATACTTCCGAGTAGTCGATGAATCGACCTGAGTAAAGGATCGGAACAACTGGGACAGCTGCTCTGCGGGAATACCAATGCCCGTGTCCCGAACCGTAAAGCGTAACCGGATGATTTCTGTCGCACGTTCCAACTCTTCAACGGCAATGACAACCTCACCCCGTTCGGTAAACTTGACTGCATTATTGGTCAGGTTTGTCAGAATCTGACCAAGCCGCAAGGGATCTCCAACCAGCTGTTCTGGAAGACTTGGTGGCACGTCGAAAAGCAACTCAATATTTTTTTCCAGCGCTCGGATCGAGAGCATCGTTGAGACATTCTTGAACACTGAGTCGAGGCTAAAGTTTGTTTCTTCCAACTCCAGCTTGTTGGCTTCAATTTTAGAGAAGTCAAGAATATCGTTGATGATGCCAAGCAGTGACCGTGCTGAACTCGCAATCTTGTCCAGATAGTCACGTTGCTGTGGATTCAGTCGGGTTTGGATACACAGTTGAGCGAGCCCAATGACCGCGTTCAACGGCGTGCGGATTTCATGGCTCATATTGGCGAGAAACTCGCTCTTGGCTGCATTGGCGGCCTTGGCCGCTTCCATCGCTTCGTGCAGACTTCGCTCATACTGCTTCTGGACCGTAATATCTTCCTGCATCACAACCACACTGCTGAGATCTCCGTTATCCTCCAGCACAGGAGCCACCAACATTCTTGCCCAGTAGTCCTGATTGTTTTTGCGGCGAGCCTCGAGCTCTCCCTGCCATTCTTGTCCTACAGTGACTGTCTCCCAGAGTTCTCCATACGCATTGCTTGTCGAGTCTGTCTGATAGAATTGCACCATCTGCTGACCACAAACATCTTCCTCCGCAAAACCGGTGACTTCGATGAACTTCCGGTTCACGTATTCAATACAACCGCTACGATCCGCAATGATCGTCATTGCTGAGCTAAAGCGAACCGCATGTGAGAGTTTGCGCATGGTCTGCTCAGCCTGCTTTCGAGCGCTGATTTCCCGCACAGAAACCATGATCATCGTACCCTGACTAGTCTGGGAGCGAACTGCACTGATTTCTACTGGGAGAACGTTTCCAGACTGATGTCTTGCAAAGCACTCAACACTTCGACCCTGACCATCTGGAGGCAGCAGTGTGATTTCCTGAATTTTTGGCATTGCCTGTGTCGGTTGGATCAGCAGGTCAGCAAGACTCCGCAGATCCAGATCTTCCCGGCTATAGCCAAAGATTTCCTCAGCCCAGGTATTGGCAAAGGTGATCTTCCACTCGGTATTCAGGACAAACAGGGCATCCGGTACGTTCTCCAATAGAACCCGATAATAGGAGGCCATGTTGGCCAGCGTAATTTCACGGTTTTGCTGATCTTGGGAAAATGCGGATTCCTCTGGATTCATGGGCATAACTCCACGAAAGCTAACAAAAAGTCACAAAAATCAACATCATCTAAGAAGCACTAACAGAGAGCAATATTTTTGTGGCAAAATGGGGCAGGAAGAGGCTAGCCGGTGGTCGGCTAGCCTGAAAAGAGGGAATCTGGTAGTTGGTCT
>JACLAD010002852.1_pt1 | contig 108133 bp, 101 predicted proteins | sample 8027901 | NCBI WGS metagenome assembly JACLAD01 (sample SAMN15725071, study PRJNA655200) | protist metagenome | isolation source: fluorescence activated cell sorting (FACS) single amplified genomes of... | place: Spain: Blaines Bay Microbial Observatory, Mediterranean Sea | collected 2016-07-05 | reverse complement strand
CTCAACTCTCTCGTTTGAAATGATGCCTTGTGCCTCACGTTGAGCTGAAAGCAGGAAGATCACAGCTACAAAAAAAGTTAATGGGGTGCGGAAAAGCCAGACGAGATGCATTCAGTTGACTAATGAAACGAGTTAACCCTTCAGTAAAATTGATTTATCGCAGTCTCATGCAGCAACCAAGCCGGTAAAAACCCTGCTCAGGTCATCAAAATGACACAAAGACATCAGCCTGGGGGAGATGCCGGATCATCAAACTCTATGATGGGTCTTGCTGGTGTTCAGATTATGTTGAATTTGGAAGGCTAGTGCTGATCCGCTTCTTCTGGAAAGAAACAAGCAGCAGCAGGAAGCTTTTCAGGGAGGAGCGGGCGTTCTTGACGGCAGCGATCTTGCGCTTTCCAACATCTAGGGGCAAAGACACAGCCGGGTGGCACATCGAGCGGGGAGGGAAGCTCTCCTTCGAGCTTGATCCGTTGTTTCTTGGCTTTTGGATCAGCAATCGGCGTCGCCGAGAGCAGAGCCTTGGTGTAAGGGTGTTGAGGACGTTGGAAGATGTCGTCCTTGGTACCGTGTTCCACAGGTCGTCCTAGATACATGACGATCACCTCATCGGCCATGTGACGCACCACAGATAGATCGTGACTAATGAACAAATAGGCCAGACCAAGTTGATCCTGGAGGTCGGTCAACAGGTTCAAAATCTGGCTCTGAATGGAGAGATCCAAGGCAGAGACGGGCTCATCGAGAACCAGCACCTTGGGATTGAGCATCAGCGCTCGGGCCACTGCAATCCGCTGGCGTTGACCCCCTGAAAACATGTGTGGGTAGCGCTCGAAGTGTTCTGGTCGCAGACCCACCTGCTGCATCATCTCTCGTGCTTGCTGAGTCCGTTCGGATGCAGTCAACTCTGGACGGTTGATCTTCAGCGGTTCTTCTAAAATCGAACCGATCCGTTGTCGCGGATTCAAGGAACTGTAGGGATCTTGAAAGACAATCTGCACACTCTCTCGCAAACGTCCCCAGCTTTCTGGAGTGGCTGGCTCCCCGTTGATTTGCAATGCTCCTGCTGTGGGTTCCTCAATCATCGTCACCAACCGTGCCAAGGTGGATTTTCCACAACCCGATTCTCCCACCACCGCGAGAGTCTTACCAGCTTGCAGACGGAAGTTGTTCTCCGTCAATGCTTGAGTGATCCTGGGTGGACTGAACAGGTTGCTCTTAACTTCATAATGCCGAGAGAGTCCCTGCGCCACTACGACGGTATCCGTGTTCATTTGACAACCCCCTCCATCGCTAGAGGAAAGTGACAGCGGGCAAAAGCAGCTTCCACCCCTAGCGGAGTAGGCTTTGTTTCCTGGCATCTCTGATTGGCGAACTGACATCGCGGTGCGAAGAGACAACCTGACGGTCGATCAAATTGAACCGGTACGACTCCTAGAATTGTCAGTAGGTGCCTGCCGGTCGCACGCTCTGGAAGTGCTGCCAACAAGGCAGCTATGTAGGGGTGTCGCGGAGTTTCAAACAAGAATGAGACGGTTTGCTCTTCCACTTTCTGCCCTGCGTACTGTACCTGCACCCAAAGGGATCGTTGCGTAGGACACAGTTGATGGCAGAGAAAGTCCCCCTCAAGTCGGAGTTGATCCGACCTTTCCGAGCGAACCAGCAGGAAACGGATGCTGTGATTGCGTTTCTGGTAGGTTTGACGGATCAAGGATTTCTCACTGACCCAGCGTTTGCCAATCCTTGGCCTCAGCATTATCCAGCTCAGGGTATTCCCGCAAGAGATGGATAGGAATGAAAACTGGCCACTTCCCCTTTTGCAGTGAAGGTAGCCGAGCTGCTAGACGTGAGAGATCTTCGATTGTGCAATGCTGAAGCTTTCACTGGCAGATTTTTCAGAGCTGGGCTAGGAAGCTAGACATTGAAAATTCACCTGGGATAAGTTCGGTTGTCCTTTGTTCTCACTTGGCTTACAGGATCAGAAGACAGGTCTCTTCATCAGAAAGTCTCAACCACGATCAATCTTGCAAACACCGATTTACAAATCTCACCGCTCTGTCTTGGCGGCAACGTCTTTGGCTGGACCGCTGATGTCAACAATTCAGAGGCAGTGCTCAGTCACTTCGTCGAAAATGGGGGAAACTTCATTGATACCGCTGATATGTACTCACAATGGGGAGACGGACACGTGGGGGGTGAATCAGAGAGGATCATTGGCAACTGGCTCAAGCCAAGAGGTGACCGCAGTTCCTTGGTAATTGCGACCAAGGTTGCCAAAATGGACAAACGCCGAGGATTGTCTGCGCAGAACATTCGTGCCGCTTGTGAGGAGTCGCTGCAGAGACTGCAAACGGATTACATCGACTTGTACTATGCTCACGAGGATGACCTGAAGACCCCGATTGAAGAGACCCTGGGAGCCTTTGATACGTTGATTCAGGAGGGCAAGGTGCGCTACATCGAAGCTTCAAACTTTACAGCTCCTCGCTTACAGGAATCAATCGAAATTGCCAAAAAAGCAGGTCTGGTTGCCTATGTGGCTGCCCAGGACCACTACAACCTGCTGGAGTGAGACTATGAAACCTCCCTTCGGCCTACACTGGCACAAAATTCACTCAGTCAATTGCCCTACTTTGGCTTGGCTCGTGGCTTTTTGACAGGCAAGTATCGACCTGGGAAAAGCGTCCGTTCTGTACGCTCTGGAGGAGTGGCTGGCTATCAGGATGCTCGTGGCTGGAATCTATTGGCTCAACTGGATGAACTAGCCCAACAACAACAAACAACAGTGTCAGCTGTTGCCTTGGCTTGGTTGCGTGCTCAGCCGACAGTCGCCGCTCCGATAGCCTCGGCTCGTAACCTTGAGCAACTCAAGGAAATTTTACCAGTGGTGGAACTCTCTGCTGAAGAATTGCAGACGCTGACCATGGCTTAAACCGTTTGCTAATCAATCACCCACCGCATTTGTCCTTCTCCCTCAGGGAGAAGGTGGCTGCAAGCCGGATGAGGGAATTCCTACAAATATATAATTTTAATCATTTTTTCTCATCTGAACCAATCCTTCACCCACCACTAACGTGGTCCTCCCTCTGCCAACTGGGCGAGGGTTTTCAGTTCTCATTGAATTCAAAGCTACCTGCAAATGAGTGGGGTTTTTAGACCAACGTAGAAAATCCTTTAAGGGGAAAGAAATTAGGGAATATTGTAGGGGCTCACGGCAGGGTTTTCAGGAGCATTCAGTTGAGCCTGCATATAAACGGAATCTAGGAAGCGTCCAAACTTAAAACCGATATTCCGAAACACACCCACCTCCACGAAGCCAGCCCGCTCATGCAAACGAATGGAAGCGTGGTTGGCGGAATCCCCGATCACGGCAATCATCTCTCGATAGCCCAAGGCGCCACACTGTGAAAGTAGCTCCTGCAAGAGTAGCAGCCCAATCCCTTGCTTGCTGAATTCTGGATGGAGATAAACCGAATCTTCCAGGGTGAAGCGATAACCTGCCCGAAGACGATAGGGGCTTGCGTAGGCATAACCCGCAATTTGTTCTGTGCTTTCCGCAACTAGGTAGGGCAGACCCTTTTCTTGAACAGCTTGGGCCCGGTCGGTCATCTCCACAAGGCTTGGGGGTTCCCATTCCCAGGATCCGGTTCCATGCAACACATGGTGGGTGTAAATCTGCTGAAGCTGAGGCAGATCCTCAGCAACAAGAGGGCGGATTTTCAAGGAAATGTCAGCAGAAAACCAGTGCTCAACTCACTTCCCTCCCCAAGAATCACGCAAAGTGACAATCCGATTGAAGACCATGGAATCTGTTTTGGAGTCCCGAGAATCGAGACAGAAGTAACCAAGCCGTTCGAATTGATAGGCTGTTCCTACTTCAGCGTTTATCAAATTGGGTTCCAGCCAAGCTTGTGAGAGGATCTCCATGGAGTTGGGATTGAGGTCGAGCAGGAAGTTCTTGTCAGGATGATCACTTCCCGGAGTGGGTTGAGAGAAGAGGCGATCATAAAGTCGTACCTCAGCTGAGACGGCATGGGCGGCGGAGACCCAGTGGATGATCCCCTTGACCTTACGGCCCTCCGGTTTCCGTCCTCGGGCAGTATTGGGGTCGTAGATGCAACGAAGCTCGATGACCTTCCCGGAAGCATCCTTGATGACTTCTTCACAGCGAATGACGTAGGCGTTGCGCAGACGAACTTCCCCACCTGGAATCAATCGATGGAAGCCCTCTGGTGGATCCTCGTCGAAATCATCCTGTTCGATGAAAATTTCACGACTCATCGGAATAGGGCGTCGCCCACGATCCGGAAATTGCTGATGAACTGGGGCATCCAACTCTTCTTCCTGATCTTCTGGCCAGTTAAGGAGAACAACTTTCAGCGGACGCAGGACGGCCATTGCTCTGGGGGCCTTGGAGTCCAGATCTTCACGGATACAGTCTTCCAAAACGCTCATGTAGATGTTGTTTTCAGCCTTGGAGATACCGATTCGTTCAGCGAACAGTTGAAGACTTTCGGGGGTGTATCCCCGGCGTCGCAAGCCTGAGATGGTGGGCATGCGTGGGTCATCCCAGCCAGAGACATGGCCTTCTTCAACAAGCTGGATCAAGCGCCGTTTGCTGAGCACGGTGTATTGTAAGTTGAGGCGGCTGAATTCGATCTGACGAGGGCGACACGGCACATCCAGTTGGTCCAACACCCAGTCATACAGAGGCCGATGATCCTCAAACTCCAGAGTGCAGAGAGAATGGGTGATGCCTTCAAGCGCATCAGAGAGGCAATGTGTGTAATCGTACATCGGGTAGAGGCACCATTCATTTCCTGTTCGCTGATGAGTCACCTTGCGGATACGATAAATCACTGGATCACGCAGGTTGATGTTCGGGGAAGCCATATCGATCTTGGCACGAAGAACATGAGCACCGTCTGCGAATTCACCTGATTTCATCCTACGAAATAATTCTAAATTTTCTGCTATGGAGCGCTCACGAAAGGGGCTCGCCGTGCCTGGTTCAGTCAGAGTTCCGCGCTGTTCCCGAATGATTTCCTGCGATTGGCTATCCACATAGGCCTTACCCTGCTGGATCAAATCTTCAGCGAAGTCATACAGTTTTTGGAAGTAGTCTGAGGCATGGGTCAGCCGATCTTGCCAGTCAAAGCCGAGCCAGCGTAAGTCTTCGAGGATGGCTTGCACATACTCCTCATCCTCATTGATGGGGTTTGTGTCATCAAAACGCATGAAGCAGTGTCCGGGGAATTCCTGCACCAGACCAAAATTCAGAAAAATCGACTTGGCGTGACCGATGTGTAAATAGCCATTTGGTTCGGGAGGAAATCGAGTGACGATCTTTGGATGCTTGCCGGATTGGAGGTCTTCCTGGATGATATTGCGGATGAAGTGAGTGGATCGGACAGGTTCGGGCGATGACATTCTAAACGTTTGCTGCGAGGTTGGGAAAAAACGGAAAGCTAACAAATTTCCTGAGAACTGCCAAGATGTGCAAGTGGCATGATTACCGAGCTTTCTCGAAAAATTAAATTGCGACGAATCGATCAAGCTAGATTACATGCCATTGAGTATCGGTGAGGTTTGTTCGTGACTTGTTTCTACCCAAAGCAGGTGGACTCAGTAAGGCTGGATGATTTGATCAAAACTTCATAGTTAGCGATTCTAAAACGTATTTGGATCTAAGATTTCAAACCACAGAGCGCAGGCAACGCATGGAACCACAGAGACCGGATGAGACTGAAGAGGAAAATAATGAGGGTGGAAACCATCAACCCTTGATCACAAGTGCGGTCGTGATCGGGATTGTGTTAGCTTTGGTGGCAATCATTGAGATGGGAGGACTTCAACTCTGGGAGTGGATTCAAAGTCTCGAAGAAGTAGCGCAGTAGAAAGCAGAAGGGAAATAAAGACTGAGACTTAAAGCATTGATTTGATAAAAACGGTCAGCGAGAAAATGGGGTTTTGACTAGGCATGAGTGAGGTAGGTTTTCGACTGGCTCCCCAAGCTGGACTCGAACCAGCGACCCAATGATTAACAGTCTAGGCCTACCTGTTCACAAACTGCACTTTGCTAAACATAACCTTACTATTTTCCTGCCTTCGAAGACTCTAAGAAGTTTACTATAAACATCTGACTGCAGTCATCTTTAGCTACTGCTACGCCTACACTACGCCTAAGTTCAGTTCCTTCAAAAAGGCCTCATTTTTTCTATAACTACGCCTCTTCTACGCCAAAAATGAAAACATAATAGGTGTATATCATGTTTTATCTGATATAAATCCAATTTAACCTTCTGATTTATTATCTTGAGGTTTCTTTCTGTTACCTGCTACCCTCACCCGAATTAACCCGCATTTTGGAACCACATTTCAATCTTTGAACAGGTTTGATATGGGAACAATTCGTAAACGGAAGACAGCAGAGTTGCGTGACGAGAAAGGTAAAATAGTTAAGCATTCCAGAACTCGGTATCGCGCCGAGATATTTCTTCAGGGTCATCCTAGAGTTTCCCAAACATTTTGGGATCAAAAAAAAGCAGATAAATGGATCAGAGACACTGAGGATGCTATGAGGGCTGGAACCTATGCCCAAAATAGAATTGCCCAAAATTACACAGTAAAAAAAATGATTGACCGTTATGTTGAGGAGGACCTACCTAGGCTTCGAAGTTCTGAGTCGGTAAAGAAACAGTTGTATTGGTGGCGGGAAAAGTATGGTTTGCTATCTCTATCAACTTTTACATCAATACAGGTTCTGGAAGGTAGAGATGAAATTTCTAAAGCGAGTAGGGGCCCAGCAACAGTAAATCGTTATCTTGCTGCGCTCTCATCTTGCTGTACTCACGCTGTAAAGCATTGGCAGTGGATTAAGGAAAACCCCTGTTCAAAGGTTCCTAAACTGAAAGAGCCTGCTGGTCGGACACGTTACCTTGATGATGATGAGCGTAAACGCTTGCTAGAGGCTTGCTCAGCAGTCAGCCCTTCGTTGCATTTGGCAGTTGTGCTAGCCCTCTCAACAGGAGCTAGAAGGATGAGTGTTTGGTCACTGCGCTGGCGTGATATTGAACTGAGTGAAGGTAAAGAGACTGTTGTTTTTCCCGATACCAAAAACCGCTCAGACGTTCATCTTCCTCTGTGTGGACCTGTTGTAAAATTACTATTAGAACATCGAAAAATACGACGCTTGATCTCTGATCTGCTGTTCCCTTCGAAGATAGACGCACAAAAGCCGTTTGACTTTAAAGCACCGTTTGCCCGCGCCCTAAAACAAGCAGAGATTGATGGGTTTCGATGGCATGATCTTCGGCACAGTGCTGCAAGTTATCTAGCTCAACAGGGGGTTGATATACAACGTATTGCTGCCATTCTAGGTCACAAGACTTTGCAGATGAGCATGCGTTATTCCCATTTAAATGTAGAATCTCTGCGGGAAGATATGGAGAAAATGACTGGTAGGCTTTGAGTGATAAAGAAAAGCAAGTGAATGTCCCAATGACTGAAGAGGATCAGAAAACTCATTCAGGCAAAACATTACTCAATAAAAAGAAAAGAATGCATTATCCTGATAATCCAAACAATCCACTAGAATCTGCTTTACCAGATTATATTACTGTGAGTCGTGCAGCTGAAATGCTTGGCATCACCTTCGATACACTACTAGGCTATACGGAGCGTCTACCCCTTTTTGGTGATTTTCTAAAGGTGTGCTATCCCACGGATTCTAAATTGGCTAGTGAAATAGTTGACGCTTATGATGGAGCTCTCTCAACGCTAAAATCTTTCGATAACTCTGCAACGGAAGAAGACATATTAGGTTTGTTCGGTGATTGGATAAAGACTTGGAAGGCTCGCCGCAAACTCGATGGTGAAACGCTCATCAATCTTGAGCATTCATCCAATTGTTGGCTAGAGAAAGAACTGTTTAATCCGATTCAACCCAGTGTTAAAACACATTGCATTGAAATCTTATTCCACTCAAAACTTTTTGTCAGAAACTCAGACCTACAAATGGTCATTAAACCAAATCAAACAGAGCATTCTGAAATAAAAAATACTAAATGGCGCAAAGTCACATACCTTGAAAAGCAGAACAATGACCTACAACTCATCATAAGCACTTTATGGACATTCCGAGACCAAAAAAGACTCCCATCGCAGAGGGCTCTTAAAGAATACCTGCTTGATAGGATTGGTGTAGAACGAATGGATACAAGCCTTGAGAGACTTATCAGACAAGCGATAAATTATACCAAAAACGACAAATAGTTTTTATTTGTCGACAAATAGTTTTGCTTACCTTCCCCTAAATTCGCTTTCGCTTCATTCTATTAGCTATGGATTGCAGGCTTTCATATAGAGCCTTGCGCATCTTTAATGCTTTTGGAGTGAGCTATGAAATCGAAGATTGAAGGTTTTGGATGGATGAAGCGTTCTGACTTTGAGAAGTCAACAGGACAGAGCCTACGTCACCTCTTCTTTCACCGACGTGATGAACTTGTACGCGAAGGTGTCGCCCGCAAGTGGGGCAAAAACTGGTTGATAAGACCCGATAAGCTTGATGCTTTCATCGAAGCTGGTGGCACAGCTGAGATAGCCCGATGAGCTTCGAAAAAGTATCAAGGCTGTTCCCCCAAAAACCCACCTACTTTTCTTCAAATTTCCCATCCGCTGAAGAGAATATATCCATAGATATTCTCTTTGAATCACTGCTTAGAAATGCAGATTGTGCTGACTCAAAAGAGTGTAGAAGGCATGACTGTCATGATTCAAAGAAAAGAATGTGGGCTACATTCTCTCAACCAACACTCCTCACTAACTATCAAATAGTTCGTCTGAGTATCCTTTTTAGCTCATTAGCAAACACAGTTTATCTCAGTCATCTCACAGAGGGAGTATGGGAGTAGCAACCGCTCAAGCCCTCTACGAAGATAAAGACTTCAGCAGGGATTTAGTCGAAGAACTGCTAAGGCGTGGTGGCGTCATCAACGGCAACAATATTCAAAAGATAGAATGTCCTAAGTGCAATAAGAGGGAGGCGTTTAGTTTTGTTGATTCACCATTCACGATTCATTGTCCGAGGGACAACAAGTGTGGCGAAAAAACACACATGACAGATTTGGTGCCGGAGCTTTTTAATAATTGGCCGGAGCTCTACCCACCAACACAAGCAGATCCTAATGCTACAGCGAGAGCCTACCTAAAAAGCAGGGGCTTGGATCCAACAAGATTTAGATTTGAACAAGGGATTTGGAAGGAAAGAGGACACAGCATTCCCACAGTTACCTTCGAGTGCTCTTGGACCGCTAGTCGTTGGCACCGATTGATCGACATTCTAAAAGGTATTGAAGGCAAAGCCCGTTGGGACAAAGATGATGGCAATGCCTATCAAGGGCAGGCTTGGTTTGCTAGCGGTGAGATTGACGAAAACAAAATGCTTTGGATAGTGGAAGGAATTTTTGAGGCCCTATCAATTGGGCAGGGATTGGGATTTCAAGCGGCAGCAACTTTCAGTGCCTCACATGTTCCCACCAACTTTTATGAAAAACTAAGCCGTAAACAACCGATCTGCATCGCCTTGAACTCTGATACTGCCGGAGAAGAAGGTACTTTCAAACACTTCAGAATACTCAAAGAAATGGGGTTTGAGAATGTGAAAGTAGCGCAGCCCCCAGATGGGAAAGATTGGAATGATCTGCTCCGTTTGGGTCAATTCAGACAAGAAAGAAGAGAGCAGACCCTCAAAGATGCAATGTGGAGAGGGAAATTGCTGCTTGCAGGGTGTATTGAGGACTATCGGAAAGTTTTTGAGGAGAGATTCAAGTCGAAAGACGGTTACTATCACGGTCTGCTCGTGTTTAAAGGAGAAACATATTTCTGCGATACTAGAGAGGAAGGCAGCGGCAGTAATCGACAAAAAGTCGCAGTAACGCAGAAGATTTTGAACGCCGAAATCAGAAGAGCTTTCACCCAAATCAGTGAGGAAAAGCAATTCAATCCCGAGCACCGAGACTTCCTTAAAATTACTAAGGTTGGTAGTAGGCAGCCAAGAATCATAGAGCTGAGCGCAGCCGAGTTGGTAAATCCTACTAAACTCAAGGAGTCACTAAAGTCAAAAGCCAATGTGTTGCTAATAGAGGCTTCTCAGAAAGTCGTCAATGCAGTTGTTTTACAACTTGAGAAAGATAAAGCGCCAAATGTGCGCTTAGTTGAGCGACTTGGGTATGACAAAAAGTCGGATTGCTTTGTATTTGGCAAGTTTCTCTACGACAAAAACGGAAAGAGGCACCAAGCAAACACCGATGGATTCTTTGCCAAGCAAGGCTTGGTTTGTCAGACAGATGAGGATCTGATTGAGCACTATGAATTGATTGACTTAAAAAAAGTCATCAGCCTCATTCGTAGGATTTATGGCAATCAAGGCCTGATGGTATTGGCTTTTTTTGTTGCCACACTGTTGAAAAGTGACTGTATCAGCCGTAAATCAGCGTTTCCGCACCTCTCCCTCAGTGGCTTGAAAGGCAGTGGTAAAACCACATTAATTGATTTCTGTAATCAAGCTGGCTTTCAGCTTTGGACGGGTATCAATGCCTCCAGATCAAGCACACCAAAAGGCTTGAGTCGGGCTCTTCACCATCGGCATTCGTTAGTCATCCCCTACAATGAATCCAACGGGCAGATGATTGGCTTGGATGAGAATCAACTCCTCACCGCATATGAAGGAGGATCGCTTTACACCAGAGCAGCAAAAACGAATGATTCAAGCATCATCAACCTTCCTTTCGATGGCTCCCTTCTCTTTGTTCAGAATCATGAACCTTTTAGCATTGGTGCAGTGAAAGAGAGGGTGATTTCTTTAAAGTTTAAGAATGTTTCTGAGGGTGGAGTCACTGAAGATAGCCGAAAAGCGATGAAGGAACTGAATCGGATGACTAAAGAGGAGCGCGCAGGAATTGGGCATCAAATTCTCAGCCATTTGAAAGAAATACGCCAACAGTTCTTTGAACACCTAGATGAAACAGAGAATGAACTCGTGAGGCATCTCCAATCACCAAGAGTTGCTTTCACTCACTCAGTCTTACTGAGTGCTTGCCAAGCACTGCTGAATAAGGCGGGGTTTCAGTGCAGTGAGATAGCAAATATGAAAATTGCTGAGGAGACGCTGAGTCTAGCAAAGGCAAAAGATCAGAAAAGTGGTGGTGAGAATGATATTGCCAACACATTCTTTGAGAACTTTGAACAACTACTAAATAGGGGCGTTGAGGACAGCAAGGGCAATGTGCACAAACTGATTCAAGGCGAGCATTACTTGATGGATGAGGAATTTTATTGGATTCGGCTCAGTGAGGTTGAGCGGGTAATGAAAGAGGCGGGTTATCCTCTATTTCAGAAGCTAGGAGAAAAAATCAAAGAAGCCGACAGTATGTTTGTCAAGGACGATCGAATCAGAGGTTGGCAGGAAGATAAGGCGCAACGGTGCATCAAAATTAGGAGGTACTGCCAAGAAGAATTGGTTTCGCAGCTAGAGATGGGTGAGTGAATGGTACAACTGGTACACCTACGGCACAACGCTGGTACAGTAAAATATATAATAATAACAAATATTTAAATAAAATATTTATCTCTTTGTACCACTGTACCAAGAATGATTTGCATGCCCAAAAACTAAGAAAAGGATAGCTATGAACTTGTTCAAATTGTATATCAAAGATTTTAAAAAAGACTCCGATTCCAAATTTACAGACGATCATGAAGATGATGGTACAACTGGTACACCAACACCAAAATCGTCTTCAACACTAGGAATTGCTTGGGATAGCAGGTGTACCAATCCTGTACCTAGGCATACCGACAATGATGATCTAAGCCAACATACCGAAGAAGAACAGGAACTAATTAAATCTGCTTTAGAATGGGTCAACAAGTGTGTCCCCAGTGATGAATGGCAAATGCCACACGATTGGCTAGCTGAATCAGATGAACTTCGCCAAGCAGCAGATGAAAGAGTGAGGCAGCGGAATCCACACTTACGCATATGGCGTACCGGTCGGGATAAGCTAGTCTGTAAGGCGTGGCTGGGGCCTGAGCCACCACCCAACAAAATTTACAGTCGAAAGTCCCGTTTCCGTCGCCACAATAGCAAGCGAATTGAAACTATGTGGGCAGAGTCACAGGGCTGGTGTCGATGGGACACGCTGAAACAGGACTATGTTCCTGACAAGAAGAACTCTGAGCAATTGGGAAGCACAGAAGTTTCCAATCAATCAAATTCTTAGACCAATGGGACTGATAAAAAGCGCTCTAAGGCGGTGAGTGCGATTGATAAGACAACTACGAAGACTACCCAAAGAAAGACGTTTCGATCCTCACTGAAACTATTTCTCATCTTGCCTCCTTCTATCTTGCCTAGCCGTTAATATTGACCGACACGTAATAGAACTATAGCAACTCGGTGATCTACTTCAGAGGAGGACTGAGGGAAGGCGTATTTCAGTGAGTGTAGAGGAAAAGCTTTAAATATTTCTCACTTCTAGAGAGCGTTTGGGCAAAACACTTTGCAACTAATTTCAACTTATTTTAATAGCGTGAAAACAAATATGGAAACACTTGAACCTCAACAACAACAGGCTCTTGTCCTGCTAGCTGGTGGACAGAGTGTTGATGAAATCAGCGATACTCTCAAGATTCACCGCACAACCCTTTGGCGGTGGCGCAAGCAGCCGGAGTTTATCGCCAGCTGGAATCAGATGGTGCAACAGGGGAAAGAGAGGCAAATTCAGTCGCTGTTGGATTTGCAGCAGCAAGCCTTCAATGTTTTGAGGGAGTGTTTATCCAGTCAGAATGAGCTGCTGAGGTTTAGAACGGCAATTGCTATTGTGGAGAAGGTTGGAGCTATGCCGGATGAATCTGTCTATGCTGATGAAATCCTGCACAAGCAGCAGCAAGATGAGAAGTTTCGGGAACTCACCGATTTGAAGTGAGTTTTGAATGGAGAGTCTGATCTGCCGCTTTTGCCGCAGTGTTTTGATATGGAGTTGGCGAATTAGAAGGAGAGATTGCTCAGGATCAAGCTAACCTAAATCAGAGGAAAAATATGAATATTAGTTTTAGAATTATAGGAATTCTTTTCTTTCTATTTATGGCCATATTTTTTGATTTTCGAAGTGGTGAGTTGCGATTTGAGATGATAACTGGGGTATGTGAGAACTATGATTTCTCAACGGGGGAATGCGCTTCTGGAGAAAAGTTAAGTACTGTCAGTCTGTTGCCTTTGTTCTTCGACCCACCTTCAATCTTACTGATTTCCATCATAACTTTTTTGGGTTCAGCCTTTAGTCGACTCGGTGTAGTGGGCTCACTAGAAAAAGCCTCACATTTGGCGAAAGATGTAGGTGAATTGGGTGCAGCTATAGGAGCAATTCATACTTTTATGGGTGTTTTTAACGAAGCTGCTATTTCTCAAGCATTTGGTTTTGTTTTTTCAGCCTATTTTGCTGGATTAAGCATTTCTTTAATTTGTTCAGCATTAGCAAACTATCTACGATCTAGGGAAGTGATTTATGCTGGATCATGATATGTGGGGCTTCCATTTATGTTGGAATAAATGCGCAAATTTATTCAGAGAAGAGTCAATATAAGTAATTAATGATCTGAAAGGATAGTATTCAGAACTTTTTAAATACTGTTTCAGAACTCCTGAAAGCGGTTACGTACTCATAAGCCTCCGAAGCCATTGAATTGATTTTTGTGCCCTCAACACCCCATTTTTCAAGTGTTTTGTAAATATCCTGTTCATTCCGCGCGATCCAATGACAATAAAAAAAATCTTCAGTGGTAATCCAATGTTGGACTACAGACGCATCTTCTCGACTTGCATTTTCCTGAGCCCATTCACGTTCTGTTTTTCTTTTCTGTGGCGGGTCACGCTCCTCAGGAGGGGTTAGTATCTCTCTTTTCGCTTCATCCGAAATCCAGCTGTGGACTACGAGGAAATGTTTCTCTTTCTCATCTTCATCTAGGATGCGTTGGATGTGATCAGGGACATTACTCCGCTTAGACTTGTTCACCTCTGAAAAAGTAATTTTAATTCCATCCTCCTCCAATAAAGGCAACAGTTGTTTATTGAAACCATTGTTGTCCCTCACTTCTTGCTGCATTTCAAAATAGACATCCCAATCTTCTTTGGAACTCCAGAGTTCAGTCAAAAGTATGTGATTAGGATTCTCATGATCTATAGATCTATTCAGTTGTTCACAACCTCTTTGAGAAGCTGTGAAATCATTGCCTTCAGGACTATCGAGTAATTTGAGCACTTGATCACAGTTGCCATCTTTCACTTTGACTGTGATCCAAACCATAATTGTCATATTGACTCCTTATCTTGGAAATACTGAGAATCATTCATTATTCAGTCATGCTACATTGGGTATTTTTACTTGAAAACTAGAGATCAATTACAGCAGGGGGCAGGTTTTGTTGGAAATGTTGATGGCGCGATTAAAAAGCTTCTACCAATACATCCCTTTTTCAGGAAATTGCCGAAGGATTTCATCAGAATTTCGGTAAGCTGACATGAACTGATGTACCTCTTGAACCAATGAGTTAACTACTTTTCCCTCAAGATTAGATTCTTCTAATTGTCTGTGAACATCGTTTTCGCTCTTGGCGACCCAATGACAATAGAAAAATTCTTCGTTACCACACCACGTCTGCTTGCATTGAGCATATTTGCCTTTTGATGCTCTTTCTGCCCACTCACGCTCTGTTTCTCTCTTTTGTGGTGGTTCTCTTTTTTCTTGGGGGGTCAAATAAGCTTTGCGAGCTTCATCAGAAACAAAGGTGTGTACGACAAAGAAATGCTTTTCTTCCATTTTGATTCTCTCAGTTGACATTGCATTATCAAAACTTCATGCATGCAAGTGCAGAATTGCAAGCGCAAAGCGAACTTATCAACTCAGAGATAGGTAGAGTCAAGCTGAGTATCTGCCTTTGTCAAAATTGGGATAAAACTGAAGTTTTGATCTAGATCCTGAAAAAGACCTGTATACTTCAACAAGTGGGGATAGCACAGTTAAGGCTTATTTGCCCAATTAAGAGGGGAGGATGATTGAGCAGGAATTATAGGGCTTACCAACAGAGGTGGTGTTTGAACTTTTTGGAGCTATTGCTTATTACCGTTACTGTCGTACTTAATCAAAATAAAGTCGTTCCAACCAATGTTAACGTTTCCATCTAAATTCCCATCAGTTCGTCCTGTGATAAAAATTTCATCCTTTGAATTTACTGCTACACCTGTTGAGTAGTCGTGCTTTGTCGATCCAAGTTGTCTAAACCATTGCTTTGTGCCATTTGAATCATACTTAACTAAAAAATATCGTGCAAGCCAGCGTTGGTGTTACCATCGTAACTACCCGTTGTATTGCCAGTCAAGTAGACATTCCCCAAACTATCACTCGCTATAATAAACTCAGATGATTCCTTACCAGAAATTTCAATAAATTTTGACCATAGTTCTATACCGTCACTGTTAAATTTTTTTAAGAATACAGGGGTGTTGCTATTGATTGATTGTGCTATTACTCCAGTTCCGTAAGTATTTCCAGAGGTATCGCCAGTAACATTATATGCCCAATTTCCAATATTTTTGCTGAATATTCCAACGCCGTTGTTATCAAACTTTACTAGGTTATCACCTGCTAAGTAAATATTGCCTTCGTTATCTAAAGCAATCGTATCGCTATACCTCGGATTACCTTTTGGAAATTTCTTTACCCAATTTACTGATCCATCATTTCCGAGTTTCATTAAGAATGGATAATAATTATAGTAATCAAAGAATGTTGGTTGATCGAAATCACCATTTGTGTTTCCCTTAATAAAAATGTTTCCAGTTTTTCCTAAAACGATAGCTTTACCAGAATCATTGCCGATTGTGCCAATTTGTTTGGTCCATTGGGATAAACCATTACTATTATATTTAGCAACAAACATATCAAAAGTACCTGCATTTACACCTTCACCTGCATTTACACCCTCAAGATTACCTTCAGTTGATCCGCAAACGTATACATTACCCTGCAGATCAGTAACTATACCACCTGCATTGTCCCGTTGACCCTTAGAGCCAATTTGCTTAGTCCACTCCAATACACCGCTAGGGTTGAATTTTCTTATAAAAACATTATCGTACGACGAATAAGAAAAATCAGTCTGAAAACTGTCATCGGATTGACCTAAGACGTAGACGTTTCCGTTTTGATCAACGGCCACATTACGACTTTGATCCAATCCAGCAGTTCCAAATTGCTTTGTCCCAGCCCAAGGAGTCGAATTTGAACCTCCTCCCGAGGAATCATCAGCAGGAGTGTAGGACCCCTCACTGTAGCTCCCTCCACCCTCAGAGCAACCACTGGAAAACTGCTGTTCTTGCGGGGATTCTCCACAGCCGAAGATCAGTAGAATTCCAAAAATGATGAATATTGTTTTCAGCATGTTCACTCTCTTATCGTCTACTGGTAGCTTAAGATGTGAAATATCTACTAAGATAGTAATTAAAATTGAACTGTCACTGGTGTAGAACTCTTAGTTTTTGTACCGTCTCCAAGTTCTCCGTTATTGTTCAGACCCCAGCATTTTGCTGAATTGTCGGCTAAGAGTGAACACGTGTGGTCATAACCAGCAGAGATAGAATTAGCAGTGGAGATTCCCAAAACAGTTACTGGTGTATTTCTATTCGTGGTAGACCCATCACCAAGTTGTCCACTGTTATTTGACCCCCAACACTTGATTGTTTTATCAGAAAGGAGGGCGCAGGTATGAGTACCTCCACATGTAATGGCAGTTGCAGTGGAGATTCCCAAAACGGTTACTGGATTAGAACTAAATGTAGTAGATCCGTCTCCAAGCTGCCCAAATCCACTAGATCCCCAACATTTGATTGTTTTATCAGAAAGGAGGGCACAAGCATGAGTATGTCCAGTCGATATACCAATCGCATTTGAAATTCCGTTAACAGTAACAGGATTAGTTCTACGTGTTGTGGACCCATCACCAAGTTGTCCACTGCTATTTGACCCCCAACACTTTACAGACTTGTCATTAAGTAGTGCGCATGAGTAAGCTCCTCCAGTTGATACAGCGATTGCACTAGAAATACTTGAGACGCCTACTGGGGTGGCTCTGTGAATAGTAGACCCATCTCCCAAATTTCCATTACTATTTGATCCCCAACATTTGATAGTGTTATTTGATATTAGTGCACAAGAATGGAGCATTTCTACAGAAACCCCAGCAGCATTTGAAATACCAGAAACATTAACGGGTGTGGTACGGTCAGAAGTAGACCCATCACCTAATTGACCGTCCCCATTTTTACCCCAACATTTAACGGATTTGTCAGATAGCATAGTACAACTATGATGTCCTCTTGCAGATAGATTTGAAGCGCTTGTGATATTTGACACTTTTACTGGAGTTAGACTGCCTGACGTAGTCCCATTTCCAAGTTGTCCATTCTCATTGATACCCCAGCATTTAACTGAATTATCCTCAATCAAGGCGCAGGTATGCCGAATTCCAGCGGATATCGCAGTTGGATTGGATGAATTGGAAGACCCATCGTTAGAGCCACCTCCTCCCGAGGAATCGTCATCAGTAGGAGTATAGGACCCCTCACTGTAGCTACCTCCACCCTCAGAACAACCACTAGAGAATTGTTGTTCCTGTGGAGATTCTCCACAGCCGAATACCAGTAGAATTCCAAAAATAATGAGTATTGTTTTCAGCATAATTCAATCTCTAAGTGGAAGTTTCAGTTGGGATCAAACTTGTTGATTTAAAGAACTGTCTAATCCCCAAAATATCCACCAAACCCTAGGAATATGCGTCCACTACTTTTCGCCTTTTCCCATTCATCTTCTGAATAGGTTCGATGATTCGAGTAATCAGCAATCTTGTTTGCATCAAAGTTATCGTCAGTATATGTCGTCGCCATTGGTTGCAGTGAAATCGTAAAATAATATCCATCATATCCCTGCCAACCGATATCCAAGAGATACCCAACGCCTTGAGCCTCAGCACTGTATTTACCGCCTACAAGTTGCTGACTGCTGGAATTGTAGCTGGTAGACACTAAATCCAGTGGTGAATCATAATCCAATTGAGTAGTGACTAGCCCAATTCCTGCTCCGTAATACCAGCCATAGTTTGGACTGAAGGAGCGTCTTGCAATTATTGCTATCAGAGTTTGTGAAATATTGATGGTAGAGGATCCCATCAAACTTGAACTCTCTCTCCCAAGAGAATCATATTGGAAATGAAGTTGATTGTGACTGTCTATATTGTAGTCGAAGTAAATGAGAGCTCCCATTCCTAGACCGAAGCCAAAACCACCTCCTAATCCATAAGGTTGTTTCTCCCGCCAATAGGCTGGATTTTCTTGGTTTTCAATAGTTTCTAGTTTTTCTTCCAATTCACTGATGCGTTCTGCATCACCTTTCTCACTTGCTGTTTCCTCTTTGGGCTTCTCTTCCTCTTTTACCAATGTTTTTGGTTTTTCTTGTTCAGTTGTAACCGGATTCCCCTGCTGATCTCTCGGTGGCTCGAATTCAACATCCATCTCACAGAAACTCTTTATGTATTCTGCTGAAACGCCTGCTTTCAGCATTTCAACACGTTCCTCATCGGAGCAATTGGCAAATACTGTAGTTGTGGAAACTAAGATTACACCTACTGTGAGCACCTTTTTAAGTAATTCCATATTGGTCACCAGCATTGTTTTTCAGATTTTTCTGCGATTTGTATCTAATTTCAACGCACTGTTCAACAATAATAATTGGGCAACAGATAAGAACATCAAAAGCAGCATCGCAATACTTTTCTCAGTTGTGAGAGTTTTTTGCTCAATCATCAGATGTGGCTACTTTTGGATTTGTCTATGATGAAATCAGTAGGAAGAAAAGGGAGGCGGCAGGAAATGCTTTGGCGAAAACTACTTGTTAATCCAAATTTTTCTTCAGTTAGTACACTAGGTACAATTTAAGAGGTATTTGCAGAAGCTGAAATTTAACCAAATATTACGGGTTTTGCTCCACCATAGTTCCACCATATTTTAAGAGCTGTTTTTAGGAATTCGGGTAAATAACTGATATTAATGGTTTACCCATCAGGACTTGAACCTGAAGCCTACTGATTAAAAGAAGGTGTCATTGTAAGGTTGAGTGGAATAGATTATATGTCTCAATTCACTCTATAAACTAAGAAATAATGAACGGCTATCAATTTTGGAACATCGCCCACCTTATTGCCCTCCACAATAACTACAAAGCCCTCAAAATCAATTAAGGGAAAGGAGTTCGATCCTCAATTATTTGTGGAAAAATTTGTTGACCGAATGTCAATAAACTTATAAACAATTGAATTTACAGGATAATGGAGAGATTTAGACCAGTAAAATTCTCAGGTTGTTTGATCTGGGTAAAGCAACTAGGATAAGAATGATTATTCAAATCTTTGAAGAGAAAAGCAGGAAGAAATTGGGATTCGGAGAGTAGATTTGCGAAAAACTTCTACGCCCTTACTACGCCAATTAAAATGTTTAGTAATTTGGAGGGGGAGCTAACTGACTGATTCGACTGGCTCCCCAAGCTGGACTCGAACCAGCGACCCAATGATTAACAGTCATTTGCTCTACCAGCTGAGCTATTGGGGAACTCATCGAAAGCCCATAAATATATCTGACTGTTTCGGAAGTGCAAGCAGTTTTTAGTTCCTCAGCCCAGTTTTTACCTGCGAAAAGATTGACATTTTTAAGTGGATTTCTATGGTAATTGGTTTCCCAATAGCCAACCAAAAACTTTTTCAGGGACGCGACGGACATGAAGGAAATCAACATCAACGGCTTCCGAGAAACCATCATCGAGCGCAGTGATTATCCACCGGAGCGCTGCAAGGATATCCTCGACCAGGAAACAACGGCCATTCTTGGCTATGGCCCACAAGGTCGTGGGCAAGGTTTGAACATGCGAGATCAAGGCTTCAACGTTGTCTTGGGTGTGCGTCCAGGGCGTAGCTGGGACAAAGCGCTTGCAGACGGATGGGTTGCTGGAGAAAACCTTTTTGAGATGGAAGAAGCTGCTCAAAAAGGAACCATTCTTCAGTATCTGGTTTCAGATGCTGCACAGATCGCACTGTGGCCAATGGTTAAGGATTCTCTGAAGGATGGAGATGCCCTTTACTTCTCGCATGGTTTCGGCATCGTTTTTAAAGATCACACCAGTATTGTGCCACAAGCCAGTGTTGATGTGATTCTCTGTGCTCCTAAGGGTAGCGGACTGACCGTTCGTACTCACTTCCTCGAAGGGCGTGGAATCAACTCTTCATTCGCTATTCATCAGGATTACACGGGCAAGGCGAGAGATCGTTGTATTGCAACCGCATTTGCGATTGGCTCCGGGCATCTTTTTGAGACCACATTTGAGCGAGAGGTTCACAGCGATCTGACCGGAGAGCGCAGTGTCTTGATGGGAATGCTTCAAGGGGCTTTCCTAGCTCAATATGAGGTGCTACGTGAGCACGGACATTCTCCATCAGAAGCTTACAACGAGACCATTGAAGAAGCTCTAGAAAGTCTCTATCCCTTGGTTTCTCAGCAGGGAATGGATTGGATGTATGCGAATTGCTCCACGACGGCTCAACGTGGTGCGCTAGATTGGGCCCCCAAGTTCCATGCTGCGATCAAGCCCGTTGTGGAAGAATGCTACCAGAGCGTGATTCGGGGAGATGAGGCCAAGCGATCCATCGATACCAACTCCCAGCCGGATTATCGGGATAAGTTGGAGAAGGAACTGGAAATCGTTCGCAACCAGGAAATGTGGCAAGCTGGACAAGTGTTGCGTCCACTTCGCCCAGAAAATCAGTAAATCGGTAAACAGGGAGCAATGAATCTTCCGCTTTTGGACGCTGGAGTCTTTTACGAACTGCAAATTTCGGATCAGCGTCCGGCTGATTTGCTGGAGGAGGCGGTAGCTTTCGAAGGCTCCCTGAGGCTTCATTACAATCCTGGTCTGGTGCTGTTGCTTCTGAATCCGTTAGAGCCCAACAGCACCTTGTTCGAATTTCGTGTGGGTGACATCCTTTACGCGGAGCAGTTGGCTAGCATCAGCCGAGAGAATGGGGTCACTGTTGAGCGTGTTCGGCTCTGGGTTCGGCGGGGTAGTCCTGCAGTTAAAATGCAGCCACTGCGTGTGGATGAACATCTAGCTGAAGAGAAGGCAAGATGAAATACTGGTTACTGAAGAGTGAGCCTGATGTTTTCTCACTGGAAGATCTGAAAAACTGTCCGAATCAGACGGAGCACTGGGACGGGATCCGTAACTACCAAGCGCGCAATCTGATGCGTGATGAGATGCAAGTGGGTGATCGAGCTTTCTTCTATCACAGTCGTCAAGCTGAGCCTGCGATTGTTGGTACTGCAAAAGTTGTTCGTGAAGCTTACCCGGATCACACTTCCTGGGATCCCACGAGTAAATACTTTGATGAGAAAAGCACTCCAGAAAATCCTCGCTGGCTGATGGTAGATGTTCAGTTTGAGAGCGAATTCTCTCGGCCTGTAACCTTGAAAGAGTTGCGAAGTATTCCTGAACTGAACGAGATGTTCCTCTTGCGCAAGGGGATGCGTCTCTCCGTTCAACCTGTTACCGAAGCAGAATTTCAGCTAATTCTCGCTCTCGCAAACGATTGAATTGCCGTCACGGTCCCAATCCTGCTTTGAAAATTTCTAATTTCCTTGAACAAACTCCTCTCTCCCTACCTGTTCGATGAGGTTCCCTGATGGAAATCGGAGAAGAAACACGTGTTTTGATCGTGGATGACTTCAACACTTCTCGCAGGATGATTCGCCAGACACTGAGAGATCTGGGTACAGAACTTTGTAACGAAGCGAAAGACCCTGACGAGGCGATCAAGTTGCTGGAGCGCTATCAATATCATTTGGTACTGGTTGATTGGTATATGGATGGTGCGCGAGGTGTGGACCTCGTCAAGCAAATCCGTGAAACTCATTCAAAAAAATCTCTGCCAATTCTCCTGATGCTGATGGACCCGCTGGACGATCAGCTTGCCATGGGAAAGGCAGCGGGAATCAGTGGTCACATTCTCAAACCTTTTGATGCAGGGACTCTCTCCAAGACGCTGATGGGGTTTGAATGAGCAAGGTGATCAATTTCGCTGAAAGGTTGGCAGATCGAAAAGCAAAGGAGGAGAGTCGTCAAATTGAGGGGTGGTTGATTTGGCTACATTGTCCAAAGTGCAACACGATAGAGTATACCGAATTGCGGATGCCTGGAGGGCGCGTTCATAAGTGTGGAACACTTGTCGAGGAAGAAGAAATCCCGATCGACATCCGCGCTGAGTTCACTATCTCTCAAAGAAATCTCGACAAGCTAGATGAACTCGAGGAGAAACAAAAGTCGTCAAAAGTGATGAAGTTTGTTGGGGGAGGGATGAAGTCGATGATCAAGCAACTCCGAGCTCGTGAAGAAGAGTATCAACAACGCTTGCAAAATATGACTTCAGAACGCTTGAATAACTACCCAGATCAATGGGATCCAAAAGCTCAGGGTGTCGAAATCACCGTAAGTGAACCCCTTGGACTAGAAATCACAGCCGCTCGGCAAGGTCATCAGCTGTTCACTGATAAAAAGTGAGCATGCAGTATCCAGAGTCGTTGGATCGTTTATCACGTGAGTTGTCGCGATTACCCGGGATCGGCAAGAAGACTGCGCTTCGGCTCGCTTTTGGGATACTTCGGTACACACCAGAAGAAGCAGCAAATCTGGCGGAAGCCATTCGACAGGTGAAGGAAAGAATCCATCACTGTAATATCTGTCATGGCTTCACAGACCTCGGGACTTGCTCGGTTTGCAGTAATCAAATGAGGAATAAGCGGCTGATCTGTGTGGTAGAGCAGCCCAACAACGTCTTCCAAATCGAACGAAGCAGGGTCTATCAGGGCGTTTATCATGTGTTGCTGGGTGCCCTGTCTCCACTGGAAGGAATTGGACCGGACCAACTGCAAATTCGCAGCCTCCGTAAAAGGTTGGAAAAAGATGGAGCAGACGAGCTGATTCTGGCAACTAACCCGACAGTACAGGGTGAAGCCACGGCTGGATTTTTGCAGTCCGAGTTAGTAGATTTAGTACCTCAGATCACGAGGCTTGCCCGAGGCTTGCCAGCAGGAGGAGACTTGGAATATGTGGACGAAATCACCTTACAAGAAGCGTTTTCTGGAAGGAGAGGTTGGCATGACTAAGTTATGGTGGGGAATCTTGACTGTGGCAATCGGGTTGATGAGCTTGGCTGCACCAACTATAAGCGCAGTTGAAAGTTCTTGCTTGGAACGATGCGTGGTGGAGCATCCTCAATACGGCTTTCCTCAATGCCGAGAACTTGGGGGATTCCTTCAAGGGGATACCTGCTTTGAAGTCTACAATGATTGCCTGCAGAGTTGTCAAATGACCAGCGCTCCCTCTCGCTTCATACCACCTCCAACTCAGACTGCCAACCAATGGCGACAACGCTCTATTTGTGAAGATAACGTCTACAATTTTCCTTACGAAATAGCCTCTGGTGACGTGAAGATCGACTTCCGTTGGAGTGGGCAATGTGAATGTTACAACGGTCAGTTTTTTGTGGCCGAATGTGGTCATGAATCTGTGACCTGTGACGAAGTCTGTTCGGGTACAGCGAGCTTCTGAAAAATTCCTACATTCTTGATCCCCCTTATTTCTGCAGTATCTAGCGAGTTCCAGCCTTGAGCGTCCTGAAAGAATTTGAATGGCGGGGTTTCTGCCAGCAGCAAACCCATCCAGAGGAGTTGGCATCAAGGATGGATCAACAATCCATCTGTGCCTACTGTGGATTTGATCCAACTGCTGATTCACTGCATGTGGGTCATCTGATTCCGATCATGGGATTAGCCCACTTGCAACGCTACGGACATCGAATCATTGCTCTGATGGGTGGTGGGACTGCGATGGTAGGAGATCCGAGTGGGAAAACTGAGATGCGCAAGATGCTCACAGAAGAGCAACTTCAGCAAAATATCGAAGCCATTCGTCCTCAATTTGGACGCTTTCTCAGATTTGATGAAGAAAATCTACAGATTAACAATTCAGAATGGCTGCGGGATCTAAACTATCTGGATTTCCTTCGTGACATTGGTCGCCATTTCTCAGTCAATCGGATGCTTTCGTTCGAAACCTACAAGGCTCGTCTGGAAACAGGCCTCTCTTTTCTAGAGTTCAATTACCAACTCCTGCAAGCTTACGACTTCCTAGAATTGAAGCGACGTTACGGCTGCACCCTACAACTTGGGGGTGATGATCAATGGGCGAATATTATCTCTGGGGTGGACCTGATTCGACGGGTCGACCAGCACTATGCATTCGGTTTTACGTATCCATTGTTGACTACTGCCAGTGGTAATAAGATGGGTAAGACTGAATCTGGAGCTATCTGGTTGGATCCAACAAGAACTTCACCCTACGAATACTACCAGTACTGGGTCAATCTTGACGATGCTGATGTAGCTAAGTGCTTAAGACTTTTTACTTATTTACCACAAGACCAGATTCAGGAATTGGAGCAGTTGGAGGGGGCAGATATTCGCAAAGCTAAAGCAGTGTTGGCTTTTGAGACCACAAGTTTGGCACACGGTGAAGAAGAAGCGCGAAAAGCAGAAAAGGGTGCTCAAGCAGTTTTTGGGAGAGGTGGAGATAGGAGCCAAGTTCCTGCAACTGAGATTACCCGAGCAAGACTAACAGAAGGTATCCCACTGTTAGATTTATTTGTGGAAGTAGGAATGTGCCCAAGTCGTAGTGAAGCCAGACGGTTACTGCAGCAAGGCGGTCTTTACTTGAATCAGGAACGACTTGAAGAATTAGACGCTACTTTGACTGTTGAGCATTTTGTTGAGGGCGAAGTATTGTTGAGGGCTGGAAAAAAGCGTTACCATCGAATCATTATTCAAGTTGGACCTCGTCAATAGAAATTCTAGGTTCAGTCATTCAATATGTCATCGGAGCAACAAGAAAATGATCAGTTCAAAGATTTGAACACCAGCTCCAACGTCACCCAATTTCCTCATCCATACCATCCTCAAAATTCCAAGGGTATCAACTTCTATCTCTCAGAGTTGCAACTTAGTTTGAAGCGAAATTGGTGGATACTTTTAGCTAGCTTCCTGATTGCTTTTCTTGGTACTTGGTCTTATTTGGAGTTGAATCCGAAAACCTATGTAGTCAGAGTTTCTTACGAAGTTATCCCCTTAAATCCGGTCAACCTTCAGCAAAAGAATGATGAAGGTAGAATAGTCGATCTGGAAGAGGAATTCCTCAATCAGCGCACCATCAGGCTTTTCCAAAAAATTGAGTTTGTCTCTTTTTTCCTTGATCGCACAGGCTTGACCTCTCTGATTCTAGCAGATCTATATGATCCTACGACGGATACCTACGACTTACCGAATGATTCACTCTCCCCAGATGAATTTGCAGCTGCCTTACTGACCGGAAGTAACAAAAATCCTACCTTTGAATTTCAAGCCGAAAAATCCTCTGGACTGAAATCACTAACAGTCCAATTCCACAATCCGGAACTGGCAACAAGCCTGGCTAATGACGGATTGCGTTGGGCCAACGATTACTTGCTCTCTCAAGAAATTATTGATTTGCAGCGTGAATTGGATAGTCTGGGCCAATCCTTGAGGCAATTGGGAACAGAAAAATCAATTGAAGTGAAATCGGCAGAAATGGGGAATTCACTCTCTGTCAGTCCTTTAGTTCTGGAAAATCTTCAGCAGCGCTTGATTGATCGCCAAATTGAGTTGGGTGTATTTGAAAAGACACAGCCTAATGCAGCAAGCATAGCGGGCATGAAAGCAGAAATCGGAGTATTGGAGGCAAAACTAGCTGAACTCAATAAACAGAGAGATAGCCAGTCAATTGGAGATGGTCGAGAATCAGAGGGAATTTCAAAATTGAGAATTCAATTTGCTCAAAATCAATCACGGTTGGAACTATTGCAGTCTGGCCAACAACCTCTGGTTCGAATCATTGATCGGGCCATTCCTCCTGAAAATCCTAGTAAGCCCAATGCTCGATTGATTCTAGCACTCTCGTTGGTTGTAGGGTTGTTTGGTGGGGTATTCTTGGTCTTTTTAGTCGATTTTGTTCGCAAAACAAGGCAGCGACTCTCTCTAAATTTGTAGGAACCTACCTTGAAATCTCATACCCATTTTACTCGATTCGTTTTCGTTGAGTAACAACTAGCAAGATGCCCTCAGAAAATTCGATTCGAACATTCGGTTGAACACTCAGGTTGGAAACACCAGACGGTGGCTGACCAGGACACAGACTTCGACCAGCTAGGGCATAATCCAAGCCCCAACTAGTAATTTCAGTCACAGGTCCAAAAGCTGGGATCAGAGAAACAGTGGTGCCTACAGGAAGATTGGCAGACCATCGCCCCGTCGAAAAATCCATCCGTTCAGCCTCATTCCACAGGCTGATTTCCAGCAGATTTTTGAAGCCAAAGCAAGCGTCCAGGCAGGCCATGAAATGATCTGTCCGGCTCCCTTGCATCCCCAAGAGATGAACGCCCTTGATCCCTCGTTGATAACAAAATTCAAGAACCTTTGACACATCGTTGGTCTCTTGATCAGCGATCAGATGCAACTGGGAAGCTTGAAATTGCTTTTGATTTGCTTCAGTAAGTGAATCCAGATCTCCGACTACAAAATCTGGTTTTAGCCCTAACGACAATAATCGATTTGCACCACCATCCGCTCCGATCCTCAAGTCTACTTTGTCCCAAAACTGATCCAATAAGGTTTGAGAAGGCGTCTCTCCGTTGCCCACTATCAAAGCCATTGGTGAATTAGATCTTATGTCCATAGGCAAACTCTTTCTCGTCCCAACTCCAATTGGAAATGCTGGTGATATTACTTTACGGGCACTGGAAGTTCTTAAAACTGTCGATGAAGTGATTTGTGAAGAACGGAAGGTTGGCAGTCGTTTTCTCAAGCATCACGGAATTCAACAAAATCTAAGAACTCTCAACGAACACAATGAGTCAGAGCAGATCAGAGATTTACTGGATTTGCTGAAAGATGGCAAACAGCTCGCTTTAATTTCTGATGCAGGCACTCCAGTTTTTGCAGATCCTGGTTATCGCTTGATCCAAGCTATCATCGCAAGCCAGGGTGAAATTGTGTCTTTACCCGGGCCTTCTTCGCTGATGACAGCGTTAGTTGTCAGTGGCTTACCTTGTCAGGACTTTTATTGTGCTGGATTTCTTCCCCGCAAGCCAGAGCTTCGTCGAAAGGCTTTACAAAGCCTGAGACTTTGGCAGACCACATTGGTAATCTATGAGGCCCCGTACCGCTTGATCCCGTTGTTGAAGGACGTTTCAGGAGAGTTGGGGGGGTGGCAACCTGCAAGTCTTTGCGTAAGACTCAGTTATCCAGACGAGAGAGTTCTCAGAGGGAATTTGAAAAAATTACTAGCTTACTGTGAAGCTTCCCCATTCAAGGGAGAGTTTGTATTACTTGTGGATAACAGAGCTTCCGGTCGATTCTCTGCCAAAGGGGGTAAGGGTTCTAAAACTCGCTCCACTTGACGACGGGGATGTTGACTAGAGGGAAAGACCAAGTAGGAGGATTCTCTAGGCAGAGAGATCTGTTCGGGTAAGTAGTATATCAACTCATCCAATTTGACTAATCCCAAATCACGCCGAGCTAGAAAATCGATGTATTCGGAGCTTGTTCGTAGCGCTTGGACTTCGGCCAGCAGTTCTTGCTCCTGAACTCGCATTTCCTGCATTTCATGACGCAAGCGGAAATCTTGGTCATTGAGTCTTGAGGTGGCGAGCACACCGTAATCACCGACCACTCCTACCAAAGTCATAATCAGTAGAAAACCTATCAGGAGACCCATCATGGAGATGGTACGAATCTCCGTGTCTGCTTGTTTGGCCTGAACGGCGGAGGGTTTGGGGGGGCTGAACAAGCCCCAGATGTAAAGGACGCGTTCCTTGGCATTTTGAGTTTGTTTTCCCCGCTTCTGTCTTGAATTAGGTAGAGCGTAGGGTCGGTGTAAGTTTTTCAGAAGCTGGCTCGTCATCCGTTTTCGGGGGTTTCTTTAAGCTTCAAATATTGACGTTGTAGGCGAATTTTTTGCTGCTGGTATTCGTCTTTGTTTACCCGTCCTAATTGAAAATCGTCCTCCAATTCGCTGAGAGCACTCAATAGTGCGTCAGATTCACTGGTGTCTAGATCTGCTTCAGCTTTCTGCAGTTCATGCCGTTGGATTCGGCTGAAAAAAAGTGGGAAAGTCACCACCACAATCGTCAAAACAAATAATAATGCAGTCAAGTAAACGTTCATTTAGATTTCTGCAGTGTGTGCCTCAATCAATTTTCTGGATTCCGGAAGATGCATCATCTCGTTCAGTCTGTCACGTTGTTCGAGATGCCAATAACCGATAACACATTCAAAGCCTGTCGCCATCCGATATTCCTCAACCGTTGCGTGCTTAGGGCGTGTTTGTGGTTTTTGATTCTTCCCACGTTGAAAAACCTGGAGTTCTTCCTCACTTAGCATTCCGGACCAAAGAGACGCCAGCTTTGATTGTGTTTGACAGCGAACTAACTCTACTACCCACTGATGCACCTGGCTGGCATTTTGGCTTCTCTGCAAAGCATATTGTCGACACCAAAGTTCATATATAGCGTCGCCTAAGTAGGCCAAACCAAAGTTTGACCATTCCTTCCAGTTCTCACCACTGCTCATCCTGAGGGCAAATCAAGTGGTTGCGTTGAATTCGAAACATACCGTTGTCCATCTCTCTCTCATCCAACACTTTCATGGTGTTATCTGAAGTTGGAACTCCGAAGCTACCATCAACTCTCAAAACAATCTTCTGACCTGGACGGCAATAAAAGATTTCATTGCCTCTATCAATCATCACTCCACTCCGTTGAGCTGGTTCCGGGGATACTTCTGGTTTTTCTGGTGCAGCCAGAATTTCTCCAAGCGACTGTGATTTCAGCAAACAGACATAGCGCTCATCGCGGCTACCCACAGATTTACTACTGAGTTGATATAACGAGCCCATCTGATGTACGAGCCTACGTTGGTAAGAGTTCATCGGGTCAAATTCTAAAATTTCTTCGTCTTTCTCAAGGAATGTTAGAATATGCTGATTGATTTCTTTGAGAAATTCTTCGTCTTGTGGGGTTAACTCAGCTTCAATGACCTGAGATTTATCCTGAAATTTGTCTGTCATGTTGATGTGGACTTCGGTCGTTGATGAATTACCGGGCTCACCCCGGGGAGATAGAAGCTAAGTAATAGTGCTAAAGCAAGAGGTCCAGAGTGGCAATCGAAAAAAGGACTCAAGTTTTGTTTTAAACAGCCGATAGAACAATTAAGGCAAAAACTTGGCTCCATAAATTCATGAGAATTTGGAGCTAGATTCTGTCCAAAGTGCAATAAGTTTGCCCAGTCTCTGAGACGAGAGGAAGCATGCTGTGCCTTGGGCTTTTAGTCATACAGAGGGCGTATGCCTCAGAATCAAACTTACTCCAATCTCTACACGATTGGTTTCTTGGCAACCCTGGGAATGATGACCTTCGGGATGTACTACTTTTATAGTGGCATGGGGAAGGTCAGCTATCGCACCTACAGTGGTTTTGAAACCGTCACTTATTATCTTGATAAGCAAAAGTACGATCTGTACTTTAACGGACTGATTTACTGCGGATGTTTTGCTCTCGCGCTGCTGTTGCTGACCGCAGCTATTCTAGTGCCGAGTCCGGCACAGTTGCAGCGTAGGCAAGCTCAAACCTATCCGTATGGTACTCAACTCGGTTCTGCACCAATGAGTCAGCCTGCTCCAGTTGGACCAGCCCCGCAACAAACAAAGGAACGCGAGGCAAACAATTCTCCTGAAGCAAGTCCTCAATTGGAATTAGAACCAGACTTCGACTTTGCGGTCGATGATAGCCTCATGGGGGATCTCGAATACAAAGAATGAGTTTGAGTTGTCAAACTAGATAGGTTAGTGAGTGCTGGAAGTTCTGTTTGAGTCAAATACAGAGCTTTCAGCTTTTACGAATCCTTGAAACCAAGCTGAATGTCCCTCCTTATTTCTCTCCTCATTGCTTATCTCCTCGGAAGCATCCCTTTTGGACTGTTGATCGGCCGATTCTGGTTGGGTGTGGACGTGCGTCAGCAGGGCAGTGGAAACATTGGCATGACCAACGTCATGAGAGTTGGTGGTAAATTACCTGGAGCGCTGACATTCATTCTGGATTTTGGTAAAGCGTGGCTTGCTGTTGTGATAGCAGGTTTACTGCTGGTGGAAGAGCCAACGCCCGAACCTGCATTTGGAACTCTGATGCTGGTTGGGGCCTTCGCAATTCTTGGGCATATCTTTCCAGTTTTTCTGCGTTTCAAGGGTGGTAAGGGGATTTCGTGTCAAATTGGAACGCTATTGGCGGTCTATTACCCACTAGCGTTAGTGGGTATAGGAACTTGGTTGCTGATGTTTGCCTGGAAAAAAATATCCAGCCTTTCAGCAATTGTGATGCTTTGCCTATTACCAGCGGTCAGTCTTGTTTTGCCAGGGATGATGACAGAGATGCCAACATGGGATTTAACTGCAATTCAAGCCGCTTTGAGTCTGCTTCTGATATACTGCCATCGCGATAACCTCAGGAGATTACGCGAAGGTAGCGAGGGTGTTTTGCGAAGCCCTTCTTCGAACAATTCTTCTCAGAGATCACAATGAATTTTAACCTTGTCCAGCCCCTGCGTTTTTTCTTTGGTGGGGGAATTTACCACCATGTTGCAAATTTAACGGTGGTGATCATGGCCTTGGCTATTCTGCATTTAGTGGGGCTCAAAATTTGGCCAGTATCGTTCCTTTTGTGGGTGAGCTTAATTGTTTTCGCCTCCATTGCTATCTGGCGAGCGGGAGATTTTTTCCAGCCAGCTGCAGATTATGTTCAGGAGAAACACAAACTCCCTGAATCCATTAAAGCAGCTGTGATTGATGCTGTTGCTAGTTCATTCCCAGAATTTTGTGTTGCAGTCATTGCGGTGATTTTGTTGGGAAGAGCTGAAGTGGGTATTTCGTCGATTGTAGGATCTGCGCTTTACAACGTCTTAATCATTCCAGCTGCTGCAGGCCTAGTTGCTAAAGGGCCAATGAAAATTGGTAAGGAGGTGGTTTGGAGAGACAGCTTGATGTATTTTGGCGTGGTAATTTTGTTGCTCGTAGCTTTGTTGGCATTCCCTAATGCCTGGGGTTTTGGTGTTGCTGCATTATTTATTCTCGCTTACGTGGGCTATATTTTTTGGTTAAACATTGATTATCGCAAACACAAAAGAAATTTGGCTGAAGAGGACAATAATGAGAGTGTTCCAACAGAAACTGAAGCTAGTGTTGAAGAGGAAGAAGAATCTGAATTGGAAATTCGGGATGAACCTCACGCATGGAAGTGGATATTAGGAATGATGCTGGTAATGGGCTTAGCCTCACACATATTGGTTGAGGCCTCCATCCAGCTTGGTGATCTACTTGGTATTGATGCGGTGATTATGGGCTTCATTGTGATCGCAGCCGGGACTTCAGTGCCAGATACGGTACTCTCTGTTCTGAGTGCGAAAAGGGGTAATTACGATGCTGCAATATCCAATGTCTTCGGAAGCAATATTTTTGATATTTGTATTTGCCTTAGTGTCCCGATCCTACTTGCTTTAGTGTTGACCGGGTCTGTTACCCCAGTAAATTTGCCGCAGATCGAATTAGTGTATATGCTGGTCGGGGCTACTGCATTGGCAATCTATCTCTTCTGGAGTGATAACTACACACTTACCAAGACAAAATCTACAATCATGTTTGGTATTTACTTACTGATTATTTTGGTAGCAATGGCCCTGTAATTTTTATGTCGTACATTTCGAACTTGCTCCAATTTTTGAATTTATCTCCGACGCCTTTCCATGCAGTTCAGTCAATCAAGCACCAACTCGTTGAGAGTGGCTTCCTTGAGTTGCGAGAAAGTCAACTTTGGGAGACTGAGCAGGGCGGAAAATACTATGTAACTCGGGGTGAAACCAGCATTGTCGCTTGGATTCAGGGAGAATCTCTCCCAGATTATGGAGCCCATATTGTTGGAGCTCATACCGATAGCCCCAACCTTCGGCTCAAGCCCCATCCTAATATCACCCGTAGTGGCTACCGTCAACTGGGAGTGGAGGTATATGGTGGGGTGTTGTTAGGGACTTGGACTGACAGAGATTTGTCTTTGGCAGGAAGGGTCTTCGTTGAGTCTAAAAATGGGCTGAAGACTTATCCTCTTCTCTGTAATCGACCACTGGTCAGAATCCCACAGCTAGCGATTCATTTGAATCGTGAGGTAAATGATAAAGGCCTACAACTTAACAAGCAAAAACATCTGCCACCCATTTTGACCAAGAGTCAAAACTGGGAAACTGAAGATGCTTTGAAGTTCTGGCTTGCAGAGGAATTGGATTTGGAGGCGAGCAAGATCCGGAGTTGGGATTTAAGTCTTTACGACACCCAATCAGCACAGTGCTGGGGGCCAGATCTGGAATTCATTGCCTCAGCGCGTTTGGATAACTTATTCTGTTGCTTTACCGGATTACAGGCATTTTGTCACTCCAACTCTCCGAAGCCTTGGACTCAGGTTTTGGTTTGTTACGATCACGAAGAAATTGGCAGTCAAACAACTGAGGGCGCTCATTCCTCCTTTCTGGAATTTGTTATCAGAAGATTAGCGGAGCAGACTGGGACTCCACAAGCCTACGAACGCGCAGTAGCCAATTCGATCCTTGTATCGGCAGACATGGCACACGCTGTTCATCCTAATTACGCAGAGCAGCACGATCCAAATCACTTTCCTCAAATGAATGAAGGACCAGTCATCAAACGGAATTCTCAAGGCCGTTACGCTACATCTGCAAGGACAGAAGCTTGGTTCGAACAAATCTGTTATCAGTGTGATGTCCCTGTTCAAAAATTTGTGATGCGCACCGATCTGGCGTGTGGTTCTACGATTGGTCCGATCACCGCAGCACGTCTTGGGGTAGAAACCGTTGATGTGGGCGCTGCGATGCTTGCCATGCACTCAATCAGAGAGACTTGTGGTTCTCTTGACGCAGATTACATGATCAAAGCCTTCCAAGCCATCTATCAAGAACATCTACCTATTTTAAACTGAAGCTCTTTCAGCGAAAGAATTGCTCTGGTTTCCAAAAATTCTGATTTCCCATCAAGAATTTGTTTGAATGCAGCTAGCCAAGATCTGACAAGCTCTTCCTCCCACCATTCATTTCGTTCCTACAGCTAGTTCGCTGGTTTCATTTATTATTTTATCTTACACTAAACATTCTTAGACTTTTCTCTCAGATCAAGATCCAATAATTGTCGGTGACAACTCTCTTACTTTTATTTCATGAGGTGAATGCGAAACTATAAATTGATTTTGGCCTTCTGCGGTTTTCTAACTCTCCTTGGGTTCACTTGGTATACGCTTCATCAACGAGAGCTGCCAATCCAGAGTAGCAGCAACCTAAATGTGGCAGAGGCATTGGGGGGTGGTGATGTGTCCGGCTACGCACGTGCGCTGGAGCCAAGGTCTTTTTCATTTCCCAGTGATCACGCTGATCATCCAGAATTTCGTAATGAGTGGTGGTATTTTACTGGGAATCTAAAGAATGAAGTTGGACGTCCCTTCGGTTTTCAAGTGACCTTGTTTCGAAATTCGCTAGTACCAGAAGTTCCCGAAGAATCCGGTTCACCTTGGAGAACAAACCAACTCTATATGGGGCATCTGGCTCTTTCGGATATTCAGGAAAATCGCTTTTACCACGCGGAACGCTTTCAACGTGCTGCTTTGGGATTGGCTGGAGTGGACGCACAGCCTCTAAGAATTTGGTTAGATGATTGGGAGATCAAAGGAGTGAGTAAGGATCCCATGAAATGGCAACTATTTGCTAAGACGGAAGAATTTGGGATCAATCTAGAAGTGACTCCAATTAAGCCATTGGTACTCCAAGGGAATCAGGGACTGAGCCAGAAAGGTAAAGAACCGGGCAATGCCTCTTATTACTATTCTTTCACACGAATGATTGCGAGTGGTGAAGTAATCACTCCTGACGGAATTTTTGATGTTACTGGTTCAAGTTGGTTGGATCGTGAGTGGAGTACAAGCGTCCTTGAGTCAAACCAAGTAGGCTGGGATTGGTTCGCACTGCAACTGAACGATGGGACAGATTTGATGTACTATCAACTGCGAGATAAAGCTGGAAAACCAGATGAACAAAGTTCGGGCAAATTGGTCAATCCAAATGGAGAAAGCCGAAATCTGAACTTTGAAGAAGTAGCTCTCAAGGTCGTTGAATTTTGGAAAAGTCCCAACAGCGGAGCATCCTATCCGGCGGGGTGGACCTTGAAGCTAGCTTCTGAAAATCTTGATCTGGAAATTTCACCTAGAATGAGTGACCAGGAATTACAAACTACGGTTTCTTACTGGGAAGGATCAGTTCGTGTGCAAGGCACTCAGAATGGACAACCTATACAAGGCGTCGGATACGTGGAGATGACCGGCTACGATCAATTCATGACCTCTGTGGATGAGTCGTAGTTAAACTCCCTCAGAATTTTTTAACATTTAGTTTGAACAATGCTCTTCAACTTGAGAGCGAGTATTTTAATGCAACACTTGCTTTTTTGTTAGCACTCTCTTAATATGAGTGCTAACAATCAATTAGTCATTGGAGAATTTTATGGATCCGCGAAAATTCACAGAAAAATCTTTGCTTGCCCTAGAGGCATCTCAGAATGAAGCGATTCGGAGGCAAAACACTCAGATTATCAGTATTCATCTTTTGCAAGCACTCGTGGCTCAAGAAAATGGCCTGATTCCACGATTGTTGGAAAAGATGGAGATTGTCTTACCCACTTTTCAGATGCAACTAGCACAACGATTAGATGCACTACCTACCCTCAGTGGATCCTCCGCAACGCAAGTGAGTGGCTCAGGAGAATTAAATCAGGTCCTCGTCAGTGCTGAAGAAGAATCCAAGAAGATGAAGGATTCCTTCATCAGCGTCGAGCATCTGCTTTTAGCTTTGGTGGGTGAGGGTAAGAGGGGTAGTGCCGGACGCTTCTTGGCAGAATCTGGAATCACCAAGGAGAGAGTTCGTAAGACTTTAGAAGAAGTTCGAGGCCATCAAAGGGTCAATTCACAAAATCCTGAAGAAACTTACCAAGCCTTAGAAAAATACGGACAGGATCTCACCAAGCAAGCTCAAGAAGGCAAGCTTGATCCAGTGATTGGAAGAGATGATGAAATTCGAAGAGTTACGCAGGTTCTATCTCGTCGTACAAAGAATAATCCTGTGCTGATTGGGGAACCTGGAGTTGGTAAAACTGCAATTGCGGAAGGTTTGGCCCAAAGAATTGTTCGTAATGATGTTCCCGATAGTTTGAAAGATAAACGTATCGTATCCCTGGATATGGGAGCCTTGATTGCCGGTGCCAAGTATCGAGGTGAATTTGAAGAGCGCCTGAAGGCTGTTCTTCAGGAGGTCCAAAAATCTGATGGTGAAATCATTCTGTTTATAGATGAACTACACACTGTAGTTGGAGCGGGGAAGACAGAAGGTGCTATGGATGCCGGTAATCTGCTGAAGCCAATGCTAGCCCGGGGTGAATTGCATTGTATTGGGGCAACCACGCTTAATGAATACCGAAAACATATCGAAAAAGATCCCGCACTGGAGCGTAGATTCCAGCAAGTTTTGGTCGACCAACCAAGCGTTGAAGATACGATTTCAATTTTGCGGGGTCTGAAAGAACGCTATGAAATTCACCACGGTGTTCGGATCAAGGATAACGCGCTCATTGCAGCAGCTACCCTTTCCAATCGCTATATCGCTGATCGGTTTCTACCTGATAAAGCGATCGATTTGATGGATGAAGCCGCTGCAAAACTTAGAGTTGAGATCAACTCAATGCCGGCAGAGATGGACGAAATTTCGAGAAGAATTCTACAACTCGAAATTGAAAAAGAAGCTTTGAAGAAAGAAGAGGATTCAGCCTCTATCCAGCGTCTCGAGATTCTCAGTCGTGAGTTGGCAGATTTGCAGAACAAAATGGACACACTGACGCTGCAATGGAGTAAGGAAAAAGAATCATTACAATCCTTGAGTGATTTGAAAAAGCAACTTGAGGAAACCCGACTTGCAATTGAACAGGCCAAGCGAAACTACAATTTGGAAGAAGCCGCCAAATTGGAATACGGAGTTTTGAGAGATCTGGAGAATCAGCTTAGACAAGCTCAGATGACTGCGGAGCAGCATCAGAACCAACTCTTACGTGAAGAAGTCAGCAGTGATGACATTGCTGAGATTGTTGCTCGATGGACTGGAATTCCTGTCAGTAGAATGTTGGAAAGTGAGCATGAAAAATTACTCCGACTTCCTGAGCATCTACAACAGCGTGTAGTCGGACAGCATCAAGCAATTGAGACCGTTTCAGATGCAGTTTTGAGAGCACGTTCTGGCATCAATGATCCACAACGACCCCTCGGAAGTTTCATTTTTCTTGGACCAACTGGGGTGGGGAAGACCGAGCTAGCCCGTGCATTAGCAGAGTTTCTCTTTGATGATGAGCAAAGCATGGTGCGGATCGATATGTCCGAGTATATGGAAAAACATGCTGTGGCTCGACTGATCGGTGCTCCTCCAGGCTATGTGGGCTACGAAGAAGGAGGTCAGTTAACGGAAGCGATTCGCCGAAGGCCTTACAGTGTCATTCTCTTCGACGAGATTGAAAAGGCCCATTATGATGTCTTCAATATTTTACTACAGATTTTGGAGGATGGTCGACTGACAGACTCTCAGGGCAGGACTGTAGATTTTCGCAATGCGCTTATTCTGATGACTTCCAATATTGGTTCCACAAGGATCATTGAGCAAACCGATAACAAAGTAGATTTCCAATCCATTCGACAGTCTGTCCTGGGCGAGTTGAAGGTGCACTTCCGTCCTGAGTTCCTCAATCGAATCGATGACACGATTGTATTTCATCCTTTGCAACAAGAAGATTTGCTGGAAATTGTGCAGATCCAGTTGAAGAGATTACAGAAGAGACTCGATGAGCGCAGAATTGAACTAGAGATTAGCCCAGACGCAATAAAATTGCTGAGTGAAACAGGGTTTGATCCACTGTACGGAGCACGTCCGCTGAAAAGAGCAATTCAGAAGGAACTCGAAACTCCTTTGGCAAGGGCTCTTCTCTCGGGAACCGTCAAAGATGGGCAAAAACTCTATGTTCAACTGAGAAACGGAAGAATCGAGTTCAAGCCATTAGGCTGAATCTAATCACGCGGTACCTTTGTTGAAGCGTTAACGATTTGTTCAAGAGTCAGCTGGCTACTTTTGGATCGAACTTGCCAACCCTTTCCAATCTGCCAGCACCAAGGGGTGCGAGGTGATTTTTTGACCTGTTTGGCTAAACCCTGCAATCGCTCAAAGCTGGGATTAAGGTGATTCATTTTTAACCAGTGATGAAGAATCTCCCAACAGACTAGGTCAGATAATCGGATTAATTCTAGGTTACGGAGCTTTAGGACATCGGATTCTTGGACACATACTTTTGACCAGATAGTCTCACGCTCTGCATGAAGGTGTCCCTTCAAAGCCAAGCTTTGTAGGGAGAGTTCTTCAAGCCTTTGTTCCAATGCTCCCCCCGCAACTTGTTGCAGTTTGGGGATTACCTCATGCCTTAGATAATTTCGAGTGTACTTGTTGTCGGCATTGCTTGGGTCCTCTTTCCAGAGTAGATCATTTTTGAGGAGATAGTTTCTGAGCTCTAGCTTTGTGAAGCCAAGGAGAGGATGGAGCCAGTGTCCTTGCTTCACCCGTATTCCTTGTAAATTGCTCAGGTGTGTTCCGCGCAAAATTCGATGTACGCGAGTTTCTAGTTGATCCTCCTTATGGTGGCCCTGCACAATGAAAGAAAGTTTCAGCAATTTACAGAGACGTTCAGCTTCCTGACGACGCCATTCTCTGGCGACTGCTTGAAAGCCACTGGGTAACTGCTTCAAGCCTCCGTGGATTCGTAGGTGGATGGGAATTTGGAGCAATTTGGCTTGTTCCTCAACAAAGACTGCATCATGGTAGGCTTCAGTTCGTACTCCGTGGTTGCAATGCAGAATGTGGAGATGGGAAGAAGGAATAATTTCTTTGAAGAGGTGTAGAAGTGCCATCGAGTCGCTTCCCCCACTGACAGAAAGTAGGAAGCTGCTTTGAAGAGGTATTTCGGCTTCTAGTAGCGCCTCCTGGAGTCTCTCAGCAAGGCGAGAGCAACGCTTCAACGGAGAATCGCTTCCAGAGAACGAGTCGCCTTGAGGGCCATCGGGTGGTTCGGATACTCTTCAATCAAGGCTTTCCAGATGGTATATTTGCGAGATTCATCCCGCATGTCTCCGAAAGCTTGCCCCAGTGAGAAAAGAGCTGATGGCAAGTGCTGGCTCTGTGGAAAAGTTCGAACCAGTGTACTCAGGTGAGAGGCTGCTTGTTCTGGATAACCACTTTGCAAAAAGCCATTACCCAAAACCATCAGTAAATCATCCTTACGATATTCGTTATTCCCAGTCAGCAGCGGTTGCAGCCGGTCAACAGCCCGGTTAATGTCTCCTGATTGTAGAGCCAGTAGTCCAATCACCAGCGGTTCACCACCTCCAGAATTTTTGCTGGCTGGTGCCGATGTGAGCTTAGCTTGTTTCAGATCTCGCCGAAGATCATCGACTTCCCTCTGAAGTTGCTGCAGGCTCTCTGCAATCACCCGAATATCTCTCCGGACTTCATCAAGGTCTTCGACTGCAAGTGGAAGCCGGTTTAACTCTCCTTGTGTTCTTGCTTGTTCAGCTGTCAATCCTTGAAGAGTCTTAAGGATCTTATCTTGCCGCTCCATACTTGCTTGCAGTTCTGCCAATTGAGCATCAAGATTCGATTGTGCTGAAGCAAATGATGAATACCCAAGAAGTGAAACACAAAAAAGAAGGATGATGAATACTTGTGGAGTGCGCTTCATATAAACCTACTTACTCCATGCTGGAGCTGTTTCCGCAACCCCAGCTGGCTGATTGGTGACACGAATTGTGCGACCGCCGTAAGCCGACATAAAAAAGAGTTTGTGTACTCCTCCACGTCTTGAACTAAAGACGATTTGCTGTCCATTCGGAGACCAGTCGGGCTGCTCAGAATTGAAGGGTCCAAAGGTAAGTTGTTGAATCTGATCGGTGTCGAGGTTGTACTTAAAAATCTGAAAATATTTTTCCTGTTGGGCTTCAAAAAGCAACTGACGACCATTCGGAGACCATCGAGGCGCACTGGAATATTTGCCCTCAAAAGGCAGGCTCTTTACCTCCCGACTTTCAATATCGTACAGGTAAATGCCAGGTTGTCGAAATCGCTGACGATCAGAGACAAAAGCTATTGTTTGACCGTCCGGTGACCATGCCGGAGAGGTTTCCAGGCTTGGCCACTTGACTAGAGGAAACATCTCACCAGTTTTTAACTGATACCGGAAGATGTCTGCATTCCCTTCTTTCATTACGGTAACCAGGATTTCTTCTCCATCAGGCCCCCAAGATCCTCCCATTGGTTGAATTTCTCTGGGGAATCGTAGCAGTCTAGCCTGAGAACGATCAACCGGTTGCAGAGCCAATTCTGTCGAGGTCGTTGTAAAGTGCGTATAGAGCAGGATTTGGCCATCTGGTGACCAATGTGCGAGGTTTGAAGCTCCTAATTCGTAAGAAAATCGTTCGTCCACTTTACCATCAAAGTCGATAAGGCGAATTTGCTTATTGCTTCCTGGTGGCTTTGCAGTGTAGGCAATCCGACTCTGACCTAAACCAGGAACATTAAGAACTTCCTGAATCATTTGGTCAGAGAGTTCGCGAGCCGCTTGCTGCAGATCACTATTCCTGATTTTGATCTCAAAATTTCTGCGAATGCGTTGTTCTTTTAGATCTTTCAAAATTCCCTGCACAGTTTGGCGCTGATTACTCAGTTGCAAATCCCAAACGAAGGCAAGCTCGCTGGCAGCTGCAACTACAGGATTCACTATGCTGAAGAATAGAGTCCGCTCAAGATTCTCTCTAATCGCATTATAGAGTTTTTTGCTGCTTACTCCGGGAGGATTGGTTACCAAGACAACCTGTAATGGTCGGAACCTAGGGCTATTCACATCAAAGTAGTCCACTCCATGTGAATTCCCTGAGACACCAGATAAAACTAGGAAAAGCAGGATAATGCGAAAGATCTTCATGATCAGAATTGAAACTGCTTTGGACTGAAGCGAACGCCGAATTCGTAAATGGGCAGCGTGTATGAATCTGGAAGAGGGGGAAACATACGCAAGTCACGAATCAGAGTCAGTACTGAATTATCAAGAGCTTTGTTTCCAGAGAGATCTTCGACTCGATATTTCATGACTTTTCCGTTGGGCTGCACAGTAAAGCGTACAACTACCGTCAAATTGCTGTCAACCAAGTGAAAAGGGACATCCCACAGGGCCAGAATAACATTGTTGATTTGCTCAGAGTAGGCCAAAGCCTCTTGATCACTCAGCTGCTCGCTTGTTGGAGCGGCCTGCATGGCTGACATTAGGGTTGGAGCACCGATAGGAACTAACTCTGTACCAGCAAGTAATTCAAAGAGATTGGTTTCAATTCGCTTGGGTAGAGAGGTAACAGGAGGTGCTTTGGCTGGAAGTTGGGAGGCGGATGAAATGATTGCAGCTAATTTTTTATTATTTTCCAATAAGTTGGAACCACTCCTCGCAACGATTTTGGGTGATTTCATTGTTGTGGCTGGAGATGAACTTTTATTGCTCTGTTTTTGTACAGGAAGTTCAGTGAGTGAAGGCTGAATGGAGGGTTTAGTTGTGTCAGGTTTTTTTTCGGATAATCGCTCAGTAGCTGGCTGGGGCTCAGAATTCTGAGGTTTATCCAAGATCTCTTCCATTTGTTTGTTAGCCTTTGCCAAGCTGTTATCTTGTGGATTGGGTTGTGTTGGCTTTGGGTCTTTTTTATCTTCTTTAGTTTCCTTGACCGTGCTTTTCTTGGATTCCTTAGCCTTTGTTTTTTCCTTAGGTTGTTCCTTGGACGGGGGACGCTTGGGCTGACTTTTCCCGAGTTCGGGGATTGAATTAAGTGACAAGAGAGGAACGGTGGTTCTGCGATTACTGCCAGAAGCTGGTTGAGTCCCTATGAGCAATAGTAAGAATCCAACATGAAGTAAGATGGATACTAATAATGGCCAACGATATGGTCGTAACCAGCGTAAAGATCGCATGTTCTAGAATATTTTTGCCTTCATTCAAGCATTACCAAGATAGGCGAGAAGATAAATTATGAAAAAAGTAGTTGGGATCAGTAAAAATCAATTTGGCCTGACGGTCGGATTCTCTAATGGTAATTTCGTCACCCAATTTCAAAGGGATTTTTTCACCACCGTCCGCAGCTAGGAAAATATCCGTCTCACGAGTTTCCTTGCTGACTTCCAGGCATACTAGGGAATCATGAGTCACAACCAGAGGGCGCGAACGGAAATCATATTCATTCAAACCAGTTATGATCATACAGCGCAATTCTGGCATGACGATCGGAGAACCAGCAGCCATTAAATATGCAGTACTCCCAGTTGCTGTCCCGACGATGACTCCATCCCCACGGATTCTTCTGATGTCTTTTTGATTGATTGACAGATCTACGGTTAGCATTCGAGTTGTACCTTTCAGGACAATCTCATTGACGGCATGCAGTTGACCATTAGGATGCTCACAACAAATCATAGATCGATGGCTGATTACATATTGGTCACTAAGCACCTGCTGCAGGGCAGTCCCCAAGTCCTCACGATTGCTCGCAGTGAGAAACCCAACATTGCCAAAATTGATGGCTAAAACAGGACAATTTGGAAAATGACTGAGTGCATAGAGTACCGTCCCGTCCCCACCAACCGTGACTAGCATATCCAGTGGTATGGGTGCATCTGAATCCCACCTCAGTAAATGGGCTTGAATATCGTTTTCATTCAGGATTTTGCAGATCTGCAGACCAATCTCTTCTTGTTGGATAGGGTCGCTCAACAGGACACCAACGTTTCCAAGATCAAGAGGATAAGATTGCGGGAAGTGTTTCATGCTGAGGCTATTCTTTCGGCTAATTGAGATCCGATGTCTGGGCCTTGCATTGCGGGGTGTCCCACCTTGCACTTCAGTGACAAGTATGAAAGCATCAAATTATTAAAAAAACGCTGGAATAATTAATTTATCTGTTAATATAAATCTAATACTTAAGATCTGTTCGCGACATAAAAATCGCAACCCCAAAAGGGCGTACCTTAATTCTTTACAATTCCAAATGTGAATGGAGAGGAAACTGTGAATTCAATGATTCGTAGTTTGGGAATATGGCTGATCATCGGTCTGGTGATGTTGGTTCTTTTCAACATGATGGGTTCTCGCACTGGAAACGAACAGCGAATTTCCTTTACGGAATTCATGGATAAAGTAGAGACGGGGTCTGTCTTGGAAGTCGTTACTCAAGGCAACAATGTAATCGGCATCACAGACGGAAATCAACGCTTCCAAACACAGGTGCCCGATTATCCTGGCTTGTACCAAAATCTTCGCGAGAACAATGTTAGAATTCGAGTGAGTCCTCCAGAGCGCGGTAACGTGTTTCTGGCAATTCTGAATAGTTGGTTCCCAATGCTGCTGATTATTGGGATTTGGATCTTTTTCATGAGACAGATGCAAGGTGGAGGCAATCGCGCAATGAGTTTTGGAAAGATCCGAACTCAAGTAACGGAGAAGAAGGATAATCCGATTACTTTTTCGGATGTTCAGGGAATTGATGAAGCCCGGGATGAGTTGGGAGAAATCGTTGATTTCCTCTCAGATCCAGATAAGTTTCGGGACCTTGGTGGGGAAATTCCACGAGGTGTACTTTTGATGGGAGATCCCGGGACTGGAAAAACGTTATTGGCAAAAGCGATCGCTGGCGAAGCCGGGGTCCCCTTCTTCAGCATCAGTGGCTCCGATTTTGTGGAAATGTTTGTCGGTGTTGGGGCGAGCCGTGTTCGTGATCTCTTCGAGCAGGGGAAAAAAAATGCTCCATGCATCATTTTCATAGATGAGATCGACGCAGTAGGAAGAGCTCGAGGAGCAGGTCTCGGAGGTGGTAATGATGAGAGAGAGCAAACTCTCAACCAGCTCCTTGTTGAAATGGATGGCTTCGCTCCAAACGAGGGAATTATTGTAATTGCTGCAACAAACCGACCAGATGTACTAGACCCAGCACTCATGAGGCCTGGTCGTTTCGATAGACATGTGGTTGTTCCAACTCCAGATTTGCGTGGTCGTGAGAGCATTCTTAAAGTTCACACAAAGCAAATACCCCTATCTTCGGACACTGATCTGCAATCTATTGCGCGTGGAACACCAGGATTCACTGGAGCAGATCTGGCAAATCTCGCAAACGAAGCAGCTTTGTGGGCAGCCCGCAATGACAAACCTCAAGTTGATACAGGCGATTTCGAATATGCCAAAGATAAGGTTTTGATGGGCGCTGAACGGCGTAGCCTGTTAATTACTGATGATGAAAAGCGTACGACAGCCTATCATGAAGCTGGCCATGCAATTGTGGCTGCTGCCATTCCTGAAGTGGATCCTGTTCACAAGGTTACTATTATCCCAAGAGGACGAGCGCTGGGGCTGACCCAACTCTTACCATCCGAAGATCATCATAGTTATTCAAAGAAAAAACTGGTTGGACAACTAGCTATGATCATGGGAGGCAGAGCGGCGGAACATCTAGTCTTTAATCGATTCACAACTGGCGCTTCTGACGATTTAAAAAAAGCTACTGAGATTGCCCGAAAGATGGTTTGCCAATGGGGAATGAGTGAGGAACTCGGACCGCTGACTTATTCCGAGGAGCGCAACGCTTATCTCGGGCGGGATATGCTCCAGCACAAGTGGTTTAGCAATGCGTCTGTCAAGATGATCGACACAGAAATACGGGGCCTACTGCATGATTCCTATCAAAGAGCATTCAGCCTGTTGGAAACAAATCGACGAGTGCTAGACTACTTGGCTGAACAACTAATTGAGGCCGAAACGATCGATGGAAATCTTGTTCGCGAAACTCTAAAAAATCCACCTGCCATCAACTGACCGGGGAAAGCTTACCAAATGGACTTTTGGAGTCTGGTACCACTTCGTTGGCAGGATCTGATTGATATCCTTCTGCTTTCTTTCCTTTTCTATCGCATTCTACTTTTGATAAAAGGCACCAGGACTATCCCGATGTTGATGGGGATGATCATCCTGCTGGTGCTCTATTTGGTGGCTAGGTTTCTCCAGCTCGATGCTACTGGTTTGCTGATGGATAACTTGGCAAATTCATTGGTCTTGGTGCTGGTTGTTTTGTTCCAAGCCGATATCCGGAACGCACTGGCCCAATTTGGGTTAATTACCCTCTTTCGCGATAATCGAGTACAACAACAAGATGTTGCGGAGAGAGTTCTTGCGGCCTGTAGGACTATGGCCAGACGAAAGATTGGTGCTTTGGTTGTTTTTGAGAGGGAAGTAGGGCTCAGAAATTTTACTGACCGTGGGACTCCGATTAATAGTATTGTCAGCGAAAGCCTTTTACTAAGTATCTTTCATCCAACGTCGCCATTGCATGACGGTGCCGTGATACTGGGTCGCAAGGGTGACCTGGCTGCAGCTAAGTGCATCTTGCCAGTCTCAATGAATCAAAATCTCTCGACAATGTTGGGTACGCGGCATAGGGCAGCTTTGGGTTTGACTGAAGAAACTGACGCTGTGGTCTTGATTGTCTCAGAGGAACGGAAGGAGATCAGCTTAGGTTTTCAAGGTCAGCTTATGAGAGAAAGTGAGGTAGACCTAAAGCAAATGTTATTTAGCTTGCTCAGTGGCAAGACATCCTCAATGAAAACAAAGAAATCACCTGCTGAAGAAGATTTTCTTCTTGACGACAGTCTCTCCATTGGTCGTACAGAAGAATCATCACCGAATTCCGCAGCTTCTTCATAACCAAGTTCGATTCTAAGCTGGCATGCGGAATAATCTGCCATTCAAGGTCCTCGCGATTGTACTGGCCATAACTGTTTGGTTCCTCGCTAAACAAGAGGAGAAGCCGGTTCAGGTCAGCTTTTTCGCTCCAATCATCTTCACTAATCTGCCACCAATGTTACAGGTGTCAGTGAATCCCACCCAAGTCAATGTCTCTGCCACGGTAAGTCAGCGCCGAAGTAGTTCTCTGAATCCTGCAGAAATCCGGATGTTACTTGACCTGGAAACAGCACGTCCTGGAACTTATACATTTCCTGTTGAAGGAGATAATCTACAATCCCCATTCCCACTGAATATAGAGAGAATTTCACCCAATCAGGTAGAATTAGTGATTGAAGAGCTGATCGAAAAAGAGCTTCCACTTCAGGCACGCTACAGCGGACAACTGGGTGCGGGCTATCTTTTGGAGCAGATTGAGATTGTTCCCCCAACTGCTAAAATTCGTGGCCCGAAACGACTGCTGGATCCCCTTTCTCAGTTGATGACGAGAGAGATTGATCTGAATGATCTAGACAATTCCATCGACATGCTGGTCAAAATTGATTTGCCTTCTCAAGAATTCCAGATCGTGAATAAGGGGATTGATTATTATAGCGCAAAGATCACTTTGGGAGCTTTACCCGTCAAGAAACGCTTTGACAATGTACCTATATACTTTAGAAACTCCGAATATGTTTCACTGATGAATCCTAGTACCTTCAACTTGTTTCTCGAAGGTCCACCTGAAGTAGTGAATTCGCTCAATAGCAGTGACGTATACGGGACATTAGACTTACTTGAGTACGCTCCGGGCAGCTATCAAATCACCCCTAAACCAGTTGTTCCAAGGCAAGTTAGCGTGTTACAGCAGTGGCCAATCATCTCCCTGTGGGTCAAGTCGACTCCACTCTCTGACTCGGAAAAACAGGAAAATGAACGCTTGGTTGAAGGACTGACAACTGAAAATCCATCCTCTACTGAACCCTGAAAGGTTTTAATGATCGCTCTGCATGTGAATGTGGATCATGTTGCCACAGTGAGGCAGGCACGACGTGCCTCTGAGCCAGACCCCGTCACAGCGGCTGCTTTGGCTGAAGTTGCGGGTGCAAACGGCATTACCGTACATTTACGCGAAGATCGGCGTCACATTCAGGATCGGGATGTTCGTGTTTTGAGGGAAACTATTCAAACCGTTTTAAATTTGGAAATGGCAACAACTGCAGAAATGCTGAAGTTCGCAATCGAGATTCAGCCTGAAGTAGTAACTCTTGTACCTGAAAAGCGAGAGGAAGTAACAACTGAAGGTGGTTTGGATGTCGTTGGTGGAGGAGATGATTTGAGGAAAGCGATTGGACAGCTACGAGATAATGGGATGAGGGTGAGCTTGTTCATAGATCCTGACATGGAGCAAATTCAAAGCAGTGCCAAATTTGGAGCAACAGATATTGAGTTGCATACGGGCCCCTATGCACATGCTAAAGCAAATACCAAAATTCTTTCTGAAGCCTACCAAAAATTGGAAATTAGTGCTTTAGAAGCTCATCGGCTTGGGATGCAAGTGAACGCAGGTCATGGGTTGACTTACCAGATTACTCAGCAGATCTGTCATCTTCCACATTTAAGGGAATTGAATATTGGTCATAGTATTGTCAGTAGGGCCATTATTGTCGGCTTTGAGCAAGCGGTTCGAGAGATGAGGGATCTGATCAATCATCAAGAACTTAGACTAGCTAGTGGGGGCTTGGGAACCTCATGAAAGACATTATCATTGAGTACTCACCACACGAGATTCGGGTTGCAACTCTAGAGGGGGATGCATTGACCGAACTTTACCACGAGAGACCGCAAGAGCGGCGGCTTGTTGGGAATATATATAAAGGACGGGTGGCAAAGGTCTTACCAGGAATGGAATCCGCTTTCGTCGATATTGGCGAAGAAAGATCGGCATTTTTCTATATCGATGACATTCTCCTAGAAAGCCTCGAAAGTGATGTTACCAAAGCATCTGATGGGAAAATACCTATCGATCAACTCTTATCCGAAGGTCAGGACGTTATTGTCCAAGTTTCTAAGGGTCCTATCAGCACAAAGGGGGCTCGTATTACAAGCCATATTTCCTTACCTGGTCGGAATTTGGTTTATATGCCTTTTTCTAATACCGTTGGGGTGTCAAGGCAGATTACTGATGATGCGGAACGAGTTCGGTTGAGGGATATTGTCTCTCGATTACGGCCACAAAATGCAGGTTTCATCATCAGAACAGTCGCAGAGGGAAGATCTGAGGAAGATCTTCATTCGGATATTAATTTTCTGGTTTCACTCTGGGATGGAGTCCTCCAAAGGGCTGAGAAAAGTTCTGCACCGAGTCTTTTGCATACAGACCTGAACGTAGTTTATAGAACGCTTAGAGACTCTCTCTCAAAAGAGGTTCGCAAACTGGTCGTGAATGAACGCGAGGAGTACCGACAAATCCGTCAGTTTGTAAAATCCTACTTACCCAAATTTTATTCATTAATTGAATACTATGGTGCTCCCCAACCAATTTTTGACCACTTTGGGGTTGAAAATGAGATTGAAAGAGCTCTTGGCCATAAAGTCTGGCTTCCCTCGGGGGGATCGCTCATCATCGATCAAACGGAAGCTCTCACAGCTATTGATGTCAACACGGGTAGATTTGTGGGAAAAGAAAGCCATGAACAGACAATCTTGCGAACAAACCTGGAAGCTGTTGAAGAGATCGTTCATCAACTACAATTACGCAATATAGGCGGGATCATCATCATTGATCTTATTGACATGGAGCAGCCTCAACATCGGCAGGAGGTTTATCAGGTACTGAAAGATCAACTAAGAAATGATAAGGCTCGCAGTAAGATTCTCCAAATTAGTGAGATGGGTTTAGTGGAAATGACCCGGAAGCGTGATCGGGAAAGTCTGATGCGATATCTCTGTGATCCTTGCCCTTATTGTGCTGGGAGTGGGCATATCAAATCTGTGAATACTGTATTGGCGGAAATCTTTAGAGAATTGAAAAGAGTATGTCAGGATAAGCATAGGGGATCTGTTACAGTTTACGTACATCCAGATATCGAAATGAGCATGAGAGAAGACGAGCATTTCAATTTAAAAGAGATTGAAGAGGCAGTTGGGGTTCCATTGAGTATGAAGGCTTCCAATGCTCTGCATCATGAGCAATATGAGATTTATGACTACTGAAGCCCGAAGACTAGCGGAACAGAATCTCAAAAGTTTATCAGAAAATGATTACCCAGGCCGCGGAGTTGTCTTGGGCCGTTTTGACCAAGACCATTGGGGTGGGCTTTACTGGATCATGGGGCGGAGTGCAAACAGTCGTAACCGGTGTTTGCGGTATGAAAATGAAATTTTACGAACTGAGCCTGCGGATCCTCCATTGGTCGAAGACCCCTCACTCATTCTTTACAATGCAATAAAGCGATGGGATAAGACGTTGGTAGTGAGTAATGGTAGCCAAACAGATGTGATTGTTGAATCCTTGAAAAAAGGAAAAAACCTAGCAGAAGGAATGGATAGCCAATACCATGAGCCCGATGAACCTAATTTTACCCCAAGAATCTCTGGAGTATTGGATCTTCGCAAATCAACTCCCCAAATATGGCTGTCCTCACTGAGAAAGAGCCGAATAGTAGATTCTGAATCAGACCATGCAATTTACCACTACCGTCAATTTGCAGAGGGTTTGGGAGTAGGTTTAACTACATATCTTCATAATGGATCGCCACTTCCCACATACGACCGACCTCCAATGATCTTACCACTTGTTGGAAATCTCAGAAAAATTGTTGAACAATATTGGCAATGTCTCCAATCAGAGCATCTGATTTCACTTGCAGGTTTCCAAATTGACGCCTCCAGTCTGGAACAAGAGATGCACATCGTCAATCGCTATGAGCCAAAGTCATACTGAGTGATAATTATTTTAATTCAGGGCTAACTTAGGCAGTTAAGACAGCTAACTAAAACATCCTGTGGAACAATTGCTTTATGGCTGAGGAACGAAGACAGTACCTGCGAGTCATTTTTGAGGAGACCATTCAAGTAAGTACCGAAGAGTGGTCGGATCCAATCGCCACTGGTTTAGATCTCTCCTTGAACGGTGTTCGCTTCCATTGTGAGTATCCACTCTCAGAAGGTGAGCTTGTTAGCATAGAGTTCGAACCATCTTTTACCCTCGTGGGCACGGCGATTTGGTGCTGGCCCATTGAATGGTACTATCAGGCGGCAGTTCGCTTCAGTGACATCACTGTGACCGAGCAGGAGAAACTCAGAAAGTACATTGAGACAACTACGAAACAAGACTACCCAGATTTTGTTGGAGAAGTAACCACGGAAACCGAGAACACAGAATCAGTTCCCGAAGAAGAAAAATTAGAAGTTGTATCTTCCGAAGAGAATTCCAGTGCAGTTGTTTCTCAATCAGAATCATCCTTCCCTGATGCAGAACTTCATGCACAAACCTATGCGGGGAGCCAGGTTGCGCTAGTAACAGAGCGAGATAGCCCCCACAATGACATGATCATGCAATACCTCTCCGAAAGAACGGGCTTTAAAATGAGCCTGATGGAGAAGCAGGGTAACCTTTGGCCAATGTTACGGGAAAATGCCTTGGATTTGGTACTGTTGAACCAATCCACCTCAAATGAGGATGAAATTCTTGGAGTCATTCAGAGGCTGGGAGAGGAGCATCCGGACATACCTTTCATCGTTTTCGCAGGACCAATCAGTCTTGATGATCGCTTACACTTACTCTCTTTGGGCGCAATTGATGTTATAACCCGTCCAACACATCTCTCAACAATCGCTCAAAGCGTTTTGCAGGCTTTCTACGATAACAGAACAGTGGGTACCCCTGCTCTTGAAGAGGAGTTAATTGATGAGAGTTTGGATTTAGATAGCGATCTTGATTTAATGGAAGAGAAGTTCTGATCTATTTAACTTCCTGTAAGCACCCCGAAGAAAATGAACTGGGGGCTTTTGTACTCACTATCGCCAACTGGATAAGCAATTTCGAGCTTCAGCGGAATTTGAACCAATGAGGCTGCATCTACCCCCCAGCGAATTCCAACCCCGACGTTCCTTCGATCTTTTGCCTCACCTAAATCTAGTTCATCTCCCCAAGCACGGCCTTGGTCAAAGAAAATAGTTCCCTGAAGACCCAGGCTGGAAACATTTCCCCACCAGGGTGTTGTGATAAGTGGGAACTCGTAATCTACTCGAGTCAACAGATAGTTGTCCTGCTGCAACGTACCAGCTTGGGGAAAACCACGTAGACTAGTTGGTCCACCAAGAGAAAATTTCTTCTGCGATGGCGAATCTCCTAGAGTATTCGCGAGCACCAACTCCCAGCGGATGTTACTTCGGAATCCGGTTTCAAAAATCTGTATAAGTCGCTCAGACAAGAGGGTATAAGAGTACTTGGTATCCAGCTCTTGGGATGGTTGCTCTGCAAGTGCTTTCAAATTAATGAGATAATCTCCTCGAGCTCGATTCCAACCATCGAACTCAAGAGTCATTACATTAGAATTTCCTGTATCCCCAGATGACGTAGCGGCAGTAGAGTAGAGATACTCTAAAGCGATACCTCCTTTAGCTTCGAAAAATGGCTGATCAGGATATCTTGGTCCACTGAAGCCTAGAAAGACACCGTTGGAGACAACTCCACCAACTCTCTCAAGAAGTAATTGTCCAAAGTAGTTCCTTTTGATGAAGTTCTCTTCCTTTAAATCCAGTTGGTAGAGCACGTCTCCACTTCGAGTGCCATAGCCAGGAATTGCATAAATGCTTGTGTCTCCTTCACCGTGACGAAGTCCGACCCCGAAAGAATTCCCATCGACGGCATTATTTGTAAAACCTGGAACAAAAGTAATTAGGCGTTCTCGTTGTCGGTGCCAATCAAAGGCAAAACGAATTCGAAAAAAAGTGAAGGAGTGATTATTGACGCGCGAAGTCTCGAGCAAGAATTCATCAGGGTCTAGCGAAACTTCATCCGGTGGGGATTCTGTGCGAAACTCAACAATATAAAGAGGGCGCTGACTAAAAATCTTTTGCCTATGCTCTTTTTCATCGTCAGTACGTAACAATACTTCGAGTGGCATTACAGCATCGCCAAGCTTTTGAACCTCAACTCGAATCAAGAATTCACCATTTGGCAACTCCTCAAATACTGTTTCACCAACAGCGTAATCCAAGCGTTCAACAGTTTCGAACCATTGTTTGAAGAACCAGCCCAGATCTTTTCCAGCAGCGATTTCCATCTGACTCCGCAAATCGTTGTGAGTTACAACCTTTTGTTGGCCTTCCCTCACAAAATTTTGAAGTCCTTCCAAAAATGCTTTCTCTCCGACCTCGTACTCAAGCATGCTGATTACGGAGGCAGCTTTGTAATTGACTGCCCGTAAATGAGCTTGTGTCGCTGGATTCTCCCGAAAGGAAGTAACAATCGGCTTTATCAACTCAAGATCGTTGTTTCGAGCCATTTCTTCGATGAAATGTTCTCGAAATTCTGGATTCATCCAGTCGATGAAGTCAAAAATGCCCCCGTTCTTTCCATACTTAAACTCATAAAAGCGAAGACTCAAAAAGGCTGGTAGTCCGTGGCTTAACCACATCTGGGTGTCTTCATCATTCCATAAAGTGGAGCCAAACCAGATTTTACCGAGTTTCATACTAAGAAGGCCCATGACGCGCCGATCAAGGAGTTCGCTTCGCTCGTAATGGGGTCGGGGAACCATGATGACATTATTCCATACAGTCACATCTTCACTCCTGCCAGGGACTTGAACAATCCGAAGCTCATCCCATGGCGGCTTGAAACCATAGCGCTGTTCGATAAATGCTACGAATTCTTCTGTCCAGCCATGAATTAATCCAACCCGTCTCTCATAATTGTTTTGATAGAATGATTCCACGAGTGGTGCATCTTCATGCTTCTGGAATTTATTTCCAAAAATCAGTGGGAAGGAAGTCAGAGGTAGGTTTGTCTTAGGTAATAAAACATGCTCATTGGATGTTACTGCAGCCGCCAAAGGGGTGCTAATCAGTTGACCAGATTCTTCAGAACTCCACTCAATTTCAAAAGTCCCAGGTGAGGGAAGATCTAGGCGTGTATCCCATCCGGATTCTGTGGGAATCAATAATTGCGGATACCAGAGGGCACTTATCAAGATCCCATCGACAATTCCTTCTTGATATCGCTCAGGGAAATTTGTCTGAAACTCAATCTCAATTTCCTGAATCTCTGCCTCATTAAGGATCCGCAGTAGTCCGTGTTCGACAGAGTATCCGATCTCTAGCTCTGGGTTTGCTTCGAGTTGATATTTGAGAGGCTGAGTTCCATTTCGTACACTTTTGATTTCAATGCTTCCTGGACTGAAACCACTGGGGAGCATAGGATCATCATTTTCACTGAAGGGTGTTTTCGCAAAGATTGGCGTTTCTTTGGGCCGACGTAGCCCCCGAGCATCTTTTTGGGCGAAACGATTCATTGGCAGAGCTAGCAATAGCTCTTTGCCTTTGGCAGACTCAGGAGTTTGGATTCGAAGATTTCCTTCAAGACGCTTTTGTTGAAGAGAAAAATGAACCTTTCCTGAGTAATGAGGGAAATCAGAAGTTTGGTGGGATTGTGCACCCAGCCAAGTTGAGGTTGACAGTAATAGAATACTGACCACCAGATGTAATCTCAGCTGGTTCATGGATTCGATCCGAGAATGATCAAAAAACTGGTTTGATTAAGGTCTATATGGCTTAGAGGGCCTTGGATGCAATGTCTGTACGATAGTGCATTTTCTCAAAATGTATGTTCTGTAAGCGCTCATATGCTCGAGTTCGGGCTTGAGCAAGGCTCTCTCCCAATGAAGAGGCATTTAAGACTCGACCACCATTAGTAACAAGGTTTGTCCCAACAATTTTAGTTCCTGCATGGAATACCATGTCATTCGCTCCTGATTTCAACCCCGAAATGGGAAAACCGGTCTTGTACTCACACGGATAACCCCCAGATGCCGCAATAACACAAACACAGGCTTCTTGCTTCCATGTCAGTTTTATTGAAGATAAATTACCGGCGGCTGAAGCCTCCAAAATCTCAAGAAGATCGTTCTGGAGTCTAGGCAGAATTACTTGGGCTTCTGGATCCCCAAAACGCACGTTGAACTCTACTACTTTGGGGCCATCTTTGGTGATCATCAGCCCTGTGTAAAGGATCCCCTGAAAATCAATGCCCTCTTGCTGAAGTCCCTTCACCATGGGTTCAATTATGGTTTTCTCAATTTCTGGGAGCCATTTCTCCAGGTGTGGAACTGGAGAGTAAGCCCCCATTCCTCCTGTGTTTGGCCCAATATCTCCATCAAAAACTGGTTTGTGATCTTGGGATGGAACCATTGTGAGGTAATCTGGTCCACTGACGAAACTTAAAAGGGTCATCTCTTCGCCGTCAAGAAATTCTTCGATCAAGACGGTAGATCCTGCCTCACCAAATCTGTTATTTTCAAGGGATGCCCTTAGAGCCAATTCTGCCTCACCGATACTTGTTGCCACGGTGACTCCCTTCCCAGCAGCTAAGCCATCAGCCTTGATTACGATGGGGGCGCCATTTTCCTCAACATATCTTAAAGCTGAGCCCAACTCTGTAAAAGATGCTGATTTAGCGGTTGGGACTCCATGAAACTGCATGATTTGTTTCGCAAATGTTTTGCTGCTTTCCAGTTGCGCTGCCTTTTGGTTGGGTCCATAAATCTTAAGCCCAGCGGCCTGAAAACTATCGACGATCCCATTAGAGAGTGGATCTTCGGGGCCTACAACAGTTAGAGAAATTTCTTCTTTCTTTGCCCAAAGAATGAGGCTCTGGTGATCATCGAGTGAGAGCGGGACACACTTTGCCAGTTGTACAATGCCGGGATTTCCTGGGATGCAAAACAAATCTTTGATTCTTGGGCTTTGGCTCAGTTTCCAGACAAGAGCATGCTCACGCCCACCACTTCCAAGGACAGCGACCTTCATATCGTTTCTCCGACTTCATCGACAAAATGAACAATTTTATCCTTCAAGTAGAATCCTCCTTCGCTCCAGCGACGTACGGTTTTGGGTAGAAGACTGTGCTCTACTCGGTGAATTCTTTTGGCAAGCGTTTCTGTCGTATCATTGGAAAAGACAGGTACAGATTCTTGTGCGATGATAGGCCCAGTATCTACACCTTCATCGACAAAGTGGACGGTACATCCGGTTAGCTTGACTCGATAAAGGAGGGCATCATTGATTGAGTGCTGACCAGGAAATGAGGGAAGTAGGGAAGGATGAAGATTGATGATGCGGCCCTGCCAGTGCTCAAGTAAAGTTGGGCCAATCAAACGCATATAGCCGGCTAGAACAATTCCATCGATCTCTTGTTCGCTGAGGACTAGGTGAAGCGATTTTTCATATTGGATTTTGTTGGTAAATTCGCCTGGCGAGTGAACCCAGGTCTTTAAACTAAGGGATTCAGCTTTTTGAATGATCGGTGCATTCGGGCGATCACATCCTAATAATACCCAATCAACTGAAGGGAGGTTCCCAGCTTGTTTTTCTGAAAGAAGAACTTCTACATTGGTACCTGTACCGGATGCCATCAGAGCTAGCCGCATTACCAATTTCCTTCTAGTCGTATGGCTCGCTCACCCTTTTCGATCAAGCCTAGAGGAAATATGGTCTCTCCCATTTCATCACAAATCTGTTCAACTACAGTTGCATTTCCTCCATCGATGACTGCAATCAGGCCGATTCCCATATTAAAAACTTCAAACATCTCTTCTGGTGGTAAATCTGCCAAATCAAATAACCATTTGAAGAGTTTTGATCTTGGCCATTGATTCAACTCAATACATGCAGAAATCCCTTTTGGAAAGATCCGTGGTAGGTTCCCAATCAGTCCGCCCCCTGTTATGTGAGACCAGCCTTTGATCAAGCCTTTTGCATTGAGTGAAGACGCAAGACCGGCATAAATTCTTGTGGGGGTTAGAAGAATATCTCCTACGGATCTTTCAGAGTCTGGAAAGGATTGTTCGAGAGAAACCCCTTTTTCAGCTAGTAGCTTTCTTACTAAAGAAAAACCGTTGCTATGAAGGCCAGATGAGTGAAAACCTATCACCAAATCTCCAGGAGTAATGCTTTCACCTGTAATTAGTTTGTCTTTCTCAACAACCCCTACAACAAAGCCTGCAAGATCATACTCATTTTGGGCATAAATGCCCGGCATCTCTGCAGTTTCCCCCCCAAGTAACGCACAGTGGGCCTGCCGACAACCTTCTGCAATACCCCCCACAATGTTTTCAATCTTTTCTGGTTCGAGTTTTTCACAGGCAATGTAATCCAGAAAATAGAGTGGCTCAGCCCCAGAGACCAAGATGTCGTTGACGCACATTGCAACCAAGTCAATGCCGACGGTCTTGTGTTGGTCCAGTTCAAAAGCGAGCTTAAGTTTTGTACCAACCCCATCTGTCCCTGATACAAGAATTGGTTCTCTATATTTTTGGATATTTAGCGCAAAAAACCCACCGAAGCCCCCTAAGCCCCCAATAACCTCCGGTCGATGAGTAGAGCGAGCATGAATTTTTATTCGCTCAACGGCTTCATCTCCAGCACGAATATTGACTCCAGCTTGTTGGTATGCTTGGCTCACTGTAGTTCACCAGAACCATAGGTTGGTGTTGGATAGCTGCCGTTGAAACACGCCAAGCAGTGTCCTCGGTTTGGAGCGGAGTCCTCTCTTCCGATGGCTTCGATCATTCCCTGTTCTGAGATAAAGGCTAGGGAGTCCGCATCAATTTCTTTGGATATTTCCTCTACTGAATGCTGCGCAGCAATTAATTCAGAACGAGTTGGAGTATCGATTCCGTAAACACAAGAATGACGAATTGGGGGAGCACTAATTCGCATATGAATTTCTTTTGCACCAGCTTCTCTAAGTAGTCGAACAATACGACCGCAGGTGTTTCCCCTCACGATCGAATCGTCAATCAGGACAACCCGTTTGCCTTTAATCACCTGCCGAACGACGCTAAGCTTCATCTTGACTCCTTGCCGCCGCATCATCTGATTCGGTTGTATAAATGTGCGTCCAACGTAGCGATTCTTGATCATACCTACCTCGTACGGTAACCCTGAGGCCTCTGCATAGCCAATTGCTGTTGAAAGACCACTGTCAGGAACACCGATGACAATATCAGCTTCTGCTGGAGATTCTTGGAAGAGTTTTGCTCCAAGTTGCTTTCGGGCAAGATGGACACTCACTCCCCCAAGGTCACTGTCGGGTCTTGCGAAATAAATGTATTCGAAGGAGCAGAGGGTTCTGGGTAATTCTGGAGCAAAACGGGTGGAGTGGGGACCTTGCTCATCAATGATGAGCATTTCACCAGGGTGTAAGTCACGCACAAATTCAGCGTCGATGACATTAAAAGCACAACTTTCGGAGGCAACAACCCAACAATTCTGGCCTATTTGTCCCAAACAGAGTGGACGAAAACCACGCGGATCTTGGGCCACAATCAGTTTGTCAGGTGTCAGTAGAACCAACGCATAGGCCCCTTCAATTGCTACCAACGCAGTTTGAAGAGCCTTTTCAACACTAAGTCCTGATTGTGCCATCAGGTGAGAAATTACCTCGGTATCACTATCGGTTTGGAAAATAGAGCCTCTGCGTTCCAGATCACCACGCAACTTTTGAGCGTTTACGAGGTTCCCATTATGTGCAATGGCGACTTGACCACCAGTGTAGCGGAAGCGAAGGGGCTGAGCATTAGTGATAATACTGGCGCCAGCGGTAGTGTAGCGGACATGGCCAATTGCATGACAGCCGGGAAGTGTTTCCAGAGTTTGTTTATTCAGTGCTTCTGTAACTAGGCCCATCCCGCGACGAACGTTTAGAACCCCTTCATCACTTACACAAATCCCTGCACTCTCCTGGCCCCTATGTTGAAGAGCATGCATCCCATAATAGGTTAATTCTGCGGCATCAGGGTGATTGAAAATGCCGAATACACCGCATTCTTCGTTCAGGCCATCTTCGTCAAACCAAAATGACATGGATCCTTTGGTTGAATTTTTTGGGATTTAATCAAGTTTTGGTAAAGTAGTTGCGGAAGCCATTGCGCCAGCATGCTTTCAACGATTGAATTTGATCTTGAATCAAAAGCTCATCATTGAAAGAAATACGAAACTGATCAGAAACTACCTTACCCATCATCATAGCAGGGATCTTGTGCTTAGCCATTATGGATTGGAGTAATGCTGAAAACTGATTTGGGATACTAAGGAGGATCCGTGATGGACTTTCACTGAAAAGAAATTCATCTGCCCGAAGAGCTGATTCAAAACTTACACTAGCCGAGAAAGATTCAGTAGAAGCTTTCACAAGTCCAACGGCCAATCCTCCGAGAGATAAATCATGAGCGGAGGAAACCAAGCCACTTTCAATTGCAACGAGAACAGCTTCCTGAAGACGTTTTTCTCGGTCCAATTCTAGTTTAGGAGCGTCGCCGAAGATTCCACCTGAACTGATCTCTTGGTAACAAGAACCTCCCAACTCTGCGAAAGTCTCACCAAGAAGCCAGATTTGATCACCCAGACTCTGAAAATTTGAGGGGGTTATATGATTAAGATTCTCAATTAATCCAACCATTCCAATGATTGGTGTTGGGTAAATTGCTTCTCCATGGGATTCATTGTAAAGGCTGACGTTTCCGCCTGTAACGGGGAGTGATAAAAATTCACAGGCTTCGGCCATTCCTCGAACAGATTCCTGCATCTGCCAGAAAATTTCTGGCTTTTCAGGCGAGCCATAATTCAGCCCATCGGTCAACGCCAGTGGTCTCGCCCCTGCACAAACAACGTTGCGGGCAGCTTCCGCAACTGTAATCAGTCCACCCCAATATGGATCGAGAACAACGTATCGGCTATTACCGTCCATGCTGATAGCCAAAGCTTTTTGGCACTCTTCTAAAATGATGACAGCAGCATCACCTCCTGGCCCCTGAGCAGTACGTGTCCCCACCATCGAATCATATTGTTGATAGACCCAAGATTTATCTGAGATATTTGGATGAACAAGGAGTTGCTTTAGAACTTCAAGGTAGTTCTCCGGTTCTTTTTCTGGAGATGAACTTTTAGGAAGCGTCTCTTTTTCTGGAGGATGAGCTTCCCTCTGATAGACGGGTGTCAACTCACAGCATGCATCAAGCGGTAGGTTTGCCACTTGCTGACCATCTTGGAATAAGCTCAAATGCTGGCTGTTGGTTACCTCTCCAACAATCGCGTTCGGCAGTTCCCACTTGTCACAGATCTTTTGAACTTCTGACTCCCGACCTTTTTCAATGACAAAAAGCATTCTCTCCTGGGATTCGGAGAGCATAATTTCATAAGCTGTCATTGATTCAGCTCGCTTTGGAACTTTATCAAGGTTTAGGTCAATACCAGTTTGTCCCTTAAAACCCATTTCGGTGCTGCTGCAGGTTAATCCCGCTGCACCCATATCCTGGACACTCACCACAGCTCCAGTCTGGTAAATTTCCACGCAGGCTTCTAACAGCCTTTTACCAGCAAATGGGTCACCAACCTGGACAGCAGGTCGTTTGCTAGCAGACCCCTCACTCAGTTCTTCCGAAGCGAAGGTCGCCCCATGGATTCCATCTCGGCCTGTCGCATTTCCCAGATAGAGAACGGGATTCCCCAGACCACTTGCTTTGCCATGCTGAATCTGGTCATGCTTTACAATTCCTAGACAGAAGACATTGACCAGAGGATTTTCATCGTAGCAAGTCTCAAGAAATACCTCACCGCCAACAGTTGGTACACCAATACAATTCCCATATGCAGCAATTCCTGAGACGGCATGGGAAAGCAGATACCGATTGTGTGCTTTATCAAGCGTGCCGAATCGGAGAGAGTTCATCAGTGCAATCGGCCGTGCTCCCATGGAAAAAATATCCCTCAAGATGCCACCAACCCCAGTCGCAGCCCCTTGGTAAGGCTCGACCGCCGTGGGGTGATTGTGACTCTCAACTTTGAAAACGACTGCCCACCCATCACCGATGTCAACTATTCCTGCTCCTTCCCCAGGGCCTTGAAGTACTTGGGGACCTTCTGTCGGAAATAACTTCAACAAAGGCTTCGAGTTTTTGTAGCTACAGTGCTCAGACCACATGACGGCAAAGATGCCAGTTTCTCTATAGTTTGGCTGGCGGCCCAAGAGCTCTACAATGCGATTGTACTCGTCTGGGATCAATCCCATCTCACGATAGATTTTTTGCTCTGCGATTTGCTGAGGGGAGGGTTCCTGAGGCATTGAGTCAGGCTGTGTGGTGATCAAGCATGGATTGAAAGATTCCAAGTCCATCAGTACTGCCAAGCCACTGCTTCACAGCTCTTTCCGGGTGGGGCATCATTCCTAAGACATTCCTTTGTTCATTCAACAAACCAGTGATTCCAGCGAGAGAACCATTGGGATTGTTTTCTGGGGGAAAGGTGAATGCTATCTGACCGTTTGACTCCAGTTCCTGATGAGTAACTTCGTCACAATAATAATTTCCTGAACCATGCGCGATTGGAAGTCTCAGGAGGTCTCCAAGCTCGTAGCTAGAAGTAAAGGGAGATTTTGACTGCACCACTTTTACAGGGACCACATCACAGATGAACTGCAAACTCTGATTCGGCAGTAAAGCACCGGGAAGCAAGCCTGCTTCAATCAAGATTTGGAATCCATTGCAAATTCCCAGAACTAATTTTCCTGAATTGGCAGCTTTTTTCACAGAGGCAATGACTGGAGAGACGCCAGCCAGAGCACCAGGTCTCAGGTAATCACCATAAGTGAATCCACCAGGTATCATAAGCACATCGAAGCGGTCCAAATCTGTGTCTGTGTGCCAGACGTATTCCGCAGTTGCTCCCTTTATTTGTAGAATTGCCTTGTAGAGATCAACATCACAATTTGAACCAGGAAAAACGAGAACGGCACAATGCATCAAGCTTCCTGGATTTCGATCTGGAAATCTTCAATCACTGGATTGGCTAACAATTTCTCCGCCATTTCCCTTAGTTGGAGACTTGCAGCCTCACGGTCTTCTGTGGGCAAGATCATTTCAATTTGGCGGCCGATACGAACCTTCTCCACGGACTCGAAGCCCAAATGCTTTAAAGCTCCTTGGACAGCCTGGCCCTGAACGTCTAACACATTTGGTTGTAACATCACTGTGATGACTCCCTTAAGCATCTTTCCCCATGTGTAATCGTTTCCAAACCTCTTGGTACGCTTCCACTAAACCCCCAAGGTTACGACGAAAACGGTCCTTATCCATTTTTTCATTGGTTTTTCCATCCCAAAGTCGGCAAGTATCTGGGGAAATCTCATCGGCAAGAATCAAAGACCCATTAGGCTGACGACCAAATTCGAGCTTGAAATCAACTAGTTGTAGATCAATTTTGCTGAATCTTTTGGTGAGAAAATCATTGATTCGTAGAGCACTTTCTCTCAATTCCTTGATTTCTTGGGTTGTGGCTAAGTCAAGTAGGTCAATGTGATTTTCAGTTAGCAGGGGATCCCCAAGGTCGTCATTTTTGTAGTAAAATTCTACGATTGGCTGTTTTAAGGAACGTCCTTCTTTCCAACCAATTCTCTTTGCGAGAGAACCAGCTACTGCATTCCGGACCACGACCTCCAACTGGATGATTTCTACACGACGTACCAATTGTTCAATATCAGAAACTATATCGATGAAATGGCTGGGAATACCAAAGTCAGCGAGGTCTTTGAAAATTTGGGCACTGATCAAATTGTTTAAAACACCCTTGCCAAGGAGCCTGTCGAATTTCTGTCCGTTGAAAGCTGTTGCGTCATCTTTGTAACGAACCCAAAGAACTTCAGGGTCATCTGTCAAAAAAAGCTGCTTGGCTTTTCCTTCGTAGAGAAGATTGGAAGGCGATAGATGGGTGCTCTGCATCGAAGATCGATTGATTTGTTTGAAGTAGAGGTCTGAAATAGTTATCGGACTCCTCTAAAATGTCAAAGGGTTATCCGAGTGCGGAGCCTGGAGTTTTGAACTCTTCAGCGTTGACGATTCAAATAGTTGCGGCGAGCTTGTCGAAAACCCTGGATATCTTGGGGGGTACGGGAAAAACGATTGGATTTTCTTGTCATTTCAGCGGCTTTGTAAGCAGAGTTGATCTCGGCCTCACTTTGGCGAATCTTTGGAATCGGCACCATTTTGTTGACAGTCTGACTGGTCTGAAAGTGCCGTTGGTAGAGGTTGGGATCACGTGCCCCTCGGTAGGGGGGAGACTTTAATTCATCGACAAACCATAGATTATTACGGATCATATGTTCAGCGGCATACCCAGACTCTCGATCTCCGGTTCGCGGTCTTGGCTTGCCATAGCGGTTCTGCTCGGTCATAAATCGTTGGTAACGTAATTGATCATCTCCTGCCAGCACATTGGGGAGAAGACCTAGCCAGATAACCAGGGTTGCCAAGCTGAAGATAAAGAGGGTTGGTCTAATTTTCGCCACTCTTTCATGAAAGATACCAGTTCGTATCACTTTGAGTTGCGAAGTCTTTTGTTTGAAGAACAACATTTTTTTGCCCTTATCAACTTGCCGTGGACTCTAGCCAATAGAGATTTCCCCCAGCAGCCTGTCAACTACAGGAATTTTAATGGATCAAGAAGAAGCACTCTTTGAAGAGCAGGAAACGGTACTGCAACTTCCAACTGGAACCCCAGATCAAATGGCCAAGGCCCTGCTTGAAGGCCAAATGGGGGTGACTGATTCCCACATGCATCAGGTACTGCAAGCTGCACTTTCCCGAGGTGGTGATTATGCAGATCTGTACTTTGAATACGCTTACCGGACCTCTGTGGTAATGGAGGAGAGTATCATCAAAAACTCTTCAATTTCCATATCCAAAGGAGTAGGCGTGAGGGTTCTGAAAGGAGATCAAACGGGTTATGCTTACAGTGAAGATCTCAGCTTCGAAGCAATGCAACGAGCGGCCCGAACTGCAGCCTCGATTGCGACCTCAGCTACTGTCAAAGAACATGAAGGCTACCAATTTAACAGGTTAAAACCCTCGAATCATTATCCTGTGATGCGGACGGTAACCGATCTGCCTCTGGCAGATAAAATCACGAAGATTCAGGCTGCAGAGAGAGCAGCCCATGACTTCGATCCACGAATCAAGCGAGTCACCGTTTCAATGGTAGATACGGTAGATATTGTTAGAATCGTGACCTCTGATGGACGTTTTGTGAGTGACGTCAGGCCTATGTTCCGAATGAATGTACACTGTGTTGCTCAAGAAGAAAAAAATGTTCAGACAGGCTCAGCTGGTGTCGGAGGACGGGTTGGCCTGCCTTTTTTGGAAGCAGAGGATCATCCCAATCAAATCGGTAAAAAAGCAGCAGCAGAAGCAATTCTTCTACTGGGAGCGGAACAAGCCCCATCTGGATCAATGCCAGTGATTCTTGGCCCAGCGCAATCTGGGATTTTGTTGCATGAGGCGGTTGGTCACCCACTGGAAGCAGATTTCAATCGGAAGGGATCTTCGGCCTACAGTGGGCGAATTGGTGAACAGGTAGCGTCCCCCCTTTGTACGATCTATGACACGGGTACTATTGACTATGACCGGGGAGCCCTGAATTGTGATGATGAGGGATTTCTGCCAAGCCAAAATCTCTTAATCGAAAACGGAATTTTACGGGGCTACATGCACGATCGGATTAGTGCTGCACACTATGACCTAGAGCCCACAGGCAATGGTCGAAGGGAATCGTATGCTCATTACCCAATGCCAAGAATGACGACCACCTACTTGGCCAATGGCGAAACGGATCCTGAAGAAATTCTTGAGGCAGTGGATCAGGGAATTTACTGTGTTTCCTTCAGTGGAGGACAAGTAGACATTTCAAATGGGGATTTTGTCTTTGTGCCGACAGTGGCCTACTTAGTTGAAAAGGGGAAAATAACTAAGCCCATCAAGAATCTGACATTGATCGGTAATGGACCAGATGCCATGTCAAGGGTTAGTCTTGTGGGGAATGATTTTGCGTTCAGTGAAGGGATTTGGACCTGTGGAAAAGATGGGCAGAGTGTACCGGTGGGTGTTGGCTTGCCAACCGTATTGATCTCAGAAATGACTGTAGGAGGAATGTGATTGATCAGTACAAGCAGTTGGCATCAAATATTGTCGAATACGGAAAGAAACTGGGGGCGGAACAGGTCTCAACTTCACTTGTGAATGCAGTTTCCTTTCAGGTGGAAGTTCGTGATGGAAAAATCGAATCTTTAAAGGAATCGGGCTCTGCTGGGATGTACGTGACACTATGCAAAGATCAGCAACGTTCAACAATTTCTTCGAATGACCTCCGGTTGGAAACTCTTCGTCCATTGATGCGTTCAGCCATGCAGTCTTTGCCATTCATGGGTAAGGATCCTTTTTATAGTCTTCCTGATCCAAAACAACAGGGACGTGCCGATGTTACTTTGGAATTTTCAGATCCTGATTTTCCGATTCATCAGTCTGAGCAAAAAGTAGAGATGGCCATTGAGTTAGAGGAGAAGACCCTTGCTCTGGAATCAAGCCTACGTTCTGAGCAGGCCTACTATTCGGACCTGGTTTCTCACACAGTGCATGCTGATTCAAATGGGTTCTTAGACGGTTATTCTAAAACGCTCTACAGTGTTGGCATTTCCGTAGTTACGGAAGATAAGGCAACTTCAGGTCTCAATACTGGAAGAAAGCAAACCGATGGCTGGTTTAGCAGCGCAAGATTCTGGGAGAAATTAGAGTCCCTTGAATCAATCGCAGATAAAGCATGTCAACGGACGCTTCGCAAGTTGGGGGCAATCAAACCACCTACCTGCGAAGTGCCTGTTGTTTTTAGTGCGGAGATGGCCAGGAGCTTCTTAGCGAGTTGCAGCTCTGCGATGATGGGGGATCATGTTTTTAGGAAACAGTCTTTTCTGATGGACAAGCTAGGCGAGTTGGTTGCGAATCCACAAATCCAATTGTCAGATCAACCATTGCTTTCAGGAATGTTAGGAAGTCGTTATTTCGACAGCGAGGGGGTCATCGCCAAACCGTTGACTTTGATTGAAGATGGTAAGCTAGTCAATTACATGCTCTCCACTTATGCTGGAAACAAATTAAAGATGGAATCCACCGGTCATGCAGGGGGTATTTCCAATCTAGTTCTAGAGCCTGGAAAATATACAGAAGAAGAGTTGATCAGTAGCGTGGATAATGGGCTGTATTTGACCTCTATGAGTGGACAGGGAGTAAACGTTACCACAGGTGATTATTCCCGAGGAGCACAGGGGCTTTGGATTCGTGAGGGTAAGTTGGCTGAACCTGTCAGTGAATTCACCATTGCCAGCACCTTCCAACAGATGTTGCACAATCTTGATCTGATTGGCTGCGAAGTTGACACAAGAAACCCGATCCTAACTCCGCCCTTTCGCATCAATAAGATGAGCATTAGCGGCACCTGATTGCTTCATCATCGTAAAAGCCGATGAACGATGGGTGCTCCCAAAACCACTAATACTAAGCGAGTCAAGTGGTGAGTGAGAACGTAGGTTAAATCCGCGCCAGTGATAACCGCGATCATCATCATTTCTGCCTGTCCCCCTGCTAGAAAAGCCAAGAGCGCATTCAATTCTGAGGCGATCCCTAGTTTGATGATCATCATGATAAAACAGCCACTTATTGTGGCTAGGACTATGCTATAGACGACTCCAGCAAATATATCTCTACGTACTTCTGCCAAAGTAATCCCTGTGTAGTGAACTCCGACGGAGAGTCCAATAAAAAACTGTGCACACCACAGGATTTCTGCTGGTGGGCGGGTATGAATCAGGCCAGATAATGAGACGATTGCTGTCAGGATCATTGGACCAAGGATAGATGCCCCAAAAAGATGAAAGCGTTCCGCTATTTTCCAGCCCAACAAACCACAAATTGGCATCAATAGAAGCTCCAAACCAGGAACAGAGTTGATAGGAACTCCAGGTGGGTTGTGTAAATCAATCTGCCAAATCATCGCCATCAAAGTCGGTGCTACCCAAATGATTCCCATTACGCGCGTGGCGTGAATCAAGGAAAGTGCTCTTGGGTTACCCCCTGCTTCCTGACCAAAAATCAGCATGTCCGACAGGCCTCCTGGCATAGAGGCGTAATATGCCGTGGCCTTGTCGTAATGAAATACTCGACGAAAGAGGGGATATCCTATGAGTCCAATTATGAGTACGAAGATTGGTACGAAGAAAATAGACTGCAGGTACCGAGGGAATTCATGCAGCACTTCAGGTGTGATGGAAGATCCGATCGCAACTCCAAGGAACGTACGCATGAAAATGCTGAACACTCCCATATCCTCCATGGGTTGTCGACAGAGCGCTGCGATTAGGCATCCTGCCATCGGGCCAAGTAGAAGTGGAAGAGGAATTCCCAACAACAGGAAGGCAACTGAACCAAGGGAGGCCGCGACTAAGGCCATCCTCCGTTTCCGATTCAGCCAGCTTAAGAGAACAAAGTTCACTAGGAGTGAACCTTTTTTTGAATTGAGTTGATTAGGGTTGGAGCGAACAGGCTCACCGCAGCAAGAATCCAGAGGGTTAAACAGATATTGGATTCAAAGAAGATGATTACATCACCACCACTATAGATCATGGCTCTGCGGAAATTGGTTTCGATCAAATCTCCCAAGACAACTCCGAGAATCAGTGGAGCTAGAGGGAAATCCGCTTGACGAAGAAAATAGCCTATCAGTCCAAAGATCAGAATCAATAGAACGTCGAATTCACTGCCGTTGATGGTGTACGCACCAACCACACAAAGCATCGTGATCAGGGACATCAAAATCCATCGGGGTGTCTGAAGAATTTTGGCAAAGAGGCCAACAAGAGGCAGGTTCAGAATGATCAAAAAGAGATTGCCGATGAACATGGAAGCTGCCAGTCCCCAAAAGACATCTGGGCTGGTTTCCAGTAATAGAGGGCCTGGTTTGATGCCAAAACTGATCAGTCCACCTAGCATCACGGCTGTTGTTTCGCTTCCGGGAACTCCCAGAATGAGCAGAGGGATAAATGAACCAACGGAGGCTGAATTGTTAGCAGATTCTGGAGCAGCTACCCCCCGAATATCTCCATTGCCGAATTGATTGGGTCTGAGGATTTTCTTCTCTGTTGCATAGGCGATAAAGCTAGCAATCGTTCCTCCTGCTCCCGGTAAGACCCCAATCAAAAATCCTGAGACACAACTCCTCAATGAGGTTGCCAGGGAATTTGTGATTTCCTTGAAGGTAATCCACAGGCTTGTTAGAGGTTGCATCTGAGATTGGTCCCCATCCTTTTGTCCAAGCATAATCAGAATTTCGCTAACAGCAAAAAATCCGATCACAACAACGATGAAATCAATCCCATCGTATAGCTCCATCATCCCGAAGGTCAACCGGCTGACACCGGTGGTGGAATCAATGCCAATTGCAGCTATTGCTAACCCTAAAAAAGCAGAGATAATCGCTTTCAGCAGGCTCCCTTGGCTGAAACTTGATAGGGCTATAAATGCGAAGACCATCAAAACTGTGTACTCAGCAGGGCCAAAATTGATCGCAAGTTCAGCTAATTTTGGTGCGAAGAAGGCAAGAAAAAAGATGGAGATAGTACCGCCAATGAAAGAAGCAATCGCCGACATAGCAAGTGCTTTTCCACCCAGGCCTTGTTTGGCCATCGCGTAGCCATCAATGGTCGTGACAGCTGCTGCAGATGTTCCCGGAACATTGAGCAAAATGCTGGAGATGGAGTTCCCGTATTGTGAGCCGTAGTAAATTCCTGCGAAAAGGATCATCACGGTTGCTGCTGGAACTTCCAATGTGTAAACAATTGGAAACAGGACAGCAATGGCGTTAACGGGGCCAATTCCCGGCAACATACCAATCACGGTTCCAAGGAAAACTCCCAACAAGACGAACAGGATATTTTGAAAAGTGAGGGCGGTTGCAAAGCCCTCAAAGAGTAGTTGAATGGATTCTATGTTTCCTCCTAGCTTTATTTCAGCCAGAGGCCACGACCGAGGGAAATCCCCAGCAGGTGGTCAAAGAGTAGCAGACAGAGGAGAGAGAGGATGACAGAGCAGAGAATGGCCTGTTTCCAGTTTGCTCCGAAAAGTTTGGCAACAACAATCATCATCAGAATCATAGCACCAAGAAACCCAGTGTAGGGTAGGAACAATGAATAAATGATGATCACACCTACAAGAGGAAGTCGCTTTCGCCAATCCTCCCAGACTTCGGCTTCAAACTCGTGCTGTGTTGGCCTAAGAACGAGTCCAAAACCAAGCAAAACCATTACGGATGCAACCATGTAGATCCAATGATGAGGACCAATATCCCCATTATAGAATCCTACTTGAATGAATTTGCCTGCGTATCCGTAGGCCAAACCAAATCCTAATATGATCAGGGCAGATAGTCTGTCTGCTCCTCCCTCTCCCCAGGACTTCATTACTTCATGAAGCCAAGATCAGTGGAAATTTGAGCAACTTTTCCAATTTGCCCACCTACAAAGTTCTCAAAATCTTTACCGAAGGATTTGAATGGCGCTAGGCCGTTCTTGGCGCTCAGGTCAGACCATTGGCTTGAATTAGCAACTTTGGTAACAATGTCAACCCACTCTTTGTAACGAGCATTGGAGATGTTTTTGGGCACGTAGAAACCTCTCCAGTTAGCTCCAATCACATCATACCCTTGCTCTTTGGCTGTTTTAGCTGAAGGAACAGCTGGTATTCGATCTGGGGCAAGAATCGCTAGGATTCGGATATTACCCTGCTTCTCGTATTCTACTAATTCAGAGATGTCACCAGTGAAAGCATCGGCTCGCTTGGATAGGATTTCCAACATTGCCGTACCACCGTTGTCGAAGGAGATGTAATTGATTGCCTTCAGATCGGAGATCCCAGCTTTGTCAGCCACAATAAGAACTTTCAAGTGATCCCACCCCCCTGCGGAACTACCCCCAACAATTGCCGTACGTCGAGGGTTGTCTTTCATTGCTGTGACGAGATCGCTTAAAGTCTTGAACTGAGAGTCTTTATGAACAGCAATCGCTCCGTAGTCTGCTCCTAGGGCACCGACCCAGCGAACATCAGAGGCCTTGAAACCAGAATAAACGTTCTGTCCAAGACGTGCTGCAGTGGCCATACTAGCTGCGACAATCAGATTCTCATCATCACCTCGCTTTGTTACAACGTGGGCATACGCTTTTCCGCCACCGGCACCAGACATGTTGGTCACCGCCATTGTGCCGTCAATTAGCCCCATGTCCCCCATTACTTGCGCAGCTGGTACACGACAGGTGAAATCCCATCCTCCTCCAGCACCAGCCGGCGCGATACATTCGGTATTGGCTGGCTTAGCCATCGCAACCCCAAGCATCGTGGTTGCCGCAATTGCTGTTCCAGTCAAGATTCCCAATATTGATTGCATTGATTTACGCATGCCATCCCTCCTAATTTTCGTAAAACATGAATTGAAAACGAAGTTACCTCCGTTCCTGATGTCGAAAGTGCATGGATTCCGTCCATTGTCGGAATTGTCATTTCGACCTGAGTAATGCAGCAGGATAAACTCCTTTGCACTTTCGCACCAAAGAAATATGTTGAACCTCCCTTCAGGTCAATCTTCTGGGTTTAAAATTTTTTGATTCTGTTTCGTGCATACTGTTCATAAAGTTCACAATCAAGCTGAGGAACTGATGCTACCTAATCCAACACCAAGTTATTCCGCATTTCAAAAATGGCTGCCGCGTTCACTTGGTAAGAGAATGTTGTTGTTGATGATGGGTTTGTTAGTCCTGTTGGTTTGTGCGACGGGTTTCATTGGGAATCAAATTGTCACAGGAATCCTCAATGAATATATTGGTCGAGTAGCACTGAATGTTTCCCGCTCAGTCTCTCTTTCGCCGATAGTTTCTCAGGGACTGATTCAGCTAGAGCCGGATGGGATCCAGAGATACGCAGAAAGTGTGCGGGAGGCAACAGGGGCAAGTTTTGTTGTAGTTGGTGATTATGAAGGCAAACGCTACAGTCACCCCGTTCCTGAGCGCATTGGAAAGTACATGGTTGGAGGAGATAATGAGAGAGCACTTGTCCAAGGACAGTCCTATGTCTCGATTGCCGTTGGTACTCTGGGGCCTTCTCTCCGTGGAAAGGTTCCTATTTTCTCAAGCGGAGGGGAAATTCTTGGGGTTGTTTCTGTGGGCTACCTCATCGAGACCGTTCAGGATGTAATCCAGCCTTATCAGCAGCGACTTCTTTTCTGGATTCTAGGGCTATTCGCAGTGGGAGCATTGGGAACTTGGTTCATTGCACGAGAGGTAAAGCGTTCTATCTTTGGTTTGGAGCCTTACGAGATCGCCGGTCTGTATCGAGAGCGGACGGCGTTGTTGGAGTCGATTCGTGAGGGAATCATTGCCATCAATGAGAAAGGGGATGTGACCGTGATGAATCATCAGGCAGCCCAGATCTTGGGTTTCTCTCCAGAAGAAGCTCTGGGACGTCCCATCGAACAACTCCTGCCAGAAACGAGAATGCTGGAAGTCCTAAAAACAGGTAAAGGGGAGTATGATCAAGAAATGTTGATCGAAGAGGAAGAGGTCGTGGTAAACCGAGTCCCTATTTTAGAACAAGATCATGTGACGGGAGTGGTTTCCAGTTTTCGGCGAGCACAGGAGATTGACCGACTTGTTCAAGAGTTGACAAGTATTCGAGAATATTCTCAAGCATTGCGGGCACAAACACATGAATACTCGAACAAATTACACACTCTTGCAGGTCTGATTCAGATTGGTGCAACGCAAGAGTCACTGGACTTAATCGGCCGTGAGTCTTCCGGTTATAATGCCCTGTTGCGTCAACTTTCTGACCAAATCCATGACCCATTTCTCTCTGCGATTATTGTTGGTAAGTATCATCGGGCTTTGGAACTCAAAACAGAGTTGGAGATTGATCCAGAAAGCTCAATGGGTAACATCGGCCATTCCAGTCGCAGTGAAAAAATCATTACAATTATAGGGAATCTGCTAGAAAATGCGTTGGAGGCATCGGCCTTGGTTGAAGGTAGAAAAAAAGTGACCCTGTCAATGACAGATGTGGGTAATGAGTTGATCTTCGAAATAGAAGATTCTGGACCAGGGATCAGCCAAGAGCAGCAAGAGACAATTTTTGATGAGGGTTTCACAACAAAATCAGGCATGGGACGAGGAATTGGCCTGAGACTAGTGCAGAAAAATCTGATTCAAATTCACGGGCACCTGACGATTGGGAAAAGTTCATTAGGCGGTGCCCGTTTCACCGCGTACATCCCTAAAACCACTACGAATGATGAAGATGGTCACCAGAGTTCTGATTGCGGATGATGATCCTCGGATTACCGAGATTCACCAGCACTACGTCAGCAAATTCGAAGGATTTGAAGTGATTGGCCTTTCTAATACTTTGGAAGATACTAAGCTTCAGATTGAAGTAATGGAGCCACAGTTGCTTCTGTTAGATATCTATTTTCCTGACGGCTCAGGGATTGAGTTGCTCAAGGAAATTCGTCTTCGTTCGCAAGCACTGGATATCATTCCGATCACTGCAGCCAAAGAAGTGCGTCTGCTTCAGGAAGCCCTCCGTGGAGGAGTCTTTGATTACATTCTAAAGCCCGTAGTGTTCTCTCGCTTTGAACAAACTCTCCGGCGCTATCGCACTCACCATTCCAATCTACAATCCTTGGACAGTCTGAATCAGTCTGATATTGATCGGATCATCCACCAGGAAAAACCAACTGATTCCTCGCGGATGGATTCAGGGCTACCGAAAGGAATTGATCCTGTGACTCTAGACAAAATCTTTGAAGAAATGAAGGAGTGCTCAACAATGTTTACCTCAGAGGAAATGGCCGAGAGGGTTGGAGCGAGTCGGACAACTGCACGTCGCTATCTGGAATATCTTGTAAGCCGCGGTAGTGTGGAGGTGGATGTGAGTTATGGTGGTGTTGGCCGTCCAGAGCGCATTTATCGAATGACTCGTTGAAGGGAAGGGCTTGGTGAACATCTCGGTGCATGGAGAAAAAATCAGAATCTTCTGCTCCGTATCCTGATTGACTTCTCAGCCTTGCTTTGTTCAACAATGAAAAGGATGATCCTTTATTGAACGCATAAATTTTATTTAATTTTCAGGATGCAATTGGAGATTTGAAAATGGTTACAGCGATAGTGCTGATGAATGCGGATCGAATGCAGATCAAGGAAGTTGCCCAAAAACTTGTAGACATGCACCAAGTCACAGAAGTATTTTCGGTCGCTGGTCGATACGATTTGATTGCGATAGTACGTGTCAAAAGTACAGAGGAGGTGGCGGATACAATCACAGAAAAGATTGGGTCACTGAAGGGGATCACTGCTACAGAGACCCTGATCGCTTTCCGAACTTACTCTCGTCACGACTTGGAACACATGTTCTCTATTGGGGAATGAACGAGCACCTTACACGCGAAGATTACGGACGATTCCCCGCTGTTGAGGCTGATTTCCGCCTGAGTTATGGAACAGAAACTGACCAGTTTGGTGATCTCTATCTGCCCTCTTTAGACGGACCGCATCCGGTGGTGATTCTGCTTCATGGTGGCTGTTGGCGGAGTCGTTTTGGTTTGGAGCCACTGGGGCGTGTTGCAGAAACTCTGCGTCAATTGGGAATGGCTGTCTGGAATCTGGAATACCAGCGCCTTGGTCAGGGGGGAGGGTGGCCATCAACGATGCAAGATGTAGCAAGGGGTGCTGATCACTTGCGATTACTGGCAAAGATTTATCCGCTGGATCTTTCACAAGTGATCGCAGTCGGTCATTCTGCGGGAGGACATTTGAGCTTATGGCTGGGAGCTCGATTTCACTTGCCTAGTAGTTCTGAACTCTATTTCCCAGATCCACTGCCACTCAAAGGGATCTTGTCATTGGCAGGAGTGGCTGATCTAGTTCGTGGAGTTGCCTGGGATGTTTGCCAGGGTGCATGTGCCGATTTGATGGGTGGAACGCCTGAGGAGTTTTCTGAACGCTACCAACAGGCATCACCTTGTCAAATGGGACCAATTACAGTACCCCAGGTTCACTTGGTTGGAGAGCAGGACGAAATTGTCCGTGCAAAGATGGTTCAGGAGGATGTGGCCGAACTTCGGAAGCATGCCCCGGCGAATGCAATAGATTTTGAGGAGATTGCAGAAATTGGCCATTTTGAGTTGGTGGATCCAGCTTCAACGACATGGTCAAATGTGGAAAAAGCTATTATGAAACTGCTACGTTCAGAATGAATAAACCATGGCTCTGGGAACAGAGCGTTTCAGTAACTACCATATAAGGAATGAAAATGAAAAAACTGCTTCAAACCCTTTTGGGAACTTTGGTACTGGGCTTGGGTTTGGCCAATGCGGGCTTCACTCAAGAGCCAGTCAAAATTGGGATGGTCACTACTCTTTCTACTGGTGGTGGTTATCTTGGTCAAGATGTCCGAGATGGATTTCTTCTGGCCGTCGAAGAAGAAGATGGAAAACTTGGTGGGGTCCCTGTTAAAGTCCTTGTTGAAGACGATGGACGAAATCCGGTCAATGGAAGACAAATCGTCAAAAGATTCCTGGATCGGGATCGAATATCCATTTTAACAGGTGTGATTTTTTCGAATATCTCTCCAGTAGTGGCACCGATGGCCTTGAAGGATGGAATTTTCTACATCTCTCCGAACTCAGCTCCCTCGACTTTTGCGGGGAAAGAATGTCATGAGAACTATTTTGTAGTGTCATGGCAGAACGACACCCTACACGAGGCAGCAGGAATGGGTGCTACAGAACTAGGCTATAAAAAAGCTCTGTTGCTAGCGCCCAATTATCAGGCTGGGAAAGATGCTTTGGCTGGATTTAAACGATTCTTCAAAGGTGAAGTCATTGACGAAATTTATGTCAAGCTGGGGCAGAACGACTACGCTGCTGAAATCGCTCGGATCCGAGCTGCGAAGCCAGAAATGGTCTTTCAGTTTTTGCCCGGAGGAATGGGAATCAACTTCCTCAAACAGTATTCACAAGCAGGCCTGATGAAAGATTCTGCTATGGTTGTTTCAGGATTTTCGGCTGATATTAAAATTCTCAACGCAATCGGTGATGCTGGCTCCGGTATCATCAGCACTTCTCAGTGGAACCATGACTTAGACAATGCAGCCAATCAGCAATTCCTTTTGGGTTTTCGGAGTAAATTTGAACGCGAGCCGACTCTCTACGCAAGCCAAGGTTACGATACCGCAAAGCTCATTGCTAGCGCATTGAAAGCAACAGGAGGAAAGGTACTGGAGGATAAGGCAGGTTTCCGTGAGGCATTGAAGACCGCTAAGTTTGCGTCCGTTCGAGGGAATTTTCGATTTGCTTCCAATCAGCATCCAATCCACGATCTCTACATTCGTGAAGTTGTCAAAAAGAATGGTCAGATGCAAAACCGTATTTTACGAAAAGTAGCAACTGATCATCAGGATGCCTACGTTCAGGAATGTGGGCTCCGCTAAGGGCCCTTATAAGTTAGCGGTTCCAGAGTAATTACTTGATTCTGCTGATTGAACAGCTACTGAATGGTCTTCAATTTGGCGTATTCCTTTTTCTTGTGTCCGCAGGGTTGACGCTGATTTTTGGGATCATGGGGGTAATCAATCTTGCCCATGGTTCCTTGTATATGGTTGGAGCCTACGCCACCGCAATTGGAATGCAGTGGACAGGCTCTTTTTGGTGGGGCCTGTTGATGGCCTTACCTGCTGCTGCTTTCACGGGGTGGCTCGTGGAGTTGGTTATAATCCGTCAACTCTACCGTAGAGATCATCTGGACCAGGTTTTGGCAACCTTTGGTTTAATTCTTTTTCTGAATGAGTTAACGACGATCTGCTTTGGGCGTGCTCCTCTCTTCCTCAGTTTGCCAGAGACGCTAAGCATCTCTGTAGAAATTTTACCCGGCCTGCTCTACCCACTCTACCGACTGCTGATCATTGGTACTGGTCTGCTCCTCGCTTTTTTCCTGTATTTGTTAATTTCGCACACTCGGGCAGGAATGCTTCTTCGTGCAGGGACTACTCACCGGGAGATGGTCGAGGCCTTGGGAGTAAATTTGACTCTACTGAATACAGGGCTTTTTGTGTTGGGAGCACTTTTGGCGGGTTTTGCAGGAGCCCTGGCAGGGCCGTTGATTTCAGTAGAAGTAGGAATGGGAGAAAACGTCCTGATTCTTTGCTTTGTTTGTATCGTGATCGGTGGATTGGGCTCTATTCGGGGCGCTCTATTTGGTGCCCTATTGATTGGCATGGTCGATACCCTCGGAAGGGCATTTTTGGCAAGTGGTCTACGCCTGATACTTCCACTTGATTTTGCAGACAGTATTGGTGCTGCCCTTTCTTCAATGTCGGTTTACCTGCTGATGGCGTTAGTCTTAATCTTTCGACCGCAAGGTATTCTTCCTGTCCTCGGTCGTGTTCGATGATGGTTTCTGAGAATTTTGAGGCAAGACTAATGTTGGGAGTTGGTATTCTACTCATTGGCTTCCCCTGGTTTGCTGATTGGCTGGATGAACCCTATCTGGTTTCAACAGCCTCACGTATCTGGATCTATGCGCTTGCTGCCATGAGTCTGAATTTGCTTGTCGGGTTTGCGGGGCTTGTCAGCTTTGGCCACTCAGCCTATGTGGGAGTGGGTGCTTATGTTGTGGGCATTCTGGCTTGGCATCAATACGAGGAAACAAATTTTTTGGGATTGCCTGGAACCCTGGAGGGATTCATCTCTATCCCATTCGCCATGATTGTCTCTGGGATAGTGGCGCTTGGAATTGGTGCTCTATGTCTCAGAACTAGAGGCATCTACTTCATCATGATCACTCTTGCATTTGCTCAGATGCTTTTCTACTTCTTCGTTTCCTTGGAACAATATGGCGGAGATGACGGCCTGATGATGATGGATGGACGAAACAAAATCCCTGGTCTTGATTTGGGTGAAGATCGGCAAATGTATTGGCTCAGCTTAGTTGCACTAGGTCTGGCAACATGGTTTTTGCGAAGACTTTCCATGTCTCGATTTGGGATGGTATTGCATGCACTGCGGCAGAATGAAACACGTCTGAAAGCCATTGGAGTTCCACCTTACCCCTACATGCTGGTGGCCTTTGTGATTGCAGGTGCTTTGGCAGGCCTTTCGGGTGCTCTGTTAACAAATCACATGGAGTTTGTGAGTCCCGATTTTTTGCATTGGACTCGCTCGGGGGACCTACTGATCATGGTGATCCTCGGAGGTATTGGAACTTGGACTGGGCCAATTCTGGGAGCGATTGTCTTCCTGTTGCTCGAGGAATTTCTCCCTCTGCTGTTTCAAGAAATAGGGCTATACCTGTTTAGCGAACACTGGCGGTTAGTTTTCGGTCCACTCCTCATCGGCATTGTACTTTTTGCAAAAGGGGGTCTGCATGCGTTGGTGTTCAAGCAGATGAAAGGGGTCGATGGCGCTTTTGCAAATTGAGCATCTCCACAAGAGATTCGGAGCACTTGCTGCCACTGATAATCTCAGTCTGCAAATTAATCAGGGAGAACTCCACGCTTTGATCGGGCCCAACGGAGCAGGCAAGACAACATTGATTTCACTGTTGAGTGGATCGCTACAACCTGATTCAGGCCTGATCAAATTTCATGGAAGAAATTTTTTGCAGGTTCCAGAGACAATTCGCCCGAGATTGGGGCTGGTTCGATCATTCCAAATCACATCAGTATTTCCTGAGTTCAGCGCCTTGGAAAATGTCAATTTGGTTCTACAAAGTCAACAAGGACACAGTTTTCGATTTTGGAAAGTAGCTCGTAATGATTTTGAATTACGATCAAAAGCCAAAGAATATTTAAAGCAGGTTGGCCTTGATCGAGAATCAGAGATCCCAGCTTATGCCTTGGCGCATGGTCAACAACGTCAATTAGAACTGGCAATGGCCTTGGCTTTAGAACCTAAATTGTTGCTACTAGATGAACCGATGGCAGGGATGGGGCCCGAGGAAAGTTTGAAGGTTGTCGAGCTGCTGCAGCAATTGAAGGGCAAGATCACGATGCTTTTAATTGAACATGACATGGATGCAGTATTTTCTGTTGCAGATCGTGTGTCCGTTTTGGTTTATGGGCACGTGATTGCCACCGGCACACCTAGTGAAATCCGGGAGAATAAAGAAGTTTGTAGTGCCTATTTGGGTGAGCATGAAATCCCTGTTGCAAATTGAAAATCTGCAAGCAGCCTATGGAAGGTCCCAAGTTCTGTTTGGAGTAAATCTGGAAGTATATTCTGGAACTGTGGTATCCCTTCTTGGCCGTAACGGAATGGGCAAAACTACGACAATTCGCTCCCTTTTGGGGATCACTCAAGTAAGCGCAGGTAAAGTTCGATTTTCTGGTCAGGAAGTTCAGCAATGGCCAGCATATCGAATCAGCCGGCTGGGTATCGGTTTGGTCCCTGAGGGACGTCAGATTTTTCCATTGCTGACTGTCCGAGAAAATTTACTCGCAACCGCAGCGAATCGGCACAATCTAAACTCTGCTTGGGATCTCAAAAAAGTTTATGATTTGTTCCCAATTCTCCGGGATAGGAGAGACCAATTGGGCAACTCTCTCTCTGGTGGAGAGCAACAGATGTTGGCGATTGGCCGTGCTTTAATGACTAATCCTAAGTTGCTGATACTGGACGAAGCCACAGAAGGACTTGCACCACTGATTCGAGATGAAATTTGGGGTGTGTTGGAGTCCCTAAAGGAGCAGGGTCAATCAATTTTGTTAATCGACAAAAACCTTGAGCAACTGATGCGTTTGGTTGATCAACATTTTCTAATGGAACGTGGACGGATTGTTTGGGAGGGGATGAGCAAAGAGCTTCGGAAAAATCCTGAATTAATCCGCCGTTATTTGGGAGTGTAGTGAGCGTTGGCTGCTTTCCGCAGTGAATCCAAATTTTTCTTATAATCAGCTGAAGTTCCACCTTGAAAGACCGCTGAGCCGGCTACGACTACATTGGCACCTGCCTCGACAACTTTTCCAATATTTTCAGGTGTGATTCCTCCATCGACTTCCAGCTCAATCGAACGATCCCCAATCATCTCTCGAATTCTTCGGATTTTTCGTAGTTGTGATTCTAGAAAAGTTTGTCCTCCAAATCCTGGATTGACACTCATCACCAGAATCAAATCCAGCTTCTCCATGAGATACTCCAATGAACTTTCGGGAGTTGATGGATTAAGGGAAACGCCGGCTTTCTTACCCCTAGATCGAATCTGTTGAACTGCACGATCAGTGTGATGACCCGCCTCCACATGAACGGTGATGACGTCTGCTCCCGCATTGGCAAAAGCCTCGAGATAGGGCTCATATGGTTCAATCATCAAATGCACATCGAACGGCTTGTACGTGTAAGGACGGATCGCTCTGACAACATCCGGACCGATTGTCAGATTCGGGACATAGTGACCGTCCATTACATCCACATGAATCCAGTCTGCACCTGCTTCGGATACATCCCGAATTTCTTCACCAAGACGAGCAAAATCAGCAGAAAGAATTGAGGGAGAAAGGGTGATTTCAGGCATACATTTACTGTCTGTATAGGATATCTGCTGAAGAAGGATAATTGATCAACTTCTAAATTATTGAATTCTTCAGTCAATGAAAACGAATATCAAAAAATATCTAGTTATCAATAAGTTAGTGCAAAAGCAACCCTAAACGTTCAATGATTTGTTGAGGGTTCAGTACTTCACGAGGTGCTTGCAATTCTATTGCTACTCTAGGCATACCGTAAACGACACAACTACTTTCTTCTTGGGCAATCGTCCAAGCCCCTTTTTGCCTCATTTGGAGTAACCCTTTTGCGCCATCACTTCCCATACCCGTGAGCAAGATTCCCATTGAATCAATCCCGGCGTTTTGAGCAACTGAATCGAAGAGCACATCCACCGAGGGTCTATGCCGATTGAAGAGGGCACCAGAATTTAATTCAACGCAATAACCATACGCCTCACGTCTCAACTCAAGGTGTTGATCACCAGGTGATAATAGGGCCAATCCAGGTTCTAATCGATCTCCTGAGACGGCTTCCTTGACTCTGATTTTAGATACCCGATCGAGATTTTTTGCAAAGGAGGTGGTAAAGGCTTTGGGCATATGTTGGACAATCAAGATCCCTGGAGTCTCCGGGGACAATTCTGCAAGAATTTCCCGAAGACTATCGGTTCCGCCTGTAGAAGCCCCGAAAGCAATGACGTTGGGTGTGTTGGCAATACGTGGAAGTTGGCTAGCATTTGAACGAATTCGTCTGCCTGGGATGACTTGCTGATGGAATCGTTGTTGAGGGGTTTTGAGCTTTGCTTGTGCGGCAGCTTTCACCTTATCAGTAATTTGCAGAGCAAGATCTTGAAGTCCAGAACTGACATCAATCCGAGGCTTCTCAATGATTTCAAGAGCTCCCAATTCCAAGGCTTTCATAGCTGTCTCGGAACCCTCTGCAGTATATGCGCTTACCATCACAACTGGCATTGGTTTGGAAGACATCAGACGTTCTAAGAAGGTCAGTCCGTCCATTTTGGGCATCTCGACGTCCAATGTTAGAACATCTGGTAAGCACTCACTAATTTTTCTTAACCCAATCAAGGCGTCCGGAGCCGTACCAACAACTTGAATTTCTGGGTCAGTTTCCAAGATCCTGCTGAGAGTATTTCGTGCGATTGCCGAGTCATCAATAATCAGAACACGAATTTTGGGAGGTAACACGACGCTAACCTGGATTTCAACGGAGCATACTGAGTTGCTCTAATTCATCGGGTGCTAGTAATTGTTCCAAATCTAGGAGAATGACCATTTCTCCACGCAGATTGGCGAGTCCCTTAACGAACTTGGAGTCTAGTTCAGTGGATTCTTCGGGAGCTTCTAAAAGATTTTCTTGCTGCAAATTCACAACATCCACAACAGAATCGACTACTACACCAATCACTTTGCTTCTGATTTGAACAATGATGATGACTGTGAACGGGCCAGTCTCATATTCAGCCATTTCAAAACGTTTTCGAAGATCCATTATGGGCAGTACCATTCCTCGTAAATTGATCATACCCAGTAAAAATGAGGGCATCCTAGGTACGCGCGTGATGGTCTCTGGATAACTGATCAATTCGCGGACTTGCAGAATCTCCAGTCCATAGGTCTCCTTCCCCAACCTGAAAGTAAGCCACTGTTCTCCATTGTGATGGAGTAGTTGATAATCAAAGTTTTCATCTTCTTCATCTAGAAGACTGAAATTCCCCAGCACATGATGCGGTTGGAAATCCATGAGGCCTCTTTCAGTTCAAAATAGCCGCGACGTCGAGAATAAAACACACCGAACCATCTCCAAGTATTGTTGCGCCAGCAATTCCTGGAATATGAACGAAGTGTTCTTCCAGACTCTTGATTACAACAGGCAACTGATCTTCAATGCTGTCAACCAATAGACAATATTTTTGTGTCCCCTGTTGAACGACAATCAACAATCCCTCTTCAGGTTTATCAATAGCACCCTCGATTTTGAGCCGCTGGTGAAGCCGTACTAGGGGGAGATACTGCCCTCGAATATCAATTAATTCGCCTTGATTTTTATAGCGCTTCTGCTGATTCGGAAGAGGTCGAAGAGTCTCGGTGACCAACAACAATGGCAGCACAAACATTTCTTTACCAACACGAACCAACATCCCTTCAATAATCGCAAGCGAGAGAGGCAGCTTTAGTTTGAGTGCAGTACCTTTTCCAAGTTGGCTGCTGACTTCAATGTTGCCAAGCAACGCCTCAATATCTCTTTTTACAGCGTCCATGCCTACACCCCGCCCAGAAGTCTCTGTGACTTCTGTGGTGGTTGTGAAACCTGGTTGAAATATCAATTGAAGCACTTCCTGTTCGCTTGGCTGGTGATCTATAGCAACCATTCCGAGCCTACGGCCTGCTTCTAAGATCTTCTGTGGGTCCAGGCCCCGGCCATCATCGGCGATTTCAACGATAACAAACCCCTGTTGTTGAGAAGCCTGTAAAGTTATCGTGCCGGTTGGGCTCTTCCCGGCATCAATTCGATCTGCTGGAGTTTCCATCCCATGATCCATGGCATTTCTAAGCAAGTGCATCAGAGGCCCCTGAATCTGCTCAGTGATTGTTTTATCTAGCTCGGTCTCAGCCCCATAAATGTCTAGTTTGATCTGTTTTTGACGGCGGTTGGCAAAATCACGGACAACCCTCTTCATCGGAGCGAAGATTGTCCCAACTGGAACCATACGAACTTGCTGGATTTGATCCTGTAACTCTCTGACCGCTTGTTCATTATCTTCAACAAACTGAAGAAATTGCTCACCCAATTGATCGTCTGTAGCCTGGATTGCATCATTAAGGCGTAAGAGCCGAGCTTGTCGGATGACTGTTTCACTGACCAAATTTTGCAACCGATCTAATCTAGAAACCGGAACGCGTATCGTCTGGCTGGTTTTTGGGAGTTCTAAAACATCAACTTCCATCAGTTCAGGATTTTGGCTTGGTTCAGAATACTCGATTTTCTCATCTTTAGCGGAGATTTGAGCAAGCATGTTTTGGTGAGCCTGTTGAACTTCCTGTTCGTTCTCTTCTGGAGTTTCTATTGCTTCAATCAGAAATTCCGATTGTTCTCCTCGGTAAAATTCCAGTAGTGGATCCACTTCATGAAGTGGCTTATTGCTGACTAATTTAATACTCCACCAAAGGTACAATCTTACAGGGTCAAAATCAGACCAGTTGGGAAAATCACTTGTGTGAGCGATTACTGTCAATTCCCCAAATTGCTCGAGCTGCCGCAACAACATCATTGGCTCTTGCCCAAGCTCCAAGCAAGCTGGATCAAATTTGAGATGAATTAGGTAAGTGTTGCTTTGTGGCATTGAAGATCTGTTCAGCGGTGTCAGCTCTTCAATGCTAGATTCATCTGGAGAAAGATCTGTGGGTTTTTTTTGAACATTGCTGGAGGAATTATTTGGTGAGCTACTCATCAAGGGATTTAGCAACGAAAGCAAATTATCTCTGCCTTTCAATAGGGCAGAGATAATTTGAGGAGAGCTTTTTAGGGTACCCGATCTTAGTTTGGATAGAATTGCCTCAAACTCGTGTGCTTCATTAGCTAAATCAATCAGTCCAACCATTGCAGCACCACCCTTGAGGGTGTGAGCGGAGCGAAATAATCGTTGAATTACTTCATAGCTGCTTGGTTCTTCCTCCAGTAAGAGTAGGGAGTCCTCAATCTCTTGCAGGAGTTCTTGAGCTTCATCTAAAAATTCCTCTGCCGGTAATGCTTCAAGATTCATTTTTGATTGAATATCTGAATACCATCCCAGTTGGCTGGTGGAGGGTTCTTTCGCATTTCCTGGCACCTTTCCGCATAAATAGAAGGGAGCGAATCAAGAGGGTGATTTTCAGCGAGCTCACGGAAAATCTTCTCGGCCTCATCCCATTTCTGAGTTCTGTACAAGCTCAGTGGTTCTTCAAGATTTTCCATCACAGCCCTCTTTGCAGATTGCACATCAGACTTCTCGCTATTGAACAACTCGAAAATAGTAACTGGCTGCTTTCTCCCTTTCACCATTACCCGGTCAATTTCTCTGAACATCAGCCCATCTTGTTGATCTCCGAGAGTTTCCAGAGTCTGATCTGAAAAGAGCAAAGAAGCTCCATAGTATTTGGTCAACCCTTCAAGCCTTGAGGCTAAATTGACTGCATCCCCTAATACGGTGGAATCCATTCTTTCTTCAAATCCAAGTGTTCCAAAAACAACAGGTCCCGTGTGTACTCCAATTCCAATTGAAATTGGGACTTGCCCTTGCCGCTGACGTTTTTGATTCATGGTCCCCAGCACTTGTAGCATTCCCATCCCAGCATTCAGCGCATTCCTCGCATCATTTGTTGACTGATCCGTCTTGTCAAAAATTGCCATGACGGCATCCCCAATGAATTTATCGACGAAACCATGATTTACCATGATCGACATGTTCATCATTTTTAGATAATCGTTTAGAAAATCCATCAACTCTTGGGGAGAAAGTGGTTCTGATAAATCCGTAAACGATCGAATGTCACTGAAAAGAATGGTCGCCTCATCGCTCTCTGCTGTTCCAAAACGTAAAGACTCTAGCCCCTCAGGTGCGATTCTCTCTAAAAAGCCCTTCGGTACAAACTTCTCGAACAACCTGGTCAACCGATTGGCTGCTTCTGTTTCTGCAAGCTTAAGCTTCGTGGTCTTTAACTCTTGATAAGCCAAGACCTGCTGATCAAAAGCGCTCTGAAGTTGTCTGTTTAAATCTCTCGATTGATCCTCGGCTCTTTTCATGCGAAGTAAAACCTGAATCCTAGCGATCAACTCATCTGCAGCGAATGGCTTGGGCAAGTAGTCATCTGCAGAAAGTTGAACGAGACCTTGGACAAGGTTCTCTGTGGAGACCTGGGCAGTGAGAAACAGAACAGGAATGTTTTTCCAGTGGGTATCAGCCTTGAGTATCCGGATGCACTCATCTCCAGTGACATGAGGCATATTCCGGTCGAGGAGTATTAAGTCAGGAAGTTCTTTGGAGGAGAGTTTGCTGAGCCAGTGGAGGACCTGCAGTCCATCTTTGTGCTCGACTACCCTAAAGGTTTCTGGAGCAGATTCGAGGACACGGCGAACGTGCCCTCGAATGCTGCGGGAGTCATCAACAATGACTATTGATGGGGTCATTTCAATCTAAACCTGATTCAGCCTCGAGAGATAACTAAGCCAGATCCTCCTTTCGGATTGGCAGTCTTCTGACACGTTTGCCAGTTGCAGCGAAAACAGCGTTGGCTACTGCAGGGCCAATCAGGGGAGTACCAGCTTCACCAATTCCTCCTGATTTTTCTTTGCTCTCTATCAAATGAATATTGATTTCTGGTGTCTCCTTTAGACGAATCATTTTATAATCATCGAAATTACTCTGGACAATCTGACCATCTTTGACATTGATTTCACCCATTAGAGTTGAAGTAAGTCCAAATATAATGGCCCCTCTCAACTGTTGGAGGACAATATGTGGGTTTTGCATCGAGCCACAATCAATAACACAAGTGACTTTGTGAACTTTAATTTTTCCTCTGGGGCTTACAGAGATTTCTGCAATCTGAGCTTGTATGGAATTGAGGTAATCTGAATACGACAATCCTTGAAAATTTCCTTCACTTGGGTTTCCCCAATTCCCAAATTCTCTTACGGTATCCAAGACGTTTACAGCGCGCGAATTATGACTCATTAACATTTTCCGAAGTTCCAGTGAATCTCTTTTACCAATTGTTGCAATCTCATCAATTAAACTTTCTATAGCAAAGACATTTGGTCCTGCTCCAATACCTCTCCAAAAACCCCAAGTAATCGGAATTTCTGAGGGTATATAGTTTATTTTAACATTTGGGATTTTGTACTGGTTATTCGTTGATCCGTCTGGATTAAGGCTTGGCTGTTGGAGCATTCCCTCCAACATTGTCCAATCATAACCGTCCTCTTGAATCCACGGTGGAAAATAGCCAAGAACTTCAGCAAAATGAAGAGTCGCAGACGGGGTAATTACCTTTGCGTGAAAACTATTCGGTAAATTGTTTTCATCTAAACCCACTTTAAATTTAATTAAACCAGGCGGTCTGTAAAAGCCGCCTTGCGTGTCTGCCTCTCGGCGCCAAGTTATTTGTACAGGACGCCCCATAGCTTTGGACGCCACAACTGGTGGAATAATATAATCAGCTTCTACTTTCCTGCCAAATCCTCCCCCCAAATAAGTAGTGTGTACTTTGATCTTTTCAGGAGGTAACCCTGTCACCTGCATTCCAACTAAAACTGGGACATCTTGCACCTGAATTGGCCCCCAAAATTCACATTTTTCTGCAGTCACATGTGCAGTTGCTGTGAGTGGTTCCATGCAAGCATGGGCTTGGATGGAAGCTGAGTATTCACTCTCAAATTTTTTCTGAGTCTTTTCAAATGCTACTTTAAAATCACCAAGTTGCTCCCCTGCAATTACACCATCCTGTTCTGAATCCTTTTCTAGTTTATTTTGAATCCAAGAATCGTCTAATTCTTTAAAACCTCCTTCTGTTGAAATTTCCATTAATTTTGAACTCTCAAAGGCAGACCAAGTTGAATCCGCAACGACAATTATTTGATTCGCAAGTGGTATTGCAGCTAAAAAGCCTGGAACCTGCTTTGCCTTTGAGTCATCTACTCGAATAATTTTACTACCCAAGATCGGCACGTGCCTAACTGTGCCGTATAGCATCTCTGGTAATTTTATATCAGCTCCATACGTTGCTTTCCCATTGATTTTGACAGAGGTGTCCCACCTTTTTGTAGGATTGCCTAGGATATTAAACTGTTCAGGAGATTTAATACTAATTTTTAACGGGGGTGAAAGTGTTGAAGCCTTTGTTGCCAATTGCCCGAACTCAATTTGAGCTCCACTGACTGGGTGATAGATAGTGCTTTTTTCAATTCGAAGTTGATTAGGAGGTAGATTCCATTGCTTAGAAGCAGTATTCACCAACATTTCTCTAGCTGTGGCTCCAATTCGTTGAAATTCATGAGCCCAACCTTTCATCGAACAACTTCCACCAGTCGCCTGTATGCTGAATGAACCATTTGTAAAGCTAGAGAAGACAGGATTTTTAAAACTAGGATGATGTATGGTTTCAATATGTTCCACATCTTCTAACCCCAGACCTAACTCCTCAACAACGCACATTGCCAGAGAAGTGTAAACGCCTTGTCCCATCTCAACTACAGGAACTCCTAGACGAATTTTGCCTTCGTTAGTCATTTGAAGGAAGGGGCCTAGCTGGGAAGACGTGCTTTGAACTTTAGCGGCCACAGGTGACTCGAATCCCAATAGAAGTCCACCTGTAACTAGTGCTGAGCTTCTTAAAAAATCTCGCCGATTCAGTGCAACAATTTTCATGCTTCCTCCTTTTGAATTTCGGCAGCCCGATGAATGGCGGCGCGCACCTCGTTGTAGGTTCCACAGCGGCAAATATTTGTAAGGAGTCGGTCAATCATTTGATCCTCGGGCTCTGGCATCATCTTCAAAAAAACTGCTGTCGCCATGATGAATCCGGGTTGACAGTAGCCACATTGAGGAACATCAATCTCTGCCCAAGCACGCTGAACCGGATGTTGATTATCTTCTGAAAGACCCTCGATTGTAATGATGTTTTTTCCGGCTACTTCTTCAAGAGTTTCTCCACAGGAGCGGACAGCCTTCCCATTGACGTGGACTGTACAGGAGCCGCAGTTTTGAATGCCGCAGCCATATTTGGTGCCGGTGAGCTTAAGATGCTCTCTGAGAACCCAGAGAAGGGGAGTTGTTGGATCTACATCCAATTGGTGGGTTTGGCCGTTTACAGTCAATTCGATCATACTTCCTCCTTTGGAATACGTCCTTAGGCGGACAAAATTGAACCCTCGAGGAACGATTATGGACTACTCAAAAAAATCTTCTTCAGTGTTTGATTGATTTGTAAAGCGTGATTTTTTGTAGTTGGGCTCAGGGAGTGATTTGGAATCTTTTAGATTGTGGTCGCCCTCAATTCTTTTTTTGGTGGTGGCCTTTTTCTGGTAGTTGCGACGTTGTCCTGGGACAAAGAGTTGACGTAAACGCTCTGCCTGCGAAGCCATTTGTTCGCTAGCTGCAGCACTCTGCTCGACCATTGTTGCATTCTCTTGAGTCAGTTGGTCCATGTCCATAATAGCTTTGTTGACCTGGTTGATCCCATTGGCGTGCTCTGCGGAGGCGACCTCTATGCTCTCCATCACTTCGGAGAACTCAATGACCGCTCGAAGAATTGCTTCCAGATTCTCACTACTTTGTTGGTGGAGGCCTTCAAGAGTTGCTTGGGATTCAGTTCGCATTTCACTAAGGGATTCGTCACTATCTTTAACAAACTCTCTCCCTTGCTGAATACTTTGCTTGCTGGTTTCAATCAGATTCCCAATTTCAGCAGCAGCCCTTGCAGAGCGATGCGCTAGTTTGCGTACCTCCGTGGCAACTACGGCAAATCCCTTTCCATGTTCCCCAGCACGAGCAGCTTCCACAGACGCATTCAGGGCTAGAAGGTTAGTCTGGAAAGAAATCTCGTTTATCAAGCTGATAATACCTTCAATTTTTTGAGAGTTGCTTGATATTGCTGACATTGCTCCAACGACACGTTCGTTGGTTCCTTGCAACTGTGTCAGGGTTTTTTCGTTTGAAGAGATCGCTTGGGTGACCGCAGCTAAAAGGTTGTCACGAACTTGATCTGCAGTTTGACGAGTTCCGCGCATCAACTGAGCAGCTTTCTTGGATTCTTCAGCATTATTTTCCATGATGCTCGACATCTGTTCCATCGAAGCTGCGGTTTCTTCGAGTGAAGAGCTTTGCCTCAGAGTCCGTTCTGAAAGTTCTATATTTGAATCGGCAATTTCTCGCGAACTTGTATCAAGTGAAAGAAGCATTTGTCCAACTGGTCTGGTAATAAAGAGGTACACCGCCCCTAGTAAGCTCAAACTAGTTCCCAGGAGCATGGCAAGAATCAACCATGCTGAGGTAATTATTAATTCCTCACGTTGATTTTGTAGCTCCAGACGGCTCCAAATCAATCCCACATAGCCGGCCATTTCATCGCTGGCGAGCCGAGCTGGTTGAAGCAGGACCAGATTTTCCTCATTCTGCTCAATCACAATTTGCCCTGTCTGGAGAGTTGGCAATCGATTCAGGATCAGTTGGTTGAGTTGGGTTTCAAAGTCTGCTTTTCCATATTCATAAATTTGAGTTCCCTCGAGATCATAGGCTCGCAATAACACAAGATCATTCTTTGCGACACTCAAAAAGGCTTGGATGCGTTTCCCAATGATTCTCTCATCAGACAGGTGCAGCGCTGGAGCTAGTTCAGTGGACATCAAATCTGAAAGGCCTTGATAACGCTCAACAAAACGTTGGTCTGCCCTGTTTAGTTCCATTCCGATCAGAACAACCGCCATCAGTGTAAGAGCCAATCCTCCCCCAATCGTAATGAGTAGGAGCAATTTACTGCCAACAGAGAGTCTCATCTCTTTACTCCACAGTGATGGTGATGACTTCCGAAATTACAGGAGGGTCGTGAGGGATGTGTGAATAATCTCCCAAGATCAGTTGCAACGTGTGCTGGCCTGATGGTAGATCAACCTCCCATTCTGTTTGACCACCGCTCAGGTGGATATGATTCTCGCTTTTACTAGGAATTGCTTTGTTTGGATCAGGAGTTGGAGAATTTATTATTAGGTGATGATGTCCTGTGTCAGGCCAATCTACAAGGGCTGGAGCAATGCCCATCTGAGAACTCAGACCAAATCTGACAATGAATGGACTTTTGTGGACATCACCATCTTGAATATTAACAAAATAAATCTTTGTTCCTTCAACTGAGGGAGTGTCTCCTGCGTAAATCTCAGGAATCGTTGCAAGAGTAGAAAGAATGAAGAGCAAAATACTTTTTTTAATATGGGTTGGCTTGATCATCAGAAATCTCCCTTGCAACCTTGGTCTTTTTGTTAAAGAAAAAATTCTAATTCTTTTCAGTTGATGATTCGAAAGAACTTCTACCTAGTAAAGCGGATAGAGTCAACTGACACTACGAAATTTTGGTTAAATACAAAATTTCAATAAGAAAATTAATATTTTAAATTTTAATAATTCGGACTTCTTTTACCCATGGCTTTGCTAAGTGAACTATGCTTGGTGGGAGTCAGGTGGAATAGGAATCGGGAAAGCTTGTAGGAGAGTCAGAGTACTTCGGTGTGTTGTGAAGATGATCTTTTCCTGAATCAAATTTTGTTTAATTTTTTTAAACCTGTTCGTTGAAAGCACCGCGCTGGCGCAACAATTCCCGATACAGTTTAGGATGTTTTTTGAAGGGCTCTCTGCCATGTGCCCAAAAGTGATTGTTGATCAATAGGATGTGTCCGGTGGGCAATGGGATGGAGAGTGTTTTTGGAGATTTTTCCATTGAATGAGACATGTCCCTCAGAAAAAGGGCTTGCTCGATGGTATGTGGATACGCGAACTGGTCGATGAAACAGAGACAGGGCCGACCATTGCGCTGATAAAATGTCTGACGCTTTACAGAGACTGAAACATTTTTGCTTGGTGGAGATTTATATTCCATGGGAGTGTGTCCCAAAGGATGCTCCGCAAAGATCTCCATTTCTTCCCAATCGTCCAGGTGTAACAGTCTGCTTTCGCCTCCCACCGCATTTTCTTCTTTGAGCTTAAGCAGCAAGACCCAGTCGGTTGTTTCGTCCACGTAAGTCCCATCCGTGTGCAGGGTAAAAAGACGATAGGCTTGCCTTAGGTAAGAGTCACTGTTGTCGGTGTCCTTTACATCAAAGCAGGCATAGTACTTTCCACTCATGGAGTCGAAATTTGGTAAGCCAACCAAGTGACTGACTGCCGTGGAAATTTTGATCAAATCGTCTTTGCTAAGGTCGGGAGGAGTACTGATTTCCAAAGCTCCGGTTGCTCGATCATGTAACGTTTCCACGAGGATTTTTTTGAGTGAGCCACCGCATTCTTCATCTAAAAGATGGGCCAGAACAAGCCGTTGATATGGAACGTATTCTAGCTCTTGAACACTGATTTCCTTGGTAGATGCTAGAAAGTTTTCAAGAGCAACCATTGGTAGATGTAGTTCCTGTAATCTCGGATTGAGTGAGTGGGAACGTGGTTTTAATTCTACTTTTGGGTAACTGGAAAAGCTGTGCATATTGGGATAGAAGATTGAGTACACTTTTTTGATCAGTGCTGAGAGTGAACCTTATTGCATCGGTTGCTATGGAAAATAATAGCCAGCACGGCAATCGCCCCTAAAATATTAAATAGTAAATTGAGAGGCCAGAACGATAGCCCAGCACCAATGATTAAGACGGGCCAATACCAAATTGCCATCGGTCCTTCCGCGTACCGTGCAATCATTGCATTTGTAGCATAGATCCCGAACAAAGCAAAAAAACCAATCTGGCAAATTTCTAAGGCAGTACCGTTAACGAGAGGTGTGTAGGCGAAAAGTAAGGGAACGACATACAACCCCTTGGCAGCTTTCCAAGCCTGGAACCCTGTTGCCATGGGTGGGGACTTTGCAATTCCAGCTGCAGTAAAGGCGGCCAGACAAACTGGTGGAGTCACGTTACTGTCTTGGCTCAACCAGAAAATGATTAGGTGTGCTACGAGCAAAAAGCCTGTCAGTACCTCAGCCTCCACCAGCATCGGGCGCATTGTCATGGCCACTTCAAAAGGGACAGCTGACATCAAACTGGAAGCCTCCTCCATTGTCATTCCCGTTGCCACTTTCGCAACATGAGGACTCTCAACGAGCATAAAAAGTGCGGCCTGCATCGGATCAGCAAGGCCATTAACCAACTTTTCAGTAATAATGGTATCTGCCAAAATTCCTGCTAAGGCAGGTGCACACAGAATCGCAAGAATGATATACGAGGCGGTTACTGGTAGGCCCATTCCTAAAACCAGAGATGCCAATCCAATTAAGACTATCGCTAAAACGATGGAGCCTTGGGACCACTGAGCGATCATCAATGAAAATCCATTGCCAATACCACTTGTGACAATCGCATTGTTGATCACTCCAATCGCCACCAACAAAATGGCGGTCAAAATACCCCCACGCATGCCAGCCAAACAAGCTTCAACGATCCGTTTGAGATTCATGACATTGGCTTGCAGTTCCTCGATTCCCATCAATCTCCCAATCAGCCAAGCTACCCAAGACACTCCGATTAAGACCGCAATGGAAGCAGATGCTGCGAAGCTTGGAGTTACACCTGCCATGAGAAAATAAATCATCACGGTCAATGGAATAATAAACGTGAGTGCTCCTGCCAAGATTTTGGCTCGGCTGACACTCATATCTATCCCCTCTCCCACGCGGTATTTCACTGCTTCAATACGAACGGCAGAGGCGACTGACAGAAAGTAGATAACAGCTGGGACAATGGATACAGAAACAATTGTCGAATATGGAATTGCTGTGTAGCTCGCCATGACAAAGGCTCCAGCACCCATGATTGGGGGCATCAGCTGCCCTCCAGTGGATGCTGCTGCTTCAACTCCTCCAGCGAAGCGTCCCCGAAAACCACTGGATTTCATGAGTGGAATAGTGATTACTCCAGTAGAAGCTGTATTGGCCACAGCAGATCCGCTGATGGTTCCAGTCAAAGCTGAAGATAAAACTGCTACAAAAGCAGATCCACCTCGGATCCTACCCGCCACCACTTTTGATACTTCAATCACGAAATCGCTGGCCCCAGAAATCACCAGAAAGCCGCCGAAGATCATGAACAAAGTTATGTTAGAAGAAGAAATGTTGGCGAGGATTCCGAAAAGGCCTTCATCATTATAAACTGTGCGGAACAACACGTCATCAAGTGGGAGACTGGCTGCTCGGAACACCCCTGGTAAGTATTCACCCAAAATCAGGATGTAGGAAAGCGCTAGGATTATGAGTACGGGAATCACCCAACCAGATACTCTTCTTGAAAAATCAATAGCTGCTACAACCAAAACAAACCCAGCAAACCAATCAATAATGTTGAATTGCCAAGCTTGACCTGTGATTGCCAGAGTATCCTCATAGATTCTGGATTCTGAGGCGATAACCCAACAAGCTGCCCAGGCAGCAACAAGCCCATAGACAAGGTCAAAAAGGATACTTTTCCGACCAAAAAGACGTGCTGGATAGATTACAGAGGCAAGAATGGCGAAGCCAGCGAAGTGAATTGCGTTTTGCCAGAGTACCGATTCGTTGATCAGCAGATTTGTAGCTACGTGCCAAATAGCGAACCCAACGGCTCCAATAATCAGCAGCCGCTGAGTCAGTGTCTTGTTGACAGAGTCGAGAGTTAACCACTCATCACGGTGTTCGTTGCCTGCAACATCACTATTTGATGAGGAGACCATGTGAAGCCTAGTATGGATGAGGCCAGTGATACTGGCCTCACAGCGGAATTATTTGGAGACTAGGTGGGAGGGAATGGTCATGCCAATCTCTTTATAGTACTTGGCAGCTCCAGGGTGCAGCGGCACAGGTAATCCAGCCATTGCTTTTTCAATCGCCATTGCCTTAGTTGCTGGGTGAATAGCCTGTAAAAATGGCAGGTTTGCAAACATAGTCTTCGTCAACAGATAAACATGGTTCTCATCAACATTCTCATTAACTGCTAAGAAATTTGGTTGAGCAATCGTGCTGATATCCTTGTTTTGGCCTGGATAGGTTCCTGCTTTGATAGTGTAGGGTGTCCACAATAGTCGACCACCGTCCATCTTTTTGGCCTCTTCTGCGGTCACATCCAGAATTGTAAACTTTCCACTGTTTCCAGCCATCAATTTTGTGATTGCTCCTGTTGGAGGGCCTGACGGTATACCCGCTGTCACAACTTGACCGTTTGCTAGTGCATCTGCTGTTGGACCATAGCCACCGTACATCAGAGAAAAGTCCTTTTCGATGTCAATACCCATCCCCGATAGAAGCACTTTGTTGGAACCTAATGTTCCTGAGTTCTTTGCTCCCATTCCTGCTTTTGAACCTTTCAAAGCCATTAAGTCGGAGACAGTGCCTGATTTGACAGCAGAGTTTGCAACAACAAACTGCTCAACGTTTTGCCAGAGCATTGTGACGGAGCGAAGGTTTTTCTGTGGCGCGGAAATTGGTCCTGTGCCTGTGGCTGCATATGATCCAAAAAGGCCTTGCAGAATTGCAAAGTCTGCAGTCCCAGCTCCCATGGCCTGAACGTTTGCACCAGAACCAGCAGAGTTGACTGCAGTTAGACTAAATTTTTCTTTGGGGAGCAACTTTACCTTAGACAGTGTGGCGATCGCTGTCCCTACAGGGTGATAAGTCCCCCCTGTTGAAGCTGTGTTCAGAATGTAATCTTTGTTATCTGCCCAAGCTTGGTGAGGTAGCGACAGTAAAAGAATTGTGGCGAATAGTGGCAATGCTTGACATATGAGTTTACTCATTTTCATGGGACCCTTTGGAATAAGTTAAACACTCAGATCATTCTACTTCTTTAAAGCAGATGACAATCTCAAAGTTTGAGAGGGAGGAAGAAGTCTTTTGCACAAGCAGACCATCAGCTTGTAAAAGAATCGAGGCACAACAACTTTCAGGATCATTTCGATAATTGAAACCTGAGATATATAGGCCTAGGGAATTTAAGAAAATTCTAGATTGAGTTATCTGACAAACTCAATCAGGGATTTTCTAATTTTTTCAAAACACACAATTATTTTCGTTAAATTTTTCTTTTTGTCCACCCTCGTTTTGTGAAGAGTCCGATTCGTTCATTGGAAATTAGTAATAGGGCGATGCATTCATAGGAGATTGCTCACCCTGTTGATCCACCCTAAAAGATCTTAAGGCGTTCTATCTACTTTGCTCAGCTGACAGAGTCTTGCCTTTGGCTGTCCAGAATTTTTGAGCACCCTGATGGACAGGAGTCACAATTCCAGTCAGGCCAGAGTCAATGCTCATAGCTTTTGCTGTGGATTTCACGCTGACGAGGTATTTGAGCCCGTTGGGGTCGTAAATCATCTCCGCGGCTTTCTGGACGATCTCTTCTGGAACATGGCGTCCGGCTGTCCATAAGGCTGAGTCTTGAATCGACACAACATCGTAATCCACTCCTTGGTAAGTTCCAGCTGGGATCACCACCTTTGAATAGAAAGGATAATCTTTGAAAAGCTTCCCTGTCTTCTCCGCCTCTGCGTAGACTTGCAACAAATTGATCTTGTTGGCTGAGGCCGCCTGAATTACAGAAGCGTTGGGGTATCCTGCAAAAACCCATAGGGCATCAATTTGACGGTCACCCAATGCGGAAGCTCCTTGAGTATAGCCGATATATTGTGGCTCGAATTTATCCCAGACCTCCATGCTTTCAAAGTAACGCTGCGCAGAAGCAGCTGCCCCAGAACCAGCAGCTCCAACAGCTACTTTCTTTCCCACTAAATCGGCAACACTGTTGATCCCAGATCCATCCAATACGATCAAGTGCGCAGGTGCTCCGTAGAGATAGGAGACAACATGCACATTGCGATACTGCCTAGTGTCATTGGTCAAACGACCATTACGTCCCAGGTACAAATCACCTGAGTAGGTGATGCCAAAGTCAGCATCTCGGCTGTTCAAGCGGCGAAGGTTCTCTACCGAACCCGCAGAGGCCATATTGGAGACATCGTAGCCATCCATTCCTTTGGAAAGATAGACAGAGATCCCATTTGAAAAATACTGAAAAGTTCCACCGTCCGGTCCACCGGAAAAGGCTAGAAACTTTTTTTGAGCGATCGCAGGGGTTGTAATCAACAGCATGAAACCCAGTGTTACCGACAGCAGGGTCATCAGCCTTCGTTTTGTTCGGGAAACGAACATGGTTCCTCCTTTGAGGGATGTTGATGGGTTGGGCACTGACGAAGTGCGCCTCTGGTTTGCCAAGACAAACCATCATAGAGCGAGGTTACTTCCTAAGTCCTCGCTGAAAATTACGCTAAACGATCTGTGGATGGAGTCCTCGATGAAGTATTTACATCTTGTTGCAGCCACCACACAAAAACTGCGACGACTAGCCCGGCCAAGTCAGTTTCAAAAGTTGGCCAGTAGAGCAGGATTGTTCCGATGCCGAGTAAGATCCATTCGTAGATTAGAGTACCTCGGCGGAAGTAGCCCATTGCAAAAGCACCAAAGAGCAGGGTTCCCAATAATGCTGAGAGGAAGGCGGTAAAGATTTCGAGGCCAGAGCCTTCCAGCAGGATTCCAGGGACATAAGCAAACATTAGGGGCATTACATAGAGTAATTTGGCAAACTTGAATGATGTCCAACCAGTTTTCCAGGGATCAGCTCCAGCAATAGCAGCCCCAGCATAAGCGGCTACACAGACCGGGGGAGTGATGTTCGAATCCTGAGAGAGCCAATAGACAATCATGTGTGCTGCAATGATGGATACCCCATACTCACCTAGTGCAGGTACAGCGAGGACAGCGACAATCAAGTAGGCTGCGGTGACGGGTACCCCCATTCCCAAAACCAAAGATGCGAGCGCAATCAGAATCACAGCCATCAGCAGACTGTCACCTGCCGTGGAGATGACCAGGTCGGAAAATTTCAACCCCATGCCTGTCAAGGAAATCGTACCGACAATCACACCGATCACACCAATGGTCGCTCCAATCACCAGGGTATTGTGGGCTCCCGTCTGGATGGCTTCCCAGATTTCTTTTGGTCCCATCTTAGTTTCTGGCTTGAACCAACTAATCACAATGCAGGTTAAGGTGGCCCAAAAGGCAGCATTCCCGGGTGATCGGCCAAAGAGCATCAGTACCGTGATAACGACCAGTGGCAAAGAGAAATACCAGCCGTCCCGCAAGACTTGTTGCCATGAAGGAATCTCTTCGCTTCGATCCAGACCGCCCAGACCGAGGCGTTTGGCTTCAAAATGGACCATCACCAAGACGGAGAGGAAGTAGAGTAAGGCCGGTCCGACGGATAGCAGCATGATCTTGGCGTAAGGAATCCCAGTCAGTTCTGACATCAAGAAACCACCCGCACCCATGATTGGAGGTAGAAACATCCCACCAATTGACGCTGCAGGCTCGATTGCACCAGCGACATGAGGTTTGAACCCAACGCGTTTCATCAGAGGAATCGTGAATGATCCTGTTGAAACAGTGTTGGCTATCGCAGAACCTGAGACAGAACCAAATAAAGCGGAGGAGATGACAGCTACTTTGGCGGGTCCACCTGGGCTATGACCTGCGATTGACAAGGGTAGATCTATGAAAAAACGCCCAGCTCCTGATTTCTGTAGGAAAGCACCAAAAAAAATAAATAGAATCACATAGGTAGCCAAGACACTGGCCATTACCCCAAAAACACCGTTTGTTGTCAGAAAGAGGGAAGTTGCTAAGCGCTCGAAGCGAAATCCACGATGGGCCAGAAGATCAGGGAGGTAGGGGCCAAACAGGCCAAAGCAGATCATGGCGATCCCAATTAAGGTGATCGACCAGCCAAGAACTCTTCGACAAATTTCCAGAGTGATCATCAGCCCAATGATACTCGTCAACATGTCAATTTCGTTTTCTGCACCTGCTCGGTAGTTCAAAGCCTCAAACTGACTGATCCAGTAAAGAACCGTCACAGCGATTCCACCTCCTAGAATATGATCACTCATACTGGGCAAATGTTCGCGATAACGGAGCAGGATTTGATCAATCCAGATCAGTGGAACGGCAAAAACAACGGTCAGCAATCCTGTGTACCAAAGATCTCCAAGATCGTTTTCCAGCGCAAAGAAAACGCCATCATAGCCCAATGACTCAAGGAAATAGCCCCACTGCTGATAGAGTGCTGTAAAGTCAGGAAAGATCAGCAGGCCAGAAGCGAGGATAGCGAGGAGCAGAGAGGCACCAATGGACATACTCACGTGGGCAAAGCGGCCACCGGCAGGGTAGAGCAGAAACACCAAGACACAGGTAATTAGGACGTAAACTCCTAAGTGATATTGAGTCCCCAAAGCCTGATAGCCTGCACCGTAGAAATAGATAATCACCATCACTGCCCCGAGCCCGGCGCTGAGCCAACGCCACGGGCGTGCCAGCTGGCGCTCGGTCTTGGCTTCCTTCTCCATCAACACTTGCAGAGTTTCTTTGGACGCTGAAGCTTGATCAGGGGAGGACACTGTTGCTTGATCCATGTTGGTTACTACTGGATCCCTTCACTCAAAGTTTTTGATCGAAGGAGTCGTGATGACTAAGTAAATTTTCTAAGAATATAAACTATTGATATTTTATCATAAATTCTAATTAATAGATTGCATTGTATATCGATTTTGTCACTATTCTGCGTTAGATCAATAATTTTTTGCCAAATCCTTCATTTTTAGAAATGATCAGTCTCCATTTTCCCCAAAAGCTGACATCTCAGCTTTGATCCACAGGAACTTGTGATCTCTTCAATCCCCTTTCGGGCAATGACAATTCCACCTCTTTGGGTTGGGCTCAGTGGATTCATCTGCTTTGCGATACTGGGCGCTTTGATCAAATTGCTGCGATTGGATTTGGAGCCATTTAGTCTCATCGCTCCATGGTTAGCAATGAACACCTTGGCAATGGGGACTTGGATCTACTGGCGCAGCGGGTGGAGTGGTTTTAAAACCAAGATCATCAGCATCCACTTGATCAGGGGAGTGATCATGTGTTTGCCCTTTCTAGGCGGTGTGTATGCACTTCATTTTGTGTCGCTGTCTCTCTACAGCACTTTGTTGAACACCAGTCCTTTTTTCTTGGTGATTTTAGCAGTTTTCTGGCTGCGAGAGCCAGTAACACCGAGAATCTGGTTGGCCATTACTTTGGGCTTTGTGGGAGTGATGATTTGTCTGAAGCCAGGCTGGGAGAACTTCAGTTGGTATTTGTTAGCACCCTTGCTGGCGGCAATGAGTCATGCTGTGGGTAACGCCTGGATTCGTCGATATCCCGAAGAACCGGAGGGACGCTGGGTGTTTTATCAGGAGTTATCGGGTTCAACCGTTGCGGGGATTTTGTTGTGGGCTACTGGAGGGGAACTACCAGACTATCAACACTTTATGTGGATGGGCTTAATGGTGGGAATTGATCTTCTGGCAATGACCACAGTTTTCTTTGCTTTCAGAAGAATGGAGTCTTCGAGAATCGCTCCTTGGATCTACATCCAGATCCCTGCTTCAGCGGTCGCTGGTTGGTTGTTGTTTGAGGAAATTCCAGCATGGACAACGGCGCTTGGAGCTTGTTTCATAATTTTTGGAGGCTGGATTGCTCTTGCTCGAAAGGCGTGATAGAAGGTTATGAAGATGCAGACTGGGCAGCATAAAATATGCGCCCAAAACCAAGGTTATAGAGCCCTGAAAAAACAACCAAGACTGAACCAATATACATGATCGTATCGGGTTGCTCTCCAAGAACCCAAGAGGAGAGAATCAATGCAAAGAGTAGTCGAGTATAGCGAAATGGAGCAATCACGGAGACTTCACCATCTCGGGTTGCCTGGACCAAAGCGTAATAGGCAATGCAACTGACCACGCTGGAGGCGAGCATCAGCAATAGGTCTTCACTTGTCGGTATAACTGGATCTGGGAAGAAAGGGATGGTGAGGAAGCCGATCAGCGCACAAGCAGCAAAAGCCCAACTCGAGACGGCTAGGGAGGGCACAGAAACTGACATTACGCGCGTTGTGATTTCTCGCAAAGCCAGCATGACAACCGACAAAACCGCGAAAATTGATGTAGGGGTAAAGCTTTCAGTACCAGGACGGATGATCAGCATCATTCCCGCAAAGCCGAAGCCAATTGCGATCCAGCTGCCAAGGCTGACTCTCTCACGCAGAAAAAGAGCTGCCCCCAAGGTCACGAGTAATGGAGAAAACTGGAGTATTGCCGAGGCTGAACTGAGGGGTGAATTGACGACAGCAATTACATAAAAGAGTGCTGCAAACAGGTCTGCCAGAGTTCTAATGATAAAAGGCTTATTCAACATTTCCCTAGTCAGCAGAGGGATTTTCTTCCACTTGGCGATCATCACAAACCAAATCAAGCTCAACAATCCAAGCATGATCAGAATCTGGCTGACCGGTAAACGGACAGAAACTAATTTGATCACCAGGTCCTCAACAGCAAAGCCTGCCATTGCCAACACCATGAAGAGAATCCCCATGTGGTTTGGATTCTCTCTAAATTTTGTAAGATTCAAGAATAGCTTTGGAAATTTGGAGTGAATGAATACTGATGGGAGATCGACCCAGACTGGAATACTTATCAATAGAGCATGAATATCTTTGATTTATATTCAATGCTTATTTGTCAAAAACCAATTAATGAGGGATATAAGTTTTTTCTCGATCAAGTTTGGTGAGGATTCTTGAGGCAGGAACAAAGCAGGCTCCTGCGAGCCTGCTGGATGGATCACAAGCCGTGGAACGCCACAGTCTTCAACTCAGTCATCTCTTCTACGGCGTAGCGGGGACCTTCTTTGCCAATGCCGCTACCCTTGAAGCCTCCGTAGGGCATCAGATCAGCTCTCCAAAGTGGGGACCAGTTAATCATGGCATTCCCACTCTCAATCTGCTGAGCGAAGCGTAAGGCGGTGTTGACATCTTTTGTGAAAATACTGGCTCCAAGTCCATAATTCACACCATTGGCAATTTCCATTGCCTCGTCGAAGCTCTCCACAGGTGCAACACCAATTGCGGGGCCAAACAGTTCTTGTGTGGCGAGTCTCATGCAGGGTTTGACATCAGCAATGACAGTCGGTTGAACAATGGCTTTTTCACGATCGCCCCCTGTAATTAGCCGAGCTCCACTTTGAACTGCTTCCTGGAGCCAATCGGACACACGTGCTGCTTCTGCTTCGTTGATCATCGCACTGAGCTTTGTAGATTCTTTCATCGGGTCACCTACAGAAATTCCCTCCACTGCACTTTTGACTGCGTCTAAATAATCAGCATAAACCTTCTGATGGACAACGACTCTCTGAAGTGAAATACAAACCTGTCCAGCATTGACAAAGCCTCCTGTTGCTGTCGCAGCCGCTACTTGGTCTAGGTCAGCGTCAGGCATCACTATCATGGGACAGCTTGAACCAAGCTCTAGGGAAAGCTTCTTGACCCCTGCAATTTGGGTAATCTGCTCCCCAACATCAGTACTTCCTGTGAAGCTGATTTTACGCAATCGCTTGTCAGCACAGAGCAACTTTCCCAATCGTGAACCAGAACCCGTGATGGTTTGCAAAGCATTTTCTGGAAGGCCTGCTTCGTACAAGAGTTCGGTCATCCGTAAAGCTGAGAGTGAGGTCTGCTTAGCTGGTTTTAAGATCACGGCATTACCTGCACTTAGGGCAGGTCCGATTTTGTGCATTACGAGGAGTAATGGGTAATTGAAGGGGGTGATGGCCAACACGACTCCACAGGGTACTCTCATAGTGAAACCCAATTTGTCTTTGCCAGCACCGACTTGAGCATCTAGAGGAAGACTCTCCCCACGCACTTGAGTGCCTTCAAACACAGAGAGTCTCAACAATTCACCCACACGTCCTGCTTCACCTCGGGCTTCTGAGATGGGCTTCCCAACTTCAAGCGAGACCAAGTTGGCCAACTCATCCACATGCTCATCAATCAAGGCCGCAGCCTTGTTAAGGATTCTGGCTCGTTCATGGGCTGGTATTTTTGCCAATATTTTTGACGCCTTGTGGGCTGCTTCGAGGGTCTGTTCTACTTGCTCATCTGTGGCATCTGGAATGTGATCCACTGTTTCTCCATTGAAAGAGCGAATCACGGGTGAGCTTTTAGGAGACTCAGACCAAGCTCCATTTATGAACATTTTGCGCATAAGTACTCCTTTTAGTGAGGAAACACCCTAGGAAGAATGTATGGAATTCTTGAAAAAAGAACCCCCAACAGCCCAGCAAAATGTCAGGCTCTTGGGAGACGGTGGTGAGGATAAAATGATGAAAAGACCCTATAGTGCAGGGCTGTCAGAAAATATGCTAACTCAGGCCTGAATTTCGATGGCTGCTTTTTGAAGTGCATCGGTCAAGTGCTGATGACCCATCCTTGAGTAAATCTGGGGATTGGCTTTTTCTGGATCTTGCTCTGCTTCGACTACGATCCAACCACTGTAGTTGATGTCGGAAAGTACCTTCGCAAAGTTGTGAAAGTCTATCGAGCCATCTCCTGGGACGGTGAAGACTCCCTCCAGCACGGCGTCTAGGAAGCTCATGTCCTCGGCCTGAACTCTTTTGTAGACATCTGCCCGGATGTCTTTGCAGTGCACATGTTTCACCCGATGTCCATGACGACGAGTGGTTGCCTCCACATTGCCACCTGCGAAAGTAAGGTGTCCTGTGTCTATCAATAAATTCACATTGGGCCCCGTGTTGGCCATCAAAAGGTCGACTTCTCGCTCTGTCTCAATAACTGTCCCCATGTGATGGTGATAGACCATTGGCACTCCATACGCTGCCATACGATCGGCGATTTCTGTCAATTTTCGCCCATATTCTGGGTATTCTTCGTCAGGCATGACAGGACGTTGGGAGACTGGAATTTGCTGCTTTGTTTGAACACTGCCACTGGTTTCTGCATAAACCAAAACAGGAGCTTGCAAGGATTTGAAGGTGTAGAGCATTTCCTGAAGATTTTCCCATTCTTCATCCACACTGCACTCGCGTAGGGTTCCAGAGAACCAACCCGACGCAAGCTTGAGATCGAATTGTTTGAGTAGTGGTCCAAGTTTTTCAGGATCCATCGGATACTTAGCGCCACTTTCTGTTCCGGTAAACCCTGCCTCACGACTCTCCCGCAAACATGTTTCCAATGGAGTGTCTCCCCCTAATTGGGGCAGATCACTGTTGGACCAAGCAATTGGGGCGACAGCCAGTTGAACGCTCATATGTTTTCCTGAAGTTGAATGTTTTCTGAAATCAGACAATCAATTTGTAATCATTGACTGTGGGGAACACCACCTTGCCTCTTCTGATGAAAGCTTGACCGCTTCCAACACTTTTTGAATTTCAAAAGCTTCGGTGAAATCAGGCCAGCAGGCATCCCCACCTTCCAGTGCTCGTAGCAGTTGTAGCAGCTCAATCACCTTGAGTTCATTGAAGCCAAGTTGATGCCCAGGTGCAGGGCAGAAAGCACTATAGTGAGGGTGGTCTGGTCCGGAAAGTAATGTTTTAAAACCATCCCGACCCGCTTTCTGGTTGGCATCATACAGTCTCAACTCATTGAACTGTTCCTGATTGAAGACAAGCGTCCCTTTCGTACAAGTCAGCTCAAAAGCAAGGTGCATCTTCCGCCCCCAGGCCATCCAACTAGCCTCTAGTGTACCAACACAGCCGTTCTCAAATCTCACCAGGCAGTGGGTTTGGTCATCAACATGAACCAGGCGGGTCGTATCTCCACTAGGTCTTTCGGGAACGACAGTCGTCAGATTTCCCAAAACTTCTTGAATTGGTCCTGCAACGTAGCGAGCTAGGGAGATGATATGACTTCCCAAGTCATACAGTACCCCTCCTCCCTGAGAAGCATCCAGTCGAGTGGTGTATGGTGATAGGGGATTAGCCATGTAGTCTTCTGCATGTACACCTCTGAAAGCAATCGGTTCCCCGATTTCGCCACTCTGAACAATCTCTCGGGCGGTTCTCATGAGAGGGTTCTGCAGATAGTTATACCCGACAAGTGTCGGGATCTGCTTTGACCTGGCCAAATTAGCCATCTCTTGGGCTTCAGCAAGTGTGCAAGCCAGTGGCTTCTCACAGTAAACGGACTTACCCAAGTTCATCGCAGCGATTGCAATTGGATGGTGCAAATGGTTTGGAGCCGTGATATCAACGACATCAACTTCAGGATGTTGCACCAACTCCTGCCAATCGGCAGTGCTCTGTTCAAATTGTAGAGCCTTTGCTTGTTGACTGGCTAGTTCAGGGGACGCATCAGCGATCATCTTCAGGACTGGTTTTTGAGAGACTTTAAAGATGCTGGCTATCGAATTGTAGGCGTTGACATGGCAACGCCCCATAAATCCGGAACCGATCAGTCCGATTCCTAGTGTCTTCATTAAAATTCTTCCTTTCTATTTTACACGCCCAAGCGTTGACGTTTCTGGCCCTCGGAATGGTCTGACCTTGCTTGACGAACCTCTTCACGATCACTCACTTCTGGGACTCCGACATCCCACCAAGCATCTCCTGGCGTCCATTGTGATGGCTGGGTTTTGATGCAGATGACATAAGTGCGATCCGCTGCTTTCGCACGTTTAAATGCAGCCTCTAGCTCTGCAATGCTTTCCACTTGCTCACCAAGGGCTCCCATGCTGGTGGCGTGCTGTACGAAATCAACCCCTTGAAGGTTCTCTACTTTACAGTCCTTTAAGAGATTGTTGAAAGAAGCGCTTCCCTTGAAATTTTGTAAGCGATTGATCACAGAGAAGCCCCCGTTGTCACAGACGATGACGATCATCTTGTGTCCTGTCAGCACAGTGCTGTAAATGTCACTGTTCAACATCAAGTAAGATCCATCGCCAACGAAGACGATGACGTCTCGGGATGGGTCTGCCATTTTGGCCCCCCAACCACCTGCGATTTCATATCCCATACAAGAAAAGCCAAACTCACAGTCAAAAGTACCAATTGAGCGTGTCTTCCAGTTTTTGCAAAGCTCGCCTGGTAATCCACCTGCAGCAGTCAGTGCCAAGTCAGTGCTATCGCAGCTTCTGTTGATGGCACCAACGACTTGCCCGTAGCTTGGAGGAACAGCATCTGATGGTCCAGAATGCTGATCTACTGTCCGGTTCCACTCTGCATAATGCCCCTGTGCCGTTTCGATCCAAGCTGGACTGCCTGCCCAATTACCCAGCGCACTGCTTAGATCTTCCAAGCCAACCTTGGCATCGCCAACTACGGAGAGCGCCCGGTGCTTGTGAGCGTCGAAGCTGGCTGCGTTGATCGCAATCAACTGCATTGACTCATTACCAAAGACAGACCAGGAACCCGTTGTGAAATCTTGCAGACGGGTTCCCACAGCAAGAACGACATCGGCCTCTGCAGCAAGTGCATTTGCAGAGCTTGAACCGATCACACCGAGTGGTCCAGCATTCAGTTTATGGTCATGCAGCATCTGTGATCGACCAGCGATTGTCTCTGTCACTGGGATACCGTGTTTTTCTGCAAAACTGGTCAGAGTAGCGACTGCACCTGAGTAAAATACCCCTCCGCCAGCAACAATCATCGGTTTTTGGGCTGACTTCAAAATTGCTGCTGCCTCCGCAATGCTATCCTGATCGGGCCGAGGTCGTGGGCTTCGGTGAATCTTCTCCTCAAAGAACACCTCGGGATAATCGTAAGCAACTGCTTGGATATCCTGGGGTAGGGCAATGAAGGCTGGGCCAGAAGTAGCCGGATCCATCATTGTCGCCACTGCTTGTGGGAGGGAGACCATCAACTGTGCTGGATGAGTAATTCGATCCCAGAATCTTGTACAAGACTTGAAGGCATCCGCGACAGTCAATGTTGGATCTTGGAAATGTTCAACTTGCTGCAAGACTGGATCAGGTAGCCGATTAGAGAAGGTATCTCCGGAGAGGAACAGAACAGGTAACCGATTCGAGTGGGCCGTACCGGCAGCTGTCAGAAAATTTGTACAGCCAGGGCCAATTGATGAGGTTGCAACCATGATCTGACGTCGGCGGCTTGCCTTGGCAAACGCAACCGCAGCCAAACCCATTGATTGTTCATTCTGACCCCGCCACGTGGGCATGACATCACGAACTGATTCCAGAGCCTCACCCAGACAGGTAACATTGCCATGGCCAAAAATTGCAAAAACCCCTGGAAACAAGGGCTCCTTCTTGCCATCAATCATGGTGTGCTGGTTGACAAGATAGCGGACCAGTGCTTGGGCCATCGTTAGTCGAATCGTTTTCATTAGGACTCCTCTTGCTAATTGACTCAAAAAGTCTATTTTAATAAATTGTTGAACAAAAATTCAATTTTCTTCAATTTCATTTGCTTCGCTTAGAAATTTGAAAGCAACATGAAAACAATCTTCAAAGGATGCTGATGACGAACCTCCCGCTACCTGATACCTATGAACGGTTGATCACGCAGGTAACCGAGCAGTTTCCGAAGATGAAGAAAAGTTTTCAGCGTATTACACGTTTTATGGTTCAGAACCCAAATGCGATGGCTGTTGAATCCGTCAAAGTGATTGCAGACCAGGCTGGGGTTCAACCTTCCTCCTTGGTACGTTTCGCAAAGCACATGGGCTACAATGGCTTCAGCGAAATGAAGCGTGTTTTTCAATCTCACCTGATTTCCACAGCCAGTTCAAAAGAACGCCTGGAATCATTCAGTAACGAGGTCTCAGCGGAGTCGAGCAATTCGACCGCCTCATTCTTGCAATCCTTAGTAAGTAATGACATTGCAGCTCTGAATGACCTCAAGCACAGTATATCTCCTGAAGTACTGGAAAAGGCTGTTTCGTTATTAGAGGAAGCAGACACAATCTATGTTTTGGGGCAATTGCGTTCGCTCTCCGTAGCCTACTACATTCGTTACTTGTTACTGTATCTCCGACAAAATGTTCGGCTCCTCGATAGTTCTGGCGGACTAGCCACAGAGGAAGCAGAGTTGATGAATGAGAAATCCCTGCTAGTTGCAGTTTCCTTCCGCTACTACGCGCGGGAAGTTGTAGACATCGTGGAAGGAACAGCCCGCAAGAAAATCCCCATTCTAGCTTTTACGGATAGTCAACTGAGCCCGCTGCACAAACACGCTACTTGCTCGCTTGTCGTACCGGGTGCAGGCCACAAATTCAGTTACTCATTAGCTGCTACGATGTGCCTCGCACAAAGCCTCATTATCAGCATGGCCAGCCGATTCCAGATTGAAGGTTTGCAGGAGGAACTCAATCCACAGGACCTTCTGGGATCAAATGATCCCAAGGTTTTGCAAAGAATCTCCCCCTCGAAGCCATATCATTTTGAGCAGAATTGAGCCCCTTCAGGTATCTCAAGAGTAAACTGCCTCCCAATTAACCACACGATCCCTCTGCAATCGCCCTGTCAGGCCATCTACCACATTTTCAACACAGACCAATCCAAGCCGACGGGTACATTCTGCTGTTAAGCTGGCGTTGTGGGGACTAAATACGACCTTGTCAGAACTAAATAACTCCATGTTACGTGGGGGAGGTTCTTGCTCAAAGCAATCTAATCCTGCCCCAGCTAATTCTCCAGCGTCGAGAGCTTTGAGAAGTTCTTCTTCATCAATTAACCCACCACGTGCAGTATTGATAACGTAAGCTGTAGTTGGAAGAGCCTTGATCTCAGCCGCTCCGATAATATGTCGATTTTGGGCAGTGAATGGGAGATGAAGGCTTAGGAAATCTGTATCAGGTAGAAAATCCTCAAGATTGCTGATCGGGGTTGCTCCTGACTCGCTAACTTGCTCTGAATTCACATACGGATCAAAAACGTGAACTCGCATTCCGAATGCTAAGGCACGTTTGGCCACTTCTCTGCCGATCCGACCAAAGCCCACAAGCAAGAGATTCTTTCCAGATATCTCTGAGCCCTGAAGGCGATTACGCGATTCCCAATCACCTTCTCTCATTGCCCGATCGAAGGCACTCCCACGTTTTGCCAGAGTGAGTATCAAGTACAGCGCATGTTCGGCAACCGTAATGGCATTTGCATTTCCAGTGGTTGCCAATGGGATTTTCTTTCTGGAAAGCACCTCAACAGGCACATTGTCATATCCCACTCCATGACGGGCCACAATTTTCAGTTGATGCGCGTTATCCATTAATTCTGCAGACAACTGAGCGGTCCGTACGATCAAGGCATCCGCTTGTGCTAACCTGCTGAAGATTTCATCCTCAGCAGGTTTCTCCAAGACCTCGTGGGTTAACTCGTGATGGGATCGCAGTAACTGCATTGCGTCTTCATGAATTTTACCAAGCAGCAGTACGTGTCCACGGGGGGTCGTCATAATCAGTAAGAACTAGAGCTAGGAGCTTTTGGCATATCCTCTCGCATCTTTGTGAGAACCTCCTTAGCAGCTAGAGCCATGAGCCTTGAATCAGAACCAATCGTCACGAAGCGGAACCCCTTTTCAATCATTCGTAGAGCATACTCCGGTGTTCCGTTGTGAATACCGGCTGCTACGCCATGCTCGGTGGCTTTTCGAAGAATCATATCAATCGCTTCTACAACGACCGGATCTTCCTGGTCAAAAGTTGGGACTCTTCCAAGGGAGTTTCCAAGATCTGAGGGACCAATGTAGACCATGCGAATCCCTTCTACCTTGAGGATATCATCAAAGTTATCCAGTGCTTCCTTGGTTTCAATCATAGCGATCGGAAGAATCTCATCATTGGCGTGAGACGGGTAGTCTGCTCCCAAACTGAAGAGAGCCCTGATGGGCCCAAAGCTGCGTTGTCCAAGGGGTGGATAGTAACAGGCCTGCGCAAAGCGTTCTGCATCAGACGCCTTGTTGATCATTGGACAAATCACTCCGTAGGCTCCCGCATCTAACATGCGCATGATGATCCCCTCTTCCAACCAAGGGACCCTGGTCAATGGCGCTGTGCTCGTCGTGCAGATCGCCTGGAACATCGTTACTGCATTCTGATAGTCGGAGACACCATGTTGCATATCGACTGTCAGTGAATCCCATCCTTGGTGCGCCATCACCTCTGTAGAGAAAGAATTTGGAATCGCTAGCCACCCATTCACGATAGCTCGGTCTTCCTTGAGCATTTTCATTAGTGGATTTGGACGCATTGGGCCTCAATGTTTAGTTGATGAAAGTTAGACTGGGCCGAACATAAATGAAGCATGTTCGACACTAAAATATTATCTGAATTGATAGAGAGCAAGATTTTTAGAAATTAATTTCTATTTTTCAAATTAGAGAATTAATTTTTAGTTTCTCTGAGCCAAGATTCTTTTCTAGGAAACTTCTTGACTCAACCAGTTTTCAATTCAGAGCGTAGGAAAGTTGAATTTCGCACCTTCCTTGATTCCTGTTGGCCATCGAGAAGTGACAGCTTTGAGGCGGGTGTAGAAATTGATCGATTCTGGTCCATAAATATCGTGATCACCGAACAAGGATTGTTTCCATCCACCGAAGCTGTGGAATGCAACTGGTACCGGAATTGGGACGTTCACACCCACCATACCGACCTCGATCTTGCTGACAAAATCGCGTGCTGTATCACCATCGCGTGTGAAGATTGCGATTCCATTTCCATAGGGATTGTTGTGAACCAACTTTACTGCAGCTTCGTAAGTTGGGACACGTACCGTTGAGAGAACAGGACCGAAGATCTCGTTCTTGTAAATCTCCATCTCGGGGGTGACTTGATCAAACAGGCAACCTCCGATGAAAAATCCATTTTCATGGCCTGCCACCTTGTAGCCGCGACCGTCCACTAGCAGTTTTGCTCCCTGCTCCACACCACTATCCACGTAGGCTGAAACCTTATCACGATGCTCACGGGTAACCAGAGGGCCCATATCCTGGCCTGGTTCCATGCCGTTGCCAATTTTGAGAGCCTTGACTTGGGGAATCAATCGCTCCATCAAAGCGTTCGCTGTTTCTTCCCCAACGGGTACGGCAACAGAGATCGCCATGCAGCGCTCACCCGCACTTCCATAACCGGCTCCCATTAGAGCACTGGCCGCCTGATCCAGATCTGCATCCGGCATGATGATCATATGATTCTTGGCACCCCCAAGAGCCTGGACTCTTTTGTCGTGAGCTGTTCCGCGCTGATAAATTGCCCGAGCAATTGGGGTTGAACCGACAAAGCTGATCGCAGCGATATCTGGATGATCCAACAAGGCTTCTACTGCTTCACGGCTACCCTGCACTACATTGAAGACACCATCAGGCAAGCCTGCTTGCTGAAGTAGTTCGGCCATCAACAAGGAAGCACTTGGATCTTTCTCCGATGGTTTCAAAACGAAGGAATTCCCGCAGGCAATTGCCATCGGATACATCCACATCGGCACCATGACCGGAAAGTTGAAGGGGGTAATACCGGCAACAACTCCAAGTGGTTGTCGAAAAGAGTATGCATCGACCGCATTGGCGACCTGTTCACTGAATGAGCCCTTCAGTAGATGTGGAATACCA
>JACLAD010006622.1_pt1 | contig 108662 bp, 99 predicted proteins | sample 8027901 | NCBI WGS metagenome assembly JACLAD01 (sample SAMN15725071, study PRJNA655200) | protist metagenome | isolation source: fluorescence activated cell sorting (FACS) single amplified genomes of... | place: Spain: Blaines Bay Microbial Observatory, Mediterranean Sea | collected 2016-07-05 | reverse complement strand
TCCAAAAAATCTTATAAGTTTTGGAATTCCGTGGGTAAGCATGAGTGAGGAAATGGCTACTCTGAAAAATAGAAGACCAAAATCCACTTTTTGAAGATCAAGAATGGTGGAGTATGTTTTATTCATATGTAAAGCTTTTGGCAATGAAGATAGTAAAACTATTTTCTTGTAAGAATATTTATCTCTTTTCACAATCAATATCTCCTACTGAGGGAACTGAGCAACAAAGAATCTCTGTCAGGCGAAGCAAAAAGAAAGATTTTCCTTCGATAAAGTTAATAAAATTAAGGAAATTGTGTATTTCATCGATTAATTGTGTTTTTCATCGGATAATTAAAATATTTTTCTACATTTGTATTGAACGAAAAACAGGAATTTGAAACGAGCTGGCTCCATAATATTCTTCATTATAAGCATCTTATTTGCAGTTGGAGGCTATGCTCAATCCAGTGCTTCGGCCTCTTTTACTGCTTCAGCAACTATAATTCAACCCATAGGAATTACGACCACCTCTAATATGAATTTTGCAAACCTTGATGCAAAATCTGGTGGAGCGGTAATTCTTACACCTGATAATACAAGACTAAGTACAGGTGATGTGGCACTTGCAGATAATTCTAACGTATCTGCTGCAGCTTTTGAAGTAACAGGAGAAGAGGGTTTTGCTTTTTCCATAAGCTTACCGGAAAGTGAGTACGTCCTTACGAATGGGACGGAAAGCATGATCATAAAGGATTTTACAAGTAGCCTGGCTGAAGGGGGAAATTTATCGGGAGGTTCAAAAACCGTTAGAGTTGGAGCTACATTAAAGGTAAATCCTAATCAAACACCCGGAGTTTATAATAGCCCCGCTCCCATGAATGTAACGGTGAATTATAACTAAATTTCTTTCTTACATCCTTCAGATTTCGCTGAATTTGTCATCCAAATTTCTTAAAATTTTCTAAATAAACGTACTTCATCGTTTATTTTGAAGCTGTAACGATTAAATTTTTCTCTTTCCTACATTTATTTCACATTTGATCCTGAATCTTCTACCCCACTTTCCAGATTCACTACCTACTTCGAAGTATTCTTTAAATAGCCCATGGTTATTTAAGGTGATTGTAAAGGATTAAAAAATTATTTAATACAGAGAAAATGAAAAATACGATTGAGAGTACAGCTAAATCAATGGGTAGAAAAAGTTCTTACGCAGGAATTATTGTAATAACTGCCATTCTGGTACAGTTAGTAATCGATATGATCTACTCCGGTCAACTATAGTTCTCACAACATCTGAACAAATTACCTGGTGATTTACAGCATTTCGGGTTTTCTTTTTATCTATTCTTATAGAAAGATTGTGTAGGTGTTTTATTTCCCTCCTCTTGTTTCTTCTTAAGCCACTTCAATCTGCACATTTACAGTCTTAAATTGCCAATATTTTCCAAATTTGTGCATTTCAACGAATTTCTATTAGCCTTATCGAGTTTTTTTGTAGGGGTTTTCTTTAGCTTATATGTTTGCAGTGTTAATAAATAACAAACCCAAATTAAAATAATTATAATAATACCCCTTAAACCTACAAACATGAAAAAATTTACATTTATTTTATTCGCTCTTATCGCCGGAACTACTTTTGCACAAAGCAGTGTGAATGGTACAGCTACAGTTAATGCTGAAATCGTAAGCCCTATTTCAATTACTGCAAAGGGTTCCAATCTGGAATTCGGAAGAATTATTGGAAATGCGGCAGGAGGTACTGTTACCGTTGAAACTAGTGGGGAACGTACTGCAGATAATGATGATCTATTAGCACCAAGTACAAATGTCCAAGCCTCTTCCTTTACTATAAAAGCTGCTGAAGGATATTATTATAAAATTGAAATTCCTGAAATTAACTTGAAGGGAGACGGAGATGATATGCCTGTTGTTTTCACTAGTAGTTTAGGTAATGAAAATGTGGTAGGTACTGGAGCTGACCAAACATTAACAGTGGGTGGTGCTTTAACTGTCAATGCTAATCAAGCAGAAGGAGATTATACGGGAACTGTAGAAGTTACTGTATCTTACGAATAAAATTTAAGATATAAAATTTAAAACGCCGCCCCTTGTGGCGGCGTTTTTTCTTATAACTCTTTTGTTTAATAGATCAATACCAAATGGATAAGCTAATCCTCGTTTTATTGACAATGTTCTTTTCCGGTCAGGTGTTTGCGCAAGCATCCGCTGCTGCTACCGTGACAAGTAGGGCTACGGTGATTGATCCTATTAAAATCGATAAAACTGTAGATCTTGATTTTGGTAATGTGGTAAGTGCCTATACTCCGGGAACGGTTATTCTTACCCCTGAGGGATCAAGAATTGCGCAGGGTGTGCACATCTCCAGTTCTTTTCCTGGTACAGTGAATCCGGCAGCTGCCATAGTCACCCATGGCAACAACAATTATTCTATTACCCTTCCGGAATCTTTTACGTTGTACAATCAGGAGAATCCTAACCAGACACTGATCATAGATCAATTTACCGTCCAACCGGAAGAAGGTACGGTTTCAGATGTGATTAAAATTGGTGCGACCCTTACCCTGGAAGCAAATCAATTGTCTGGTTTCTACACCAATTCCTCAGGGTTCAATGTTACGGTCACCTACAATTAATTTTAGAAATCCTTAACGTTCTTGTCTTCTTTTACTTACATTTGTGCTAAGTAATAATGTTTGACAGAATTTAGTGCCCCCGCATGAAAAAACAACTCCTCAGGTTTTCCACGTTTTCTTTTCTAATTGTTTTACTTTTCTCTACAGAAATTGCCACAGCCCAGGGTGATCTTATGATTATGCCCAAAAGGCTTGTTTTTGACGGCTCTCAGAGATCTCAGGAAATTAACCTGGCAAATACAGGAAGTGATACTGCTGTGTATGCTGTTTCTTTCGTCAACTATAAAATGACCGAAAACGGAAACTTTGAACAGGTAGAAGTTCCTGAAGACGGACAGCGTTTTGCCGAAGATTTTCTTAGATATTTCCCCCGTCGTGTAAGTCTGGCGCCAAATGAAGCTCAAACAATTCGGGTACAACTTACCCGCACCGGAAATCTCGAGCAGGGAGAATATCGCTCTCATATGTATTTTAGAGCAGTTGAAGAACAAACAGCTTTAGGCGAAGAGGAAGTTCAGGAAGGAGAAGGAATTTCAATCAATATTAAAACTGTTTTCGGTATCAGTATCCCTATTATCATCAGGCATGGGGAATCTACTACGCAGATGGAGCTGAGCAATATTCAATTGCAGCAGACAGATGAAAACCCAAAGTTGTCTTTGGTGCTTAAACGCTCCGGAAATATGTCTGTCTACGGAAACATTAAAGTAGCACATATTTCTCCTGACGGAGTAACTACAGAAGTAGGAATGGTGAAAGGAGTTTCAGTATATACTCCAAACTCAAAAAGGAATTTTTCATTTGAACTAAGAAATTCCGGAGAAGTTGATTTAAGCAGTGGGAAACTGGAAATCTCCTATTCCGAAGAAAAGGGAGAGACTCTGGCAAAGGAAATTGTTGATTTATAATTTAAAAAGAAACTTATAGAAAAAAATTACTTCTACTTAACATGACCTTCCCCCCTACTCTTCTACGTTATTTTACGATCTGCATGTTCATGCTTGGAAGTTGCTTTGTGCAGGGGCAGAGTATAAATAATGTTTCCGTCTCACAAAATGTTTTATGTTCAGGAAATAAGATTGATGTTTCCTTCACTGTTACCAATGGAGGAGGAGGAACTGTGGGATTTGATACTGAAACAATTTATAGCATAGATTTGGGATACCTCGTGAATTCTACATTTTATGTGACTTCAAATGTAGAGATTGATGGTTTAGTTGGACCGCCGAAATATGCTTATGAAGCCAGAACATTAACCTATACTTTTCAACTCCCCAATAATATTGCCCCGCGTAATAATTATAGATTTATTTTATCTTCAAGGAATCCTTCGGTAAATATTTCAACTCAAACTCTTTCAAATACTTTTACCGTTAGATCCAAGCCTCCTGTTCCTACAGTCATTAGCAACCAGCAGCTTTGTGTGGGAGGAACTCTTCAATTGAATGCATCAACTATTTCCGGAGCAACTTATAGGTGGACAGGTCCTAATGGCTACACCTCAACTGCACAAAATCCTATAAGGACAAATGCCACCTCTGCTATGGCCGGAACCTATAGTGTCACTGCCACAGTAAATGGCTGTACCAGCGAACCAGCTTCAACTACAGTCACTCTAGATGAACCAATCTATAATAATGGCATTGGCCCCACAGTTTGTGGAAGAGTAAGCGAAAATGGAACGCTAACCATGACAGCGCCCGAAGGTGGTATTTTTACTTCCGTAATTTTTGCCAGCTATGGAAAACCTACAGGCACTTGCGGAAGTTTTAAAAGAAATGCATGCCATTCCACTTCCAGTCAATCTGTTGTGGAAAATCTATTAATCGGTAAGAACACAGCTACTATTTCTGCAAATAATAGCACATTTGGTGACCCTTGTGTGGGGACGGTAAAAGAATTAGCTATACAGGCAGCCTATGAAGGAACTTTAGAAACTATATGCAGTGGTGAAACCCCAAATCTTATCCCCGGCACGCTACCTGCAGGAAGTAATTCCTTCTCTTATCTTTGGGAAAGTAGTACAACGGGATCTTCAACAGGTTTTTCGGCAGCCATGGGAGATAATAAATCTAAAGATTATGCCCCGGGTTCTTTAAAGGAAACAACATGGTTTAGAAGAAAAGTAATTTCCGGAGATTGTGCTGCTAGTATTTCCAATACAATTAAAATTGAAGTCACTAATCCTGTTCCCTCTCCTACAGCCTCTAATAACGGCTCTCTCTGTATTGGTGCTACTTTAAATCTTAATGCAATTAATATTGAAGGAGCTACTTATAATTGGACAGGTCCGAACAATTTCAGTTCTTCAGAAAGAAATCCATCAATTTCTAATATTGATGAACGTCATGCCGGAAAATATTCTGTCACTGCCACACTAGACGGATGTACCAGTGAAACAGCTACCACTGTAGTAAATGTTAATTCTTATACCAGCCCTTCAACAGATGAAAATGCATTTGGTACAGATTCCTGGATAGGGCATGTATACGATGAGAGAGATTTTGAAACCTACGTTGGAACTTATTCCGAACAGGAAGAATTTTCTCAGGGTTTTGGTGGAAATACAAATTGTTTTGAAGTTTCCCACGGGACCGGTTCTAACTTTATTTATACGCAGCAGTTCTCCGTCCGCTATCTTAACCGAAGTTCCAAAAATGGTATTTATGTGGCCGATTTACGATCAGACGACGGGATAAGGTTAAAAGTCAACGGAGAAATGGTTCACGACCACTGGATGGATAGATCTCCTGCAACTGACTCAAATGTTCTTGTAAATCTCAACGAGGAAGAAAACCTCCTTACCTATGAATATTATGAAAATGGTGGTGGTAACGTGGTGGAATTTCGAAATTTCGTACCTGTTACAGAAAATAAATTAACCGGTGCTGTTGAACAGAGTCTTTGTGGTGCTGAATCTGCTGCCACCATACAGGGAGATGAAATTACCTTGTATGATGGAATAACCACAGTAGGAACGGGTTTCCAGTGGTTTTACAGTACTTCTATAAATGGTGAAAAAATTGCCATTTCCGGAGCAGATCAAAAAGATTTCACTCCAGATGTTACCGCTTCGCCATTTAATGAAACTGGTGAATATTATATCTTCCGAAAGGTGAGCGTAAACAGTGCGAACAACAGGATAAACAATAATTATAGCTATACGACGACACATGTATCACGTCCTGCGCATTTAGTAATCGAAGAAACTCCCCAAGTTCAATTCAATGCAAGTCCCATTGAATTATGTGGGGCAGGTGAAGTGACGCTTTCGGCAGCTTTTACCGGCAGTGGATCTTACTTGATAAGTGCAGAGATTAATGGCGCTACCACAGATGATATAGCTGTAAATGACAATGATTTCTCCATGTCATTTTCCGTAACTGAAACGTCTACCTTTAAAATCACCAGCATTAGTGACCAGTCTTCTGGCTGCATAAATGAAGCGCCAAATGCTTCTGTAACTATTACTGTTCACCAGGAAATTTCAGAAAATACCATTGCAGGAGCCCAAAACCTTTGTGGAGTTGTAAATCCGGAAGCCTTAACAGGAAGTACACCCAATGGAGGCAGTGGAAATTACACGTACCAGTGGTTAAGCAGCACTACCGGTCCCGATGAAGGATTTGTACCTGCGGAAGGAACGAATGACCAGTTAAATTATAACCCGAATATGCTTTCTCAAACCACCTGGTTCAAAAGAATGATACAATCAGGTACTTGTGGCGATTCAGGCTCGAATGTGGTTAAGATAACTGTAGACCCGGCACTTTCAAATAATTCAATTTCTTTCGAGACTACTACAGGTGCTGGTCTGGACCTTTGTACCGGCACTTCTTCAGAAGATATTTTAGGTACCGTTCCTTCCGGTGGAACGGGTGTATTTGAATATGAATGGCAGTCAACTACAAGTATTGAAAATGAAGAATTTTCCCCAATTTCAGGAGCTGTCAACGCCAATTACTCTCCTGGAGATCTTTCTAAAACCACCTGGTTTAGACGAATTATTCATTCCGGAAATTGTGAAGCTGACATTTCAAATGTGTTAAAGATCACAGTTAATCCTAAACCGACTGCAGTCGTAAATGCTCCCGAAATTGTTTGCCTGGGTCAAAATGCCAATATTACCGGAAGTTTTACAGGTACAGGTCCCTGGCGCATTGATCTCCAAATGAATGGAAATAGTTTTCAGAATCTTGAAATTTCTGATAAAGAATTTTCTGAAATTCTTCCTATTAACACAACCACAAACTTTGTAATAGAAAAGATTACGGATCTTGGAACATCTTGTGTAAATAGAAATCCCGAAATTTCCTTCACGATCAAGGTGAATAACCAATGGGAATGGACTGGCGCTGAAGATACCAACTGGAATAACACAGCGAACTGGAGCTGTAATGCCCTTCCTACTTTGCAAACAAATGTGCTCATTCCTTCAGGCTTGGATAATTATCCAAGCCTGAACAGTGGAAAGGTCGGACTTTCAAAAAACCTGACTCTTGAAGAGGGAACATCCGTTCAGGTTTTAGAAAATGCACTTAACATTGCCGGTACTTTTTCTAATTCAGGACGTTTTAATTCTGAAAATGGAACTGTTGCCTTTGTTGGAAATTCTTCGCAAATCATTCCTGCAGGCGCATTTGAAAACAACAGGATTAAAAATCTTACGATTAACAACAACAGCGGAGTAACTTCCGAAGCCATTATTGAAATTACGGGAATATTAAAGGCTGAAAATGGCGTTTTTGAAACCGGTGGCCAACTCACTTTGATTTCCAATGAAATTCAAACTGCATTGATAGACGGCTCCGGCAATGGTGAGATATTGGGAATTGTAAAAATGCAGCGCTACCTTGACAACTCTTTTGGGTATAAATATTTCAGTGTTCCTTTTCAGAATTCCACAGTAGGCGATTTTGCAGGCTTTGTTGATCTCTCAGCTGAATTTCCAAATTTCTATAGTTATGACGAGAACAGAGAAGATGCAGAAGGAAACGATGCCACCGGATGGGAAAATTATACAACGACAACTTCAGGGTTAAATGCATTGGAAGGTTATGCCCTCAATTTTGGTGACGAGAAAATTGCCGAAATTGTGGAAATAACGGGAATAGTAAACAATGGCAATTTTTCAAGAACCCTTTACAACCACAATGGGGAATATACAAAAGGCTTTAATCTTGTAGGAAACCCCTACCCTTCTCCTATTGACTGGAATGCTGCAGCCGGCTGGACCAAAACAAACATTGATGATGCTATTTATTTTTTCACGGCAGGAAGTGAAAACCGCTACACAGGAACCTATACTGCTTATGTAAATGATATTTCTACATCGGCGATGGATTCTATTGATCTAGTTGATAACAGGTCTTCGAATATTATACCTTCTATGCAAGGGTTCTTCGTGCATGTTAGTGATGTCACGGCCGATGATTCTCCTACCATGGCAAATCTTGGAATGACGAACGAGGTGAGGATTAATGACTTTTCTCAGCCATTTTTGAAGCGATCACTTAAAAATAAACAGGAATTGATAAGACTCACTGCTGCTTTTGAAGGTGAGGAAATGGCTGATCCTGCTGTTATTTATTTCAATTCCTTTGCAACTCTAAATTTTGAAAAAGAGCTGGACGCACATAAACTTATGAATACTGCGGTAAATGTTCCTAATTTCTACAGTATTACGCCTGTAAATGAAAAGCTGGCAATTAATGCCATTTCCAATCCTGAATATCAAAACCCGATAAGAATTCCCCTGGGAATTGAAACCAAAAAAGACGGAAACATCGCAATAGAGCTAAAAGATTTTGAAAATTCACCTGCTTCATATGTTTATCTGGTGGATCAGAACAAAAGACTGGCACAGGATCTTATTAAGAAACCGGTATATAGCTTTCAGGCTCAAAAAGGGCAAAACGATTCAAGATTCTATCTTATGTTCTCCCCAACCCGGTTAACAGATCCCGCAGTGGTTTTCGATGAACCTTTTAGCGTAGAGACAACTAATGGAAAAGTCACTGTGAAAATGAATCTTGACCTTTCTGAAAGAGGAAGCCTGCGCATAAGCACTGTCAACGGAATGATTCTGGATGTGTTGAAAGTGCAGGGACAGGAAAGTGTGGAGATAGAAAGAATAAGAAGTGAAGGAGTTTATTTCATCAGTTACCTTTCAAATGAAGCGCCGTTCACTAAAAAAGTACTGGTAAAAAAATGATCGCATTAATTCCTACTGCTGCAAATAAAAACCTTTTGAAAATAGCACTTTTGCTGCTTTTTCTTTTAGGAGCTTTTCCGGTGCTTGCACAGGAAAATCCGCCTATTCCTGTAAAGGTTGAAGTAAATACTTCCCAATTTCTCAATTTTGGAGCATTTACGGCAGGAGAAGGTGGCGGTACTGTAAGTGTGGATTTTAATGGAAACCGAACCCAGACAGGAAATATTTTCCTGCTTAACCTTGGAGCATCTCCTTCCCCGGCCCTTTTTGATGTCACTGCAAACCCGGGTACTATTTTACAGATCCTTGCGCCTGGCCATGTGGAATTAGAAGGAACAAATGGCGGAAATATCTACCTGGATATTAATAGTTTTAGTACAGGACAATCTTTTATTACCACAGCAAATCCGCCGGGAGTAAATGAAGTTTTCGTTGGCGGCACATTGACTATAGGTAACGAGAGCGCAGCACCTGCAGGCCGGTATAACGGGACTTTTAACCTCACTTTTATACATCAATAGAAGTTTATAATTCTAATGCAAAAAGGTTACCCCGCTTTTTATTCTGAAGGTTTCAAAAATGTGCTTTTAGCCACTCTTTTTTGCCTGCTGTTTGGCATGAACGTTTCTGCCCAGGAAGATTTTCCAGAATACGACGAGCTTAGTGTGGAAATGAATATCCCAAAGATTGGGATGATTGAAATCCCTATTGCCATAAAGGGACAGGATGCTTTTTTGCCGGTCACAGATCTTTTTCAATTCCTGAAGATCAAAAATGAACAAACCGAAAACGGAATTTCGGGGTTTATTATTCATCAAGATTCAACATATCAAATAAATCCTGAAACTGCTGAAATTTCCTTTAAAAATGAAGTTTTTCAGCTTGATTCTTCAGATTTTATAGAATCACCCACTACGCTATATCTGAAATCGAATTTCTTTGGTGAGATTTTCGGACTTTATACAAATTTCTCCTTCCGAAGCCTTTCCGTAAATATGGAAACCGATCTTGAACTACCTGTAATAAAGGAAATGCGGCTGAAAAAAATGCGGGAAAACCTGGACCAGGTAAAAGGAGTTGTAAAGCCCGATACCAGTATCGCCCGAAGAAATCCCTTTTTTAAAGCCGGAATGCTGGATTGGGGAGTGGTTACCACGCAGCAAAGCGCGATTGAGAATGACAACCGGCTTACTCTTGGCCTGGGAACTGTGCTTTTGGGCGGCGAAACAAATGTACTGCTCAATTATTCTACAAGGGTAGATTTTGATTCCCGTAACCAGTTTTACCAGTGGAGATATGTCAACAATGACAGCAGATTTTTTAAACAGGTAACCGCCGGCCGAATTTTTACACGCGCCACCTCTTCCCTATTCGCGCCGGTTGCCGGGGTGCAGGTAAGCAACAGCCCCATGCAAAACCGCCGGTCCTTTGGAACGTATGCCCTTAATGATTTTACAGAACCCCGCTGGACGGTTGAACTTTATGTAAACAATATTTTAGTAGATTTTACTCAGGCAGATGCTTCAGGATTTTATTCTTTTGAAGTGCCTCTTATGTATGGAAATACTGCCGTTAGCCTGCGTTTCTACGGCCCCTGGGGAGAAGAACGTGTGGAGAACCGCGTGATCAATATCCCATATAATTTTGTTCCGAAGAATGAAGTGGAATATACACTTTCTGCAGGGATTGTAGAAGACGAAGACAACCGCAGGTTTTCACGTTTTAACCTCAATTACGGGCTCAGCAACAGCATGACCATTGGCGGTGGTGTGGAATATCTCTCGGAAGTAGAAAGCGGGGAATTTATGCCATTCTTGAATACCTCCTTCCGGCTGGCTTCAAATATCTTGTTTTCAGGGGAATACATGTACGGCGTAAAGGGGGAAGGAATTTTGAGTTACCGCAGTCCGCGAAGTTACCAGGTAGACCTTAACTACGTGAAATATCATGAGGACCAAACGGCCATCAATTACAATTACCTTGAGGAGCGAAAAATAAGCTTTTCGGCACCCGTTCGCACCAGGAATTTTTCGATGTTCAGCAGGTTTAGCCTTAACCAGATCATCATGCCCACGACCGAATTTACAACGGCACAACTATTACTTTCAGGCGCGCTAATGGGAATAAGCACCAATTTCACCACCTATGGAATTTATAACGATCGCACACAAAAGCCAACAATCTACAGTTCCCTTTCTCAAACCTATCGCCTGCCATACCGGTTTTTATTTTCCCCGCAACTGCAGTATGATTTCAGCAAAGAAAGGCTCAATAATCTTACGCTGGAACTTGAACGGCCTGTTTTTGACGGCGGCTTTCTGAACCTCGCTTACGAGAGCAATTTTACCAGGAAAGCCCATATTTTTGAAGTTGGAATGCGATACACATTTGATTTTGCTCAAACCGCATTTACGTCCAGAATTGGTAACCGAAATTCCTCTTTTGTGCAATCGGCGCGAGGAAGTCTCCTGCTGGATGACAATACTGGTTATGTCATGGCAAATAACCGGACTTCTGTTGCGAAAGCGTCGCTAACGATCATTCCGTTTCTGGATTTTAATAACAACGGTATTAAAGACGTTATGGAGCCCGGCGTGCCTGGTCTTGAGTTAAAGAATTCCGGCCGACTTACCTATAATGAAGATCTCACTGTTCTAAGAATTACTGAATTACAACCTTACGTAGATGTAATGATGGAAGTTGATCCTACCAGCCTTGACAATATTGCGTGGAGAATTCCTAATCCTAAAATTAAGGTGCACACGGTGCCAAACCAGTTTCAGGAAATCTTTGTACCAGTGGAAGTATTGGGTGAAGTAGCAGGAATGGTATATTTTAAAAATGAAAAAGGCGTACGAGGCCAGGGACGTATTCTGGTGAATTTCTTTAATGATTCAGACGAACTTGTAACGCAGGTGTTGAGCGAGGGAGACGGATACTTCACTTATCTTGGTTTGCCACCGGGAAATTATACTGCGGAAATTGATGCTGCCCAGCTCGAAAAATTAGGCTATACTGCAACTTCTTCCAACGCCACTTTTGAAATTGAAGTTTCTGAATATGGTGATATTGTAGACGATCTTGAATTTGTTCTTTCCGAAGAAAAATAAGATTCCAAAAATAGCATTTTAACCTTCTCTTCTGAAAAAAATTAGAATGCTTTACCTGAAATAAAATCCTTAAACTATAAGCCAGAGTATTTGGGAAACTGAAAGGCCCACCACCGCAATTAGAGTAGTCATTACAGTCCAGGTTTTAAAAGTTTGTTTTTCAGTTAAATTCAGAAATTGGCCCACCAGCCAGAATCCGCTGTCATTTACGTGAGACATTACGGATGCTCCCGATGCAATAGCGATCACGATCAACGAGATTTGTGCCATTGAAAACGCATTTCCTGTAAGCACGGGAGCCGTAATACCCGCCGCAGTGATCATTGCCACGGTTGAAGAGCCTTGCAGGACGCGTACCAAAGCGGCCACTACAAACCCAAACAGCAACGGATTAAAAAAGGTGCTGTTAAGTGCTTCGGCAATCATTTCTCCTGCTCCTGTATTGATAAGGATTTGCTTAAAAGCACCGCCTGCACCGGTAAGCAGGATAATAATTCCTGCCGCCTGGAAGGATTTTGTGGCGACTTTCAGTAGATATTCCTTTGACATTCCACGTTTTATCCCCAGAAAATACCAGGCAATCAAATTGGCAATGATCAATGCGGTAAACGGGTGACCAATAAGCTGGATGGTATATAAAATACTATTCGGAATACTAAAATCATCGAGCAGTGGGCTTCCAATTACTGTATTCAGAACGATCAATACTATTGGAATAACAATAATACTAATGATCAAACCTGGAGAAGGTTTCATTCTAATTTCATCGTCTTCTTCATCAAAAACCAACGGTTCAATATGTATTTTCTTTGAAATGTATTTTGCAAAAACGGGTCCGGCAACAATAGCGGCCGGGAGTCCTGCAAGAAATCCAAAAATGATCACCCAGCCAAGATCGGCTCCCAAAATATCTGCAACAGCAATAGGTCCCGGCGTAGGCGGGATAAAGGCATGTGTAATGGCAAGTCCCGCCAGCAGCGGCATGGCGTATAAGAGAAGGGATTTCCCGGTTTTCCTGCTAAGGGCATAAGTTACCGGTACCAGGATGATAAAAGCTACATCGAAAAAAACCGGAATTGCTACGGCAAAGCCTGTGATCATCATTGCCCATGGCGCATTCTTCTCTCCTGTTTTATTCAGCATGTAAGAGGCCAGTTGTTGCGCCCCGCCAGATTGTTCTAAAATTCCGCCGAACAAAGCTCCCAAACCTACCACTGTTGCCACAAAACCTAACGTGCCGCCCATTCCGTCTTTCATGGTTTCGAGAATTTCGGTCGCCGGCATTCCGGCAAGAATACCTACCACGATACAAACGATGAGGAGTGCTAAAAATGCCTGAATTTTGAGTCGGAGGATTAGAAAAAGTAAGAGAGCGATTCCGGCGAAAACCGCGAATAGTAATGTTATATTCATCCTTTAGTTGATTTCCATTGGGTGTGAAAAAAATCTCCTCTTGGCTTATCACTTCTTTCATAGGTGTGGGCACCAAAATAATCCCGCTGTGCCTGTATCATATTGGCCGAAGATTGCCCCGATGTAAAGCTGAGGAAATAATTTGCCGCTGCAGATAAAACCGGGACAGGATAGCCATTTTTGAGAGCCCGCGCAACTATGGCAGCAAGCGGCTCGCTGAAATCTTTTAAAAGCGCTGAAATTTCTGGATGCATCAAAATATTCTTATCCGGATTTTCCCTGAATAAATCCACCAGGTCTTCCATGAACGCCGATCGAATGATACAGCCATTGGTCCAGATGCGTGCAATTTCAGATAAATTGAGCTCCCATTTATACTCTTTTCCGGCTTCTTTAATAAGGTCAAAACCAATGGCATGATTAATAATGCTGGCAGCCTTGTACGCCTGGAAAAATTCTTTGGAAAATTCTTTTAAAATGCCATTTTTGGATGTTGAGGATTTGTATTGCTTTTCCGCTGCCATTCGCTCTTCCTTTCTCCCAGAAATATTTCTTGCCATTACCGCGGCGGTGATCGTATCCAGAGGAACACCAAGTTCTAATGCTGCATTTGTAGACCAGCCACCTGTCCCCTTCTGTTTTGCAGCATCCAGTATTTTATCAATGAGAAATTCTTCAACCTCTTTCGTTCTTAAGATATCTATGGAAATTTCCAGAAGATAGCTTTGCATTTCTGCATTCCATTCTTCAAAAAGAGCTGCTATTTCTTCAGGAGTAGATTGGGTGTGAAACCTGAGAAAGTGATAAACTTCTGCGATCAGCTGCATTTCGCCGTATTCTATCCCGTTGTGCACCATTTTTACAAAATGACCGGCGCCATCAGGTCCTACATAAGTACAACAGGCTTTCCCGTTCTTATCTTTGGCAGCTATGGTTTCAAGAAAATTTCCTACCCGTTTGTAAGCTTCGGAAGAGCCCCCGGGCATAATTGAGGGACCTTTAAGGGCGCCTTCCTCGCCGCCTGAGACTCCTGTGCCCATAAAAAGAATTCCCTTTTCCTTCAGAAATTGTTCACGACGAACAGTATCTTTATAATGGGAATTTCCACCGTCAATAATGAGATCATTTTCCTGAAGTAGCGGAAGAAGGCTTTCAATCACAAGATCTACCGGTTTTCCTGCATTTACCATTAACAGGATATTACGTGGATATTCCAGGGATTCAACAAATAACTGCAAATCATCAAAGCCTGAAAAGTGGTAATTTTCTTTATGTTCCTCTACAAATTTTTTCGCAATATCTACTTCCAGTTTTTCGACGTGCCGGTTATATACTGAAACTGTTACTCCTTTAGAAGCCAGGTTCACGGCCAGGCTCTTTCCCATAACTCCCAAACCCATTAAGCCTATTTTGGATTTGTGGCTTTCTTTCTCCAGTTTTTGCATAATTTCATTAAAAATATTTTCTACGGAAGTATTTACATCCACATGAATCCCGTACCGGGGAATTTGAAGCGTGGAATACTGCGATTCCAGTAATTCCGGTTTAAAATAATGGTTTTCTCGAGAAGTAAGACGTCCCAGGATCACCTCATATTTTGAATGTAAAAAGATCCAGGAAATGTCATTTTTGGGAATAGATTGAAGTTGCTTCCTGTATTTTTCCTTAAGAGCAGAACAGGCCAGCACGGCACCTCGTTCATGGCTCCATTCCTGTATCTTTTCAGATAAGGTTTGCAGCCATATCTTTCGGTCCTCATCCTGTAGGGGAATACCGTTTTTCATTTTCTCGACATTCCGAAGCGGGTGGAAATCATCGGCATCAAAAAAAGGCACACAAAATCTTTCTGCAAGCATTTTTCCTATAGTGGTCTTCCCCACCCCTGAAACTCCCATGACAATGTAAACGCGCATAACTTCTTTTAATACCTTATTTCAAGGATCTCGAGTTGGCGTAACTCGTTTCCAAGTTTGAATTCTGCCACTTCCCCTTTTTTCCTGCCGGTAACGGCTCGTGCAATAGGTGCTACAAAAGCGATCTTTTGCTTTTGAACATTGGCCTCATCAATTCCCACAATGGTGAATTCCTGAATCTGACCGCTGCCTGTATTCTTCAGTGTTACCCTGGCTCCAAACCTTATTTCCTCTTTGGGCTGTTCATTGGGCTCCAAAACACGTGCAGAATTTATACGCTCCTGCAGCAGGTTCATCTTTCCATCAATTACCGCCATGGCGCGACGGCGTTCGGTGTCGCTTTCCGCCTCAAGGTTTGCGCGTTCCAGTTCTAGTTCTTTTCGTTCCTCCAGTAATTCCTGCATTCCCTGCGGAGTCACATAATTTGTCACTCCTGCCGGTAACGCGGCGCGCGGTGGTATGAACGGCGCTTCTTCCTGGTCTTCTTCTTTAACAAATCCTCTGCTCATTTCTTTAAGTTCGAATAAATTAAGATACTGATTTTTTATTTATCGGCAATATTATTGCTGTGGAACCTGATTTCCTCATATTTTCCCGAAATTCGCACAAAAAATCACATTTTCTGAAGCTTTTTTAAATGAAGAAATTAGTAGTCATTGGTTATGTCTGGCCCGAGCCCGGCTCATCTGCAGCCGGCAGCAGAATGATGCAGTTGTTGAATATCTTTCAAAAAAGTGGTTTTGAGATCACTTTTGCCACAGGTGCTGCCCGTACTCCTTTTGCTGAAGATCTTGAGGAAAAAGGAATTAAAACAGCAAAAATTGCGGTCAACGATGCCGCTTTTGATGATCTTATAGCCAAAATACAGCCTCAAATCGTTCTTTTTGACCGTTTTATGATGGAGGAACAGTTTGGCTGGCGCGTTTCAGAAGTTTGTCCGGGTGCTTTGAAGATCCTGGATACCGAAGACCTTCATTTTCTTCGGAAAGCACGGGAAATGGCATTCAAAAAGGGCATTTCTGAAGAGGATTTTATGCTGGAATCTGACCTGGCAAAAAGGGAAATTGCAGCAATTTACCGCTGTGACCTTAGCCTTATCATTTCTGAAGCTGAAATGCAGTTGCTGAAAAATCAATTTAATGTACCACCCCGGCTTTTGCATTACCTGCCGTTTATGTTCAAAGAAATTCCTGAAGAACATGCTGCATCCCTCCCCACATTTTCTAACAGAAGGAATTTTATAAGTATCGGCAATTTTCTGCATGAGCCAAACTGGAATGCAGTGCTCACCTTGAAAGAAAAGATATGGCCGCTCATAAGGAAACAACTTCCGCAGGCAGAAATGCACGTTTACGGCGCTTATCCTTCAAAAAAGGTATTTAACCTGCACAATCCAGCCGAAGGTTTTCTCGTAAAAGGAAGAGCCGAAAATTCTGAAGAAGTCATGACAGCTGCCCGTGTGTGTCTTGCTCCAATAAAGTTTGGCGCGGGTTTAAAAGGAAAGTTCATTGAAGCCATGCGCTGCGGAACCCCCGCTGTCACCACAAGCATTGGTGCCGAAGGAATTCCCGGGGAACTGCCCTGGAATGGAGCGATTGAAGATGATAATGAGGCATTCGCAAATGCCGCCGCAGACTTGTACCAAAAAGAGAACGCATGGAAGCAGGCGCAGGAAAACGGCTTTAGGATCATCAATACCAGGTTCTCAAAAAGGGCGTTTGAAGCAGCTTTTCTGGAAGAGATCGAAGATGTCCAATCAAACCTCGAAAAATTGCGAAAGCAAAATTTCACCGGCGCCATGCTGCAACATCATTTGTACAAAAGCAGCTATTATATGTCAAAATATATTGAACTAAAGAACAAAAAATAATATTGCCCGGGAAAGAATCAGGATCCTTCCGCCAGGGCGGAACTGCAAGAATCAAGAACCAAACTTTGTATTACTTTACCGAAAAGCAAATATTTGCACTGCTTTGCATTTTCAGGAGATGCGTTCATTAGAATGAAACAAAAAAACCGCCCGATTCACTAAGGAACCGGGCGGCCGACATTATAAAAACAAAGGAAAGTATTGTTCTTTAAGAGCTTGCTGCAGCTTTTTGAGAAAACAGCTTGTCGTTAAGGCTTTTAAGGATCTGTACTCTATTGCGGGTATCTACCAGCAGTGAAATGTTGTTTTTGCTCCCGCCGTAAGAGATCATCCTCACGGGAATATCGTTTAGCATCTCAAAGATCCTGTAGCTGCTTTTGTCCTCGATGACAGATTCTCCCACAATACAAATGATACTGTGGTCCTTCTCCACCGTAATTTCGCCGTAGGCTTCCAGTTCATTCACGATAAGGTCCAGATTACGGGTATCGTCAATGGTGAGGGAAATGGCAATTTCAGAAGTGGTGATCATATCGATCGCGGTTTGATGCTTGTCAAAAACATCAAAGATCTTCCGGAGGAAACCGTGGGCCATCAGCATTCGGTTAGATTTGATCTTGATGGCCGTAATACCGTCTTTGGCCGAAATGGCTTTTAATCCGGTGCTTTTTACTTCCGAAGAGATTTTTGTACCCGCAGCTTTTGGAGTAAAGGTATTCTTTAAATAAATAGGAATATTCCTGTCCTTCACGGGCTGCACCGTTTGTGGGTGCAGGATCTTCGCGCCAAAATAAGCAAGCTCGGCTGCTTCTTCAAACGTGAGATAAGATAGAGCTTTCGTATTCTCCACATGCCGCGGATCGTTGTTGTGGAAACCGTCAATATCTGTCCATATCTGCACCTCTTTTGCCCCGCAGGCTGCTGCAATAATGGTGGCCGAGTAATCACTCCCGCCACGTTTGAGGGTGTTTATATTCCTGAAACGATCTATACGCACAAAACCTTGCGTGATATAAATTTCAGACCTTATTTCTCTGTCCAAAGTTTCGTTAAGGAGCGTAGAAACAGTTTCAATGGTAGGGTTTTCCAGGCTTTGCACATGCATAAATTCCTTTGCATCTAAAAGGGTGTTATTTTGCTCTTCGGCCTCGAGATATTTAGAGAAAATATAGGTGAGGAAAGTTTCTCCAAAGGTAAGCACCACCGGCTCCATCTCTGCCGAAAATTTTCCGGAGATAATTTCCCTAAGCTGTTCAAATAACTGTTCGATGTGGCCTAAAGTTTCCTTTTTAGCTTCGGAATCACTGAACAATTCTTCAATAAGATCCTTGTGCTTGTTAAAAAGCCGCTCCAAAACCTCATTTTTGGAGCCTTCGCTGCCAAGCCTGAAATATTCTACCAGGTTTACCAGCTCATTTGTCACGCCAGACATGGCCGAAAGCACCACGATCTTGCTTCCCGGCTGGCCGGTGATAATATCTTTAACATTCCTGATACTTTCAGCAGAACCTACAGAAGTACCTCCAAATTTTAAAACCTTCATCCTTTAGAACATTTTTCAATTGCATAATTAAGGTTTGATTCAAGGTTTTTAAAGAATTGAATCTATATTTTATACCTTTGCACAAATTGTTTAATATTTAACATTATGAAAACGATCAGCACTTGTGTTCATGACATTATTCGTCATCAACCTTTCCTGGATGATGCGCTCGCCAGGAATATCATCAATTTTAGTTCACTTGCCGCCGATCTTCAGCCACAGGTGGAAAAGGAAATGCGCAAGCCTGTCAAGCAGGGTTCCATTATCATGGCCCTGCGGCGTTACAGCCCCAAAAGAAGCAAATTCACAAATAATAATTTCAGGAAACTGGGAGATATCGTGGTGCGATCTGGCATTACAGAATATACGTATCTCAACTCCAAGACCATTATTGCAAACAAGGCAAAACTGCTGGATTCGGTGAAGGACCAGGCGGGAATTTACATGAACTATTCCAGCAATTACCAGGAAAGCAACTTTTTGGTTTCTACTTCCTTAAAGGAGATCGTGGAGGAAAATTTTCAGAATGAAATAAAGGTGAACGAGAAGAATGACCTGGCCTCCATTACAATTGCCCTGCCCGAGGGAAATACAAAAACCATTGGTTTGTATTTTTACATTTTCAAGCTGCTGGCCTACGAAGGAATCCCGGTGTATGAGATCATTTCCACCACCAACTACTTTAGTCTCTTCCTGGAAAGCGAGTATGTGAATCAGGCGTTCTTTTTAATGAACGAAATAAAAGCATCTTAAAGAGCCATTTTTAGTCCACCCGGTACCACCAGACTTCATTCTGAAGGTTCATAGGCAGGACAAGCACATTCTCCTTTTCATGAAAAAGAATGTCTCCGGCACTTTTTTCTGAAGAAACCACCTGTTGCGTGTTTCCATCTTTGTCTATCCTGTAGATGCTGCCTGTAGCCCAGTCTGAAACATAGAAAGAATCATTTGAAGCCTTTTGAATGCCATCAAGATTTCCAATGCCCTTATTGGTAACGTTCTGGATCTCCCCGGTGTCAAGATCCAGTCTCAGCAAATTCCCGTCCTGATTTTCTCCCCAGGACGCCACGTAAAGATGATCTCCAACAGCCAGGAGACCGTTGGGTGTACTTAATTGATCGCTTTTAATAAGCTCTGTAAATTCCCCTTTTTGATGATCGCTCATCATCATATTGTTTATAGCCATTTCTCCCGGCTTCATATAAATGCTGTTCTGGCCCATATCTGAAATAAAAATACTACCTGCTTCATCCTGTGTAATATCGTTAAGGGAAACGGCATTTTTGACTGCAGTTCTTTTACTTATTTCTCCATTGCTAATGCTCATTTCCACAAGTTCGGTATTATCTGTAACATAAAGTTTGTCACCGTCCAGGAGCAGGCCTTTGGGATCATTGAGGCCGGTGATCCACCTGGCTTCAATAACTTCTCCCGATGGTTTTACTTTTGAAATAAAGCCGTCCCCTTCTTCCTTGTCGGCCATGTTGGACACGTACAGCACATTGTTATCTTCATCCAGGATTACAGATTCGGGATGGGAAAAACCCTGGGCCTTTTGAAAGGGCTCAGCGGTTTGAGAAAAAGAAAGTAGTGGCATCAAAGCCAGAACGACAGAGAAGCAAATTTTATTTAATGATTTCATATACAGCCGGTTTAGTGAGTTTAAATATACAAAAAGTTTAAAAATGCTCCTTTAAGATACATTTAAAGCGCAGCACTAAAGTTTTCACAAAGATCTTTACCAAACTTTCATATTCTGCTACTTTAGACCGCGGAAATTAATTGCTATGAAAAAGATCCTGAGAGCCATCATTGCAGGATGGGGCGCAAAAAAAATTGGAGGCGGCTGCGGTTGCTTCGGAATTATAATTGTTTTCATCATCCTGTGGTGGTTGTTAGGAAATCTCGGACTTTAACTTTAGTCTAAAACTTTAATCTAAAAGCAGTTTCAGGCAAAGAAATGACCGAATCCCACCGTAAACATGATGAGCCCATAGATGTAATGCTCCAGGCTCACATTCAGCAGACTTTTTGACTTCAGATAATTAAAGATAAATATCCAGCTTACCAGAAAAGTTGCAATGGGTGCCACCCAGTTTCCATAAATGAAATGAGTGAGCGCAAAGATGATGGCGTTGCTAAGCATTAGCAGGTACCTCTCTGGTACAATGCTTTTGTACCTGTGAAAAAAGTACATTCGATAGATAATTTCCTGCGGAAGTACAGAAACCACGGGATACAGAAAAAATGTGATTAAATAGTTATAAAAATACTGCAGCGGATACTGCATGAAAAGATGCGGAAAGATCCAGAAAGTGAACCACACCAAAAGGATACTAATTACAACGATCCTGGGAATACTTTTCCTGAAATAAGACAGATCAAACCTAACAAATCTTTTTTTATCAAAGCTGGGGTCGTTTAACAGCATGGCAAGAAAAAAGATCGCGATGAGCAACAGCGGAATGACCTTCCACCAGCCTTCAAGAAATTCTGCGGTTATAAAAGGGATAAAAATGAAAAATAGCAGAAATTCAAAAACCATATAGGCATTTGAATAATAGGCTCGATTAAGGCTCATAGGCAGATTTGAGCGAAAGGTAGCAAAATATCTGCTACAGGATTTTTAAAGGTATGATAAAAATAACCTTTTTGAAACCTCTCAACCGGTTTCCATGTTCTCTTCCACTTCAGATCGATTTCTTTTCCGAAGAAGATCAATAATATTGAACAGTACGATGCAAAAGGCGACCCAAATGAGGCCTGCAATAAATCCACCGGCCACATCTGAAGGAAAATGAACGCCAAGATATATTCTGCTAATACCTATCGCCAGGATAAGCAGTGAAAACACAAGAGTTAGGGAAAATCGTACCCATTTCGTCATTTTCACCTGGTATAGAAGATAAATAAGGAATCCGTAGAACGCCATGGCACTCATGGCGTGCCCGCTGGGATAACTCAGGGATTCTATGACTACAAGATGTTCCTGATCTGGACGTGCCCGGTTAAACACCTTTTTCAAGGCAATGTTTGATAATGCGGAAAGGACCAAAACCCCAAGCAACTGAAAAATAAACTTCCAGCTGCGCAGTTTTATAAAAAGAAAGATCGTCACCAGGATCATAGCGACCAGATACGCATATACATCACCAAGATCTGTTATAAAAATAAAAAAGGAATTGAGGCCGGGAGTTCTAAATGATGTAACATAATTTGTCACCGTTTGGTCAAAACTTTCTATGGAGTTGCCGGTCACTTCCTCTGTCAGCTCCACGAACAAGTTTGTACCTACAACAAAAATTACGAATGAAATCAGGATGATAAGATAAAAGGACAATTCTTCATTCTCTTTGGAAAACTTCTTTCTTAAAAACTCAATACTGTCTTTGATAATGGATCTTAATCCTGTTCCCATATTTCTATTTTGTTATTCTACTTCTTCTGGTTTTGTTCCGGGATAGCTAATTTTAAGTTTCTTTCTCCCCCACTCTTTGGCCTTTGTTTTGTCAATGCCCATATAGATGTCTATTTTATTTCGCCATCTTTGATGCATCTTATCGTTCACCACAAAGAAGCCATCAAAACCTTCAATAGCTACAGGGGTGCCGTGGGTTAAACCTCTTCTCACCAGGTCTCTTGATACGGCAATGCTTTTCATTCCCGGCACCAGGGTGTCTCCCCATGCCGTAATGTTCACGTTGCCTTCGCCCTGATTTTGCAATGAATTATATGCTGAAGCAGTCACAGAAATAGTATCAGTAAAAACAACAACATCCTCTTCCTCTTCTGTTTCTGAAGAAAAGTCGCAGGAGCTTATTACTGAAAGCACGTAAAGGCCTCCCACAACACCCAGGAACTGAAGAGTTTTTATCTGAAACATTTGTACATCTTAGATTTCGTCATCTATCTACATTATAAGAAAAAAATTGCTGATCACGAAATCTTAACCAAGGCTCCAGCCTTCTCTGTAGTCTCTTTTTACAAATTTGTTAGCTTCCTCGAGATTAGTTACCCGCATATTTTCTGAGTCCCAGAGCATTTTAATATCACGTCCGGGATAAGCAATGCGAGATTCTCCTTTATCATTTGTCACTTTTCTTTGAATGTCTGTTCCTCTAATGGCAAGATTGGCAATTAACAAGGTTTCTGTAAGCGGGCCAGCGATCTCGAATGGAGAACTCATTTGTTTTTTCCCGTGGCCTGCAATGGCGCCTTCAACCCACTGTCCGTAATGACCATCTGCACCACCGGGAACTCTTGCATATTGCTGCGGAACGTTTACTTCATCTGTCTTTGAAGTAGGTAGCAACCTTGGATTTTCCCCGTAGGTGCTACACATCATTTTCCCTTTGGTCCCTTCAAAAAGAACACCATTGCCTCCATCTCCAAAGGTTTCGTTTGGCCCCAGTTCTTCGGGACGCGTTGGCTGGATTCCGCCGTCCATCCAGTGCATGGTTAGATCGCCGTCTGTTCTTTCATTACCTGCAAAGGTCATGGTGACATGGCTCGAAGGCGGACAACTTTCAGGGAAATATCCTCGCTGGAATTCATCTACATAAACGCTTCCAACGCTACATTGTACATCTTTAGGATACCCTAATTCCAGCACAGTGTAAGGAGCTTCTATAAGATGACATCCCATATCACCCAAAGCACCGGTACCGTAATCCCACCAGCCGCGCCAGTTAAAAGGAACTAAACCATCAATATATTCTTTGTAAGGTGCAGTTCCCAACCATAGATCCCAGTCGAGACCTGCGGGCACTGCAGAAGTTGTTTGCGGCCAGGGAATTCCCTGCGGCCATACGGGGCGGTTTGTCCAGCAGTAGACGGTATGTACATCTCCAATAAGCCCTGCGTTGAACCATTCCTTTAACTTTCGCACCCCGTCGCCGGAAGCTCCCTGGTTCCCCATTTGTGTGACCACCCTATGTTTACGGGCTGCTTCTGTAAGTTTACGGGCTTCATAAATATCATGAGTAAGCGGTTTCTGTACATAAACATGTTTACCAAGTTCCATGGCGGCAAGAGTCTGTACCGCATGGTTATGATCTGGGGTGGAAACTGAAACTGCATCGAAGTTCTTAGCTTCCTTGTCAAACATTTCACGCCAGTCCTTGTAATATTTTGTTTTTGGAAAACGTGCAACGGAAGTAGCGGCACGCCTGTCGTCCACATCACATAGAAAACCTATATCTGCTTTGCCGGTTTGTGCAAAACTGTAAATATCACTTTCACCTTTTCCTCCAACACCTATTCCCGCCACCACAAGACGGTCGCTGGGAGCGGTAAAACCAACCCCGCCCATAACGTGCCTGGGAATGATCATAAAACCTGAGGCCGCGAGTGCTGTACTTTTTAGGAATGTTCTTCGGGAATTTTCTTTAGGGGAATCGCTTTTTTTCATGGTATGCTGGAATTGGTTATATAATACTTAAAAATTAGATGAAGTTGATTCAGTTTTCTGAAGCAATGACTAATCTATGAACTAAATTTCTATTCTCCAATTCAGGATTGAAATTGAAGTGGAAAAAAGTGGTTTAGAAATTCCATTTTTGGATAAAAAGAGCTGAAAAATGTATAGAAAATCTTCATTTCGTTAATCTTTCAGCAAGAAAATGCTATAAAACCGGCCTAGATTTGTCTTTGGTATTAATAAGTGTACCTTTGCAGTCTGAAATGTGGAATAGGCAATTTTTGCAAGAGGTTCTCCTTTTTCATCTGGTTTTATTTTCATTTCAGTATAAATTTTTAATTGATAAATACAATTTTATGAGTCAGGTAAAACAAGATGACACCGTAAAAGTACATTACACGGGAAAATTAGAAAACGGACAGGTTTTCGATAGCTCTTTGGAAAGAGATCCTATTGAATTCACTATGGGTCAGGGACAACTAATTCCTGGTTTTGAAAAAGGATTGCTTAACATGGAGGTGAATGAAAAGAAAACCATCAACATTCCTTCAGATGAGGCTTACGGTGAACCACGACCAGAACTGGTTCAGGAAGTAGATAAGAGTCAGCTTCCCGAAGAAATCAAACCGGAAGTTGGTATGGGACTGGTTTCAAAGAGCCCTGATGGCCGTGAAATGAACTTAGTAGTTACTGAAGTTAAAGATGATTCTATTGTTGTTGACGGGAACCACCCGTTGGCAGGAAAAGATCTTATTTTTGATCTTGAAGTAGTTGAAATAAAATAAGAAATTCAATTTCGATACTTTTGAAACCTGCAGAAAAAATTCTGCAGGTTTTTTTGATATAAAAAAATTCCGTTACAGAAATGCAACGGAATTTTGTCATTTTCGAGACATCAGGAAAAGAAATTCTTCCGTATTCCTGCCTATTCGTCGTGGTGCATAAAAGACTGTTTGCCCAAAAGTTCCTGTTCGGTTTCTTCGTTGGCAGGATCGGGTACGCAGCAGTCCACAGGACAAACGGCGGCACACTGCGGTTCGTCATGAAAACCTTTACACTCGGTACATTTATCTGGAACGATATAATAAATTTCATCACTTAGCGGCTCCTGGGCTTCCTCAGAATTTGCTTTCTTGCCATTTGGCAGCACCACATCCCCTTTCAGGTCTGTTCCGTCTGCATATCTCCAGTCATCAGCTCCTTCATAAATTGCAGTATTTGGGCACTCCGGCTCACAAGCTCCGCAGTTTATACATTCGTCTGTTATAATAATTGCCATAGCTTATTTTTGTTCTAAATTTGCACAAATTTAAAGCCAAAACAGTTCTTAAACAAATATGGGAATGACAATCGAACAGCGTAAGAAAAACATAGCTCAACTGGGATTATTCCTGAGTCAGTTTAGTATCAATGGAAATAAAAAGCTGGATTCCCTCCCCTACAACGATCGACATTTTGAGCGATTGGCACAACAAATAGAGCAGGCTGTTCACCATAACGGCTGGTTTACTAAAGAGAATATCCTGTTTTCCATACAGCAATGGAGCAAAGCCCTGACGCTTGAAAACCTTGAAAAATGGCTTTCGAAATACGATTTTCAGGAAAAAGAACCTAAAACTGTTGGCATTATTATGGCCGGGAACATTCCCCTGGTAGGTTTTCATGATTTCCTTTCAATTTTGATAAGCGGGAACAAAGCTTTGATCAAGCAATCTTCTAATGATCAATTGCTGCTGCCCGTTCTTGCCGATTATCTTATCGCTATTGCCCCGGAATTTGCAGATCATGTTCACTTTTTGAAGGATTCAACAGCGGGTGCAGAGAAAATGAAGGATTACGATGCTGTTATTGCCACCGGAAGCAACAATACCGCCCGGTACTTTGAATATTATTTTAAGGATAAACCTTCCATTATTCGGAAGAACCGGAATTCGGTTGCTGTTTTGACCGGGAATGAAACCGAAGAAGAACTCGCTCTTTTAGGTGAAGATATATTCAGGTATTACGGTCTTGGCTGCCGAAATGTTTCCAAATTATATGTTCCCGAAAATTACGATTTTGACGCCTTTTTTAAAGCTATCTATTCCTGGAATCCAATTATAAATCAGGCGAAATACGCTAACAATTACGATTACAACAAGGCGGTTTATTTAATGAGCATGTTCAAACTCCTGGAAAACGGATTTTTGATCCTGAAAGAAGATAAAAGCTTTGGCTCCCCCATTGCCACTCTCTTTTACGAGACCTATAACGATCCTGAATCACTTCAGAAGGAATTAAATGCACGGCAGGAAGAAATACAGTGCGTGGTTGGTAAGAATATAACTGAAGGCACAGTAGATTTTGGAAAAACACAGCAACCTGAGTTATGGGATTATGCCGATAATGTAGATACGCTTGATTTTCTGATCAATAAAGTCTGAAAAATGCCATTTTTACCACAAATTCCCTAATTTTTTGAGAGATAGGCCGTTGAAATTTTTGAAATTATCATTTCCCTAACAGGTAAAACGTAAGGATTTCATCATATTTGTAACTGTTAAAAATTTCAACATGAAAAAACACAATTACAGTGCAGGCCCCTGTATTCTTCCGCAGGAAGTTTTCCAGGAGGCGTCTCAGGCAATATTAGATTTTAATAACACCGGACTTTCAATTCTGGAAATTTCTCACCGAAGTAAGGAATTTGTAGATGTCATGGAAGAAGCAAGAAGCCTGGCGCTTGAGCTTTTAGGGCTTGAAGGCAAAGGTTATAAGGCATTGTTTCTTCAGGGAGGCGCCAGCACCCAGTTTCTTATGGCCCCTTATAACCTGCTGCAGGTCAAAGCAGGGTATTTGAATACAGGAACATGGTCTACAAAAGCAATTAAGGAGGCTAAACTTTTTGGAGACGTTGCAGAAGTAGCCTCTTCGGCCGATAAACATTTCAGGTACATTCCAAAAGGTTATTTCATTCCTTCAGATGTTGATTATTTTCACTGCACCAGTAACAATACCATCTTCGGAACCCAAATAAAAGAATTTCCAAATACGCCGAAACCAATCGTTTGCGATATGAGCAGCGATATTTTTTCGCGGGAAATGGATTTCTCAAAATTCGATCTCATTTATGCAGGAGCCCAGAAAAATATGGGTCCCGCAGGCACTACGCTGGTAGTTATCAAAGAAGATATTTTAGGAAAAGTGGAAAGATCTATTCCTTCTATGATGGATTATAAAATCCACATCAATAAAGCAAGTATGTTTAATACACCGGCAGTATTTTCGGTATATGCATCTATGTTAACTTTAAGGTGGCTTAAAAAGAACGGCGGTATTTCAGCAATGGAAGAACGAAACGAGAAAAAAGCCTCCTTACTCTATTCAGAAATTGATATCAATCCTCTATTCCAGGGCTATGCCGAAAAAGAGGATCGCTCTACAATGAATGCTACTTTCACCCTTTTAAACGATGATCTTAAGGAAACTTTTGACACGATGTGGAAAGAAGCAGGAATAAACGGACTTAACGGGCATAGAAGTGTTGGTGGTTATCGAGCCTCCATGTACAATGCATTACCGCTGGAAAGTGTGCAGGTGCTCGTAGACGTAATGAGTGAACTGGAACGCAAAGCATAATTTTAGAAGCAATAGAAACAAAAAAAAAATGAAAGTTTTAGTTAATGACCCTATTTCCAGGAGCGGAATTGAAGCTCTTGAAAAGGCAGGTTTTGAAGTGACATCAACAAAAGTCGCGCAGGAACAGTTGAAGACCTATATCAACGAAAATAAAATTAATGCTTTGCTGGTAAGAAGCGCCACAAAAGTGCGAAAAGATATTATCGATGGCTGTCCCAGCCTCAAGCTTATTGGTCGTGGCGGCGTAGGAATGGACAATATAGATGTTGATTACGCAAAAAGTAAGGGCATTCATGTCATTAATACACCGGCAGCCTCGTCCTCTTCGGTAGCCGAACTCGTTTTTGCTCATTTATTCACTGGCGTTCGTTCCCTGCACGATGCAAATCGTAATATGCCTTTGGAAGGAGATTCCCGTTTTAAAGAGCTGAAAAAGAGTTATGCAGGGGGCAGTGAACTGAAAGGAAAAACTCTGGGAATTATAGGTTTTGGTCGCATTGGCCGAGAAGTGGCGAAAATTGCATTGGGAATTGGGATGAAAGTGATCGCGAGCGATAAGGAAGAAGGAGAAACTGAAATTATGCTGGACTTCTACAATGATCAGAAAATTGTTATTCCAATTAAAACCGAACATGTAGACCAGATCCTGGAAGATTCAGATTATATAACCCTGCACGTTCCATCCCAAAAAGAACCGGTCATTGGGAAAGATGAAATCTCGAGAATGAAAGACGGTGTGGGAATTATTAATACCTCGCGTGGTGGTGTGGTTGACGAAGAAGCATTGCTGGAAGCTTTAGAAAGTGGAAAAGTATCTTTTGCAGGTCTTGATACTTTTGAAAATGAGCCTTCCCCTTCTATTAAAATTTTAATGAACAGCCATGTTTCTTTAAGTCCGCATATTGGAGCTTCTACAGAACAGGCGCAGGAAAGGATTGGACTTGAGCTCGCAGATCAAATTAAATCTTTGCTGAAATAAGTTCCTTTAAATTTAAGAATTCATTAAATGCTTCTGTTAAAAGAAGCATTTTTTTTGTCAAATATTCTCAGCAATAAGGTGTTGGGTCAAAAATATTGTAAATTAACAACAAACCATAAATACTCAAAAATGGCTTCTATATTAGACTTTTTAGATTCAGACACAGGAAGAGATTTTATTCAGAAATCCAGCAAGGAAGTAAATGAAAGTCCGGAGAAAGTGAAATCTGCCCTGGGAATGGCATTGCCCATGTTGCTGGGAGCAATGAAAAAGAACAGCCAGTCTGAAGACGGTAAGGAAAACCTTAATAAAGCCCTCGAGGAAGAAAAGCATGACGGCTCTGTTCTCGAGAAGCTGAAAAGCGGAGATTTATCTTCGATCTTAAGTGAAGGCTCAGGCGTTTTAGGTCACGTATTTGGAGGAAAACAGAACCAGATTTCCGAAGCGGTTAGTGCTGCAATTGGCATGGATAGCTCTAAAGTTACCAAACTTCTTAAGATGGCCGCACCTGTTGTAATGGGAATCCTGGGAAAACAGAAAAGAAAAGATAACGTTGGAAAGGGCGGAATTTCAGATTTGCTTGGTTCTGTAATGGGTTCGAATTCCTCACACGATCAATCGCTGCTCGAAACTTTTATGGACTCAGACAGTGCAGGTAGCGTTGCGAAAGATGTGGCCGGGAAATTGTTTGGCGGGAGAGATAAAAATAAGGGAATTGGGGGCTTCTTTAAGGGTTAAGCCCTTAATTTTAATACATAAACAAAATCAAATGAAAAACCTGCTATATTTTATCATTTTAGGGCTGTCAATTTACAGCTGTTCCACTGCGCGGTCAACAGATGGAGTTCTTTACGGCACGACAGATCCAGAACCTTATGATACTACAGATGTTGCGGTAGAGGCCGAACTTGACACGGTGGTGATCGCAAATCCTGAACTCGAGTATGAAATTATTATTATTGAACCCGGTTTTGCCACTTTTTTAAACTCCATTGCCCGCCCGGAAGGTTATTATTCACAGTCTTACCTTGAGAACAAGAACCAGTTTTTGGTGACAGATTATAACCAGCGGGTCACTCAACCCTTACGTTATAATCCAGATATTTACGTTCAACAAATAGATTATGATCCACAAATTGACTATGGTTATGAAGTAAATTATAAGTTGTACAACTATTTTGTGTATCTCGCCCGCAGGTTCAACCAGCGGTTTTCTGTACCGGCACGCCTCTAAAAGGCTATTGTATTTTCTCATTTTTAAAAGGCAACTGTTTTTGTTTTTCCGTTTTTTCTAAATTGTGTCACTGAAAAGTTGTTTTGATTACCAATTAGTTACAATCAAATCTTTATTCTTGTTTCTTGCAGCGAAGCGATCTATATTCTTTACCCGGACACTACTAATAATTTTAGATTTTAAATTCTCTTCCGCAGGCTAATTTGTTTTTAATATCTTTGCGGCATGGAAAAATTGAAGGAACGCTGGGGAATTTCCTCTACCGGGCAGATCATTTTGATCATCATAGTCTTTGGTTTAACTGGATCTTCTTCGGTTTATGTAGCTAAACCGTTACTTGAGTTTATAGGGTTATCCAGGATGAACTTCTCTCCAGATTTTCTGTGGGGCGGCATTAGTTATTATACCTTAAGAATTGTGCTTGTTTTCCCCATTTATCAGGTCTTATTGGTTACATATGGCTGGTTATTTGGACAGTTCAAATTTTTCTGGTCCTTCGAGAAAAACATGTTGGGAAAAATGGGTTTTTCACGCTTAATAAAATAGTCGCAGTTGAAGTTTATCACCAAATATGGCTTGATATTCATGATGTCACTGCTGTTGTTTCCTTCAGCGGTAAAACTTGCCCACGTTTTTGCCAACCACGAACATGCTTATTGTAATCATTATTCAGAAAGCCACTTTCACGAGAAAATCTTAGATTGTGAATTGTTCAAATTCCAACAGGCTCCATTTTCTTCAGGAGTCATTTTTACTTATGAACCTTATGAACCCGAGAACCAGTACACTAAACCTGTTTCCGCGTACTTTTTCATAAGTGATCATCAAAAACTTCCTTTCAGCCTTCGCGGGCCTCCATTCATAGTATAATTACCAAAGTTAGAAAAAGCAATCGCTCAAAACTTATCATTTAAAATTATACAATGAAGAATATATTTTTACTGCTATTTTTAGTAGTGACCACCTTTAGCTATGGTCAACATTCTATTCACGGAAAAATAACAGACGAATCTACCAATGAACCTGTCGTTGGAGCTACTATTTTCATACCAAAACTTGACCTGGGAACCATTACAGATTTCGAAGGAAATTTTACTTTTCAAGATATTTCCTCCGGAAGATATGACCTTGTGATTTCGTCTCTTGGTTATGCCAGTAAAACCCTGAATATTACCATTTCTGCGGAAGAAAGTCTGCAAATAAGCCTGTCGCCTTCTGCCATAGAAATGGAGGAAGTCATAGTTTCCACACCTTTCCACCAACTTCAAAGCGATAATGTCATGAAAGTGGAAAGAGCCACCATGGAAGAGCTTAATAGAACCGGAGCAATAAACATTACCGAAGGACTCAGTCAATTGGCCGGTGTTGACAATATAACCACCGGTAGCGGAATTGGCAAACCTGTGATTCGGGGCTTAAGCTCTAACCGGGTGCTGGTTTACACTCAGGGAGTTCGCCTTGAGAATCAACAGTTTGGAGATGAACATGGCCTTGGAGTAAATTCCTCCGGAATTCAAAGTGTTGAAGTTATTAAAGGCCCTGCTTCCCTGCTCTACGGAAGCGATGCTTTGGGTGGCGTTCTTTATCTCAATCCCGAAAATTATGCTATGGCGGGAGAAACAAACCTGGATGCGAAGATCAATTATTACAGCAACACCGAAGGTTTCGGCACAAATGCCGGATTCAAAACTTCTGCAGATAATCTCAAATTTCTCGTGCGTGGTAATTATGAAGCTCACAGTGACTATGAAACCGGTGATGACCAACGGGTGACCAATACCCGCTTCAATGAATGGGATCTAAAGACGGGCTTAGGTTTGAAAAAGGGCATTTACAGGGGAGATTTAAGATATAACCTCAATGCCAGTCGCACCGGGATTCCGGAGGAAATTGGATTGCAGTCTTTGTCTAAAGATGTACTTGAGCCATACCAGCAGGTTCAGAATCACGTCCTTAGCCTGGATAACAAGTTCTATTTTGACAATTCACGGCTAGATGTGAAGCTGGGTTATCTATTTAATGATCGCAGGGAGTTTGAAGATCACCATGAACATGAGCACGAAGAACATGAAGAAGATGAGGAGCATGAGGCGCATGGAGCTGAAGCAGCTTTAGACACGCATTTAGAAACCATAAATTATGATGTGAAATACCATTTTCCAGGAATGGGGGATTTTGAAACCATTGTTGGTGTTCAGGGAATGTTTCAAACAAACACCAATCTTGGCGAAGAAATACTTATTCCCGATGCTTTCACCCGGGACTATGGGATTTTAGCTACTACCCATTACCACCGTGAAAAACTTGATCTTCAAGCAGGAATTAGGTATGACAACAGGTTTATTGACAGTCAATCCTACGGTGAAATTAATGAAGAAGGATTCATTCCTGAAGTAAACCGTAAATTTAACAGCTATAATGGCGCCTTTGGAGTCAAATATAACTTCACCCCTACTTTTGTTACAAGAATAAATTTTGCTACAGGATTCCGGGCTCCTAACCTGGCAGAGCTTGCTTCCAACGGAAGTCATCACGGTACGAACCGGTATGAAATAGGAAATCCAAATTTGGAAAACGAACAGAATTATCAGCTGGATCTTGCCCTTGAATACAGGAATGAGCATTTTGAAGCCTTTACAAATGCTTACTATAACCGTATTAGCAATTACATTTACCTCAATCCAACGGGAGAATTTATAGATGAAAATCCCGTTTTTGAGTACGTCCAAAACAATGCTGAACTTTATGGAGGAGAAGCCGGTTTACACATTCATCCACACCCGTTGGACTGGCTGCACATTGAAAGCACCTATGAACTGGTTATCGGGAAACAGGAAAACGGAAATTACCTACCATTAATTCCTGCCCAGTCGGTTTTGAATACGTTAAGATTTGAATTTGGAGAGGAGTTCTGGCTCAATGACAGCTACAGTTTTATTAGTGTAAAAAGCGCTTTTGAACAGGATAACACCAGCACTTTTGAAACTGCAACCGGTGCCTATTCCCTGCTGAATGCCGGTCTTGGCGGTTCCTTAAATTTGGGAGGTACTGAGTTAGAACTTAGCCTTAGCGGAAAAAACCTGCTTGATAAGGTGTACACTTCTCACCTTTCCCGTTTAAAATATGACGGAATTCCAAACATGGGAAGAAATATAACTTTGGGAATAAAAGCTACCTTTTAGTAAAAAAAACTTTAAAAGAAAAAGATCCCTGAAAATGACATTTTCCAGGGATCTTCTATTTAGGGGGACTTTAGAATTTTCTATACTGCTTCTACTTCGATGTAATCTTCCTGCCCGGCTGTTTCTTTTCTCCATACAAAGGTGTACAACCACATAAGTGTAAAAGTTGGTATTACATCTGTAAAAGGAAGAATTTCTTCAAGAAATACGATTACTGAAGCTAGTTTACCGTTTCTGCCCGGGTACATTTGGGACATTTTCTTAGCTGCATAAGGTGCCCAGGCAAGGTCAAGCAAAGGTCCAACTAAAGGAATGGACATGGTGGCCATACCTAATGCATCATAGATGATACCCTTTATCAGCAACTTCTTTTTTAACCTGTTCATAGTATGTTTTTCAAATAAAGAAGCAAAAAAGGTGCCAGAGAAACTCTTTTCTGAGAAGCTACTTTTTCATCTTGTCTGAAAAAGAATCCTTTAGTTTCTGAATTTTAGGGTCAATAATGATCTGGCAGTAAGGCTGATTCCTGTGCTGATTGTAATAATCATGATGCTCCTGTTCAGCTTCATAAAAAGCATCGGCCTCTGTAACTTCTGTCACAATGGGATCTTGAAAATAGCCTTTTTCCTCCAGATTTTTAATTACTTTTTCCGCAGTATTTTTCTGTTCTTCAGAATGATAAAAAACGGCACTTCTGTACTGGGTTCCCACATCGTTCTGCTGCCGATTTAAAGTAGTAGGATCATGCGTGGTGAAGAAGATCTTTAACAGGTCTTCATAAGAGATTTTCGCCCTGTCGTAGAACAGCTGTATGGCTTCTGCATGCCCGGTTCTGCCGGTAACCACTTCACGATATGGCGGATTTTTTATAAACCCACCTGTAAATCCTGAAACAATCTTTTCTACGCCCTTTACCCGCTGAAAAACAGCCTCAGTACACCAAAAACATCCTGCGGCAAATGTTGCTTTTTCTAAGTTTTTCTCTTCCATCTTATCAAGATACTATTTTCGGTTTCAAAAGTAAAGACTACAGCTATCTAACTGCTGTTTTTTAACCCTTTTTTGACATCCAAAGTAATTGCAGGCCCTGTTGTTTGTAACATTTTAAGAATAGCTGCATCTTTGTGCTGCGAATGAAAATTTGAATGAAATCTCTACTCCCCCTTACACTTCTTTTTAGCTTATTTTTTTGCGAAGTTACTGCCCAGGAAGAATGGAACCGCGGCACAAAATCGCTTCAAGCACAACGGGTTCAAAATCCTCCTAAAATTGACGGAATTTTAAATGATGAAGCCTGGCGCAACGCTCCCGTTGCCAGGAATTTCTTTATGATCGATCCCGGCACTTCTCCCGAAAGAGCAACCCATCCCACCAGGGTAAAATTTATCTATGATGACGAAGCTATCTATATTGGGGCCTACATGAAAGATAATGAACCAGGCAGGATCCTTAGGGAATTTACACAGCGGGATATTATTGGACAATCAGATTTTTTCCTTGTAGACATCAACACATATAATGACGGGGAAAACCATACGAGATTTGTCATTACTTCTGCCGGGGCACTTGCAGATGCCCGCATGAAAGGAGATTCTGAAGATTACAGTTATAATGTGGTTTGGCAGGGAGAAATTTCCTTTGATGAAGAAGGTTGGTACTCCGAAATGAAGATCCCCTACTCTGCCCTACGTTTTCCTGAAAAAGAGATGCAGCTTTGGAGTGTACAATTCGCCCGCCAAATTAAACATCTTAATGAGGTTTATACCTGGAACTTTGTGGACAAGGCTGTAGGTAAAGCCAGTCATCATCAGGGGCTTTTAACCGGAATCCGGGATGTGAATCCGCCGGTGAGACTAAGTCTGTATCCATATGCTTCTGCGGAAGCAGATTATTTCGAGGGAAAAACAAGGTCTAATTTAAGTGCCGGAATGGACATCAAATATGGCATTTCTGACGCCTTTACGCTGGACGCGACGCTAGTACCAGACTTTGGACAGACTGCCTTTGACGACGTGGAATTAAATCTTTCTCCCTTCGAGCAGCAGTTCAACGAGAACAGGGCCTTTTTTACCGAAGGAACCGAACTTTTCAACAAAGGCGGACTTTTTTACTCCAGAAGGATTGGAGATACGCCCACCGGCTTCGGGAACGTTCAGCAGCAATTGCTGGAGGATGAGGTCATTGTCGACAATCCTGAACAGGCAAAATTATTTAATGCTTTGAAGATCTCCGGAAGAACAGACAGTGATTTGGGAATAGGTTTTTTTAATGCCATCACTCAAAAAACGGTGGCGCTACTGCGTGACGAGCGCAATTCTTACACAAGAGAAGTGGTTACAGAGCCTTTTACGAACTACAATATTCTCGTTCTGGACCAGCAGTTTAACCGAAACTCTTCAATTACGCTCATCAATACAAATGTGACTCGTGAAGGAAATTTTAGAGATGGAAATGTATCTGGATTTTTGTTTGACGTGTTCAATCGTTCCAATTCCTTCAGGTTTAACGGGGAGGCAAAAATGAGCAATGTAAACCTCATTTCAGGAAATATAACTGGTTTTGCAACAGAATTCTCGGTAAACCGAACCAAGGGAAATATCAGGTATTATGCCGGCCATAGCTTTGCCAATGAAACTTATGATATCAATGACCTGGGACTTAATTTCTACAACAACTACAACAATTTTAGTGGCGGAGTTTCTTACCAGATCTTTGAACCGGTAAAAAGCTTCAATGAATTTCGGGTAGATCTTTCGGTAATCCATGAAAGAAGATATAAACCCGACGTAGAAACCCTTTCCGGCGCAGGTTTAAGTTTTATGGCAAGTACAAGAAACCGGTTTTATTATGGCGGTGGTGTGGACTGGCTTTCAGAATCCAAGGATTTCTTCGAGCCACGCGTAGAAGGAAGATTTATTACTTACAATGAAAACTTTGGAGGTAACTTCTGGGTGTCATCAGATTACCGCAAGAAATTTGCTTACGATGTTCGTGCAGGATACCAGGATTATTTTGATGTAAATCAGCATTTTTGGGAACTTAGCATCTCGCCGCGCTACCGTTTCAGCAACAGGATTACAGCGATTTACGAGCTAAACTTTGAACAAACCAATAACAGGAAAAGCTTTGTTGCGCTATCGGGAAAGGATATCATCTTTGGAAATCGCGACATGCAAAGCATAGAAAACAAGCTTACAACCACTTATAATTTTAACACAAGACAGGCCGTGGATCTTAGCTTTCGGAATTTCTGGTCTGCAGCGAGATTTTATGATGAGGAATTTTACCGGCTTCAGAAAAACGGAAACCTGGAGGAGGAAACTTACACCTATTCCGAAGCAAATGATCCTAATGCCAATTTTAATATATGGAATCTTGATCTAAGCTACCGGTGGCGGTTTGCACCGGGAAGTGAAGCTATATTGCTTTACCGTAATTCTATTTTCAATCTTGATGATCAAAGCAAGATCACCTATTCTGAAAGTCTGGAGAAGCTTTTCCAGGAGCCGACCAGGCATAATCTTTCATTGAGGATTGTATATTTTCTTGATTATAATTCGGTAAAAAACGTCTTTAAAGGTTAATATTGCAAAAGATAAAATTACAGCATGATAGAAGCCAGCGAAATTCACAAGTCATATAATGACCTTCATGTCTTAAAAGGTGTCAATTTGCATATTCCGAAAGGAGAAATCGTTTCTATTGTTGGAGCCTCGGGAGCAGGAAAGACCACTCTACTTCAAATTCTGGGAACCCTCGATCTTCCAGACCGGAAAAAGGAGAGTAAACTATTTGTTAATAATACTGATATTTATGCCCTTTCTTCTAAAGAGCTGTCCAGGTTCAGAAATGAGAATATTGGATTTATTTTTCAGTTTCATCAATTACTGCCCGAATTCACGGCACTTGAAAATGTTTGTATTCCGGCTTATATATGGAAAACTTCTAAAGAAAAGGCTGAAAAAAGAGGAAAAGAACTACTCGATTTTCTTGGCCTTTTAAAAAGGGCAAATCACAAACCCAATGAATTAAGTGGCGGGGAACAGCAACGGGTAGCGGTAGCGCGATCATTAATTAATAACCCGGGAGTCATTTTTGCCGATGAACCTTCCGGAAACCTGGATAGTGAATCTGCTGAAAACCTTCACAAGTTGTTCTTTGAACTTCGGAAGGAATTTGGACAGACTTTTGTCATAGTTACACACAACCAGGAGCTGGCAGATATGGCAGACAGAAAGCTGACGATGGTTGACGGAAATATTATTTGAAGTTAGAAGTTAGAGGTTAGAGGTTAGAGGTTAGAAAAAACGATTAAATAAACTCATTTGAAACGAGCTGAATTAAAGGATTTTCTTGATTTTAAAGTTGAACAATATAACACCCCCGAATTTATTGCTTCAGATCCTGTTCAAATCCCGCATTTGTTCAGCAAAAAAGAAGATATTGAGATCTCGGGATTTCTTACTTCTATCATCGCCTGGGGAAATCGCAAGAGTATTTTGAACAATGCTCATAAGCTCATGGAACTCCTGGAACAGTCACCGCACGACTTTGTTGTTCAGCATTCCGAAGAAGATTTTGAATGTTTTCAGAATTTCGTGCATAGAACCTTTAATGGCATAGATCTCACTTATTTCATAAAATCACTAAAGAATATTTACCTTCATCATGATGGTTTAGAAGGTTTGTTTTCAAAATATGCACAGCCACAATCCCTGCAACCCGCCATACATGAATTTAAAAAGGTGTTTTTTGAACTACCTCATGAAACGAGAACAGAGAAACATATAAGTGATCCTTTCAAAAATTCCGCTGCAAAAAGGATTAACATGTTCCTACGGTGGATGGTGAGAAATGACAACTTTGGCGTTGATTTTGGAATCTGGAATAAACTATCTTCTGCGCAGTTATCTTGTCCGTTGGACGTGCATTCGGGAAATGTTGCCCGAAAATTAGGTTTATTAAAAAGAAAGCAGAACGATGCGAAGGCATTGTTAGAACTTGATACCAACCTTAGAAAATTAGACCCCGTTGATCCTGTGAAGTATGATTTTGCTCTTTTTGGGTTGGGGGTATTCGAAAAATATTAGAGATAATAATGACTTTTTTTAGCCTGATAGGGATAAAAGTTATCATATTTAATATCTTTATCTTCTTATAAGTATCAAAGTGGAATATGATTGACTCCCATTTACGGCTGCCAGACAAGCAAGAGCGATTACATCCAGAACATATAAACCTGTTGAGTCTTTGCCCTCACAAAGATCTTGAGGATATCCTGGTACTTGCATCCCAGCTTTGTAGAGCATCTGTAGCTGCTATTATTGGGGTTACTAACGATGAACCCTGGATCAAATCCATATATGGTTCAGAAAAAACTGAAACTTTCTTACACCCCTGCTTTTGGAAACCTGTTATGGAACAGGAAAAGATCTTGAGCATTGAAGATCTTAAAAAACATCCGGAATTCCAGTCGCTGCAAAATAAATTTACCTTTTACGCAGGAGTGCCGCTTATAACCAAATGCCAGACGGTAGGTGTGCTTTATGTTGCAGACCGCCAGCCGGGAGCAATGAATGGCAGCCAACGTGTTGCACTTGACATTCTTTCGAGACAGGTTCTAAACCAGATAGATTATTACAAACAGCACAATGAACTTCTGAAAGTTCAGGAGAAACTGCAGGAGCGATACAGGGAACTGGAAAAGTTTTCCAGCGTTGTTTCACATGATATTAAATCCCCGCTTGCAAATATTATTTCACTTACCGAATTGTTGAGGGATGAGAATAAAGATAATTTTGATGAAGAAGCCCGTCAATATCTTGATTTCCTCATTCAATCCTCGTATAGCCTTCGAAGCTACGTAGATGGAATCCTCACTTTTTACCGGAGTGAAAAGATCCTGGAGAAAGAGAACGAAGATGTGAGTCTTCCAAAAATGTTGAAAGGAATCGCAGATCTTTACCAGGTAAATTCTAATGTGAACATTCATTATCCTTCTCAAGGAACACTTCATAAAGTTAATAAGGCCGCGTTGACTCAAATTTTTATGAACCTCATTAGCAATGCGCTAAAATACAACAGCAAACCAAACCGTGAGGTAGAAATTTCCTTTGCCGAAACTGATAAATACTACAATTTTGAAGTAAAAGATAATGGCAACGGTATTCCTGCAGAAGATTTTGAAAAAATCTTTGAACTCTTTACAACGCTTAATCATAACGACAGAGATGGGAATCCCGGCAGCGGAATAGGATTGGCGACGGTTCACAAGCTTATAACCCACATGGGCGGCAGTGTTTCCTTAGAATCTAAAATGAACTTCGGGAGTAATTTTAAGTTTAAAATAAAAAGGTTGTAAGCTATCATTTTCTATATTTGATAAATTTCTGCCGTAGAATGCATTTTCAACATCCTGAATTACTTTATGCGCTCTTCCTGCTCCTCATCCCAATACTGGTACACCTATTTCAATTAAGAAAATTCAGGAAAGAAAATTTCACCAACGTAAAGTTTCTTCGGAAAATAAATGAGGAAAAACGAAAAAGCTCCAGGATCAAAAAATGGCTTATTCTCTGCACAAGATTGCTTCTACTTGCTGCTGTTATTCTAGCTTTTGCCCAGCCCTATTTTCCATCTGAATCGGGGAACATTGGCAGGGAACGGGAAACTGTCATTTACCTTGATAATTCTTACAGCATGCAGGCAAAGGGAGCCAATGGCATTCTTCTGAAAAGAAGCATTCAGGATTTGCTGGAGAATCTTCCGCAGGAACGTCCTTTTTCGCTGTTTACAAATGACCAGCAATGGAAAAATATTACTGTAGAAGCGATACAGAATGAACTGCAACAATTGGAGTATGCGGCTCAACGCCTCAATTGGCAGGACGTTCTTTTAAAAGCCGAAGATCTTACTTCTAAAGATCAAAATTCCTTCATAAACTTCATAGCAATTTCAGATTTTCAGAAAACAGGAAATAGAGATGAGTTTATGTTGCCTGCTGAATTTAATACCCGACTGGTGCAGGTTCAACCGCAAAATGTAACTAATACCTCAATTGACACCGCTTATATATCAGCCAGGACAATAGATGAAACTACCTTAAATATTCAATTATCTGCTTATAGTACCTCTTCACAAGAATTTCCTGTTTCCCTTTACAACGAGGCTCAGCTTATCGCCAAGAAAACTGCTGCTCCGGGAGATTCCATTTCTGAAATTGAATTTAGCATTCCCACAGGAGAGTTCGCCAGGGGGAGAATTGAGATTGCAGATGCCGGCCTCCCGTTTGACAATCAACTTTTTTTCAGCATTAATGAAAATGAACCTGTTGAAGTTGTAATCATTGGAGCACAAGAAGATTCTTTTTTAAAAAGGATCTATCGGTCACCAGATTTTAATGTGTCCTCATTTTCGGGAAATCAGGTAAATTATGATGTTCTCACAGGTGCAAATCTTGTGGTGTTCAATGAGCTTTCCCAAATTTCTTCGCCGTTGGCCGGCACTTTAAGAAGCCTGTTACAGGAAGGAATTTACCTTGTTATAATACCTTCTGAAGAAGCTGAAATTGATAATTATAATGCCTTTTTTAAGGAAAATGGCTTACCGGAATTCCGGGGGAAAATTGAGCAGGAAAATCTCATTTCTGAAATATCTTTTGAGCACCGACTGTATGAAACGGTATTTAATGAAGAAGTTTATAATTTTGAATATCCAAAAGTGCAGCAATCTTACAGGATTAACGGCTATCACAGGCCTGTTTTAAGTTATGAGAACGGGCATCCGTTTCTATTTCAAAGGGAAAACAGTTATATTTTTACTGCACCAATAAATACAGGGAATTCTAATTTTCAAATGTCACCGCTTATTGTTCCTACGCTTTTCAATATGGGAAATCTTGCACTAAAATCTACACAACTCTATTATATCCTCAGAAATCCGGCTACGGTAGATGTTTCTGTGGCGGCGGGAAGAGATGAAATCCTAAAAGTAGGTTCTAAAGACTATACATTTATTCCCCGCCAGCAAAATTACCAGAACAAAGTTACACTTCAATTTGATGAAGCTCCTGAAATGCCGGGAACTTATGTCATTTTTAAAGGAGAAGAGGAACTGCAAAAGATAAGTTTCAATGTTGACCGAAGCGAAAACAATCTGGTGTACATGGATCTACCAACTTCTGAAAATACTGTCCACAGTTCAGTTTCCGAAGTATTTCGAGAAATTGAATCAGAAAATGAGATAGACGCACTTTGGAAATGGTTTGTTATTTTTGGATTGTTAATGCTGCTCACTGAAATGCTCATACTAAAATATTATAGATGAAAGTTCTAATAAAATCTGCCAGGATTATTGATAATGAGAGTCCTTACCACCAAAAAGTGATGGATATTCTGGTGGAAAATGGCATTATTCGCGAAGTTTCTTCCTCCATAGAAATTACAGATGCAGATAAAGAAATTAGTTTTGAAAACCTTCATGTTTCCCAGGGTTGGTTTGACAGCAGTGTGAGTTTTGGGGAACCGGGATTTGAAGACAGGGAAACTATCGAAAACGGATTGAAAACTGCTTCCAAAAGTGGCTTTACAGCCATCGCCCTCAATCCTGGGAATAATCCTGTAACAGATAATAAAGGTGCTGTATCATTTTTGAAGAGCAAAGCTGAAAGTAGCCCGGTAATGCTCTATCCCATTGGTAGCCTTACCAGGAACAGCGATGGAAAAGACCTGGCAGAGTTGTATGACATGCAGCAGGCCGGCGCAGTGGCTTTTGGAGATCATAAAAAAGCCGTATCAAACCCTAATTTATTGAAGATCGCATTGCAGTATTGCCAGAACTTTGATGGCCTGGTGCAATCTTTTCCGCAGGAGAACAAAATCGCCGGCAACGGAAGTGTGAATGAGAACGAGAACAGCACGTACTTAGGTCTTAAAGGCATTCCTGCACTGGCCGAAGAACTTCAAATAGCGCGAGATCTTTACATCCTCGAATATACCGGTGGGAAATTGCATATTCCAACCATTTCCACGGCGAAATCTGTGGAAATTATTAGGGAGGCAAAGGAAAAAGGCCTGGACGTGAGTTGCAGTGTTGCAATTCACAACCTGTTTTTTACAGACGATGTGCTGAAAGATTTTAATACGAATGCCAAGGTTTTGCCACCGCTAAGAACAAAGGCAGATGTGAAAGCACTCATAGCCGGCGTGAAGGACGAAACTATAGATATGGTTACCAGCGACCACGTTCCCATGGATATTGAACATAAAAAAGTAGAGTTCGATAATGCCCTTTTTGGAACATTAGGATTGGAATCGGCTTTTGGGGCGTTGTTAAAAATCTTTTCTTTAAAGACGGTTATTCGGGTTGTGAATTCCGGTAAGTCAAGATTTAATTTATCAGAAGATATTATTGATGAAGGAAACAGAGCGAATTTCACCTTTTTTGATCCCGAAGCTGAATATACTTTTGATATGTCCCACATTTCCAGCACCTCAAAGAATAGTTTATTTCTGGGTGAAGAGTTGAAAGGAAAGGTTTTGGGTATCTTTTCCAAAGGAGATTTTTATCCGGCCTAAGGCGACAGGTTTCCAATTGCTTTTCTTCCCTGAAAAATTGTAAAAGCGTATCTTTGTTTTCAGAATTAATGAAAAATAAAAGGCCTATGGATCGAACAGCAAACCAGGGAAAGCCGGCAGCCATTGTGGCTTACCTTACAATTATTGGAACCATCATTGCCTATTTTATGAACAATGATGAGAAAAATCCTTTTGCCTCTTTTCATATTCGGCAGGGACTGGGAATTCACATTACATTTTATGTTTTAGGGATGCTCGTATCTATGTTTGACAGCTGGTGGATTTCCTTCCCTTTCTATGTCTTCATCCTTGTTTTGGTGGGCTATGGAATTGTTGGAGCCATCCAGGGAGAGTATAATGAAGTGCCGCTGTTGGGAGATAAATTTCAAAAATGGTTTAATACAATTAGATAATGCAGCTAAAAGAACTTGATTTATTTCATAAAATAAGAGAACCAAAAATACCTTCTGAAAAAGCCCCTTTACTCATCATGCTTCACGGTTATGGAAGTAACGAGGAAGATCTTTTCTCCTTTGCTGAAGAACTGCCCGGCGAATTCTTTATCATATCTGTTCGTGCCCCACTTGATTTACAACCATATGGCCACGCCTGGTATGAAATCCACTGGAATAATAATAATGGTAAATTTACCGATGAAGTGCAGGCCATAGATTCACGGGAGAAAATTGTGAGATTCATAGATGAAGCCGTGAAAGCATATCCTGTAGATGAAAAAAATGTGACGCTGGTTGGTTTCAGCCAGGGCTGTATCCTGAGTTTTGCGGTCGCACTGTCCTATCCCGAAAAAGTAAAAAACGTTGTGGGATTGAGCGGCTATATTGACCGCAATATTCTTGCGGAAGGATATGACAAAAATGATTTTTCACATCTTTCGGTTTACAGTTCCCACGGCACCGTAGACCAGGTGATACCTGTAGACTGGGCACGGCAAACGAGGCCTTTACTGGATGAGCTTGGTATTGCGAATACCTTTTCAGAATTTCCCGTAGGCCACGGGGTAGCACCTCAAAATTTTACTGAAATCAAGAGTTTCCTGAAAAAAAAGGTTTGATCTACTGAAGTGGGTACAGCAGCGATTCCTGCGTCTCAAGGAAAAGATTGTTCTCATCGTCAATAGAATATTTGATGAAGACCTCGCCCCAATAAGAACCGTCTGTAAAACTGGCAATGATCCATTTATGGTTGAGGATTTTGATGTTATTGATCCTCATATATCCTTCCATACCTTCAAAGGGTACGAGTTCATTATCTTCGGAAGCTTTATTCATTCCAATGATTTGATCTTTTACCCTTTGTGCTATTTTAGAAGGATCATATCCGCGGTCTTCAAAATAGGATAAAGCGGCGTCATTTTCGGCAAATGAAAAAATCTCAGCGTCATTACTTTCCGCAGTAGCGGAATCACATCTAAGGCGCAATTCTTCCATCTCCTGCTCTACTGCTGAAATTTTCTCATCTTTAGATTCCAGCATCTTTCGTGAACTTACGTATTGAAAAATGGCAATAAGTACTGCAAAAACAAAAAGATATAAAAGAAGGGATTTACGCATCTACCGTAATTTTTAGATTATCATAAGCCAAGAATACATTCTCGGGAAGTTCTGCCTGTACTTCATCATGAAAGCCAAGCATATGGCTAATGTGCGTGAGATATGCACGCTCGGGATTGATCTCTTTAATGAAATTCAGCGCTTCTTCAAGGTTGAAATGCGAATGGTGAGGCTCCTTCCTTAAGGCATTAACCACCAAAACATCCACACCCCTTAATTTTTCAACTTCCTCGTCTTCAATCGTCTTAACATCGGTCAAATATGCAAAGTCTCCAATCCTGAACCCAAAGACCTGTACCCTGTTGTGCATTGCATTTATGGGGGTGATTCGAATGTTTTTAAATTTAAAAGTTGAGTTCTCAATAATATTCTCCTTCACGCTGGGCGCCCCCGGATATTTATTTTCTGAAGCAAATATATAATCAAAGCGTTTTCTGAGAGAATTCATCACCCTTTCATGCGCAAAAACCGGTATGTCACCCTGTTTGAAGAAAAAAGGCCTAATATCATCAAGTCCTACCGTGTGGTCACTGTGCTCGTGTGTAAATAAAATCGCATCTACACGATCAACATTATTAGCCAGCATTTGCTGCCGGAAATCGGGTCCGCAATCTACCACAATATTCAGTTCTTCAATAGTTATAAGAATGGATACTCTTAACCTTTTATCCTTAGTATTTTTGCTTAAGCAAACGGGATGGTTGCTCCCAATAATAGGAATTCCCTGTGATGTTCCGGTACCCAAAAACGTTATCTCCAAGAAGCTAAATTTACCACAAAACTAAGGATTATTTTTTTGTTTAGCCTAGCTTATTAGTACCTTTGGGAAGACTTATTTCAAGTTGACCTTTTAAAAAAAAAGCTATGCCTATCACCATAATGGGGGATCGTGAATTTGAAAACGTTCCTTCGATAAAAAGTAAAGCATTACGCATAAACCTGAATGAAAATATTTATGGTACCTTCTCTGAAATTGGGGCAGGACAGGAAACGGTACGTAATTTCTTCAGGGCTGGTGGTGCTTCTGGTACTATTGCGAAAGCAATGAGTGCCTATGACAAAGATTTTAGTGATGCCATCTACGGAATTGAGGAGGATAAGCGTTATGTTACCGAAGAAAGGCTTATCAAAATGCTTGCCCACGAAACCTCTCTCATTGAACAACGTATCTCCCGGGAAAAACATCCCAATAAATTATTCTTTACCTACGCAAATACAGTGGCGACCATTGATTTTGCCAAAAAATACAAAGGCCATGGCTGGGTAGGAATACGTTACCAGGTACACCCGGAAGAGGATTATAATGAAATCATCCTCCACGTACGCTTTCACGAAAACGATGCTCGCTTACAACAAAATACCCTGGGAATTTTAGGTGTGAACCTCATTTATGGAGCATACTATAAGTACGATAATCCGAAGAAATTATTACGGTACTTGTACGATCATATTGATAAAGATCAAATTGAGATTGATACGATCAATTTTTCAGGACCCCGTTTTGAAAAAGTAGACAATCGCCTTATGAGTCTGCAGCTGGTCAAAAATGGAATGACCGAAGCTGTGATGTTCGCTCCAGACGGTAATAATGTTCTTCCTGCAAAGATTCTGTATAAAAAGAATATCCTGGCGTTGCGCGGAAGTTTTAGGCCCGTTACCAAGGTAAACATGGATATGTACAAGCAATCTCTGGAGTTGTTCATTAAAGAAAATAAAGTATCCAAAGATAATACAGAAGTTATTTTTGAGATCACGCTTTCAAACCTGCGCGCTGAAGGAGAAATTGATGAACGGGATTTTATGGATAGGGCACGTTTGCTTTGTTCCCTTGGCCAAACCGTAATGATCTCTAATTTCCAGGAATATTATCGTGTGGTAGAATATTTCTCCCGTTATACGAAGGAAAGAATGGGACTTGCAATGGGTGTTCAAAACCTCGTGGATATATTTGATGAAAAATATTACCGCCATTTAAGCGGTGGAATTCTTGAAGCCTTTGGTAAGTTATTTTTTAAAGATCTAAAGGTCTACCTCTACCCGCTAAAAGATAAAGAAACCGGTGAGATCACTACAAGTGAAAACCTTAAGGTTCACCCGCGAATGAAGGAGCTTTACAAGTTCTTCAAGTACAACGGAAAAGTAGTTGATATTACAGAATATGACCCTAATATCCTGGATATCTATTCCCGTGAAGTCCTTCAAATGATTGCAAATGGAAAAAGTGGCTGGGAAGATATGCTGCCAGAAAAAACGACCGAGATGATCAAGGAATATAACCTCTTTAGCCATAGAAAGCAGAAGGAGGCTCAGAAAGCTTAAATTTTACAAAGTTTTTTTCAGAAGCTATCTGGAAATGATCTTTTACAGTTCATTTTTAGATATCTTTTTTATTTTTTCTGGCTCACTTCAAAAAATCACCTGGAAAACGCCCTTTTCTAAGCATTTATTCTAAAAAATCTTTTAAAACTGAGCTTTACCTTCTTATAAGATGGTTAAACCTTAAGGCATTTAAAAAAATAAAGGTTTATTTTGAGACAAAGCTTACACTATGAACAGACTTATTGCGCTCCTATTCACATTTCTTAGTTTTTCTACTTATTCTCAAAATAGTTTTTCAACATCTGAGTCGCCTTACGAACTCGATTGGAGTTTTGACGGCCCTTATCTGGGCGGCAGTCTGGGTTTAACCGGGGTAGGTTTTTACCTTATTCAGAATAAAGAAGGTTTGAGTGAAGAGCAGGTTGCAAATTTAAATAAGGATGATATCTGGGCCATCGACAGGTGGTCTGCAGGAAATTATTCTGCAAACGCCGATGAAATAAGTTATTATCCTTTTTTTGGTTCTTTTGCCGCACCTGTGGTAATGATGCTGGCAGATAAAGATCAAAGGTCACACATGGGCCAGATTTCTGTAATGTACGTGGAGACAATGGCGACCACGGGAGCTTTGTTCAGCATGTCTGTAGGTTTGATTGACAGGTATCGCCCCTTGGTTTACGATGAAAATGCACCAATGAGTGAAAGAACTTCGGCCAGTTCTACACGATCTTTCTTCGCTGGTCATACCGCAGCAACGGCCGCCGCGACTTTTTTTACAGCAAAAGTATTCAGCGATTTTCACCCAGACTCCTGGGCCACTCCATACGTTTGGGCAGTAGCAGCTGCAGTTCCCGCTTATGTAGGGTACCTTCGGCATATAGCAGGAAAACATTTCCTTACAGATAACATTTTAGGTTATGGGATAGGAGCCTTTTCTGGTATCCTCATTCCTGAACTCCATAAAAAGGAAAATACAAATATTAGCCTCACTCCTACTTTTGGAAATTACATGGGTTTTGAATATCAGGGAATTGCCTTAAGCTATACTTTTTAGAATTTCAGAAGTCACTTTAGTCCCGGTGGGATTTCAGTTTTAAAATGCTATTTTTAGCTTTTTAAACCAAAATTTCACCATGAAGAGATTAGCTTTATCACTTTTTGTTTGTTTGCTGGGAATTTCAGAAATGAAAAGTCAGAAAATTGAAGTTCCCATTGACACTACCGTTACTACTTCCCACAGCGTCACGATACGCGGCGAAAATATACCTTACACGGCCACTACAGGAATGCAGCCCGTTTGGAATGATGAGGGCGAACCCATTGCATCCCTGTTTTACACCTATTACAAACGAAATAATATTAAAGACCGCTCCAACAGGCCGCTGGTAATTTCATTTAACGGCGGCCCGGGCTCTGCTTCTGTATGGATGCACATTGCCTACACGGGACCTCGTGTTTTAAAGATCGATGACGAAGGTTTTCCCGTACAGCCTTATGGTATAAAAGAAAATCCTCATTCCATCCTTGATGTTGCAGACATTGTGTATGTAAATCCGGTAAATACAGGCTATTCCAGGATCATTCCGCAGGAAGACGGCAAAGAAAGAGACCGCAGCCAGTTCTTTGGGGTAAATGCCGATATAAGTTACCTCGGAAAATGGATCAACACTTTCGTTTCAAGAAATAATCGCTGGTTGTCTCCCAAATATCTTATAGGTGAAAGTTACGGAACCACACGCGTCTCCGGATTGGCGCTAGAACTTCAAAACAGCCAGTGGATGTACCTGAACGGAGTTATTCTTGTTTCTCCAACAGAAATTGGTATAGATCGCGAAGGCCCGGTAGAAGTCGCTAACAGGCTCCCATATTTCGCCGCTGCCGCGTGGTACCACAATGCCCTTCCTTCTCAACTTCAGGAAATGGATCTTGAAGAAGAACTTCTTCCCGAAGTAGAAAATTACGCCATCAACGAGTTGCTCCCCGCACTGGTGAAAGGCGGATTCATGGAAGGTGAAAAAAAGGAAGAAATAGCTTCAAAAATGGCATTTTATTCAGGCCTTTCAGAAAAGGTGATCCTGCAGAATAATCTTGAAGTTCCTTTTCGCTCCTTCTGGAAGGAACTGCTTCGGGAAAAAGGCGGTACCACTATTGGTCGGCTTGATTCCAGGTATTTGGGGATAGACCGTCGGGAAGCGGGTGATTCACCAGACTATAATGCCGAACTTACTTCCTGGCTGCATTCCTTTACGCCGGCAATTAATCATTACCTCGGAAATGAGCTGAATTTTAAGACAGATCTTACCTATTATATGTTTGGTCCTGTGCATCCATGGGATCGCAGCCGCAACAATACCGGTGAGAACCTGCGCCAGGCCATGGCCCAGAATCCTAACCTTGATGTTTTAATACAGAGCGGGTATTTTGATGGTGCCACCACCTACTTCAATGCCAAATACTCCATGTGGCAGCTTGACCCGAGCGGAAAGATGAAAGACCGCCTTAGTTTTAAAGGTTACCGTAGCGGGCATATGATGTACCTTAGAAGCGAAGACCTTAAAAATGCCAATGATGATATTCGGGAATTCATAGAAAACAGTTTACCTGCTCCGGAAGAGCCGGCAAAATATTAGAATACAAATTATTGATTTTGTAAAAAAGGTTCCAAGAATGTCATTTTTGGAACCTTTTTCTAGTTTTACTTATAAATGTTGCTGCACTTCAACGATAAAAATTATGATCTTATAGAGTTTTTATTTACCTGCAGGAAGAATTTATAAAAAGCAGTTATATTTGATTCCCAATCTACAGTAAAATATGCCTTTAAGGGCTTTTTCTACTTACAAATGGCACAACCAAAACCTATTTTAGATGGAACAGGATGTGCAATTTCAGGACACTGTAAAGAAACAAATGCGAAACGTGGAATTCGTAAAGGTACAAATCGACGAAATTTATAAAAACGGGCAGTTTTATTCCCTAAGTCTGCACACTCTGGAACTTACAAGACGATTCAACGAAAAGTACCAGAAATTTTCTGAAGAACCGCAGGAAGAGAATTTTCGCGAGCTTTTGATCCTTACCGAAAGACTGGAAGAAAAGTTGTATACATCTGAACTTTTAAATTAAATCATTCTGCTTTTTGCGGCTGATTTTCTCTGCTTTGAAGCAATTCCTCCAGAACTTTTAAAACTCCCAAATCATCGTTACTTTTCGCTGAAAATTTTGCGGCTGCCTTTACCTCTTCGTGCGCATTTTCCATGGCGTAGCTGTAGTGCGAATGATCAAATAGTTCAATATCGTTTAGGTAATCGCCAAACGAAATGGTTTCTTCAGGTGAAATATTCTTTAATTCCTGTACCTTTTTTAGAGCGTTTCCTTTTTGGGCTTCTTTGTGCGTAAAATCGATCCAAATCTGCCCGGATAATTTCACCTGGAAATCACTTTTTAAATGCTTTACATGAGGATAGCTATTCTCCTCTGCACCAGATAGATCACAAATGGTAATTTTTAAAATATCGTCGTCTTCTACCAGGGTTAAATCTGGCACTACTTCGTATTTTTCATAGTGTTTTAAGAACGGATCCATAAATTCAGGATCTGTTTCCTCAATATAGGCAGACTTTCTTCCGCATAACACCAGGTACTTCCCTCCTATTTTCTTGACGGTATTGATCACTTCCAGAGCTCTTTCACGCGCAATAGGCTGCAGGTGCTTTTGCTCTCCGTCTTCCATGATAATTGCGCCGTTTTCGGCAATAAAAATCAGTCCTTTTTGAACCGAATGCAGTTTCTCCCGAAGGCTGTAATATTGTCTCCCGCTGGCCACTGCAAAATTGATCTTCTGTTCTCTTATTCGCTCCAGTAAAGGATAGAAACTTTCATCTAAGTCTCCTTTGCTGTTCAACAAAGTTCCATCCATATCTGTAATTACCAGCTTTATTTTCGAAGAGTCCATAGGTGCATTTTCAGTTTAAAAGAGCAAAAATAGCAGTTGAATGGATGACAGCTCCTTTTGCTTTGTTAAAGTTCTATTAAGGATCATTTGAAAATAAACGTTCTTACCAGAAAAGGAAGATATTTCCCCAATTTTGAAGCCCCGGGGAGAATCATAGCACTGCTGCCTATTCATACATTTTCTCCACTGTCAATTAGTTTTGCAAATTCCCGGCCTGCAGCTTTTTTAAAAAGCCAAATACTACAAATGAAGGAAAGTCAAAAAAACCTCTGTTAAGGAAGTATGTTGGAATGGATTGGTGCTTCTCTTGTGCAAAATAGGTTCGTATAACTTTTGTTGTCATTTGCATATGTTTTTAATAGATATTCATCACTGACTGGGTCTAATCTTTTGTCTTTCTCGTTTAACTCATATAGTTTGAAGTCATTCTTTTCAAGCAGTTCCAAATATTTTATGGCAGATCCTCCAAACCTTTTTAAACCCGTTGGCCAAAATTCTGATATAATTTTTACGGATTTATTTTGATTCAATAAATTTGTCATTCCGCTTACGGCTCCATATTCAGCTCCCTGAATATCCATTTTAATAAAGTTGATTCTTTGTTTAGTATCTTCAAAATATTCGTCTAACTTGATGCTCTCTATTTCTACTGATTTTCTACTACCATCCCAGTTATATATTCTATGATCTCCATTATTGCTCTCGGATAGAAATAACTTCAATTTCTCAGATTTATCAGAAACTGCTTTTTGTATTAATACAACATTTTTATATCCATTAATCTCTATGTTCTTCTTAAGCAGGGAAAAGTTTATGGGATCTGGTTCAAAAGCAAAAACTTTCCCGGTTTCTCCAACGAGCTTGGCGAAAATAAGAGTATAATATCCAATATTTGCTCCTATGTCCAAAACCACATCTCCCTTCTTGATTTCTTTTTTAACAAAGTTGGTTTCAAATTCTTCATAGATTCCGTTCAAAAACAGATTCAGAGAGTCTTTGGAATCTAAAACCATTTTGTGACCCTGAATCATTTCATAATCTGATTTTAAATGTTTAAGGACTGTTTTAGTCAGAGAAAATCTACCAATTCCTGATCCTTGTACAACTGGTCTGACTAAGCGTAAAGATGTTATTAATGTTCCTTTCATGATTACAATTTTTTATTCTAATATACTTCTTTTCTCAGGGCGACAATTAAATATTTTGGGCTGTAATTTTATTGTTGCATCACTTTTATGTGAAGACCGAAATAGTAGATATGGAAGTGAATCAGGAGACAGAAGATGCTGTTATCAGGGGAGGTTTCCACAGCCAGGGATGGTTTTGAAAATGCCTTTTTGTATTATTCTTTGCTTACGGAATTGATCAGAAGTCGGTTTACCAACTAAAAACTTAAATAGAAAATTCCTTAATTTTTTGGCTTTTTGAGCCTGCACCTGCCTTTGATGACTCACAACGTCCCTTAAAACGCAAGATGCGGCTTTACAGAGTTGGATTTACCAGTTAAACACTGTTCCAAAAAGATAGTCAAAAATGACATTTCTAAAAGGTATTCCGCAATTGTGTTGTTCATTCTGTGAACCCGGCATGAGCATCTTTATTGTTTCCAAGATGAATACTGAAGTAGTAGATTCGGCAGGAATTAGAGGAAATTAAATATTCTTACCAGAAAAGGAAGAAATTTTCCCTCATTTTTGAGAAGTCATAATTTATTCAAGATCTATTATCAGCTCAAGATCTCCGGAAATATGGTACACATGGCAGTGGTCGGCACCTACTCTATAATTAGAATTTACCACTTCGCGGTTGTCAATAAAACCGGTGAAAGTTATATCTAATTCCTGCTGTCGATATTCCTCATGATATTTATCACTGAATATAGGATAAGTGCCTCTTTCTCTCATGAATTGAAAAGTAGCATCTGTTAGTTCAATTGTTATATCTCTGCCGTTTTTTAGTACTACTACTTTGAAATCATCCAGGGCAACGGGTACGCCCTGGCTGTCGGTAATACTTACTACAATAGTTCTATATTCATCTGTACATATTCCATTTCGATCCTCCTCATCTTCTGAACAGGATTGAAATAAAATAAAGAACAGGAAAAAGATAGCAGGAAAATTTTTCATAACAGGAATAGTTTGACTTTTGAAAGTAGTTAAGCAAAAGCATCGAAAAATTGGTTTACTACCTTTCCAGTGCATATTTCATTTGCAAAATGTTTCGAAATTTGCTGTTCACTTCTTACAATCACTAATCCATTTTTTCATAATATAAACCCAGCCCGTCACAAGCCTGGTACGTGCTAATTAACTCACCTCCAGTTGTGAAATAAAGATGTTCTGTAAAAGACCGGGTGCAATTAGCAATAAGTTCATTTTCAGATTCATATTGAAACTCTATGAATTTACGCACTTCTTCACCATAAATGGTATAGCCGTCTTCTAAAAATTCGTAGGTGCCTGTAGCTTCAATTTGTTCCCCGTCATTCATCCTTAGCTTTAGAAAGGTTCCATCTTCTTGCAAATGATAACTTTCCTGAAAAGGCATATCATTGCCGGTATATTCCACAGCTGAAAACTGTCCTGTAGTTTTAACCAGGACCCATTCGCCCATCAGGTCATTTTCAACAGGCTGCTCTGCCTCCATAGTGCATGAAAGAATAGAAGAAATAAATAGAATAAGTAAAAGTTTTTTCATCCTTTTGGTTTTGAATTAACTAAGCTTCTACTTATATGACCAGAACATTTTAAAAGGTTGCGTAAGAATAAGAAAATATTCCAAAATTTTTCAAAAATTACTGCAACAAGAAAAGACGGAAAAACAAAAAACCCCTCATATAAATTGAGGGGTTTCTGTGATCGCGACAGGATTCGAACCTGTGACCGTCTGCTTAGAAGGCAGATGCTCTATCCAACTGAGCTACGCGACCTTTTTGCGGTTGCAAATATAATGAGCTTTTAAGAAACTACAAGTAAAAAATATAATTTTATTCATCCTGGCAATTGAGCCCTTGGAAATGGCATTTCTTTCATGCCTTCACTATTCTAAAATATCTATTAAAGTAATGCTAATTTTCCCCTAAGACTCCCTATCAAATTCTCTTAAAAAATTAGAATCCTTTACATTTACAATGAAGCAGACAAGCCTTAAATTACCGGAATTTCCGGTGAAAAAATGGAGCTTGTAAAAAAACATTTATATGGAAGTCAGCACTACAGATGATTTAGCACCTTTAAGTGACGCCTCCATTTCTAATATGATTCAGGAACTAGAGGAAGAGGGCCAAATAGACCTGCATCTTCCCGGCGGAGGTTATTTCCATATGAGCGAAGAACTCCCTTACATAGTGGTGTACCGTTTACAGGAAGAAAATAAAGATAAAGCCACTATAAGATTTATATTGAGCGAGGCTTCTTTTCTGATAATTGGAAATAAAGATTTTGAAGGTTACCAACATCTTCTTTTTCAGCTCTCGGAAACCATGTCCACAAAGTTCAAGACATGTCTTGTTCTTGAAATCTTTTCAGGAGAAACTGGATGCAATAAATTCACTATAAAGGGTCCCGGCACAAAAGTACCGGCGACTCTTGATACGTTTAAAAAGCAACTTGACCAGCTTAACGGGCGCTATGAAATGCTCCCGCTGGAAGAAACGAATATACATGACACGACGCGACGGCATCGTGAGGGAGAACCTGCATTACTAGATGTCGACCAGTTAAAACGTGCAGGCTGTTTGCTTCTGGGGCTAGAAATTCCGCCGGTTTACAGAAGTGCAGAAGGTGAAGAATATCCGGTGTTCTTCAGAAGCTTTAGAGATAATTTCATTGAAGCCCTTCACCAAACGATCTTCGAGTTCATTAGAGTTCAAACCTCCAGCGGAGTGGTAAGTTCGGGAGCATTGGGTCAAAAACATCTCAAAGACAAGGTGTTTGAGATAGACAGGAAACTTTCGAAAATAGAACGATCTTACCAATTTTTATGGCTGGTTTCCCCTTCAAACATCCACCAGATCAAAAGCACATTTTTCGAAAGCAATTATGAAAAGCTGCTTAATTATCATTACAGGTTGTTGCCAATTGACCCCGACGTGCTTAAAAGGGAACTTTACAACCTGCGTATTGACGAAATAGATGACCCTGCAATGTCATTTCTTTTCAGGGAAAAGAGGGAAGAGCTTGACCAGCAAATAACCATGCTCAACGAGCGCGGTACCCGTAAATTCTTTTATAACAGTATTCTTTTATATAAAGGAATTGACCAGCTCCTGTGCACAGAAGCAGAAAAACTCCTGGACGAGGTTCCTGAAACCGTTCCGAAGGAAGACGAAGAACTTATTGATTCCAGGGAATTTAGCAGCCTTGCCCGTAGGGAATTTGATTATTTTAGGAAGCAGGATGAGAACTTTAAAGGAAAAGTACATATTCGGAAGGATGTGAATATCATGATGGTTTCTCACGGAGAGTTATATGTTCCTGCAGATTATAAAATGAACCGGGTGGAGGCAAACGCTCTTATACAGCATGAGGTTGGCACCCATGTTCTTACTTATCACAACGGCATTCGGCAGCCACTAGAACAGCTTAGTATTGGCCTGGCAGATTATGATTCGCTGCAGGAAGGACTGGCTGTAATGGCAGAATATCTTGTGGACGGCCTAACGGCAAACAGGTTACGAACCCTTGCAGGACGTGTAGTCGCAGGTAAAGCTCTTATCGACGGTGGAGATTTTAGAGAAATTTTTCGTTTACTCAAGATTGATCACGGCTTCTCGGCAGAAAGAGCATTTAATATCACCTCCAGGATCATGCAGGGCGGTGGTTTTTTAAAAGATATCATATATCTCAAAGGACTTGTAGAGCTCAGGGAACATCTAAAAAACGACGGCAGCTATGAACCTTTACTGGCGGGTAAGTTTGGGCTCAAGCACAATGGCATTATAAAAGCCCTTACAGAAAGGGAAATTTTAAAACCTGCTACCCTTACGCCCAGCTATTTATTGACCGAAAATGTACAGGATAAATTGCAGGCCATTAGAGAAGGTTTACCTCTATCAAAAATGATAAGCTAATGAAGATATGCTTTGTGGTGAACAGCGTGCAGACTGAAACTGCCGGTTCTACCGTTTATATGATGTATCAGGCCTATAAAAGAAAACACACTGTTTACTTAATGGGAGTGGGGGATTTTGTTTTCTCTCGTGACGAAGCTTTAAGTATTCATGCTACATACCTTCCTAAAAATGTCAATGCTGAGACCCCTGAAGAATTTATAGATCTTCTAAAAAGTGACCGGGCTAAAATGAAAAAAATTGCAGGCCGTGATCTAGATGTCCTTTTTATAAGAAATAATCCAACTGAAGAAGCATCGGGACGGCATTGGGCAGAACAGGCGGGCGTTGCCTTTGGAAGAATGATACAACATGAAGGGGTACTCGTTTTGAACGATGCCTATGCCCTCTCCCATGCCTTTATTGACAAACTATATTTTGAAGAATTACCTTCTCACATAAAACCAGATTCTGTTATTACCCGTAAAAAAGAGGAAATCCTTGAATTTTTTGAAAGCCATAAAAAGAAAATGATACTCAAACCACTTGAAGGATCTGGCGGTCGTGGAGTATATTTTGTTGACAGCAAAGAAAAGAACCTAAATCAAATCATTGAAAACCTCTCTGGACAGGGATACATTATAGCACAGGAATATCTACCTGCTGCCAAAGAAGGAGATGTAAGGGTACTGCTTATGAACGGGAAAATCCTTGAAAAAGATGGGAAATATGGCATTATTAAGAGAGTAAGTGGGAAAGGAGAATTCCGAAGCAATATTTCTCAGGGAGCAAAGCCACAGGAAAGTGAACTTACAGAGGAGATAAAAAAGATAGTAGAAATTACTGCTCCAAAATTGATTCGGGACGGTCTTTTCTTTGTTGGGCTGGATGTGGTAAAAGATAAACTTATTGAAATAAATGTCCTGAGTCCTGGTGGACTGGACGGCTTATATAAAATAGGTTTACCAGATTTTTCAGATGTCGTGATCAAATCTATAGAAAAGAAACTGGAATATAAAAAACACTACGGAAGCCAGATATCAAATAGAACCCTGGCAACCATGGTTTAGAACAATAGAAATCCGGAAAAAATTTCCAGGATAAATAACGGGAGATAATCCCATTTTTAAAACACCATTTAGATGAAAATATGTTTTGTAGTTAACAGCGTAGAAACAGAGACCTGCGGGACCACTGTTTATCTCATGCATGAAGCAAAAAAGAGAAAACATGAAGTATACGTAATGGGAGTAGGTGATTTCTACTTTGCCCAGGGAAAACCCCTGAGTATTAACAGTACCTATGTTTCCAAAAATGCTGAAATTGGTTCTCCGCAAGAATACCTTGATGTACTACAGAGTTCAAAAGCGAAAAAGAAAAAGATCATTGCTACAGATCTTGATGTGCTTTTTATCCGGAACAACCCAACAGAAGAAGGCTCTACCAGGCAATGGGCAGAACAGGCCGGGATCGCCTTTGGCCGTATGATGCAACAGGAAGGAGTGCTTGTCCTTAATGACGCCTTTGCACTTTCTCATGCTTTTATTGATAAGCTGTATTTTGAAGAACTTCCTGCCAGTATAAAACCAAACTCCATCATTACCCGTGATAAAAAGGAAATTATGGAGTTCTTTGAAAACCATAAAAAGAAAATGGTCCTTAAACCGCTGGAAGGTTCGGGAGGTCGTGATGTTTATTTGATAGACAAGAACGAAAAAAATCTCAACCAAATTATTGAGAATCTTTCTGCCCAGGGATATATCATTGCCCAGGAATATCTGCCTGCCGCAAAAGATGGTGATGTGCGGGTATTGCTCATGAATGGAAGGGTGATGGAGAAAGATGGTAAATACGGTATTATAAAACGGGTTACGGGAGAAGGCGAGTTCCGGAGTAATTTTAACCAGGGAGGAACAGGAGATAAAAGTCCGCTTACAGATGATATGAAAAAGATCATCGAAATCACGGCTCCAAAACTCATTCGCGACGGATTGTTCTTCGTGGGGCTGGATATAGTAAAGAACAAATTAATCGAGATCAATGTACTTAGTCCCGGCGGATTGGACCACTTTGGAGAAATAGGCCTGCCCGATTTTTCAGATACTGTCATTGAGGCCATTGAGCGAAAAGTAGATTATAAAAACTTGTATAAAGGAAAAATTTCGAACCAGGTTCTTGCAACCATGGTATAAGAACTGAAAAAAATAATATGAAAGAGGAGTTACAGAATATTCCGCGAATAATTGGTAAGTATGAAGGCAAAAAAGGAGGTCCGTTACTTTTGGTCACTGCCGGCGTGCATGGAAATGAGCCCAGCGGTGTGTATGCTTTAAAGACTATTTTTGCTGAACTTGAAAAAAATAAACCTTCCATAAAAGGCACTTTTTTGGGAGTTTCCGGAAATCAAAATGCACTTCAAAAAGGAAAACGTTTTATAGAAGAAGACCTTAACAGGACCTGGAAAGATAAAAACCTTCAGAAAAACCAACCAAATTCTCATGAACAAAAGGAAATGCTGGAGATCATTGAGCTTTTAAAAGATTATTCCGAAGAAAAATTTCCTGAGAGATATTTTGTAGACTGTCACACGACATCATCAGACAGTCTGCCCTACATTTCCGTTCAGGAAGTAGGCAAAAATGATGAATTTGCCCATAAATTTCCCGGCTATATCGTGCGGGGATTTAGTGACATTGTAAATGGTTCTATTGATAAATATTTCAGTAAGCAGGGAATTACAGGGTTTACTTTTGAAGCAGGCCAACATACTGCAAAATCAAGCCAGGCAAACCATGAGGCGATCATTTGGCTTGCACTCAAGGAAGCATGTATGTTGGATCTAAACCAGGTTTCATGTTATCCTGAATGTGTTGAAATATTTAAAAATAAATTTGAAGACGGACAAAAAACCTTTAAGATCGTATACCGCCACGGGATTGAAGATAATTCTGAATTCGAAATGGAATCGGGTTTTGAGAACTTTGAGAAAATTTCTGAAGGACAATTACTGGCAGTACAGGATGGCGAGGAGATAAGAAGCAAGTGGAATGCACGAATCTTTATGCCTCTTTATCAATCACAGGGAAATGATGGTTTTTTTGTTATCGAAGAAGCAGATTAACTTACAGTAAAAACTGAATACAGCAAACTTAAAAGGCGTGGTTTTACAAAAATCCACGCCTTTCTTGCTCTAAATAATCGAATTATGAAAGACAATTGTACCTTTAAAAGCACAAATTTTTCACTTAAATCGCAGAAGAAAAATATTATTTTCTTACGATACCTATAACTTCTCCTGTAGCACAATTCAGCCTTAGTAATTCGCCTCGTTCCACTCCATAATTCATATTAGGTACCTCATAATCGGCGTGACCTTCTGAAGATCTCACCATCGTAAGGGAAATTCCGCTACGTGGGTCGATCATTGGGCTTTTACAGGATTCACCGTCTAAAGTAATTCCCGAAGGGGGATTAAACTTTTCAGGAGTGTTGTAGCCCATTCTTAAAACATCATCATTTTCAACAGTGTCTCCCGAAGATCCGCAGCCAATAATGATTAAAAATAAAGCTGCCTGCAGTATTGCTGAGATTTTCTTTTTCATATCACATGTTTTGGTTTTCCTAAAATTAGGTATTAAAACGGAAAATGATCCTGAAAATCATCCAAAAATGGCACTATTTATCAATATTTTAAGAAAAAAAAGACTTACCTGAAGAACTCCAGGGAAACCGGTGTCATTACCTGCAGCGGTTCACCTATTGCTTCCAGTTTACCTGTATTTTCTTCAATTTTAAAGGTAGTTACAGAATTGCTGTCCTGGTTTGCGGCATACAGGAAGTTTCCATCTTCAGAAATGGCGAAATTTCGGGGAGTTTTTCCCTGTGTACTGGTAAATTGAATAGGAACAAGCTTCCCGGTAATTTCTTCCACGCCAAAGGCAGCAATGCTGTTATGTCCTCTATTGGAAACATATAAGTAATCTCCCGAAGGATGCAAATGAATATCTGCTGCGGAATTATTTCCTGAAAAAGCCTTTGGTAAGGATGAAATATTCTGAATAATTTCAAGTCCGCCGCCAGGAAGAATGTCAAAAACGCTAATGCTGCTGTTCAATTCGTTGATGGAATAAGCAAAATCATCTTTTTTCGACAGTGAAAAATGCCGCGGTCCGGCGCCTTCTTTAAGCGCTACAAAAGGCTGTTTGTTTGGAGTTAATTTTCCTTCTTCGGCATTGAGATCAAAAATCCAGATTTTATCATTTCCGAGGTCGGCGATATAGGCATGTTTATTATTATCTGAAACCGTAACCGAATGTGCATGCGACTCCTGCGGATTTTCAAGGTCCAGCCTTTGCTGTTTTTTAAGGCTGCCGTCATCTCCCACATTATACATCATGACCACACCGCCCATATAATTTGACACAAAGATGTATTTTCCGGTTTGGTCTGTTTCAATATGCGCAGGAGCAAAATTTTCGGTAGAAAGTTTAGAAATCTGCTCCAAAGTGTCATTTTCAGTAATCCTGAAAGAATAAATAAAACCAGAATCGGCATCATTTTCTCCAAGTTCACTTACCGCATAAAGAAATTTTCCATCTTTAGAAGTTTTTACAAAAGAAGGGTTTATTATCTCGGCCACTGTTTTGCCATTTCTGAGAGTTCCGGTTTCAGGATTGCGATAAAGGCTAAGGATACCATTTGCCTGGCCATCTACATGTCCTTCTTTCTTGGTATACGTTCCAACGAAGATAGTTTCCATATTTTCACTTTCAGAAGTTAAAAAATCTAAGCCTGCTTCATTTTCGGCATCTTTTAATTTGTCACCACAAGCGGTAAAAGAAAGGAACATTAGAACAGCTAAGGTTCCAAAAATGGTATTTTTCATGAAGATTCTGTTTTTGTTAAAAGTACAGTTTTATTTAAACCACGTCAATGCAATTTTATGAAATTGCAATAATTCCCAGACCAAGCATAATGACTATAATTCCTATCAACCTGTTCCTGAAATTTTTACGCTCGTTCATATAAAGAAAAGCAAACAAAATAATAAAAACCGAACTTGCCCTTTTTATGGAGATCACGTAAGCCACCAAAATGAACTGGATGGCATACATTTGCGTCAAAACACTGGCAGACCTGAAAAAACCCACCAGGAACAGCGGCCATTTTCTGTTTCTTATCTGTAAAAGCGGCCTTTTTGATTTCCAGATAAGAATAGGGATCAAATAAAGGAGAATGACGAAATCCTTGGCAAAAGCCCAGTAAATAGGTGAGGTCTCCTCTACCCCAATTTTGTCAATGTTAGAGGTGATACTCCAAAGAAAGGCCACCAAAAGCATATATCTTGGCCCCTGGCTTTTAACGAGTGATGCAAAAGGCGCAAATAAGTTCTTATTTTCCTGGTCTATATTGGAAATATAGGTTCCAGCCACTATGAAAACAATCCCGCCAATCCCCAGCAGACTGGGAAATTCTCCAATCATAATGGGAGATGTGAATAGCATGAACAGCGGTGTAAGGGTGACCAGCGGTACCGTCACTGAAAGTTCTGAACGTTTAATGGCCTTGAAATACAATAGAATGACCATTAACTGAAGAACAGAACTCGCCAGCAGAGCCCATAGAAACCTCGGACTCATATCTTCAAATCCAAAATAGAAAACCAGCGGGATCAACAGGACGCTTTGCACCAGGTGCATGGAAAACGCGGCCGTGTACTCATCAATATGATGCAGGTTATATTTACTGGTAATATCTTTTAAAGCTTCGGAAATGGCTGTTCCAAAAGCCAGTAAAAATCCTAACATAAGTTGTTGCTTTAAGTATCTGCCGGGAAGGCCATTCCACCCATTTCGGCATTTTGATTTTGGCCGGTATTCATGCGGCTAAACTGTATTACCACGGGAACACTGGTTTGGATGAGACAACTATAATTACGGTCCAGCTGGATTGCTTCGGGATCAATGAGATCGTTAAACCTTATTTTTCGAACGCGTTTTGCCTCAACTCTAATTTCATAAGTGCCAACAGGACTCTGGTCTTCATAAAAAATAAGCATTTCCACGATGGCATCTTCTTCGGAAGTATTTAAAACTGAAATTTTATCATGGCTGTTCATTTCGGGCTCCTCCCCATTCGAGTGAAACGGAATCCTTCCCGCGGAAAAGGCCCAGTCTATTTTTCCATAAGCTTTCATTCCTCTGCTATTAAAAGTTCTTTCATATAAGGAGTCAGGAAAACACCATCGGGATCAAATTTCCTGCGGTACTCCTGAAATTTATCCCATCCGGGATAAAGTTCCTTCAGCTCTCTTGCTTTTAAAGTATGTTTTTTGCCCCAATGCGGCCGGCCTCCGTATTTCCTAAAAATAGGTTCAATATCTTTGAAATAATCCCAGAATGGCAATCCCGCGTTGTGATGCAGTGAAATAGTTACCGATTCCTTTTTGTACATGCTGCTTAAAAAAGCGTCATCAGATTTGATCGTGCGGTACAAAACCCTCCAGGCCACTTCTTTTCTGTGTTTCTTCTTCACCCGCTCCCGCACTTCCCTGAAGCAGTCGGGACCGTTCTCTGCAGGGAGGGAATATTCCATCTCATCAAATTTAAGATGCCGTGAACGTGGCAGAATAAGATGGCTATGCCCACGCTCTTCCCGGTCCAGCTTTCCCGAAGAAATATCAGGCATTTCATTCCCTTCCTCGTTCATTACTCTTATTTTGGACATATCGCTGCGCGGGTACCAGTAAAAATCAAAATTCCGGTTATTTTCCTGCAGGGATTCCAGGTTTTCCAGACAAAACTCGACGGGTACGCACCACTCTCTCCTGTGAAGCCGGAAAGTTGGCTGTAGCTGGAGCCGCATCTTCAGAAAGATTCCGCAGCTTCCCAAAGCCACCCGCAACGCCCTGAACAACCCGGGATCTTCCTCTAAGGAAGCCTCTACAATTTCCCCTTTTCCGGTAACCATTCTCACTCCCACAAGCATGGATGATAAATTCCGGAGTTGTTTTCCGGTCCCGTGGGTGCCGGTGCCAATGGCTCCCGCTACCGTCTGCACATCCACATCCCCGGTGTTGTGCATGGCCAAACCGTACCGGTGCAAATCCTTTCCCGCTTCTTTAACGGTCATTCCCGCCAGTACGCTCGCCCGGTTCTTCTCAGGATCGGGGGCTTCCACTCCTTTGAAATGTTTAAGGGAAATAAGGATATCATCTGTTTTCACCAGTGCTGTGGAAGAATGCCCCGCGCCGGCAACCCGCACTTTTCGCCCCTGCTCTTTTGCCTGTTGTATGCACTGTATTATTTCCTCTTCAGATTCCGGAGTGAAGATCTCACCCGGATTAAAAGCCATACTTCCACTCCAGTTTTCCCAGTATTTCTCCCTCATAAACTACTCAGAATAAGCAATGGTGGTTAAAAGGGCATTTTCTGCCTGTCTGGAGTCCAGCCTGGTATGCTGTACCACCACCGGAACATTAGATTCTATCACGCAGGCATAATCAGTACCTTTAGGAATAGGCTCCGGATCTTTCAACTCATTGAACCTTAGATGTCTGGTGCGTTGTGCTTCTACTGTCACTTTATAGGGTCCAACAGGATCTTTATCGGTGTAAAAAATGGTTATTTCTATGTTTGCTTTTTGGTTGGAAGTGTTTAAAATACAAGCTGTTTCATGGCTCTCAAATTCCGGTTTCGGGCCGTTGCCGTAGGACGGAATATATCCCTCGGCAATGACCCAGGCTTTTTTTCCAAATGCTTTCATATAGTGGTTATTAAGGATTGTTGTTTTATTTTAAAGTTTAAAAAATTGGTATTTAAACAGACTTTTATTTTTATCAGGTTGAGCGGAGTCAAAACCTACTTTTTAGTTCCAAAAATTTCCGTCTTTACTTTTTAAAAAAAGTCATCTTTAAGCATTTATTTCTGCAATGAATCCGCTATTGCCGGCTATAGAAATTTCCCGGCCAATTTGTTGCCCCTCGATTTCCGGATTGGTGGCTAATTTCACCACTCCTTTAAGGTCTGGAATATCAGCTGTAAAATGTTCTTCGGAACTTCCCAAATTCAGAACAATCAAGAATTCCTTTCCTGAATGTTTCCTTATGTAGGATAGTATATTTCCGCTACCGGGAACGGGCAAATAATCACCAATATTTATGGCAGGTTCGTTGTTCCTCAAAGATATTAGCCGTTTCTGAAAATTCAGCATGCTGTTGTCATCCTTCTCCTGCTTTTTCACGTTCACTTCTTGGTAATTGTCCATAACTGGTAACCACGGCTCGACTTCAGAAAAACCTGCGTTTTCGGAATCATCCCACTGCATTGGCGTACGCTCGGGATCGCGGTTAAGGTTTTTCCCGGGGATATTTTTCTCCTGCGGATCCTGTACTTTTTCCGGAGGAATTTCTACGTTTTCCATTCCAATTTCATCTCCGTAATACAAGGTGGGAGTTCCACGCAAGGTCAACAACAGCATGGCCGCATTTCTCGCCTGTTCCCTTCCTACCCTGCTGGCTACCCGGGAGTTGTCATGATTCCCCAATACCCAGTTGGGCCAGCCGTGTTCAGGCAGTATTCCTTCATATCTGTCAATTGCCGCTTCAATCTCCCTTGCGTTCCACGGAAGTAAAATGAGCTGGAAATTAAACGGAAGATGAGTCCCCTCGCCTTGCTCTCCGTAATATTTCACCAGTCTTTCCACCGGTAAATAAATTTCACCAATCAACACCCGCTCGTCATACTCATCCATTACATCCCGCATTTTCTTTACAATACCATGAACCTCAGACTGATCTGTAGTATAGGCCTGCAAATGTTGTTCGTACGGAGACCTTTTCTCGTTGTAATCGGGATTTGGTGGATTGTCCCTGAATTGATCGTCTTTTATCATGTGCCACATCACGTCCACACGAAAACCGTCAACGCCCTTGTCCAGCCAAAACCGCATATTATCCAGCATTGCTTTCTGGACTTCAGGATTTCTCCAGTTCAAATCGGGCTGTTCCTTTAAGAAAGCGTGGTAGTAATACTGTTCGGTTTTTTCATCATATTCCCAGCCACTTCCGCCAAAAACGCTTAGCCAATTGTTGGGTTCGCTCCCATCGGGTTTTGGATCCTTCCAGATATACCAGTCCCGCTTCGGGTTATCTTTTGATTTACGGGATTCCAGAAACCACGGATGTTCGCTGGAGGAATGGTTGGGCACATAATCCAGGATTAGTTTCATATCCCTTTGGTGAATTTCTTTCAGTAAACGATCAAAATCTTCCATTGTACCAAACATGGGATGGATACCGGTGTAATCACTCACGTCATAACCAAAATCGGCCATTGGCGAAGGATAAATTGGAGAGATCCAGATTACCTTTACTCCAAGGTCTTTGATGTAATCCAGCTTTTCAATTATTCCGGGCAAATCACCAATTCCGTCTCCGTCACTATCTTTAAAGGAGCGGGGATAAATTTGATATACAATGTCCTTTTGCCACCATAAATGTTTTTCTTCGTTGCTCATAAAAACTTTTTTCTTTTGTGCATCCACCTGTAACCATAGGCAGATATTTTTAGCTCCTGTGTTTCCTGATCAAATGCATCATATTTTTCATTGCCAAATATGTCAATTACATCTTCAGCATCTTCCAGAGATAATTTCACTTCCAGTTCTTCATCAGAAAAATTATGGACGGCCAGGGCCAGCCCTTTGTCTGATTTCCTGCAATGTGCCAGGATTTTCGGATTTCCCGTATCCAGAACTTTGTACTCTCCCCAGCCAAACTCCGGAAATTCTTTTCTGGTATTAATTACTCTTCCCATCCAGTTAAGAAAGGAATCGGGATCGCGGTGCTGGTCATTTACATTCACTTTTTCATATCCAAATTCCCCTTCAGAAATGATACTTCTAATCAGTTTTTCTGTGGGTACATTTGAAAATCCGCCGTTCTTTTCATTTGACCATTGCATAACTGTGCGAACACTGCTGCGGCCTTCGAGAGAAAGATCTTCCCCCATTCCAATTTCCTGGCCGTATCGCAGCACCGGGGTTCCCGGAAGTGAGAAGAGTAAACTATAAGCCATTTCCAGCCTTTTACGATCATTATTAAGCATAGGCGCCAGGCGACGCCTTATTCCGCGGCCAAAGATTCGCATGTTTTCTTCGGGTGCAAAAGCTTCAAAAACTTCATTTTTCTCTTTTTCTGAAAGTTTATCCAGATTGAGTTCATCATGATTCCGAAGAAAAATCGCCATTTGCTCCTTTTTGGAAGTTTGCTCCATCTTTTTTAGTGCATTGGCAATAGGGGTTGCCTCTTTTCGAGCGAACGACAGGAACATATAATTGTTCACGTAAAAGTTGAAAAGCATGTGCATTTCATCTTCATCTCCAAAGAAATGTGAATACTTTTCCGGCTCCAAATCTACTTCAGCAAGCAGGATCGCATCTTTTTTTTGAGTCTCCACAAATTCCCTGAAATTCTTAAAAACCTTATGCGGGTCACCATCAAAATCTATATTCCCTTTTTCGTTGAACATATGCGGTGCTGCATCCATTCGAAAGCCCGAAACACCAAGTCGCAGCCAGAACTGCATAATCCTGAAAATTTCGTCCTGTACGTCGGGATTTGTGATATTAAGATCTGGTTGATGTGCATAGAACGTATGAAAATAATAGGCATCTGCTACCTCGTCATATTCCCAGCTGGAGCCACCCCCATCTTCCCCCGCCATCATGTTGGGGGAATCATCCTGCGGTTTTTCATCCACCCAAATGTAGAAATTTCGGTATTTGCTGTTTTTATCTTTCCTGCTTTCCTGAAACCATTTGTGCTCTTTTGAAGTGTGGTTTACGGCAAGATCAATTAAGATCCTCATTCCAATTTCTTCGGCAGCTTCTATTAATTGGGCAAAATGTCCAAGATCTCCCAGCCGGCGGTCAATTTGATAATAATCACACACATCATAGCCGTTATCTTTATTTGGGGTATCGTAAAATGGTAAAAGCCAGAGGCAATTTACACCAAGGCTCGAGAGATACGTGAGTCCGTTTTTAAGTCCTTCCAGGTCCCCTATTCCGTCGTTGTTGGAATCCTTAAATGTTTCAACATCTACAGAATAGATCACTGCATTTTTATACCAGTATTTATTCATCCTGACTTTTGGTCTTTAAATTTTATTTATGAAATTCCGGCAACACTTCCTTCCCGAAGAATTCCACAAATTCCTCCTGCTGTTCATTTACATTGTGCAAAATGATCTTTTCAAAACCCATTTCCCTGTAGGCCTTTATCTTTTCAATAAACACAGCAGCTTCGCTCCCAACGATCACGTATTTCTTCAAATCTTCCCTGCGCACTTTTTCCCCTATGGCATCAAACTGTTCGGGCGTGTTGAATTCCGCTGTTACCTTGCTTGGAAAAATGTTGTTCTTCCATTGTTTCCAGGCTCCTTCCAGAGCTTTTTTTTCCGAAGCATCATAGGATATCTGTACTTTTATTGCCATGGGTTTGTTTCCACCGTTTGTTTTAAAAGCATCCACCGTTTCCTGCAGTTCCTCCAATGGTTTGGAAATGGTGATCAATCCATCAGCCCAGGAAGAAAGCCATTTCGCTGTTTTAGAAGTGATCGCTGCGCCATAAATTTTAGGCGTTACTTTTGGCGGAGTGAATAGCCGTGCATTCTCAACCTGCACAATCCCTTTATGAGTAACATATTCACCTTTCCATAGTTCCCGGATCATTTCAACCGATTCTTTTAAACGAGCATTCCGCACTTCCTTAGCGGGCCATTTATCTCCCGTAATATTCTCGTTTAGTGCCTGTCCGCTCCCGGAGCAAAGCCAGAATCTTCCCGGGAACATTTCATCCAGGGTAGCCGCCGCCTGTGCAATTATGGCGGGATGATAGCGCTGCCCCGGCGCGTTCACAATTCCGAAGGATAAATTTGTAGCTTGCATGGCCGCTCCCAACCAGCTCCAGGCAAATCCGCTCTCCCCCTGTTCATTGCTCCAGGGGTGAAAATGATCTGATGATAAAATGGTTTCAAAACCAACTTTTTCAGCATGCTGTACAAGCTTTAGAAGCCGGCTGGGTGTAAATTGTTCGTGCGAGGCATGAAATCCTATTTCCATAAAATTTCTGTTGGTTGGTTAGAGAAAAAATTTTTCTTTCCTAAAATATAAAATTGAGAAGTGCAAACGAAGCATTCCTCTGAATATCAGTCTTAAGAAAAAGATAAAGTTTGGTTTTTTGCAGGAAAATGTTTGCTCCGGACTTTCCAGTTCATCAAATAACCCGTACTTTTTTAACTATTTCAGAAGAATTTACAAAATCAGAAAAATGCTATGACGAACAAACCTTTAAAAAGACATGAAAGCCTGAAATCCCTGAGCAGAGACCATCACCAGGGATTGTTGCTATGTTGGAAAATACGCGAAGGACTCAAAAACGAGGTTTCTCCCGAAAGAATTAAAAGCTACGCCTCCTTCTTTTATGAAACGCAGCTTATTCCGCACTTTGCATTTGAAGAAAAAGAGATCTTCCCGCTCCTGGGAGAACAAAATCCTTTGCGCAAACAGGCTTTAAATGAACACCAACGCCTTGTGGCCCTGTTCACCGAAGATTATGATCCTGAAAAAGCCGTAACCGAAATAGCCACTGCTCTTGAAGACCACATTAGGTTTGAAGAAAGGGTGCTTTTCGAGGAAATTCAGCATCAAACCGAAGAAAGCGTACTTTCAGAAATAGGAAAAAAGGAAAATGAACTCAGCACTCCCAATCCCGATGACTGGGAAGATCAATTCTGGAAAAAATAGGTGCCAAAAATGACATTTCCGGCTTCTTTTCCGGCTATGGAATTCTCATCAAATCCACTTTCTTCTTTTAAAGAAAATGAGCATTAAAATGAACAGTACGAACATTACTACCCACAGCGCATAATAACTGTATTTCCATTGAAGCTCGGGCATGTATTCAAAATTCATCCCGTAGATACCGGCAATGAAAGTGAGCGGGATGAAAATGGAAGCCATGATCGTAAGGACTTTCATGACCTCATTCATTTTGTTGTTGATGGTGGTCATATACATATCCATAAGGCCCCAGGACATTTCCCTATAAATGTCAATATTTTCAGAAACCTGTATGATGTGATCAAAAAGGTCCCTTATGTAATTCACCGTTTGCTCCTGGATAAGCTCGTTATCAACTTTCTCCAGTCTGCTCACTACCTCCCGAAGCGGAAAAACCGCTCTTCTTATCCTTAACATGGTTCTTTTAAGTTCCTGGATCTCATAGGTAATGTCATCACTGGGCTGCATACTTAGCAGCTGTTCTTCCATCAATTCAATTTTATCGCCCATCTCTTCCACTACCACAAAATAGTTATCCACGATAGCATCCAGTAAAGCATACGCCAGGTAATCTGCTCCCCTGCTTCTTATGCGCCCTTTTGCCCCTGAAAGCCGTTCCCTCACTCCGTCAAAAACATCTCCACCGGCTTCCTGGAAGGTCAGCACATAATCTTTCCCAAAAACAATGCTGATGTGTTCATTTTCCAGTTCCCCGTCTTTCTTGTAGTAAAGCATTTTGGCGACGATGAAGAAATAGTCCTGGTATTCATCAATTTTAGGCCGCTGGTTGGTATTGACAATATCTTCAATGATTAGAGGGTGAAGTTCAAAAAACTTTCCCAGTTTCTCGATTTCAGTAGTATTGCTAAGTCCGTCGACATTTATCCAGGTGGTTTTATTTGCTTCCTCAAACTCGAAAGCCGATTCCGGAGTTTGATTTTTGTGGCGTTCGTAGCTTTCTCCATTATAATCTATGACTTCAATGGTGGTTTCCACGTCCTCTTTTCTTCCAACATAGGTCACCGTTCCCGGCGCCTGGTTCAATGCCTTGGTGGATTTAGGACGCCTGGATAAATATCTTCTTCTTTTCGCCATAGATAAATATTTTGTGTAAAAGTATGAATTATAGGTTTAGCTGAAGGAACGGGAATGAGCAAAACCCTCCAAAAATGCCATTTTGAAAGCCTAATCAGAAAACCTATTGTTGAAAATTCTATCCTCTTTGTTCATTCTTATTGTTTTAATACACTGGAAAGCTGAACAAGGATGCTTTTCTTTGCAAAATGACGCAGGAAGCACAACTTTTAGGAACATTAAAGGAATATTTTGGCTATGACAGTTTTCGGCCTTTGCAGAAAAAGATCATAGATTCAATTTTTGCAGGAAAGGACAACCTGGTGATCATGCCCACGGGCGGCGGAAAATCCATTTGCTACCAGTTACCGGCTGTACTCCTGCCGGGCGTAACTCTGGTCATTTCCCCTTTGATCGCCCTTATGAAAGACCAGGTGGACGGATTGACAGCCAACGGAATTCCCGCGGCCTTTCTTAACAGCACACAATCTGAAACTGAACAGCAGGAGATCTTTTCCAAACTTCAGAAGAATGAACTAAAACTGCTTTATGTCGCTCCTGAAAGTCTGCAGTACATCGACGCTGTCTTTTCCGCCGGAAACATCAGTCTTATCGCTGTAGATGAAGCACATTGTATTTCCAGCTGGGGACATGATTTTCGTCCTGCATACACGCAGCTGGGATATTTGAAGAACCGCTTCCCCTCTACCCCAATGATCGCCCTTACCGCCACGGCAGACAAAGCTACGCGGAAAGATATTTGCAATCAGCTCAACATTCCACACGCCAAAAAGCACGTTGCTTCCTTTGACCGTAAGAACCTGAGCCTGGAAGTGCGTCCCGGAAATAAAAAATTCGGGCAGATTTTGTCATTTTTGAAGCAACGGCCCAACGAAAGCGGCATTATTTACTGCCTTAGCCGAAAGAACACCGAATCTCTTGCTGAAAAACTTCAGAACGCCGGGTTTAGCGCCGCAGCATATCACGCAGGGGTGTCAAATGAGGAACGTTCACAGGTTCAGGAGGATTTTATCAATGACAGGACAAAGATCGTTTGTGCCACGATCGCCTTTGGAATGGGCATCGATAAATCCAATGTTCGCTGGGTAATACATTATAATCTTCCGAAGAACCTGGAAGGATATTACCAGGAAATCGGGAGAGCGGGAAGGGATGGTTTGCCGTCATCTACCCTCCTCTTCCACAGTTATGCCGATGTGGTACAGCTTCAGAAATTTGCGGGAAATTCAGGTAACGCCGAAGTTCAGCTCGCAAAACTGGACCGGATGAAACAATATTCCGAAGCCTTGAGTTGCCGTAGAAAGATCCTGCTGAGTTATTTTGGGGAGCTGATTCCTGAAGACTGCGGAAATTGTGACGTTTGTAAAAATCCGCCGGGATTTTTTGACGGCACCATCATCGCACAAAAAGCCCTTTCCACCATTTACCGATTAAGAGGGCAGGAACCAATTTCGGTGGTCATAGATGTTTTACGCGGATCGCAAAATGCCGTGATCCTCGAAAAAGGATATCAACAGGTGAAAACCTACGGAATTGCTTCAGATATTTCCTGGCGCGACTGGCAGCAGTATTTGATACAGTTAATTAATCTCGGTTATATTGAAATTGCATTTCATGAACAGAATAAACTTCAGCTGACTTCCATAGCCAGAAATGTGCTTTTTGAGAACGAAAAAGTAAGCCTGGCCGATGTAAACCTGGTGGAAATTCAGGATAAAAAGATTGAGACAGAACAAAAAGCTGCTAAAAACACCCTTTTTGAAAGGTTACGAAAGTTACGGCTGGAACTGGCAAAAGAAGAGGAAATTCCTGCTTATTTGATCTTTAATGATGCCGCACTTAAGGAAATGGAGAAAGAGCGGCCAATGACAGATGAGGAATTTATGCAGATCAACGGCGTGGGCCGGCAAAAAATGCAAAATTACGGCTACAGGTTCATTAAGGAGATCATTGCCTTTAGCAAGGAAAAACGGGAGAAAAAGAAAACTTCTAAAGGGAGCACGCACAAGGTAACCCTTGAATTATACAAAGAAGGTCTAAGCGTTGAGGAAATCGCCAAAAAGCGGGGACTAACGGCCACCACCATTTATTCCCACCTGGCGAAATTATATGATTCCGGGGAAGAAATTGATTTGCGTCAATTCGTTTCCGCCGCAGATATTGAAGCGGTGAAAAAAGCCAGAAAAGAACTTGGAGATCCCGATGCTCTTAAGCCTTACTATGATCATTTTCAGGAGGCAATAGATTACTGGAGTATACGGCTGACGTTGACAATATTGGGAAAGGAAGCTTAGAACGAAGATGTTTCATTAATCGACTGTTCTGCTTTTCAGAACCTTGTCTAACATAAAGAAAATCTATTCTTCAAAATCAATTTTATTGAGAATTAATCCGCTGCCGGGTGCAATAAAAGTCATAGGAGAATTCACTTCCGGTTTGAGACTTTTTTGTATATCACTAAGATCAAGTTCTCCCCTTCCCAAAAGCACCAGCGTACCCATGATCAATCGGATTTGATTCCGCAGAAATCCCTTCGCCCTAATCTTTAAAATATAACTTTGTTCAGGAAAAAAACTGGCGGTGATAATGTCATTTTTGACTATCTCACAATGGAGGATTTTCCGGTCTACTATTGTTTTCTCCGTTGGCCTTGTACAATAGTTCCTGAAATTATGAAAGCCCTTAAAGATACGGGCACCTTCTATCATTAAATCTAAATCGAGTTCTCCGGGAAAAGTTGCGAGCAGCGGAGCGCAAAAAGGATGGCTCTTGTTCCCGAAGGCAAACAAATAAATATATTCCTTGATCCTGGGATGCTGAATAATATTAAATTCTTCATCTACTTCCACAATGCTCAACGCCCTGATGTCCTGTGGTAGGTTCCTGTTGAATTCCTGAAGAAAAACATCTGGCTTTAGGAGAGGTTCATCATCAATAAAAAGTTCAAAAGCAGCTTCGCTGGCTGAAACCATCGCATCTGTCCTGCCGGCACCCAATATTTTGAACCTTCGCTCCCCCAGTACGAATTTCACGGTTTTCTTGATCAGTCCTTCAATGGTTTTTAATCCTGGTTGCCGTTGCCAGCCGTGAAGCCTGTATCCCAGATACTGTATCTTGATGAGGTAATAGAAACGTTGTCGTTGCAAAATAATAGTTTTTCCAAAATTATGAAGAAAATCGAGGTTCAAAGCTTTTGGCTCATTTAAAGATTTACTACGAGAAATTTTGAGATATATTTAAGGATATTAATAAATTCCTGTATTATATTTTGAGAATACCTGCGCAAATAATTCTAATTTAATTTACCACCTGGAATGAAAAAGCAACGCAGAAAAGAATTGCCCAGGCCACCAAGAGGAAAAAACAAATTGAAATGGTATGGCCCCGGCTTACTATGGATGGTTTCGGCCGTGGGATCGGGATCAGTTTTATTTACGCCACGTGTGGGTGCGCGCTACGGTTATGAATTTATGTGGATGGCAGTCATCTTCATGTTCTTTATGTGGGTAATGATTCGGGAAGTGGGCAGGTACACAGTAGCCACCGGAAACACCATTTTTGAAGGCTACCGCGAAATCTCTGGCCGCACAAACTGGGCTTTGTATTTTATCATTCTTCCCCAGATGCTGGCAGCCGTTGTAACCATTGCAGGAATCGCAGCCCTGGCGGGAAGTGCCATGATAATCGTTTTCCCCTGGCAGTACGAAATATATGCTACTGGTCTCATTCTCCTTTGCCTGCTGCTGGTTATTACAGGAACGTATGACATTATTGAAAAAGTCACCTCTGTTCTTGCCGGGGTTCTTGTTTTAGTGGTTATGGTAAGTGCTGTTGTGGTATTTCCCCCATTTGGCGACATTGCCCAGGGATTAATTCCTTCCTTTCCACAGGATACAGACATTGAATTTGTAATTCCCTGGGTTGGTTTTATTTTAGCCGGGGCATCGGGTATTATGTGGTTTTCATACTGGGTTTCTGCCCGGGGCTACGGCGGTGAACTAACTAAATTTGATGAGGTTACGAGCTTTTCACCTGAAAACGAAAAGGAGCATATAGAAAAACATAATAAGGAATTTGCACGACTGAGATCCTGGTTTAAGACCATGACGGTTACGGCTGCTATCGGGGTCATTGGCGGAGGTCTCATCCTGCTCTCCTTTTTAATACTTGGTACCGAATTATTAGGGCCAGAAGGAACCATTCCTGAAGGAATCAATGTTGCCGAAGATCTCACCACATTATTATCGGACATTTGGGGCGCACCAGGGCGCTGGATGTTGATCGTTGGTATTATGATTGCTCTTTTAGGTACCATAATTTCCAATCAGGATGGGTATGGCCGCATGTTTGCTGATGGTACCGTTATCCTCGGGATGCCCGGACTTAAGAAGAAAAAGCTGATTGATCCTGAACTTCCCGATGCTGCCGAGAACAAAGCCGAACCCCTTGAAGAAATTAGTTCTAAAAAGAAAAAGGCAACTTCCCTTTTACTAAATAAAAAATGGCTACGTATTTTTTATGCAGTCCTTTTTGGAGCTGTTTTGCCAATTGCAGTTTTCTTCGCAGTTAAAGATCCCGTAGACATTCTTGCAGTTGCAGGAACAGTGGCCGCAGTACATACTCCGGTAGTTGTTTTTCTTACGCTACATTTAAACAGGAACCGTCTTCCTGAGCCTATAAGGCCCGGAAAATTCATTACTGCTGCCATGTGGCTATCGGGATTTGCATATGGAGCTTTTGCTGTGTTTCATTTTGTTACCTTATAGCTGGCCTGTTGCACCACACCTTCCTAATATTTCCTTTAACTTTTACTTACATCTTTTTGCCTGCAGGTTTTGTATCTTCACTTCTAAATCAAAAGAAATGGAAGAAATGACTAAAGGCAAGAAAATCCTGTTCTATTCAACGCTTTTAATTATTGTTCTTTACTTTTTCTTCCTGGGCCTTACCGCGGCCAAATCTTTCCTTATTCCACTCACTGCAGCCATTATTCTGGCCCTGCTGGTGGTGCCTTTAGCCCAAAAAATGGAAAATGGAGTGATGAACCGGCCGGTGGCTTCTCTTCTGAACACATTTATTATTTTTCTTTTTTCTGTAGGATTTGTGGCCCTGGTTTCCTTTCAGGTGAAAAATGTGGTGGATAAATGGCCTCAGATCCAGGAAACAATGAGGCCGAAGATCGAAAAGCTGCAGAGTTTTGTATTGGAACATACTCCGCTTCAGGAGAAAGATCTCCAGCAGTCTCAGGGTGGCAATTCCATTCCTTTCCTGGGTCAAACTTCAAATCCGGGACAGCAGGCAGCAAGTTTTTTTAGTCAGGTGATGGGCTTTTTTGCAGATTACCTGCTTACTTTCATCTATATCTTTTTTATTCTGAATTACAGGCACAGGTTTAAAAAATTTCTTTTAAAGCTCTTCCCTGATAAAAGACAGAAAGATGTGAAAAAGGTTATTGACGAATCGGCCAAAGTGACCCAGAAGTACCTTGTAGGAAAGCTTATTCTCATAGGGCTTTTAGCAGTTTTATATTCCATTGGGCTTGGGATCTCCGGGGTAAGTAATTTTATTCTCATTAGCGTACTTGCGGCTGCGCTTAGCCTGGTGCCGTACATTGGAAATATCATAGGGTTTGGAATGGCAATGGCCTTTGGGTATCTTACATCTGGCCAAAGTGGTGTATTGATTGGCATCATCATTACTTTTTCTATTGCGCAATTTGTAGAAAGTTATATTCTGGAGCCTTATGTAGTGGGAGACCAGGTTGATCTTCACCCTTTCTTTGTTATTCTTGCTGTTATCATAGGAAATATGGTGTGGGGTGTCCCTGGAATGATATTATCTATTCCAATCCTGGCGATCATAAATGTAATCCTTCTACATGTGCGGCCACTGCAGCCTTTTGGCTATTTGTTGAGCAAAGATGATTCTTCAGATTAATGCCTAAAAATCAGTCAAAAAAGGCATTTTTATCTCAGTTTCTGGGATTTATAAAAACTCCGCCACTATGGCTGGATAATTCTATTTTTTCCTTTCCGCAGTACGTTCTAAATGAGAAGATATCTGCTGAAGAACTTCCGTTGAAAGAATTGCCACCTGAAATGGTGCTGGGAAAGAGAATTGAACGTTTTTTCAAAATATATCTAGATCATTTTTCAAATGAGGATGTTTTAGCAGAAAACGAACAGGTATTTTCTGATAAAATTACCCTTGGAGAATTTGATTTTATTTTAAGGAACAGGAATTCCGGAGCAATTTCTCACGTAGAGGTGGTTTACAAGTTTTACCTCTATAATCCAGCAATTCCAGAGGAGATAGATCGTTGGATTGGACCTAACCAAAAGGATTCACTTTCCAAAAAGATTTTTAGGCTGGAAAAAAGGCAATTTCCGTTACTTTTTAATGAAGCAGCAGTACCACTGCTCAAAAGACTAAAGATAGATCCTGAAGAAGTGCAACAAAAAGCGCTTTTTAAAGCCAATCTTTTTGTTCCTTTGGAAAAATGGGGTAAGGTTCTTCCTCTGGTTAATAATGATTGTATACAGGGGTTCTGGATACGGTATAGCCAATTCAGCAGCCATTCTTTTGGTTCCTACCAATTCTTTTCTCCCAAAAAGCCAGACTGGCCAATGCTACCTGAAAATGGACAGGATTGGTATTCCTATCCTGAAATAAAAAAACAACTAAAAGCTTTCATTGAGAAGAAACGTTCTCCCCTGCTCTGGATGAAAAAAGGACGTTACCAGTACCAGCGATTCTTCGTGGTGTGGTGGTAACCGATGAAATTTTCCTTAAGAGAAAATTAACTGCTAAACCCGCATCAATTAAGGAAAAATTATGAGGAACCCGGATTTATTTCCTTTGTTAATCGGCCTAAATAAAGTAACTTAAGAATTGATAATAACCAGGGGAACCAATTCCTTCTATTCAATTGAAAAGATCTTGTTGGTTGCTCTAAAAAACAGAAAACCATGCCAATTTTGACAGAAGAACAGTTTAAGAAATTAGCAAATGTTGATAATAAACCGTGCATATCCATTTTTATACCTACACAGCGCGCGGGAAAAGAAGTACTTGAAGAAAAAGCCAAGGGAGAATTAAAAGCTCAATGGAAAAAAGTCGTTGAAAAGCTGAAGTCTATGAATTTGGACCAGGACAAAATAGATAAACTGGGGAAACCGGTAGAAGGTTTACTGGATGATAAAAATTTCTGGAGACACCAGTCAGATGGTCTTGCAATTTTTCTTTCAGACGGTTTCTTTGAACATTTTACATTGCCGGTAAATTTTGCACCTTATGTTTATGTATCTGATCATTTTTATATAAAACCACTGGTCCCAATGCTAAACCGCGACCAAAGATTTTACCTGCTCTCATTGCAACTGGAAGATGTGAAATTATATGAAGCCACTCAATATTCTATTGGGGAGGTGGAAGTAAATGATCTCGTTCCCTCACAGCTTGAGGACAGAGTGGGTTATGATTATGAAGAAAAGAACAGCAAACATAAAACGCAGCGTAACAACATTGGTGCAAACGCCAGTGGTACCTCTACGCAGCATGGTTACGAAGCTGCCAGCCGTGACAGGAAAAATGAGATTGAACGCTTCTTCAGGGCAGTAGACAAAGGGATCTATGGAATTCTACACAATGAAAATGTGCCTCTGGTGGTAGCATGCCAGGATTCTTATTTTCCCATCTATAAGGAGGTAAGCCGCTATAAACATTTGTATCACCACGTGGTTCCAGGTAATCCGGAAGCAGATTATGACAACATGTTCGACCTGCACGATGCAGCAATCCAGGTTTTGGAGCCTCATTTTAGAAAAGGCCTGGATAAAAAGGTAGAAGAATTCCAGGAATTGAAGCCAGAACGAACGTCCTCAAGTATTTCAGATATTTTTCCGGCTATTTATGAAGGGAAAGTAGACACGTTATTCGTCCAGAACAGAGAAGATATATGGGGAAATTATAACGAGAATATGTCATCTGTAGAGGTAGATGAGGAAGAAAGTTCAGCAAATCTTTCTCTTCTAAACCTCGCTGCCAAAAAAGTGATCGAGCAGGGAGGACAGGTTTTTCTAATGGAAGGAGAATTTATGCCGAATAAAAATTCTAAGATAAATGCCGTTTTTAGATATTCATAGAAGTAGATGATCTTCGGCTAATAACTATAGAGGTTGTTTAAAAAGTCTGCTGGAATCAAGATTCTGAAATAACATATACAGAATTGAGATTCCGGCTTTTTAAACAACCTTTTTTCTTCCAATTAGGTTTACATCAGGTATAATGCACCACCTTTCCTTTCACTCCGAGGTAGAAATTCTTAATTTTTCTGAAATCTGATTCACGATCTTCAGAAGGAGTAATAGGCTTAGAAATTTTCGCACATTTCTTCCCATAATCAAAGGCAATCATGATAATTGGAACGTTTGCTTTTTTAGCTATATAATAAAAACCGGTTTTCCATTCGTCCACTTTTTTGCGGGTACCTTCTGGAGCAATGGCAAGGCGAAATTTTGCTTTTTTGTGGAACATTTTGGAAATGGCTTCTACTTTATTCTGGCCCGGAGTGCGATCAAGTGCTGTTCCTCCCATCCATTTAAAATACCATCCAAAAGGAGGCTTAAAAAGCTCCTTTTTGGCTACGTATTTTATATCCACTCCCATTACTCTTCGCACCAGCAGGCCCATATAGAAATCATGCCAGCTGGTATGTGGCACCACAATAACCACACATTTTTTAATATGCCGGGGAAACTTACCATTCATTTTCCACCCCAGAAGCGTAAAGAGTATGAATTTAGCTAACAAGCTCCCGTTCTTCCCTGTTACTCTTCATTGTTTCACCACTTCTTCTCTTACGTTCTTCATAAAGAAGACCTAACTCACGACCGGTTTGGCCTTTTACCGAAGTATTTTCTTCGGCTCGTCTAATTAAGTAAGGCACCACTTCGCGCACAGGTCCAAAAGGAACCAGCTTCACCACATTATAACCTTTTTCGGCCAGGTTATAACTTATGTGTTCACTCATTCCGTAAAGCTGTGAGAACCAAACCCTATCGTCATTTTTATCTATTCCCTTATCTTCCATGATCTGGAGAGCGAGGTAATTACTTACTTCATTGTGTGTTCCAATAAAAACGGAAATATCTTCTAAATGTGCCAGGCAATATGTAAGGGCTCCATTAAAATTCACATCTGTGGCTTCCTTGTTCTCGCAAATGGGTGACAGGTAATTCATCTTTTTGGCCCTGGCATTTTCTTTTTCCATATAAGCGCCCCGCACAATCTTGGCTCCTACCTTAAAGCCCTGGTCTTTTGCTCTACTGTGAAGATCTTTAAGGTATTGGATCCTGTCCCACCTGTAGCATTGTAAAGTATTAAAAATAACGGCTTTTTCACGATTGTACTTAAACATCATTTCTTCCATGAGATCATCTGCCGCCGCCTGCATCCAGCTCTCCTCACCATCTGCCAGTAATCTTACATTATTCTTATACGCTTCTTCACAAATTTTGTTCACGCGATTGCGAATTCTTCTCCATTCTTCTCCTTCCTCTACAGTAAGACTGGCATTTGCCGAAACCTTTTGCCATATATGAAAACGACCTATCCCGGTGGGCTTAAAGACAGCAAAAGGAATTTCCTCCTTATCCTTTATAAATTTTACAATATTTACTTTCTTTTCTATGGCTTTATCAAATTCGCTTTCCTTTTCCTTCCCTTCTACAGAATAGTCCAGGATACCATGCAGGTTGGCAGAATACATTTTTTTAATAACAGGCATACAATCTTCCTCAGTTTCACCACCGCAAAATTGATTAAAAATCGTCTTCTTGATCAAACCTTCCACCGGAAGATGCATATTAAGGGCCAGTCTTGTCAAACTTGTTCCGGATTTAACCATAAATGGGCGTCCCATGGCTTCAAACATAAATATAGCACGATCAAGTTCAGCATTTGATTTAAGCCGGAAAGCTATCTCGGTATTATTGAAAATTTTTCTGGTTATCATTCTGTAAATTTAATCTCACAAAGATAATTATTGAAGACAAGATATTAGAATAATTCTCCTTATTTTCGACCCCTCAAAGGCTAAAGAAATATGAAAGTTTCAGAAAGAAATGCTAATAACGGGAATGTTGTTTACGGCGAGTTGGGTTATGATCAAATGAATGAATATATCAGAACTCATTCCTTTTCTAAAATTTTTGTTTTAGTAGATAGTAATACGCATAAATTCTGTCTTCCATCTTTTTTAAATCAGCTGAAAGCTTCTGTAGAAATTGAGGTCATTGAAATGGACGCAGGAGAAAATCATAAGAATATTGATACCTGCAGCAGCATCTGGAAGGTACTTTCTGAACTGGGTGGCGATAGAAAAAGCCTTATGATCAACCTTGGAGGTGGCGTAGTGACAGATCTCGGCGGATTTGTCGCAGCGACCTTTAAACGTGGAATCGCCTGGATCAACGTACCCACTACTCTATTGGCAATGGTTGATGCGGCCGTGGGTGGTAAAAACGGAGTGAATCTGGAGAATCTTAAAAACCAGATTGGCGTAATTGAACCGGCAAGACTTGTGCTCATAAGCACTGCTTTTCTGGAAACTTTACCAGCATCTGAAATGCGCAGCGGCTTAGCTGAAATGCTGAAACACGGGCTTATTCAAAATGAAAATTACTGGAAAAAGCTAACGAACCTTGACCAGTTTACACTGGACGATCTTGATGATCTCATTCAGGAGTCCATAGAAATAAAAGAAAATATTGTCCTGCAGGACCCTACAGAAAAAAACATTCGTAAAAGCCTTAATTACGGTCACACCCTGGGTCATGCCATTGAATCTTATTTCCTGGAGAATCCTGCAAAAGAGAAACTTCTTCATGGCGAAGCAGTGGCAATAGGAATGATTATGGCAACTTTTATTTCAGAAAAATTATGCGGTTTTCCGTCTTCTAAACTTGAAGAAATTTCAAAGGCATTAATTAGTACCTATAACAAAGTAGGTTTTAACCTTGAAGACAGGGAGGAAATCATTTCCCTCATGAAGTTCGACAAAAAGAATGAAGGAGGACAAGTAAATTTTGTGCTTCTGGAAGATATTGGCAAACCTGTAATAAATATTACCGTTGAGAACCAATTGCTTCACCAGGCCTTTGAATATTATTCTGATTTACAATAAATTATAATTAATTATTTTCTACTCCTTAATTAAAAATTTTTAAATTCTTTTAACGCCAGCGGAATATGGAATTGTTATTTTCGCTATTATTGAATGACCAAAGTACCCTTTTATGAAACGTATCATTGTTGATTACAAGAAACTAACTCCTGAAATTTTAGGACTGTTAGTGGAAAAATATCCTGATGGATATGATGACGACCAGGTAATTTCTTTTAAAAACGCTAAAAATGAAACTGTAGATGCCGTAGAGGTGCGAACAGAAGATGCCATTTACCTGGTGAAGGTAAGTACACGGCTCGAAAACACTATGGCGAATTTTGATGAAGATGATTATGACGATTCCGACTTTAACGAACCCATTGTAGAAATTCCTGAAAAGGAGGAAGAGAATGAAGACCTCGAAGAAGACGCTGAAGATGAAGATTAACTAAGACTCTAATGCTACATAGAAAAGGTCGTCTAAAAATGTCATTTTTAGACGACCTTTCTTTTTCAGCGGAATTTGAAAGAAATGCTTTCAGCTAAAATATGCAATACATGTAGCTCTGAAAAAAAAAGCTGCCCATAAGGCAGCCTTTCATTTTGTGCACTTTGAGCATTCTAAGAATGCTGCAGTTCATGCTTTCCTTCCTTCACTTCCTCAATTAATTTATCATTGAAAGCAGGTAAATCATCAGGATTTCTACTGGTGACAAAACCTTCGTCCACCACAACTTCCTTATCAACCCAATTAGCGCCTGCATTAATAAGATCATCTTTAATGGAGTTGAAAGAGGTCATTGTCCTACCTTTTACCACACCAGCGCTAATAAGCGTCCATGGCGCATGGCAAATAGCTGCCACCGGTTTCTTTTGATCAAAAAAATCACGTACAAAACGAAGTACATCCTCGCTTCTCCTTAAATGATCTGGATTAATGACACCTCCGGGAAGCATTAGGGCATTGTATTCTTTTGCCGAAGCTTCCTTCACAGTACGATCTACATTATATTCATTAGACCAGTTCCCCTGATCCCAGGCTTTTATTTTTCCCGATTCGGGACTAACTATGTCCACCTGGAAACCTTCTTTTTCCATGGCTTCTTTTGGAGACTTCAGTTCACTTTCTTCAAATCCATTGGTGGCTAATATTGCTACTCTCTTTTTCATAATTTCTCACTTCTATTGTTCAACATAAATTTCAGTTCAAATATACAACACATCAAAACCCTTGTATATTAAGGCCCTGATAAACTTTTTGGTAATTAAGTTAAAGCTCTATTAAGAGAGACAGGTTCTTAAGAAAATGGCCAATTTATCCTTTTTCAGAATTAGACTGAAGAGTGTCAATAATTCTTTTTTCATCTATAAGCTGTCCTTTTCGTTGCTCCAGCCTTTCCAATTCCTGATAAATAGCAGGTTCTGCATATTCATTGGGTTCTACTCTTTCACTTTTGTGCAAAGCGTACTGTACGGTAAATTCTGCACCAAAAAAGACGATAAGGCAGGTATAGTAAACCCATAAAAGAATCAGCACTACAGAAGAAGCCCCACCATAAACTGAACCCGGATCACTTTGTCCAAAATAAAAGCCTATAAGATATTCAGCTATTAAGAAAAGAAGGGTCGTAAGCATAGCTCCAAGATACGTGGTTTTCCATCTTAACTTCACATCTGGCAACAACTTAAAAATTGCAGCAAAAAGGGAGGTGATTATGAGCAGGGAAATAATGAAATCCAGCAATCTTAGCATAAATGAGGTAATCGCCGGAGCCATGGAAGCAAGAGAATCGCTAATAACAGTAAGAACAGTGGAAATTATTAGGGAAACTAACAGTAAAAGCCCAACAACAAGGACCATTCCCAGGGATATTATCCTATTGATCACTACCCGCTTTATGGTGTTCTTTTTTGCAGTGACATTCCAGATGTTGTTCATTGCAGCTTTTAACTGAAAGAAAACTCCGGTTGCACCAAAAATCAGAAAAGCAAGTCCGAAGATCAAGGCCACGGTAGAACTTTCGGTAAGCGCTGCATTTGCTATCATATTCTCAATAGCATCTGCAGATTCAGATCCAATAAAATCCTCTATTTGTTGCGTAATCCTTCCCTGCACAGCTTTTTGCCCGAAGAAATAACCGGCTACAGTTACTACTATAATCAATAAAGAGGGAAGAGAAAAAAGAGCATAGTAAGCAATAGTAGCACTTCTAGCCCAGGGATCATTCCTGTTCCAGCTAAAATATGCTCCCTTGATTAATTTCCAGAATACTTTAAATTTCCTTTTCATTTCTCATTGCATTTGCGCCTAAATTTAGGCTGGCAGCGAAAGGAAGGTATAAAAAAACCCTTTAACCATTACAGATTAAAGGGTCTTTAATAAAATTTTAGCAGGCTATAATTCCTTAAAAATAGAATGCATTAACCTCTTCTTATCATTAATACTTTCTTCCAAAGAAATCATAGTTTCTGTTCTGTAAACTCCTTCTATGTCGTCCAGCTGAAAAATAACTTCTTTTGCGTGCTGTGTATCTTTTGCCCGAATTTTAGCAAAAACATTGAACTTACCTGTAGTAACGTGCGCAACCGTCACAAAAGGTATTTCATTGATACGTTCCAGGACAAATTTGGTCTGCGAGGTATTTTTAAGGAAAATGCCAACATACGCAATAAAGGCATATCCAAGCTTTTGATAATTTAGTGTTAGAGAAGAACCAAGAATGATCCCGGCTTCTTCCATTTTCTTTACCCTCACGTGAACGGTACCTGCAGATATCATTAATTTTTTGGCTATATCTGTAAAAGGAGTCCTGGTATTTTCTATAAGCATATCCAGAATCTGGTGGTCAGTCTCGTCTAATCTAAATTTTGCCATAATCTATTTTTATTTACTACAATTCTTCGTTTTAAATTAAGTACAAAATTAATACAATAGCGTTGGATTATCACCAATTATTGCGGATTTTATGTGCTTTTTATTGATAACCTGTTATTTTTTAACAAAATTTGATTTACTACAACGTTTTCTTTAATTTCTCCTTCAGGGAAAATTGATATCCTCTCCCCCTGACAATCAATTTCCTGATGCCCATAAAATGACAAATTTTCTTCTATTTCCTGAATCACCGGTTCAAAGCTTATTTTTCCTGCTTTGATCTTCTCCTCAAACTGTATTGCAACATCCACTTTTTTATCATCCAGGGAAACATCTCTTAGAATTACATCAAAGAATTTCTTTTCATTCTCTGGAATGCTGAAGTAATCCTGCGTCTCACATTGCTCAAATTCACCTGAAGAAATGTGTTGTACACAAGAAAGAATAGACAATGCTGTAAATTCGCGGGTTTTCTCCCGCATATAATCATTTTGAAAATGCCCCGCCTCAAAGAGAATGGTAGGCACGCCGGCAGACTGGAAGAAATCGCCTGTACAATTCATATTAAAGGCATCATCATACCTGCCTATTTGCCCCGGAATAAATTTCTGAAGATCATTATTCATGGCCACTATGAGTTGCATGGCCTTCTCACGATTTCCAGAAATACTACGCTCCTCGTCCAGCGAGGGTGCCAAAAATGAAAGCGTGGCAGGCTTTTTTTCATTGCCTGCGCTAAAAATGGTTCTTTGGTCATGAAGGTTTAGACAAAAATGAGGTTCGAAAGCTTCAAATGTCCTTCTCAGAATCTTACTTTCCTCTTCCTCCACCCTGTAAGCATCACGATTGAGATCTACTTCATTAAGATTTACGCGAGTATACCTGGCTGCTCCATCAGGATTCAGCAGGGGAATAATCTTAATAGTACATTTATTCAGAATATCCTGGAGAGAATCACTGTTACTTATACCGTTTTGGAGGCTGAAGAGATTGAAAAGGTCAAAAACAGCCTTGGTGGTGGTGGATTCATTCCCATGCATTTGTGACCATCCCAGAATGCGGACAGGGCCATTTCCAAAAGTTACAGAATGAACCGGATTTTTAAGCACTGTATTTCCAATTTCCTCTATGGTAAAGTAAGAAGAAATTTCTTTCAGCTGTGGTTCAATATCTTTTTCGGTGATATATCTGCCCCATAAGTTTGGATTTTTTATGGAGGAATAATTATCAAAAACGGTTTGTAGAAAAGCTTGTGATCTCATGTTCACAAAAGTAAATAAACCATATTTTACAATTGTAAACATTCAAAATTCTGTTAGCTGTTTATTATTGTAAACAAATTATCTATCCGTATGTAGCTCTCTTTAAGGAATCTTTCCTAATGCTCTTTTTAACATACTTAAATGTTTAATTTTTAGTTGCTTATATATATTTAATTAAACCTATTTATTAAGTGATTGTCGAGGTTTACACATGTAATTTGGTAATAACAGGAAAGAGTGTTACATTTGTAAACTACGAAATAATTTAATATTGTTTACAATGGTAAACACTCAGGAATTTACAAAACGACTACATCAGGTGATGGAATATTATGAACTTTCTGCAGCTTCTTTTGCAGATAAAATTGATGTGGGTCGTTCGTCTATTTCACACCTTCTTTCGGGAAGGAATAAACCGAGTCTGGATTTTGTCATGAAAATTATCAGTGCTTTTCCTGAGGTGGAATTGTACTGGCTCCTGAATGGCAAAGGAAATTTTCCCGCAAAAGAAGAAACTACTGCCCCGGCTCCTACCCAGTCACGACCATCATCGCAGGATCTCTTTTCTGAAGAAGATTCAGAAAGATCAGGGAAAAGTGTGGTCCAGGAAACGAATACACCACAGGCTAAAAAAGAGATAAAAAAGATCGTCTTTTTTTACACCGATGGCAGCTTTGAAGCATTTGATCATTGAAAATCTTTACAAAAAGGGGTTACTTTGCAGCATGCAGAAATACTATTACTTATTGCTCGTCCTTTTCTCTCTAAGTTCGTGTTATGAACAGGAGCGGAATTGTGACAACTTCAGGACCGGCACCTTCGAATTTGAATCTTACCTAGACGGGGAACTGGTAAAAACGAGTTTTACACGTAATGATTCTATAGAAATTGATCGATTTAGAGGAGAGACTGATACTTCTTCCATACGCTGGATCAACGATTGCGAATATATTATTACAAATTTGCATCCAAAGAATCGCTCCGAAGAAAAGCCGCTCCACATAAAGATTCTGACTACTAAAGGAAACAGCTATACTTTTGAATACGGCCTGGTGGGTGAAGCCAGGAAAGAGAAAGGAACGGCAATAAAAGTGAATTAGAGAGCTTTTTTATAGTTTTTGCCGCAGGAAACGACATTGGGTTCGATTTTATAAATATAAACCCGGAGAAATGCTTTATCTGATGAAATCATTTTCTGAATCCCAGAAGAATAGAAATTATTTTTTTCGGAGCAGCTCGTTTTGTTCCTGCATGAGCTTGTTAAGGTTTTCCAGCAATTCAACATTTTTAGCTGGTGCCACCGTTTTATTTGAAGGGTCTTCGGCTTTTCTACGAAAGCTGTTCATAAATTTCACCACCATGAATACGGTAAAACCAATGATAAGAAAATCTATCATCACCTCGATGAAAAGCCCGTAGCCTACAGAAATTTCCTCTGTTTCCACGCCACCGGCCGCATCAAGAATCGGTTCTTTAAGTACTACTTTCTTGTCTGAAAAATTTACTCCGTTCGTGATCATTGCCAGCGGCGGCATGATAATTTGCTTCACTAGAACGTCTACCACCCGGTTAAAAGCCGTTCCAATGATGATCCCCACCGCCATGTCGATCATGTTGCCTTTTATGGCAAATTCCTTAAATTCCTTAATGATTTTCATTCTTCATCAAAAAGTTTAATCTGGGATTCATCATTTCCCGATCCTTTCTTTTTCAGTTTAGCTTCTGAAAAATCCGGCGGATTCTGTTTTCCGGAATCACTGTTTTCGTTTCCTTCCACAGCTTCTTCTCCTATCACTTCCATGTCTCCCGGGGAAGTTTCCGCAGGTTCCACAAAAGGCTTGGGATCAAGCAGGTTGATCTGCTTTACTTTTTCTGTAGTAAGCTGGTTTCCAAGAGCCTTAATACCCTTTATCGAAATAAATTCTTCAAGTTCAATAAGGTCGTTCGGCTTTTGGTCTTTTCCTCTTATCTTGGAATAAACCACTTCGGCCACTGGTAAATAATCGGTAGAAACGATCTCCAGATATGACTTGGGATTGTCTCCTATAAAATGCTCTTCCCTATCTTCATTTTCAATAAGGAAACGCTTCACATAGAACCTTTCCTTATCTGCTTCCCAGTAAATTGCCGAAATAGGTTTTTTCGGCACCCACTTCTCCAGGATGACCATGTCTTCGTCAAATCTTGTGGTAAGTTCGGGCTTGATGGTTTTTGCCACCCCGTTCTGGGTAATAATTAACAGCCTGTCCTCGCCTTTAAATTCTCCCAGCAATTCACCCCGGTCATCTACATTTAAACGTTTTACGGTCTCATCAAACCAGATTCTGCGGGGCTTTAAGGTAGAAACTCCTTCTTCCTTAAGCTCAATGCGCTTCACAGGATACTTCGTTACAATATTTCCTTTAACGGCACGGCCTTTAATAGCCATATCTGCAAAATCTACTTCAAATTTCAGCTTTTTGATGCTCCCGACCTGCCGAAGGTAAACCATCACGATCTCGGCTTCGCCATTAGGATTTGCCGAAAAATAGCTGACTTCAGAACCTTTTTTCCCCTGGGTCATATCATATTCCCTGTCACGGGTGACAGAAGTAACTGCAAAACGCTTGATATAGGAAGCTCCTCCTTTACCATCACGATAAATAAGGTTATAGATCGTTCTCTTATCTTTTTTCTTAAAAATGGCTACATGAATGATGTCTTTACCAATAAAAGTCTTGGAATCGACCTTGGTGACCATCATTTTACCATCTTTTGTAAAGCAAATCACATCATCAATATCCGAACAGTCGGTGACATATTCATCCTTCTTCAGGGAAGTTCCTACAAAGCCTTCTTTTCGGTTTACGTAGAGCTTCGTATTTCTAATGACCACTTTCGTGGCTTCTATATCTTCAAAAAGGCGTAATTCGGTCTTTCTTTCTTTTCCTGCGCCGTAGTCTTTCTTCAGGCGTTGAAAATACGCAATCGCATAATCTATTAAATGGTCCAGGTGATGCTTGATCTGGGCTATTTCACCTTCCAGGGCTTCAATTTTTTGTTGGGCCTTATCTAGATCGAATTTTGAGATACGCTTGATCCTTATTTCCGTCAGCCTTACAATATCTTCCTCTGTAACTGCCCTTTTTAAGTGGCCAATATGTGGTTTTAAGCCTTCATCAATCGCCTTTATGACGCCTTCCCAGGTTTCTTCCTCTTCTATATCCCGATAAATACGGTTTTCGATAAAGATCCTTTCCAAAGATGCGAAATGCCATTGCTCCTGAAACTCTTCCAGTTTAATTTCCAATTCACTCTTTAACAGGCTCACCGTATGATCTGTAGACCTTCTCAGGATTTCAGAAACTCCCAAAAATGCGGGTTTGTTGTCTATAATTATACAACTAAGGGGCGATATGGAAACTTCGCAGTTCGTAAAAGCGTATAAAGCATCTATACTTTTGTCGGGCGAAATATTTCCAGGCAAATGCACCAAAATCTCAACATCACTGGAAGTATTGTCTTCGATCTTTTTTATTTTGATCTTTCCTTTGTCATTGGCCTTCAGGATGGAATCTATTAAAGTAGAGGTATTGGTAGAAAAAGGTATTTCAGTTATAACCAGGGTGTTCTTATCGAGCTGGGAAATTTTTGCACGCACGCGCACTCTTCCGCCGCGCATCCCGTCATTGTAATTCGTGACATCAGCAATTCCACCTGTAATAAAATCGGGGACCAGTTTAAATTTTTTGCCCTGCAGGTGTTTTACGCTGGCATCAATTAACTCAAGAAAATTATGAGGCAGGATCTTGGTGCTCAAACCCACCGCAATTCCTTCGGCACCCTGCGCCAGCAACAACGGAAACATCACCGGCAGGTTTACCGGTTCCTTTTTACGGCCGTCATAAGAAAGCTGCCACTCTGTGATCTTAGGATTGTAAACTACGTCCAGCGCAAATTTTGACAGGCGGGCTTCAATGTATCTTGGGGCCGCGGCACCGTCTCCCGTAAGAATATTCCCCCAGTTTCCCTGGGTGTCGATCAAGAGGTCCTTCTGGCCTATTTGTACCATGGCATCCCCAATACTGGCATCACCGTGCGGGTGATACTGCATGGTATGCCCAACGATGTTTGCTACTTTGTTGTACCGCCCATCGTCGAGATCTTTCATGGAATGCATGATTCGCCGCTGTACAGGTTTAAAACCATCCTCAAGTGAAGGAACTGCCCGCTCCAGGATCACGTAAGATGCATAATCGAGAAACCAGTCCTTGTACATCCCGGTAACCCGAATAAGCCCTTCCTGACTGGCATCAATCAAACCTTCCTGCTCCTGTTCCTGCTCAAACTCTTCTCCCTGAAATTCGTCTTGATTTTCCGTATCCATCTAAGCCTTAACTTTATTATTTCGTTCTACAACCTTTGCCAAAGATTGTTTTAAAGATTTACGTTTCTTACCTCCCAAAAAGGTAATATTATATTTATAATGCCTGTAGCCCTTTTTATTTCTTGAATTGATATAAATATGAAGCCTTTTATAGAAGAAAAAATTCTCGACCCTGAAATCCAGCAGTTTGGATTTTGGCACTTCTGTTCGCTGCTCCCTGTAGTGCATGAATTTTGACACCAGCAACCCGTTACTCTTAAAATTAAGGGTTTCTCCATCACTGTCAAATTCAAATGATCTCCCAACGATAAAGATATAAATGCCCACAATAAGGGCAATAAGGTTAGGAATTAAACTGCTGTAATTAAAGGGAGTGTCGTCATATTTCAACTCTATAGAAGCGAAGGAATTGGTAATGAAAACAGCCACGATAATGATGTAAATAGAAGGAACCAGGCTGGTTTCCCTTTTGTTGTTAAATCTCATTTAATCTTCTTCTATTAAATCGAGTTCAACCTTCAGGTTATCTATAATAAACTCCTGCCTGTCGGGCGTATTTTTTCCCATGTAGAAATTAAGCAGTTCCTCGATAGACATTTCCTTGTCAAGCATTACCGGGTCCAGGCGAATGTCATCTCCAATAAAGTGCTTGAACTCATCGGGAGAAATTTCTCCTAAACCTTTAAATCGCGTGATCTCTGCTTTTCCTGATAGTTTTCGTACCGCCTGCTGTCTTTCGTATTCACTGTAGCAGTAAATGGTTTCTTTCTTATTTCTTACCCTAAAAAGCGGGGTCTGAAGAATATATAAATGATTTTCCTTGATCAACTCCGGAAAGAACTGCAGGAAAAAAGTTATAAGAAGTAACCTGATGTGCATCCCGTCCACGTCGGCATCTGTAGCGATCACTATGTTGTTATACCGAAGATCTTCCATGGACTCTTCAATATTTAACGCTGCCTGAAGCAGATTAAATTCTTCATTTTCGTAGACGATCTTTTTAGAAAGTCCGTAACTGTTCAAAGGTTTTCCTTTTAAACTAAAAACGGCCTGCGTGTTCACATCCCTGGATTTGGTAATTGATCCACTGGCCGAATCTCCCTCGGTAATGAACAACGTACTCTCCAGGTAACGCTCCTTTTTACTGTCCCCAAGATGAATACGGCAGTCACGCAATTTCTTATTGTGAAGGCTTGCTTTTTTTGCACGGTCTTTCGCAAGCTTCCTTATTCCCGAAAGTTCTTTTCGTTCCCGCTCTGCCTGCAGGATCTTTCGGTGGAGCAATTCGGCTGTTTCAGGATTTTTATGGAGGAAGTTGTCCAGCTGCGTTTTTACAAAATCATTGATATAGGTACGCACTGTTGGCAGGTCGCCGCCCATATCTGTAGAACCCAGTTTTGTTTTCGTCTGACTTTCAAAAACAGGCTCCATCACCTTAATACTAATCGCAGAAACAATGGATTTCCTCACATCACTTGCCTCAAAATTCTTTCCGTAGAACTCCCTAAGGGTTTTTACCACGGCTTCCCTGTAGGCGGCAAGATGTGTTCCTCCCTGCGAAGTATGCTGCCCGTTCACAAAAGAATGGTATTCTTCGCTGTACTGAGACCTGCTGTGTGTTAAGGCTACTTCAATGTCATTTCCGCGAAGATGAATGATGTCGTAAAGCCTGTCATCAGGATGAATACTGTCTGCCAGCAGATCTGCAAGCCCGTTTTCTGAATAGAATTTTTCGCCGTTAAACACTATGGTCAACCCCGGGTTAAGGTAAACATAGTTCTTCAGCATTTTTTCTATATATTCTGAACGGAATTTATAGTTTTTAAAGATCTCCTCATCCGGAATAAAGCTCACTTTCGTACCTCTTCTTCTGGAAGTTTCCTCCAGTTCTTCCTCGGTAATGAGGTTTCCCTTTTCAAATTCGGCCGATCTTGATTTCCCATCCCTGGTAGATTCTACCCTAAAGGCAGAAGAAAGCGCATTTACCGCTTTTGTACCAACCCCGTTAAGTCCTACAGATTTTTTAAACGCCCGGGTATCATATTTTCCACCGGTGTTCATTTTGGAAACCACGTCTACCACCTTTCCAAGGGGTATTCCCCGCCCGTAATCTCTAACGATCACTCTTTGATTCTGAACAGAAATTTCAATGGTTTTACCCGCGCCCATCACGAACTCATCAATACAGTTATCAATGACTTCCTTCAGCAGAATATAAATTCCGTCATCTGCACTGGAACCATCCCCAAGCTTCCCAATATACATCCCGGGACGCATGCGTATATGTTCCTTCCAGTCTAAAGACCGAATATTATCTTCGGTATATTTGGTTTCTGTGCTCATATTGTAGGTCTCCCTTGGGTTTTGTGGCTAATATAACATTTACAACAAAAAGTTAAAACACCTGTCGCACAAAGTAATTAACAAATCTTTCACACGCGTATAGTGTATACAGTAAAATGTATATTGCGCATATATCTATAGTATTGGTAATTTATAGACTTTCAGATATCCAACTTCCACAGCCAATATCGTAGATCGATCCCCACCACATTATACACTATACAATTCCCAACATACAGTTTCTTCCGTCTCAGATCTATAATTTAAACATTAAACCTAAAATGCATCACATCCCCGTCTTTTACAACGTATTCCTTCCCTTCTACCCGCATTTTTCCCGCTTCTTTTACTTTTGCTTCACTTCCGTAGGATTCATAATCTGCATAAGAAATAACTTCTGCCCTAATAAATCCTTTCTCGAAATCTGTGTGGATCACTCCTGCGGCCTGTGGTGCAGTGGCGCCAATGGGAATGGTCCAGGCTCTTACCTCTTTCACTCCGGCAGTAAAATACGTCTGGAGGTTCAAAAGTTCGTATGCACCACGAATAAGCTTGGCAGATCCCGGCTCGTCAAGCCCAATATCCTGTAAAAACATCTGGCGTTCCTCGTAATCATCAAGTTCGGTAATATCGGCTTCGGTGCCAACCGCCAGAACAAGCACTTCTGCCCCCTCGCCTTTTACCGCTTCTTTCACTTTTTCAACATATTCATTTCCTGTTGCTGCAGCGCCCTCGTCTACATTACACACATACATTACCGGTTTGGCGGTGATGAACTGAAGCGGTTTTATAAACTCGTCATTTTCTGCTTCAGTGAATTCTATAGCTCTAATAGATTTTCCTTCTTCCAGGCCGGCTTTGGCTTTTAACAAAGCAGCTTCTTCTTTTTGAGCTTCTTTATTTCCGGTTTTTGCCGCACGTTTAACTTTGTCCAGCTTCTTTTCCACTGTTTCAAGATCTTTCAGCTGAAGTTCCATATCAATGGTTTCCTTATCCCGAATAGGATTAATTGAACCATCCACGTGCACAATATTGTCATTTTCGAAACATCTTAAAACATGCAGAATAGCATCTGTTTCACGAATATTTCCGAGGAATTGATTCCCGAGTCCTTCTCCTTTGCTCGCGCCTTTCACAAGGCCTGCGATATCTACAATTTCAACGGTGGCGGGTATTACGCGTTCGGGGTTCACCAAAGATTCCAGTTTCTCCAGCCGCTTGTCGGGCACGTTTACCACTCCAACATTGGGCTCAATCGTACAAAACGGAAAATTCGCGCTTTGTGCCTTGGCATTTGATAAACAGTTAAATAAAGTTGATTTTCCAACATTGGGCAATCCTACAATTCCGGCTTTCATATGCTATTTTTTGATGCGTGTTTTTTGCGGCTGCAAAGATAGGTATCTTTTGGGAGATTACGTACTTCCGTTATTTTGAATGCTTCGGAAGAACGCCATTTTGAAAGAATTTCTTCGGCAAAAATCTTTTTCCGCTTAACAAAAACCTAACGAAGCTTTATTACGACTTAACAAGCACAATGTGTACATTTATAGAAATCTGAAAATTAAATAGTTATGAAAAATGTCATTTTTGCACTGCTTTTTCTCATGGGAAGCTTCGGGTTTGCGCAGGAAAGGAATACCAACATCCAGCGGGAGGTACGCAGTACTGCACAAACGGGCGATACAGCCCAATATACCTTTAATAATGAGGCTTATATTTTCACGCCGCAGGCACGTAATTATATTATTTCCCGTATAAAGAACAATAAGGAGGAGAAAATTGGCAAGTTGTTCAATACCACGAGTGACGGCTATTACATTATGACCACCACTCCTGCCGAGCCGGTTTCCTTCGGAAAATTTGACGAGGAAGGAAATTTTCGCTCCTATAGATATGATGCGGAAACCGATTCTATTATTGAAGAAAGTTTCAAATATGAAGATCCGGAAATAAAAAGAGAACTAAGAGGAAGAAATAATAACAACGGGAACTAAAGCTGAAAATTTTTTAGCCAGTCATCCAAAAAATGTGGTTTTTAGAATAACTTCTTAAAACCGCATTTTTTATGCTTCTGAAGCAAATTCTCCTGCTACTCTTTCCTGCCCATCCTGAAGAGTACCGGAAATGAGATATTTCCATGTTCCCCAAAGGCATTTTTAAAATCCTTCTGCATCAATTCCACCGGATTTTCATTATTTTCTTTCTCAAAATGCTTGACTGCGCTCCAGGTTTTGAGGTAGCCCATCAGTCTTTCAAAGCTCCAGTTCATTTCGTTGCGAAAATTTGGGGTTTCAAGTTCTTCAAAAGGAAAGGGAATTGTTTGATAAGCTTCATCTAAATATTTGCGTTCTTCATCCCAGTATGGACCTATGATATCTTCGTAGAAATGCATTGAAATCCTGTTGGTTTCCTCATTACTGGTAAAAAGTCCATAGCCCATGATTACAAAAAATCCATCGGGCTTTAAAGTACGCTGCACTTCTTCATAAAATTCCTCAAAATTGAACCAATGCACCGCCTGCGCAACAATTATAAGATCAAAAAAGTTATCCGGAAAAGTGGTTTTTTCAGCTCTTTGTCTGGTGTATTGGATGTTGGGATTATTTTGCGCATTCATTAGCTGATTCACGCTGATATCTGTTGCATAAACCTGTTCAAAGAATTCTGAAAGTTTCGCCGCTACCTGTCCGTTGCCGGTGCCACAGTCCCAGGCTTTTTTCCTGTTTGGCACCTGTTGCTTTAGAAATTCATATATCTCAGTAGGATAACCGGGACGGTACCTGGCATAATCTTCAGATTTAGTAGAAAAATTGTCTTTCATGTAAGAACAGGATTAAAATATTTTCTTCAGAATTCAGCTTTTTTCAGAATAGATTTAAAGATAAAGTTTTTACTACAACTGAAGCTTTTGTTCCTTGCCATGAACCGTCACGACATTGTTAAGCAGATTTAAGCCATAAAACTCAAAAAATGAAATAGAACTGTAGCATTCCCAAAGTCGAAGTTGCTATCTTGGACTAAATTTATATTTAAACCACATTCACTATGGACAAATATTTTGGAGTTTCCACCGGGACTTTGGCAGCCGTTTTCCTATCGGCTGTTGCAATCTATTTTGCAGTCGTTCTTTTCACGAGAATTGCCGGCAAGCGCAGCTTCTCTAAAATTTCTAGTTTTGATTTTGCCATGACAATTGCCATAGGGTCTATTATTGGCAGCACCCTCCTTCTGGCTTCTGTAAGTCTTTTAACGGGAATAGTAGGACTTGCATCGGTATACCTGCTACAGCAATTAGTGGCTTATGGTAGGCGTTTTCCTTTTTTTCAGGACCTGGTAGAAAACAAACCCTACTTATTAATGAAAGGTTCCGAGGTACTGGAAGAGAACCTAAAAAAGTCACGGGTGACCATGGGTGATTTAAGGGCGAAACTGCGGGAAGCCAATGTCACAAGCCTTTCACAGGTGAAGGCCGTCGTGTTTGAAACTACAGGTGATATTTCTGTTTTACACGGGAGGAGGATGAGGAAGTTGAGCAATGGCTGTTGAAGGATGTTGGGGAGTGAAGGTTTCCATCTAAGAAGTTGTTAATAAACGGCATTTTTAAAAGGTTAAACCCTATATCTTTTTAAGATTTTATTTAGATTTACGGCTGTAAAGTAGGTCCCGGTTCTCCCCTACATACCATACGGACTTATTGAAAGCCTATTCAATTCCTGGACCAGGAGCTTTCACCCCGTTATTTATTTTTAACTTTATTTCTTAAAATGAAAAAAATCTTATTCTGCTTTCTGGCAACATTTCTCTTGCTTGCTGTTAGTTGTTCCAAAGAAGACGCCCCTAAAGAAAGTTTAATCCTGGAAAGTAATGAAGAAGTTCTTTTTTACTTTGGAGAAGAACATCAAATCCAGGCTACTTCAGAAACTCCTGTCACTTACTCTACCGGTAATGAATATCACGCGGAAGTTACAGCCAACGGACTCATTACAGCAAAATTCGTGGGCGAGACAATCATTAAACTGGCCAATGAAGATGAAACTAAGGAGATTACTGTGACTGTAGAGCGCAGAAGTACACTTTACCCCAATCCTAACCTGCAATTCGGAATTACCAAAAAGGAACTAATTGCAGAATGGGGCACGCCAGATGTTGAAACTGAGGAAGGCATCGCTTATCATGAGTTTTCAACTGCCGCACCTTTGGTAATGTATCTTTTTAATGAAAACAATGAAATGGAAAGCCTTGCCGTGATGGTAGAAACCCTTTACAGTAAAGAACTTGGCACCTTTCTTTCTGAACGTTATTTTCCTGCAGACCCGGAAAATCTAGTATTTATCAATGCTTTAGATGAATCAAAAACGACTATGCTCGTAGGTGCCGAATTGTATGACCAGAATCACTGGATGATTATTTACGTTCCTTTTACTGCAACAAAAAAGACTCCTGATTCCAGGCACAAAACTACAGCCGCCAAAATGGATAAGTTTTATAAGCAAATTAATAGCCAATCCAAACACTAGCAATTTACCGCGGTTTAGAATCGCCCCACAACTAACTTACTGAAACAAAACAAAATCTATGATCTGGTTTAGAATTAAAGCATTAGAAAAACTTTTAATTGAAGGAAAGGTATCAGACAAAATAGCTTTCCACTATCTACTTACCCACTTAATATTTCTAACGGTTGCAGGATATATTTCTGATGATTACGGTCCTCGCTGGGTTACTTTGCTTCATTTCATGATCAGCCTTGGCGCGGTCATCTGGGGAGTTCGAAAAACATTTAAGATCAATGAGGAAGGAGACAGCCGGGATTTCCTGAAACGTTTTATTTCCCTTTCTTTTGTCGCCAGTATTCGTATGGTGGTGCTGATAATTGTAATATCCATACCACTTGTTGTGGCCGGGTTGTTAGCAGATGCATATGATATTTACCTCCTTAATTCGACCCAGGAGCACGTATTGCAGCTTTTGGCATATCTCTTTTTCACTGTAATTTATTATTACATCCTGCTCAGCTCGTTCAGACGGGTAAATACTGCCGATAGTAGCCTTGGGCAACCGGTGGAAGCAGTTTAAATATTTTCCCGGGAAATATGCAGGGGTGAATATTGTGAAAATAATATGAGTCGCTGTAGGTCTTTACATAAAATTTTATAGTGAAAAAGAAGAAAAGAAAAACACCCCAAAAACAAATCATGAAAAAAATCTACTTTACCTTAATCTTTAGCCTGTTTGTAATTTATGAAGGCTTTAGCCAGGATGCTATAGATTCAGAAACACAACGAACAGTAATACAGAACGGGATCGGCCTGGGAAGTGTCATCGCCGGGGTAACTTCCTGGGAAAGAAATAAGTCTGTTCTGCTTGCGACAATTCATGCCTTTTTCAGCTGGTTTTATGTGATCTATTTTGTGCTTACCAGGAAAAAAGAGGAAAGAAAGTAGATTCTCTTCCGGCAGAGAAATTTTACATTTTCTTTACCGCTTCTTCTTTTTTCTTCCCGCTAATTATTTCTATTTTCAAAAAGGCTGCGCATTTAGGCATTTCTTGATATTCGTCATATTTATGCTTTCGCAATGCGTGTAATTTTGCAGATGTAATTTTGTAGCTCTAGTGATAGATCTATAATCTTAGCATAAAAAGTTTCTATTTAAAAGAACTTTTAAAACCTGTAAAGAGCCTTATTTTTGAATAAGAAATAAAAACTATGAACAAAGGAATCTACATTGCCACCCTTGAACCGCACAGCGGAAAATCCCTTATTTCTCTTGGCCTTATGCGCACCTTATTGGGAAAAACAGTAAAAGTGGGATATTTTAGGCCCATCATACGCGATTCCAGGAATGGAGAGAAAGACAATCACCTGGAAACCGTGTTAAAACATTTTGACCTGGAATTGCCCTATGAAGACAGCTTCGCTTACAAGCGCAGCGAAGTAATTCAAAAACGTAATGAAGGTAAAACCGGGGAAATCATAGATACCATCATCAGTAAATACAAAAAACTGGAAGATACCTACGATTTTGTACTCGTGGAAGGAAGTGATTTTTCGGGCGAGGGAAGTGTTTTTGAATTTGATGAAAATGTTTTGATCGCCAAGAACCTGGGTGTTCCTGTGATCATCGTGGCCAGTGGGGAAGGTAAAACCAAGGAGGCGCTTATGGGCAGCCTCCAAATGGCTTATCAAACTTTTGTGAACAAAGATGTGCGGGTAATGGCGATGGTGAGCAATAAGATCCAGCTGGAGAACCTGCCGGTTGCCACCAGCGGAATGCGCGAATTTCTTCCCGACAATGTAGCGGTCTTTGCCATTCCTATGATGGACACGCTGCGGAATCCAACAATTAAAGAAATTGTAGAGGTTCTGGACGGAAAAGTGCTTTTTGGAGCAGAATTTCTTGATAATCAGTCCGGGCACTTTGGTGTAGGCGCCATGCAGCTTCGTAATTACCTCAATCACCTCAAAAATGAAAGCCTCGTGATCACTCCGGGTGATCGTGCAGACATTATCCTGGGTGCACTGCAGGCCAATATTTCGAGTAATTATCCCCGAATTTCGGGAATCGTATTAACCGGCGGCTTGATTCCTGAAGAATCCATTATCAAACTTATTGAAGGGCTGTCACAAATTGTTCCTATTATTTCTGTTGAAGAAGGCACTTTTTCGGTTACGAATAAAATTGGTTCCATAAAGTCTAATATTTATGCAGACAGTATTCAGAAAATAGAGACTTCCATTTCCACTTTTGAAAGGTATATTTCCATAGATCCTTTAATTGAAAGGTTCATCAATTTCGAGCCCAGCGGAATAACTCCGCGTATGTTCCAGTACAGCCTGGTGAAAAGGGCGCAACAAGCCAAAAAACATATCGTGTTGCCCGAGGGTACAGATGATCGTATCCTTACCGCTGCATCACGACTGCTCGCTATGGATCTCGTAGATCTTACACTCCTGGGAGATGAAGAAACCATTAAAAAGAAGGTAATGGCACTGGCTCTGCCAATGGACTGGGATAAAATCAATGTCATCAATCCAACAACTTCAGATTATTTTGACGATTACGTGGAGACTTTTTATGAACTAAGGAAACATAAAAACGTAAATCACGATATCGCGAGAGATCTTATGAGCGATGTTTCCTATTTTGGAACCATGATGATCCATAAAGGTCATGCCGACGGAATGGTCTCGGGAGCGGTTCATACCACGCAGCACACCATAAGGCCTTCGCTACAGTTCATCAAGACCAAGCCGGGCGTTTCTGTGGTTTCCTCCGTCTTCTTCATGTGCCTTGAAGACAGGGTTTCTGTTTTTGGAGATTGCGCCATTAACCCGAATCCTACTGCGGAAGAACTCGCGGAAATTTGTATCTCTTCAGCAGAAAGCAGCCGCGCCTTCGGTATCGAACCTAAGGTGGCAATGCTCTCCTACTCTTCCGGAAGCTCGGGAAAAGGAGAAGATGTGGATCGCGTTCGGGAAGCTACTGAAATTGTAAGACGCCTGAAGCCGGACCTTAAGATCGAAGGCCCTATTCAGTATGATGCTGCGGTAGACCTTTCTGTAGGAAAAAGCAAATTACCCGATTCTGAAGTAGCAGGACAGGCGAACGTACTTATTTTCCCCGATCTTAACACCGGGAATAACACCTATAAAGCAGTACAAAGAGAAACAGGCGCCCTGGCAATTGGACCAATGCTGCAGGGACTCAATAAACCTGTAAATGATCTAAGCCGTGGCTGTACGGTAGATGACGTCTTCAACACCGTAATTTTAACCGCAATTCAAGCACAGGGTATCTAATGGGAATGTATAATGTAGGATTGTACAATGTATATTGAAAATTATATTTCAGAAGAACAGTGCACGTGCTGCATTATACAGTAAACACCCCAGAAATGGTCCAACATCTCAAATCTAACAACTCATATTTAAAAGAATGAAAAACATACTAGTCATAAACTCCGGAAGCTCTTCACTTAAATTTCAATTGATACAAATGCCAAACGAAGAAGTTTTGGCATCGGGGCTTGTAGAGCGAATAGGATTAGCATCAGGAATGGTTCATTATAAATCTAGAGCGCATAACGCTTCCAAAGAAATGCAGATCAAAGACCACGCTGTAGCTTTGAAGGAAGTGACTGAATTGTTAATGGATGAAGAAAAGGGAGTGATCAAAAATGCCAATGAAATTCCTGCGATAGGACATCGTGTGGTTCATGGGGGCGACGCATTTTCTGATACTATTGTCATTGACGAAAAAGTAAAGGAGAGTATCAAAAGCCTTTTTTCACTGGCCCCGCTTCACAATCCGCCAAACCTGAAAGGAATTGAAGTTGCCGAAGAAGTTTTCCCGCAGGCAACCCAGATAGCGGTATTTGATACTGCCTTTCATCAATCAATTCCTGCGGAAGCTAAAAAATATGCTATTCCGAATGAATTCTATGACAAGCATAAAATCCAGCTCTACGGTTTTCACGGTACCAGCCATAAATATGTTTCAGAAAAGGCGATTGAGCAGCTTCAAAAGGAAAATTCAAAGATCGTGAGTATCCACCTCGGGAATGGTTGCAGCATGACGGCCATCAAAAATGGCAAAAGTCTCGATCATTCTTTGGGGTTTGGTCCCGTCAACGGACTTATCATGGGAACCCGAAGTGGAGATATTGATCAATCGGTGATTTTTTATATGATCGAGCAATTAGGTTATACGGCTAAAGAGGTGAGTAATATTCTTCATCATAAAAGCGGAATGTATGGCCTTACAGGGTACAGTGACCTTCGTGATATAGAATCTGAAGCCGAAAAAGGAAACCGCGAATGCCAGCTTGCACTTAAAATGAACGCTTATCGCATCAAAAAGTATATTGGCGCCTATGCCGCAATCATGAATGGGCTTGATGCGCTCATTTTTACCGCCGGGATTGGTGAAAACAGTGACGTGATTCGAAAAATGGTTTGTAAAGACCTGGAATATCTTGGTGTGGAATTGAACGAAGAAGAAAATGCGGTGCGTTCAAAACATCAAAGATTGATTAGTAAGGAAAGCTCAAAAGTGAAGGTTTTTGTAATTCCTACCAACGAAGAGCTGGAAATCGCGAAGCAGGTCTTCTCCCTGACTGAAAAAAAATAAGGCTGAAAATATCTTTTTTAAGTGAGCTGTTTGAAAATCTTTTATCCACATCAACCTGAACTTGTTTCAGGTTCTTGTAATTTTATTTTTCAAATCGCCAGGATTCTGAAATGAATTCAGAATGACGTGGTCCTGTAAGAATTTCCAAACAGCTTTGCTCTTAATTTTCTTCTCGGGCTGAATATCCAAAAAGGGTAAATTCAAATCTTATTTTTTAATTTTTTAATCAATTCTTCCTTTGCCATTTTAGAGCGACCTTCCACATTATGCTTTTGGGCCAGGTCATAAAGTTCTTCTTTGGTCTTTGCTCTCAAGCCTTCCTTTTTATCAGAATATTGTTTTTCGTTGCCCTTGTTTCCTTTCCCTTTTACATGCTCCATCACCTTTTCCCTTGGTAACTTATCTTTAGTACGCACCAGTTTTTTCTGATGGTCACTTTTTGTGGGAAGTCCTTCAGGAACGATCAATTCCCGGAATTTTGAACTATCTTCGAGAAAAATATGTGCCATATCCTGAAATTCAGGATCGTCCTCAAAGTCGGCGTAGAAATATTTTCCTTTGGAAATGGTCTTTTGTTTTTTGTGATCTGAATCTGAATGTATGATCAAATCTCCCTGCTGCCCTTCTACGAGTGCATAATAGTCACTGCCTTCCAGGCTCAGGATCTCGTGTCCGTGGGATGTTCTAAAAAGTTCATATTTCCCTTCTTCTTTCAATTTTCCTCTCATCATTTCGGGTTTTAAAATCCATCTTAATTTACAGGAAAATTGCGACAGGAGCAACAGCTGATCACTGTTTATCAGTTTCTTAAGAAAGAAAAACTCTCCTAAAATGCCATTTTTGACACAGCAGGATCAAAGATCTTTAGATTTTAATTCCCAAATCCTTCCGTAGACCTCATTCAGTTCTTTGAGCTCCTTCACCTGCTCCCTCGGAATTTGACCTGGCCTTGCCCGCCAGCTCCAGTTATTTTTGGTGGTGCCGGGAGTGTTCATAATTCCTTCTTCTCCCAAACCTATAAGATCCTGAAGCGGCACAATCGCCAGTTTCCCGACCGATGCCAGCGCCATACGATGCAACACCTTGTGCACATTTTTCACCGTTACCCGTTGCCCGCTATAATCCTTCAGGTGCTTTTTGTCGACCTTTGATGCATTTTTGAACCAGCCTACACTAGTATTGTTATCATGTGTACCTGAATAAACGACAGAATTTGCTTTGTGGTTGAAAGGAAGGTAAGGATTATCGATGCGATCTTCACCAAAAGCGAAATGTAGCACTTTCATTCCCGGAAATTTGAATTTCTCAAGTAGTTTATAAACAGGTTTGTCTAAAGAACCCAGATCTTCTGCGATCAATGGCATTTTTGGATATTCTCGTTTCAGCAGACCAAAGAATTTGTTTCCCGGTGATTTTGCCCATTTTCCATTGATGGCAGTCTCCTCACCCGCCGGAACCTCCCAGTATGCCGCAAAAGCCCTGAAATGATCCAGCCGCACCAGGTCAAACAGCAACAAATTCTGATTAATTCTTTTAACCCACCAGTCAAAGTCATTTGAGTGCATTTCCTTCCAGTTGTACACAGGAGTTCCCCAAAGCTGTCCGGTCTCACTAAAATAATCTGGTGGCACACCGGAAACGTGTGTAGGCATTTTCTCCGGGTCAAGCTTAAAATAGGCTGCATTTGCCCAGCAGTCGGCGCTGTCGTGGTTCACATAAAACGGAATATCCCCAAAAAGTTTTACCTGCTTTTTATGAGCGTATTCCATCAACCATTTCCATTGTGAAAAGAACAAAAACTGAATAAATTTCTCTTTTTCAATATCTTCAGCCAGTTCTTTTTCGGCTTTTTTCAACGCACTTGGTTTGCGGTCCCTTAATTCCGCAGGCCAGGAAAACCAGGGTTCCTTTTTGTACTTCTTCCGAAGTGCTTTGTACAAACTAAAATTGTCGAGCCAGGAAGCATGTTCCTTACAAAAAGTTTTAAAAGTGGTTATGCTTTTCTTCTTTCTAAAGTTCTTGTAAGCGGCGGAAAAGAGTTCTTCCTTATATTTCTGTACTGCTGAAAAATGCACTTTTTCCTCACTAATATTTTTAGGCTTCGGAAAATCTTTCAGATCTATATATCCTTCTTTTTCCAGGAGTTCCGGACTAATCAGCAGCGGATTCCCGGCAAAAGCCGAAAAACTGCTGTACGGGGAATGGCTATAAGCTTCATCTGTAGGATTCAAAGGCAGCAACTGCCAGTAATGATGGCCAGATGCTGCCAGAAAATCTACAAACTCATAGGCTGCCGAACCTACGTCCCCAATCCCAAATGGTGACGGCAAAGAAGTAATATGTAAGAGAATTCCGCTGCTTCTTTTTAGCTCCATTAATTATCGTTTTTTAGTAAGGCAACGGGAAATTGTAAAAAGAGATCTTTCAGCTCAATTTTTCCCTGTACATTGATCTTCTCCTTTGAGAAAATGTTTACCAGTTTTGAAGGTGCTTCATTTGGTAAGGAAACAAATGTGTTCTTTAGCATCGTGGCATCAGGGATAAGATTTCCTTCGGACTTAAAAAGAGCACTTACCAGTACCGGCACTACTACAATGCACCACTCCTGCTCATTTTTTCGGGCATAAGCTATGAAGTTATCAGCAGCTTCTCCTGAAATCTCCAGAGGGAGGTATTCCCCGTTTTCAAATAACTCCTTTTGATTTTTTCTGAAGTTCAATGTTCTGAAAAGGCTATACATTTTCACTTTTCCGTTCTTGTAGTTCAGGTTGAATTCCTGAAGCTCTTTTTGAAGATTTGTATCTTCCATAGAACGAAAATCAGTAATATATTTTTTTCTCAGGTCGTAGTCCACCGGCCTGCGGTTATCGGGATCTACGTAACTCAAATCCCAAAATTCAGTTCCCTGGTAAACATCAGGAATTCCCGGCACGGTTAATTTTATAAGCGTTTGTCCCAGAGATTTAATCACCCCGTAATGCGCTACTTTCTTCTGAAAAGGATCAAAAGATTTTCTAAATTCTTCATCTTTTAAAATAGCCTCTGTGAATTGAAAAACACCTTCTTCATAGTCTTCATCGGGGCTGGCCCAGTTGGAATGAACTTTGGCCTCGCGAAGCACTTTTTGAAGGTAATCCTTTGTTCTCGTTAAAAATTCCCCGTCGCATTCCTGGTCAAACGGCATTGCACCAATAAGCGTCTGGTAAATGAAGTAAGTCTCATTAGGCCCCGGAATATCTTTTTCTTTCCGAAGCTTTTCAGAAATGCTGTTCCAGTCTGCCATTTTTGAGAACCATTCCTCGGGAATTTCACTTAATACATTCAATCGCATGCGTGCATCTTCGCCACGCTTTGTATCATGCGTAGCCGTCGCGTTCAAAGCATATGGAAAATGATCTTTTCGCTGCAACATTTTGTCGTGGAAACCATCAATCGAAATTCCGAAGTTCTCGGGAGAATCTCCCACTTCATTGTGAGAAACCAGTCGGTTAAAAATGTAGAAACTGGTGTCTTCCACTCCTTTGGCAGCCAACGGACCGGTAAATTGCTGACAACGATGTAAAAACCTGAACATTTTCTCTGGATCTTTATCAGCCTTGCCTAAAAAGATCTTTTTCAGGATCTCTAATGCGTCTTTCTCACCAGATTTGAAATTTACCGCATGCTGAAAGGCCTGTTCTATAACGGCTTTTTGAGACTCCGTAAGCGGAAACTTTTCAGGATAAATACGGTAGACAGGAAAAGCAGCTAAAAAGATGCTCAGGCTTCTTTTCCACTTTTCTTCATCATTTTCTCCCGATGGCAAAAGTTGAGAATCCTTTAACAGCAGCCACAAATTATGTAGCTCCCCTCCCATTCTTTTTTTTAGAATAAATAGCTTTTTCTCAAAAACAAGTGCTTCATAATCAATAAGCTCGGGAGTTATTTCTTTATAGGAACTTGTAAAGATATCTTTGCTAGCCGCTTTGGTGAACAAATGATTGACTTCTGCCAGGAAATCGTACCCGCTGGTTCCCTGTACCGGCCAGTTTAAAGGCAATTTTTCATCCCATTCCAGGATCTTTTCCACAACAACATAAAAATCGTCTCCTACCGCTTTCCGCAGTTTTTCGGTGTAATCCTTTGGGTCGAGCAAACCGTCAATGTGATCGATCCTTAAACCATCAATTAAGTTATTTTTAACCAGCTCCAGGATAAAATGATGGTAAGTGTCAAAGACTTCAGGATCTTCCATTCTAAGACAAATAAGATCATTAATAGTAAAGAACCGCCGGTAATTGATTTCCTGTTCTGTTTCTTTCCAGTGTACGGGCTTAAAGAACTGAAGCTCGAGAACTTCCCGCATCTTTTCTTCGGAATCATTGATCTCCCTTATCGCCTCCCGGATCTTATTCTCCATAACCGGATGATCTTTTGCTTCGCGATAAAAACCGGTTTTTAGATCTTTCCACTGCATGTCATTGCCTGAAAATTCCCGGAATTTCTCTTTCCAGCCATTCAAATCCAATTTCTCCAAGATTTCCGGATAAGAACGTGCGCTGGCAGGATAGCTGTGGTCATAATAATTTATGGAAAAACCTTCCCCATTAAAATTCAGCTTCAATTCCTTATTTTGGAGGATCTCTTCAAGAGGATTTCCCAAAAAAGGCGCCATTACTTTTTCCCAGCCTTTGTACTTCCAGTCTATGTCAAAAAAGTGATAGTAACGCGAATCCGGTCCCAGCTCAAAAATGTCACGAAGCCAGGGATTCGTCCCCTCGTAAGCCATGTGATTTGGAACAATGTCCTGCAACCAGGTCATGCTTTTCTTTTTTAGGAGCTCGCCCAGCAGCCTGAAATTTTCTAAAGTGCCAATTTCGCGGTTAATCTGGAAAGGATCTGTAACATCATAACCATGGGTACTTCCCTCCCGTGCCTGAAATAAAGGTGCAGAATAGATGGTTGAAACGCCCAACACCTCCAGATAATCTACGATCTTGCGAAGCTCCTCAAGAGGGAACTCCGGCGAAAGTTGAATTCTGTAAGTCGAATTTGGTATTTTCATATAGCAACCAGGTTAAGTTTTTCTTCCAGTTCTCTGAATTCTCTGACCCATTCTCCTGAATCTTCATCACCACCCTCGCTTTTCTTCTCAATTTGCGGCAATACCTCTTCCCTAAGGTCATATACCACATTTTGCGCCTGCCAGCGATTGGGTTTCACACGGCTTTCAGCCAATAGGTTTAGAAAGGCGTTCACACATTTAAGAATATCCAGTTCTTCGGGATTTTCTTTCAACTGGTCCATAAGATCATTAAGCTTTTGATCGCTTAAATAATTTAACGTGACCACATCAAGATCCACATCTATAAGTTCTGCAGATTTTAACTGTCTTTCGAATTTTGTAAGATTAAATTCCTTTTCCTTCAAAAGATTGATAAGGCGTGTATTCACCACAGTACTAACAGGATGTTTCAGCCTGTCTGGTGCCTGCATATCAATTTCCTTATAGGCCTGCAGCAAAGGATATGAATTTTCATATAATATCTGCATGGCTCCTTCCGCATTTTTAAAGGCATTATCCATCACGAGTTCCATAATATTTCGCTGCTCATCCCTGAACAAATGCCAGAAAGAATAACTGTGATTTCCGAAGTAATCATCCATTATATTGAAGACCTCGTAAATATTTCCTTTTTTAAAGAGATCGGCGACATGCGTATGCAGATCTTCCAGGGCCTCTGTTCCCATGAATTCCCTTACGCCGCCGAAAAGATGACGGTCTCCAAGATGCAGGACGGCATAAGAAATATCTACTTTTTCCCAGGTGATATCTGAGCGGAACTCTGTGCGGCCTACAACAAGTTTCTGTTTTCCTGCTTCATAAAAATATTTTGACTTAACCACAGCACTAAAATTGTACAGGCTTACTTCTTCAGGAAATTCTTCGAACATGGAAGAAACCGCATAATGCGCTCCAATCCGAAGCATATCCAGCGCCATTGGCTTTACAAATTTGTTATACGCGCTCAATACATTTCCATGCTCGGGAATATTACTTGGAATCTTTTCCAGCCATTTCACGAATTCAGGCTCATATTTATTGCCACTTACTTCTTCGGCCAGTTGAATGGCTCTTGTGGCGTAGAATACGTCCTGCATGGATTCAATACCGGTAACTTCATCAAAGAACCAGCCACAACTCGTATACATCAACATGCTGTGATACTGCATTTCCTGCAGTTTAAGCATCTTGATCTTTTCTTCTTCTGAAAGGTCTTTTTTAAAATTTTCCTCGAGAAAAGCAGCTACATTTTCTTCACTGCGATCAAGCACAACCTGGATGTATTTATTACGCACTTCCCATGGCTCGTCACTGTAATCCTTCATTTCTTTTTCATAAAGACTTATCAGCTTTTCGCGAACCCAGTCAAAGGTCTCACGCAGCGGTTTTCTCCATTTTTGATTCCAGCCTTCGTTCCCACCGGTATTGCAACCGCAGTCGCTGCGCCATCTTTCCACACCGTGGTAACAGCTCCAGGAAGTATCTTCAATGATCTCCGCTTCGTATTCCGGCGGATGTTTTTCTAAAAATTCGCCGTACACGGTAAGTTGTACATCTTCACTTTCCTCAATGTTGTGCAGGCAGTAAGAAAGCGCCATTTCCCCCAGTTCGTGGTGGTGCCCGTAACTTTCACCGTCCGTTGCGATATGCATTAACTGCACCTCCTCATCATCTGTGATCTGCCCCTTGAGCCTGTCTGCAAAACGTTCTCCATTGTCTAGTAAACCTTCAAAGGCAACTCCCTGCGACGCGGGCCCATCATAGAAGAAAAGAGTGATTTCATTGCCGGAAGGAAGTTTGCACAAATAAGGCTTTTTTGGATCTACCTTGGCATCTGTGGCGTCTTTCCATTCGGTGCTACCTATTTTTCTCACTCTTTTAGCCTGGTATGGCGAAAGTATGGTGAATTTAATTCCATGCCTTGCCAGCATTTCGAGGGAGCTGGTGTTTGCGGCTGTTTCTCCCATCCACATTCCTTCAGGAAATCTTCCAAACCTTGACTGGAAATCTTCAATTCCCCAAATAACCTGCGTTTCCTGATCCCTCTCATTGGCAAGTGGCATAATAAGATGATTATAGGCTTGTGCCAATGCAGACCCGTGTCCTGAAAACCGTTCCTGGCTCTCTTTGTCGGCATCAAGAATTGCCTGGTACGATTCCGGCGCCTCTGTTTTCATCCATGCCAGTAAGGTAGGCCCCATATTGAAGCTCATACGTGCATAATTGTTGATGATCTCCTCTATTTTACCTTCAGAATTAAGAATCCTGCTCGCAGAATTCCGGCGGTAACATTCTGCATTGATCCTGTGGTTCCAGTCATGGTAGGGATATGCAGAATCCTGAATTTCTACTTTATTAAGCCACGGATTTTCGCGCGGCGGCTGATAAAAGTGTCCGTGGACACATATATATTTGTCTTTCATTGTTTTATTATTAGGTTATTTGAGGAGCAAAATGCCTTTAAAAGATATATTTTTATTTGTGAATAAGCCAATGCCGGCTTTAACTTTCACAAATAATTAAAGAAGAGGCGGGAACCTTGATAATTTCGTCTCCAGGGATTTGCTTCGGAAATTCTTCTTTACCACTCCATTTTTTATCTCCGGAAGCAATTATTATTTTCCAGTCAACTGTTTTTGCAGGCATTTTTACTTTCTGAGCTTCTTCGCTAAAGTTGAAGAGTGCAAAAAGTCTTCCTGCGGTTACTTTGACTACATCACGATCAACGAAAGCTTCGGTGACTGATTTTTCTTTTCTGAAATCCAGAAATTTTCCGGCTTTTCGAAGTTTTATAAGCTCTTTATAGTATTCAAAAATGACATTTTTCTGGCCATTTTTTTGGAAGTCCCAGTTTATTTTAGAGCGTTGAAAGGTTTCGTCTGACTGAGGATCTGGAAATTCCCCGCTATGCTCAAGAAAATATTTA